>Ga0207125_10061_pt1 | contig 26728 bp, 27 predicted proteins | sample Alteio_BWMinHeat_19_FD_153556 | JGI IMG/M metagenome (GOLD analysis project Ga0207125, IMG submission 153556) | Enriched cells from forest soil in Barre Woods Harvard Forest LTER site, Petersham, Massachusetts, United States -... | ecosystem: Environmental > Terrestrial > Soil > Temperate forest >...
CTACGCATGGGTTCGGTAACAAAGGTGAGCAACAACTCGACACCAAGAGGCAATGTAAGTGAAGCGTGTCCACCCCCCGGAACGATTGTTGATTTGGGAACGACGGTAGACGTTCAAGTATCAGAGGGAATGGCAGCGGCAGTTCCACCAGCGGCAGCTCCACCAGCGGCAGCTCCACCAGCGGCAACTCCACCAGCGGCAGTTCCACCAGCGGCAGCTCCACCAGCGGCGGCGCCACCAGCGGCAGCTCCACCAGCGGCAGCTCCACCAGCGGCGGTTCTACCACCACCGGGGCAGGTTCCCGTACCTCATCTGATTGGCTTGACGCAAACGGCGGCGGCTGGGGTATTGAAGAGCGCCGGTTTAACGACAGGGGCTGTAACGACCGCCTCCAGTTCATTAATTCCTGCTAATGGAGTGAGCGCAACAGACCCGGCTGCGGGAAAACTGGTAAACCAAGGGTCTGCGGTCGATTTGGAAATATCCACTGGTCCCAAGAGAGATTGGACTCAATACATCCCGAGTGCGCTTTTTACTATTCTCGGTCTCGTCGTTTTGGGTTTGATCGTGTACGGGGTAACGCAAAGCTCTGGAGAGTTTTTAAAGAGTCTCTCGGACCCACCAACAGCAAGGGGCCTCATAACGTTTCTTATTACGGTTGCCACTGTTGGCATAGCCCTGATTTTGGCAATTTCGACCATTGTTCTTGCAGAGGGAGAGGGAGGAGATAAACGATTTGATAGAGGGAAGCAGGTTCTAAGTGTTTTAATCGGTGTGTTAGGCACAATCGTTGGTTTTTATTTTGGCTCAGCTGAACCAAAGAATCCTCAGCCACAAGCTAACGTGACTAGCCAAGCCGGCCCTTTAACCATTACATCGACTTCTCTGCCTGACGGTGTGGTGGGTACGGATTATTCAGTAACTTTAACGAGCACCGGGCAAAGCGGCCACCTCAAGTGGTCTGTGACACCCGATTTGCCCTCAGCTTTTCACTTTGAGGCTGCAACGGGGAAGATAAGCGGCAAGCCATCCGAGCCCCTCAAGGCGACTCCGTTCACATTTACAGTAATGGATGATGCTTCGCCTCCGACCACATCTTCCCCCGTGAAGCTAACTCTGCAAGTCAGTGCATCAACCGCTTCACACTGAACAGAGCGCAGTGTTATTGCCGTGCTAATTCCAATCCCATTCGCCCGCCTGAATGCGGATGATTTCGCATACGACGGTCCGCTTCTTAACTCGGTAATGTATTTTATCGAGTTAGAAAGTCAACAGGGAGTAATCCCGACTTTGTAACCTTCACGGGGACAAATCCCGTCAACGCATGCGCGTATAGCCAGCCAGAGATTGGCAAATGAAACTACTACGACTTGACCGGGGAATCGCTCATGGGTAGGGTCACGGCATGACCGACGACGAAAAGCAAACAGACGGCCGCGTGATTCCTGAAATCTCCGTAGGCTCCGTCGCCATTGCGAAACGTAGCTCCGGCGTGTGCGATCCGGGTGATCTGGGCGTCTGCTACGAGGTCTATGAATTGGACGGCCGTCCCGGTTACAGCTTCATCTTCGAGCGCGGCCGCTATGACGGTTTCAGCCCCGAAGACGTGGAGCTGTTCCTGTTCATCTGCTTCACCGAGCCGTCCATCGCGGGCTACGAATTCACAAATGTCCTGCAGCTCGTCCGGGATTTCTGCGCCGGTCGCTTCGCGGCCGCTTTCCCGGTGCAGGCGAGCTGCGCATGAAGAAACTCACCATGAGCCGCGAAGAGTGGGAAGCGTTCCGCGATTGGCAATTGAAGGAGCTTTCAGACAGCTGGGCAGCGTTTAGAACTAACTTTATGACCGACGAGGAAATAGAGGAGGAAATAGACGGCGAAGTTCTCGACGAATACGAGCGGGAGACGGGAGCGCTTGACGACGAAACGGAGAAACGGCTGCTGGATGAAATGGAAGCGTGGCAAGAGGCGCGTGCAGCCGAGCTTGTGGCGCTCGCGGAAAAGCTCGGCTGCAGCATCTACCTGGCCGCATATCTGAAACAGCTAGACTCAAAGCTAGAACTTATCGGGAACGTGTTCGGCGATGGCAAAGTGATGATGCGGGAACCACATAAAAAGCAAGCCGCATGACGCCCACCCCGAAATCCTCCAGGCCGGACGTCCCGGCGAGTCCGATCGAACATAACATTCATGTCATCCGAGGCCAGAAGGTCATGCTCGATAGTGATTTGTCAGCGCTGTATGGGGTGACCACGGGCAATCTGAATCTCGCTGTCCGCCGTAACAAGGGCCGATTTCCCAACGATTTCATGTTTGTGCTGACGAAAAACGAGGCTGATTCTTTGCTATTGCAATTTGCAAGAGCAAAAGGCGCACGCGGCGGCCGACGGACTCCGCCCTTTGCCTTTACCGAACTCGGCGTAGCTATGCTCTCCTCGGTACTGAAGAGCGAACGCGCAGTGCAGATGAACATAGCTATCATGCGCACCTTCGTTCGCATGCGCGAACTAATCGTTGCGAACAAGGACATCGCCGCCCGCGTCGAGAAGCTGGAACGCAGCCATGACCGCACGGCATCGGTTATCGAGGTGCTGGTGGAGGATATCGATCGTCTCGCCCATGACGTGCGCCAGATGAAGAAGCTGCCCGAGCCGCACAAGCGCAGAATCGGCTTCGACCTGTAGATCAGCCCCACAGATTGCATTCCGTCACCACCAACGACGAAGGAAACCTGCGCTTTCAAAAGAGCGCCGTAGGGTTTCCTCGGTCCAATGAGTCTGGAGCGCCTAGCCCTTTGAGCGAACGGAAAAACATCGCCATGCTTGCGAGGGACTGTAGCGTATAATTACGGCCCAGATGTGACACTCAAGATATCGGGCGAGATCTTATAAGAGGCATTGGCTAAATGCTCGGCTACCTGCCGCTGGTCATTTTCCACAAATTAGGCAGCTATGGCTGCCTCATAGGCCGTTTTGAAGACTAAGGGTGCAATGCGCCAGGTTGGTATAAAAGCGGTGGAAACCTCGCTTCTCAAAGCGTGATGGGAAGAAAAACTCTCGGAGGTTGCCTTGACGGATACGGTCGACAATAACGGGCAAGAGGCAGAAGTGCGGATTGACGACTACCAGTTCATTCAAGACCTAAAACGACTTAAAGAATTGCGCTCTTTTCTGCTGCAGGAAGCAGTGAGTGTAAGCCCGCAGGATTCGAGTCCACTTTCATTCGGGAGATTAAATCTGCTGCGGTATTCCCCTGGGGGCAGGGCACCATCGCTAGAGGAATGGTCTCAAGTTGAAGCTCACACCCAATCGTTGTTTCGTCTTCTAAGCGATCCGCTTAGGCGACGCTTCATTCTGGGAGGAATCCCATCGTGGGTATCGATCGTTCCTGGCGGTCTTGCTCTCGTTGCTTTGCTGGCACTCGTCTTGGCCATCAGTTTTCAGCATTCTACTGGTCGCTCGCAAGGTCCAGCCACAATATCTTGTTATCTTGTTTGGCTGATGGCTCTCGGTGCGATCGGCTCCGTGGCCTTCATCGGCATGAACGCCCTTTCCGTGCAACAGGATGTGACATTCGATCTTAGTAACAGGCGTCTAATGGTGCTAAGGATTGTCCTCGGGGCACTATTTGGATTGGTTCTGACGCTTCCTTTCGGTTTTCAAGAATTCAGCACGTTTGTAGAAAATATCTTCAACAGCGGCCTGAAACAGGGCACTCTTGATCCAAAGATTGGCGGCGTCACGACACAAGCAGTGCTGCTTTTACTACCGTTCATTCTCGGATTTAGCACCTCGTTAGTCATTATGGTTTTGAACAGGCTTGTCGATGCAGTGCAGGCCTTTTTTGGCAGGTCGGGGACTGCCGAAACTCAGCAAACCGCTTCGGTCAGCCGGTCACAGATACCTCCTTCTCGCACACCACCACCACCACCGCCTCCTCCCCGAGCGTAACCCTTATTGGTTATGTCAATCACAGATCAGCACATGGAGTTCGGTCGTTTCCCGCGTGGTCACAAATTGTGATTTCATCCATTTGACCGCTTGATTCCCAGGCGCTAAGGCCTGGCATCACTTCCAAGTGCCAACCCTTCCATGTCCGCAGTTGCGTTTGGCTCTGGACCAGTCCGATTGGACACTTCTTATGTCGCGGATCATTCCGGCGCATCCCATTCATTGCGGTGCGATTCGATGAACCGGTTCAGCGCCTTCATGGCATCTTGCACGCCCCGGATGTAATGCTGGCTTCCCTTGGCCTCGGAAGCGATCTCTTCCTCCAGCCAGGGCAATAATGTTTCATTGATGAAATCGCGCGCCGCCATATTAGTCGCCGGGCTCGTGCAGATCGCGTAGGATTTCCGCTTCGATATCCGCGCCCCATATCTCCAGCGCTTCATCACGCGGACGTCCCTTCAGTATTTCGTCCTGTTCCCGCCTGAGCACATCACGCAGATGCGGCATTGCCCTTCGTTCCTGCGTCGCTTCAATGGCCGCATCCTCGTCATACGGTATGGGGCTTGTCTTGCTGGTCATATCCTGGCTCCGCTGGCTCGATGTCCTCCAGCGATAGTACGAAATCATCTGCAAATGTAAACCGGCGATTTCACCGCTCACCGCCCCGCCGTGTTTCCTGCGAGCCTCTCCATTCCCTGCACGCCACCACTCATCCGGGCAGATGCACCTGGAACAATCCCCAGCTCCCGTTCGCACGCAACGCATAACAACTCCCCACGGATAGTGACGTCAGCGGTCGCACATTGATGACGTGTGGACGATTCGGCACGGGCGGATCGGGAATCCTCTGTCGCAGGTGATTCTGTGTCTGAATATCGGAAGTGCGAAAATACAAGGCATTACCGCAATTATTGAGAATGATCTGCAGCGCGTTATACCCGCCTCCCGCGCTGCTTTCCAGCCGGTAGGACATCGAGGCGATCGACTGCGTCGACAGCACCACGCCCGTCCGGAATGCCCGGCAGCGATCGAGGAGGCTTTGTTCGCCGTCCTGCTCCCCTGCCGTGAGGAACCTGTGCGCCTCGTCGACGATGTAGAAGAACGGCCGCACCTTGTTTTCCCGCTGAAAGGCGAACTCGAAGAACTTCGATTTGATGCACCGGCCGACCATATCGGCAATCGGTGAAACCGCTGATGGTACATACACGACGACATCACCCTTATCGAGCACGTCTTTGACGCAAAGCCGCTTCTCTGCAGGCGGAGGTTCGATGGGGTTCAGCGATACGCAGGCCGCGAACTCCTCGGCGGCGATATCGGCGAGGATTCCATTGGCCATCCAAATGACCCCAGAACGGGTCGAGTGATACAGCGTCGCCAGCGTCACCAGCCGCATCGTCAGCTCACCCGGCACGTTCAGAGTCTGGACAACGTCCAGATAGCAGGCCAGCGGCATGCTGCCTTCCTGCGTCGCGGACAGGCCTATCAGCGTTGCCATCGCCCGGAAGTAATTCGCCGGGTCATAGCGGATATTCGCGAGCAGGCTCTTGGACTCTTCTTCTTTGTCCAGCAATTCCCGCGTCCTGTCCCATAACTCCCTCACACGGCCGATACTTTGGCGCGCCAGCCACATGTCGATTGCAACAAAATCCTGAAGTATCAGCCCGGCCTGTTTGTTCCACACCGGCTCCCTGGTATTAGCCTGATCCTGCACGTAGAAATCCGACTGCGTCAGGATAAGCTCCATCACCTCGAACGGGTCTATCTCATCCAGGCTTCGTCCCTCGAAGTAATGCAGGATGGGGCCTGCCTCGCCGTATGCAATGCGGAGCACCTTTCTTCTCCCGGCCTCTTTGACGACCAGCTCTTCCAGCTCCTGCTTCGGATCGACGACCAGGACGGCGGGACGAAGGCTTTCTTTGCTCTCCGCCGCCCGGCCTGCGACCCTCACATAATCCTGATAAGGCTCTTTCTCCGGGTAACGCAGAACCGCCTCCAGGATCCGCATGACGGCGGAGGCACTCTTCCCGCTCCCGGTTTCTCCCGTCGCGATGAAATGCCGCACCATGTCGGTGGCGTAGAAAAGCTCTTCCTGCCCGAGCAATTCGCCCCAGCCCTCGACATGGAACCGGGGATGCGCCTCGGTAAACGGAAACGGTCGCTGCGTCCTCGCGCTATTCGTCATGGCACTACCCTGTCTATCAGGCCCAGGTCACAGGCCTCCTTCGCATCAATGTCGCGCTCCTGCGCCAGGAGCCGCGTGAGCTTCTTGCAGTAGGCGTCCTTGTTGAGGTCTTTGCCCGGCAATCGCCCGATATGCGTTATCAGCTGGTCGAGAAACGCCTTCTCCCAGGTCTCCAGGCGATTGCCTGTAGCGCGCAGCTCGGAAACGGTCTGCGATGCGCCGTTCGGGAACGTCCTGCGTACATGGTGATAGAGCAACCGACTGTGCGGTAACGCGGTGCGATGCCCGAGCGTGCCGAAGGAAAGCAAGATGGCCGCAGCGGAGCAAACCTCATTCAACCCCTTCGTCTTGAGGATGCGCCCGTCACCACGGCTCCAGGGTGCCAGGAACTGCACGAGATGATGCAGCGCGTCGCCATCCCCGCCGGGGCTGTCGATTTCCAGCTCTATGATTCTGTACTGGTAGTAGTCGTGCAGCAGCTTCATCTCATCGATGAGCGCGTAGCACAGGGGCATGTCTATCGGGCCCGTCAACCGAATGGACGGGCGCTTCACATCGAGGAGCGTTGTAATCGACATCTCTGGGGGAATGGCCGCAGTAAATTTGCCGAATTCTTCTCGTGAGAATTGCGGGGCATTGCGAAGGCACCATTCTTGATCGAAACCGTACCGCTTGCATAGGAGATAAATTTCTTATTTGCATTCATGGACTTGCAGGGCGTCGAGGGCTTTTGAGCCGTTACGGCAGCGAAGACGATTCAAACCAACGCCATCGCTTCTCTCACGAACCGTCCTGCCGGTAGTACTCTTGACCCATGGAGTTCACCCGCCTTTCGCTAGTCAGCCAGCTCGATTGCTTTCAGGCTGAGGTTGAACAATTCAACCGTGACATCCATTCGCTGATTCTCGGCACCCTTGACGCCGCCATGAAATTCCTGTCCGGCGAGTTACAGCAGGAGGTAGCAAAGCTTCAGGCGGATATCGCGCATACCGCGGACGGCAGTCGCGATTACCTGAGGGAACGAATCGACTATTGTCGCTGGCATTACTCACAGCAGGAGAAGTTCGTCCGGAATATGGCGGTCGTGTCGCTCGCATCGCGCCTGACACACGCGCTCCAGCAGATGGCGAAATTCGCCGAACCGTTCAACCCACGGAAGAAGAACTATGGAGACAGGAGCAACAGCGAGTTTCAACGCTTGTGGATTGAATATACGGACAGATTCGGTTTTGACTTGGTGAGCAACGCGGACATGATCGCGTTTGTAGAACCCATGCGGGCGGTGCGAAATCAGATCGTGCACGACGCCGGCAAGGCCAACCCTTTCAAGGCGGTCGGCGATAGCGAACTCAGCGCCGCGTGGGACGACATGCTCGATCTTTCCTTTTCGGAGCAATACCCTGAATTTGTGGAGGGTGAAGGCTGGAATGCCGAGGTCAGGGTAACGAAGCGGCAGCTCGATTCGATGATCAAAGACGCCATTGCCCTGGTACGATGGTGCGCCCAGGAACTACGGCAGCTGGAGTTGGCCCATGCCGTTCGGGACGATGAAGACAATCCCGGCAGAGTGCCGCTTGAGTTTTACGACCCGGAGGCGCCACTGGCGACCGAATAGCCTTTCAGCACTCTGTCCGTTTGAACGACATTCCATTTGCGGTCACAAGGATGGTTCTGCTGGTAGGCTCTCATAGATCATCGCGCCCGCATCTGACTTATCTCCCGCGTCCTATCGCCAACATAGGTTTTCTCGGTGGTTCCTACCTAATAACGGGAAAATGAATCTTCAGCTTATAGCAAACGAAGAGAACCAGGATCGCGCCTATCGTGGAAAAAATGAGACCGGCGGGATGGTATCGTTCGTTTCTCGGGCGTAAAAACATGTGGGTAAGCGCGCCGCCGAGGATCGATCCGAAGATGCCGAGAACGATCGTCCAGAAGATCGTGATGTGCACGTGCATCACCGATTTTGCGATGAGCCCTGACAACAGCCCGATCAGAACATACCAGATTAAGTGGAACACATTCTTCCTCCAGCGCTTGCCTTCAGAACGTCGTTGAGTATAACCCGTGCATCTGGCGATTAACCAGACTTTCCTATGGCATTGATCGGCTTTTCAAATCGAGTGATACCCCCGCCGTGTTTCCCGCCAGCCCTTCATCTACGCTCGCACGCGATAGGTTGCCGCCCGACTCAAAGCTCAATGACCCCATTCATAGCGGTCACCCAACCACGTAGCGGTATTGAGAGCCGCGACTGTGCATAGTACGCGCACCACGGGAGGCATCTTGTCTCTCAAGTATTCCAGCCAGATGGAGAATGCGACGAAGGGCCCGATCATGAAAAGGTCGTCCGAATGAAGACGCATATCTTATCCGAGTACATTCCTCGCAATGTAACGAACCGGTCCTTCGAGAAAATAGCCGCTATTCCCAAAGGAAGCAAAATCAGAAGCCATGCCGCATGTTTCCGGCTCCATGTCACACCTCCACGCGTTGGCACCTTCGATTGGATGCGGTGACTGAGCGCTCCTTCTGCCTTGTCGGATGGCAATTCGTCCGTTGACATTGCCCCCGCGCGGATCTTCCCGCCTGTCTTCGACTTGCCCTATTTCACCTGCCATCCGTGGGCGCATCGTTTCCCTGCTGGCTCGTAGCCCTCTCCCTTGGCCGGTTAGACCGAACCTTCTACCTCGACCATAGCCGTGCGCGGCGTCCCGTCAACGGCGCTGCCCGCTCCATTCCCCCCGCCTACGCGGGGGTCCCGTGTTGGCCGTTCCCCTTCGGTGCCGGTACGCCTTGTTGCGCCCGGCCTTTTGGTCCTCGGCGGTTCGAATAACCGGACCCCAAAAGGAGAACAGGACCATGAACAGCGAGAGGCAGGATGTTTACACGCGCATCACCGACAAAATCGTCGCGGACCTGGAGCAAGGCGTCCGCACCTGGATGAAACCCTGGAATGCAGGAAACATGGCGGGGCGCATCACCAGGCCGTTACGTCACAACGGCGTAGCTTATTCAGGCATCAACATCCTGATGCTTTGGGCAGAGGCAGTAACCCAGGGCTTCGCCGCTCCCATCTGGATGACCTTCAAGCAGGCATCCGAAGTGAATGCACACGTCCGCAAGGGCGAGAAAGGCTCACTCGTTGTCTATGCGAATGCCATCACCCGCAACGAGCAGGATGACCAGGGCGAGGAGACCGAGCGCGAGATCCATTACATGAAGGGCTACACCGTTTTCAATGTCGAGCAGATAGACGGCCTGCCCGAGCATTATTACGGAAAACCCGAAATGCAGCTGACGCCGGTCGAGCGCATCAGCCACGCCGAGGAATTCTTCAAGGCTGCCAAAGCCGATGTTTGCTACCGGGGCGACCGTGCCTATTACAGCAACGACGGTGACTATATCCAGATGCCCCTCATCGAGGCATTCCGCGACGCCGAGAGCTTCTATGCGACGCTGGCGCACGAATCCGCACACTGGACGAAACATCCCTCACGCCTGGATCGTGACTTTGGCCGCAAACAATGGGGCGATGAAGGCTATGCCCGCGAGGAGCTGGTGGCCGAACTGGCAAGCGCTTTCCTTTGCGCCGATCTGGGCATCACTCCCGAGGTTCGCGACGACCACGCATCCTATATCGCTAACTGGCTCACCGTCCTGAACAACGACAAGCGCGCTATCTTCAGCGCCGCCGCACATGCGCAGAAGGCCGTGGATTATCTCCACGGCCTCAAAGCTAACAGCGAGGAACGGGCCGCGTGAGCGGCCTCGTAGACTCAACCATCGATACCCTTGCTTCCGACGAAGCAAACCCGCGCTTTCAAAAGAGGGACGCAGGGTTTGCGCAGTCTCACTGCGCGCCATCGGCTGGACGCCTTCTCGTATAGACAGTTCAGACATGTTTGGAGTGTACCTTTCCATACCGATTGGAGATCCTCGTTCCTCATGCAAATTTCCCAAATCGCGTTCTGTCTGGCGACGGGAAATCCAGTCGAGAGAACGTCATTCTTTTCTTCAAGTCAATTCAAACGGGGGAAGTTTCCTCCCTGCCTCCTGCCGGCTCCGTCCGTGGTCCGCCGCCCATCTGCGGGCCTGGGTTCCTGCCCGCAACGCCGACCCTAGAAGCAACCGCCAACCCCCTAAGGGGAGCCAGCCCCCACGCGCCCGCAAGCCGCTTCCCCAATCTTCCGCGCTGCGCTTGTGCAGACCTCCGCGTTCGCTCCGCCCTTGCCACTCCGCCCTGCTCCGTTGCAAGGATGGGGATACCCCTCAGCTTGCGCTTGCTACCCCCCGCCTTCGCCAGGTGGCGTTCGGCATGTATGTCACATGCCGCTGCCACAACAACGGCAAAAGCAACCACAGGGAGGAAGCACATGAGCAAGAAACCAGCAGCAGCCCCGAAGCCCAGCGGGTACCAGATTGTTACGGACTGCATCATCGCAAGCCTCAAAGCAGGAGTGATTCCGTGGGAGAAGCCTTGGCAGACACCCCACGTCGCCGGAGGCCCGTTTCCCCGAAACTTCCGCACAGGTAAACCCTATCGCGGAATCAACATCATGCTCTTGTGGTCTTGCAGCTATAGTTCCTCATTCTGGCTTACGTTCAATCAGGCCAAAGAGATAGACGGCAGTGTTCGCAAGGGTGAAAAGGGTACACAGATCGTTTTCTACAAGCAGCTACGCGACCGTCAGAAGACTGACGACGAGCACACAACAGAGGAGGACCGCCGCGTCCCCTTCGTTCTCACCTATCACATGGTTTTCAACGTCGAACAGTGCGACGGCCTCACACTTCCGCAGATCGAGTAGTCAATGCAGCCCAATGAAATTGAAGTGGACGAGGCCTGCGAAGCCATTGTCAGCGGATGGGGCAATCGCCCTAATCTCCAGTTGACGAGCGCGACAGAGTGCCGTGCCTACTATCGGGCGAGTACCGATTCTGTACACATGCCAGCCCGCGCCCGTTTCGTAGATGCCCCGCACTACTACAGCACTCTATTTCACGAACTCATCCACAGCACCGGCCACGAGACCCGGCTCAATCGTACCTTTAGGGCCTACTTTGGAGACGAGCTTTACAGCAAGGAAGAATTGCTTGCGGAAATGGGAGCCGCATTTCTGTGCCCTATCGCCGGCATCGCAAACGAGAATACCGAGCGCAACACGACGGGCTACATCCAGAACTGGATATCCAAGTTGGAGGAGGATAACCGTCTCGTTGTCCACGCCGCAGCGAACGCACTAAGAGCCACGGATTTGATTCTCGGCACTTCACTTGAGAATGTCGATGCGAACGAAGAATTGACAACCGATGCCGTTGCAACAGCCGGTGCAATCGTGAATGCTCAATGTCAAGCTTTAGCAGCATGAAATCTCTGTTTCGCGCCCTTTCAAACTAGAAAGGGCGCGATTGCGTTTATACGGCAATGCCTGGCCCAGCACGCCCAACTTTCCCGCTTTGGCCTTCATAAATCCAACCAGACCCTGACGACATATCTTTGGACTTCGAAGACGATTAGGCTGGATGAGTGCCTCGGAGATTTGTCACCAATCCAAGAGCATTCTTAACGGAAAGCGCGTTTAATGTCGGCGATGCACTGAGCGTTGAACCGCAAAGAACCTGAAACTTGTAGTCCTGGAACATTGCCGTCGCTTCATTCCAGGACAATCGGCATCGCGCCTTATTCTGGGGGCCAGCTTCACCGCGGGGAGGGCTCGGATATCCCATCAACCTTCGGAACGGCGCCTTCCGGGCGCTCAGCAACCGGCGTGCTGGAAGGCATAGGTTCACTCATGTCGGCAAGTGGGACCTCCGTATCCGTATCGACCTAAGGCAATCCGGGCGATCAGATTTGACGCGCTGCTATCCACAACCGAATGGTAGCGCTGAATCGTCTACGCCGTTACGATGACGTTGAATGGAAAGATCGATGACGGATGAAACGCCAATCGATAGATTGGAAGCAGCTTGGTAAGATAGACGCCCTGCGCGCCTCGAAAGTCATCTCGGGAAGGCACGTACGGATAGTACTTGGATCGTTGAAAGATCTCCCAGGCATTTTCAGACCAATTGCACCGGGTAAGATCTTCGTCGCTGTGATCTACGTCCTGCGCCCGCCCAACTCGTTACCGAGCCTATCACTGTGCCTACTCTTCCAGCGGAAAGGCAGGGAGGCGCGGCCTTAAACGGCTAGTCTGACAATGCCCTCTGAAGCGCGGTGACGGTTTGTTCCGGATCGCAAATTCCTTAGTTGACCAGATCGGGGCGCTCATCCGACGGCGTTGATCATCTCTACTGGTAGGGTGGGTCTGACGGCGATCGAACAAGAGGAACGGGTTCGGGCAGAGGATCGTGAGGCGAAGCCTCATCCAAAGTATCACTGGTAGGCTTGAGGGTTAAGTTTTCAGGGTTGTGCGCGAAGAACAAGCCGTGTGGAAAGACCGTGGCAGTGAAGGGAGGGGTAGACCCTTTGGGAATCGGGACCTCGAACGAGAGCCAAAGACAGAGGTCGTCACCGTTTTTAATATATTTGGGATATTTCCCTACCGCACTCCTTATGAGTTTATCAAAATCATACTCTGTCGTATTCCCGTCGATCGCGGGTATGCGTCTTGTATTAATGATGGCAAACCGAATGGTTTGATAGGGAAAGGTCGGGTCGACCAAGCCGCCGGAGGCTCGAGGAACCCCCGCGAAGACAGGCGCACCCAATGCCTTAGGCTTCGTAACCTTGCCCTCGGCGACACCCTGCTCTTGAATCGTATTGTCAATGAAGCTCGGCTTTGTGATGAGATCTCCCCAGCGCCAATGCAAATGGGCGGCATGGAAGGCGCCCGGGGTCGAAGGGAGCGTTCCGGAAGCGCCCCACTGGTGCATGTTGTCCCAACCGATGATTTTACCGGACACCTGCGACTGCCCTTCTTTCAGCCCAAGGCTGAGAATCTCATACTGAAGAGGCTTTTCGGCGGCTGTGAAAAAGTCGGAGGTCATCGCAGGACCACTCGTTACGACAGCCCTTACTATGCTCATTATGGCGATATGGTCTATGTCGCGAAAGACCCCCGCCTGGTTAGGGCCTTGGGCGGCAAACCAGAACGATGGGCGGCTGACATTTTCGGGTCTGAGAAGCGAGTCCAGACGAAATCGGATCAGGTAGTCGATGCGAATGCTTTTTATCCTTGGATTGCTTGTTGAGAATTGAACAAGCGGGAACAGCCTGCAGGCGGGAAGATAGCCACTGGGTTCGTGAGGCGGATTTGTTCCGTAGGTCGTAAAAAGGTATCGTTGAGTGATACGCAGGGCGTTTGCTGGATCGTGGAATAGGTCAGTGGGACCGGGTTCGCCGGCCGTTTGAAACGTACTCTTCAGTCCAAAGGTGGACTTGTAGGAGGAAAATTGATATGGGGGGCTGTCGGAGAGGCCAAGTACCGATACAGCATCGCTTCCCGGAACAACGTCGATCGCGCTGGTTCCAAGTCTAAGGATGCGGGAATCCGTCTTGTCATCTGCGGCTGGGTTGATGCAAATGCGCGACACGCGGATGAGCGGTCCGAGACTATAGCCATCATGACGAAGGTCGGTTAGGGTGAGTCCACCGGGGCTTAGGAGCTGGTAGGCTCCCTCCCAACCATCTCGAAAGAAATTGACCGGGTCCATGTTACGAGACCAGTGAGGCTGGACCTTGTTGATCCGCTGATGCAGCGGCCCCGAAGTAGCAAGATCGCTGAATCTGAAAGCTAGCCTCGGTCTGGGTGTCGGTGACGTTGACGATGATATTGTAAATGCCAAACGGCAGCGTGATCGAGGACGAGCCGTCTTGTTGGCCGTCGTCGTCTTGAGGCGGGGTCAAGTCGCTGTCCAAGTCGTCCAAGGGACTCCAAGTGCACCAATCAAAAGTGTAATTCCCGGAGCCTCCCGTTGCCTGGCATGTCACCTGTACCCCCTCGTCCACGGGGGCTTGGCTGAGCTCAGCTAGGAGCGAGTATCCGCTGGCTGGATAAACTTGCGGAGAGTCGTCCGATAGGGACGACATGTAATACGGAGCAAGGAAGCCTTGTCTCACACCCTGGTCTGCAAAAAGGTAGACCAGGTTAGGTGACGCATTACCGTACGCTGAATCCGAGGAGGAATTGTCGCCAAGCGCCGGGGGGAGGAGCGGGGTAGCTAAGGATTTTTGGTTCACAAACCGCCAACGCCAAGTGAAGCCAATTACGGTGCTTCTCCACCCGATGCGGACTTCGATAAGAGCACCGACAATGGGGATCTTGCCGGAAGCACCCGAATCGAGCATCGCCTGAAAGCGGCAAAGCCAGTGATCCATGCCCGCGGCACGGACATTTGGATTGGCGACGGAAACAATTTCGGGCGTCAGGCTATCGAGGGAAGGCGGGGTAATTCCCAGCTGCGTTAGTTGCTTGTCAGCTCGAATTCGTGTCGCGACATCAGAAATATATTTTTTCGCGGCAGCGAGGGCCGTGCCGCTATCCTGGGGAACCGCGGCGCTTGGGACCGGCTGCCACATTTTGGATCGGTCTGTATAACCCATCCAGCCACTGGCGTTGGATATGTAAAAGATGTGCTGGTCGTCCAGCCTCACGTCGGGGGGAAGCAGCGCCTTAGATATTCTGGTTGGATCTAGAATGAGCGGGGTTGGGTCGCTCAAGCGGTAAACATTGATGGTGGAGTTGCTACTGTCGGAACCCGGCTTAGGGGAAAGGCTGGCGCCACCAGCTGTGTTTGGCGGCGCTAGTGTCCGTGTGCGCCTCATTAGGGTTCCTCAAAGTTGCCGTTATTATCCACCGAGCCATAATCGGGAATCCATTTGTCTCCCTGCATTTCGCCTGGGACCCAGATCTCGGTCCCAACGGCCGGATTGCTGTCACCGGGCGCCCACTTGTTCGCGCTATCAAGCGTAAACTTGGCCCACACGGGGAGGGAGTCGTCGCTTCGAAGCTTCACGATTGATGTTGGAAGCTTGACTTCCCATGGATCTCCTTGGGGAATGCTTGGGCTGCCAGCTCCTTCCTGGTCGGCAATCTCATCAGCGATGGGAAGGTAATAGGCGTCTGAAATGCCATTGAGACCGCCTCCGCCCCAGATCTGACCTGTCATCAAGTAGAAGAGCGCAAGGGGTTCAAATGTGGGTCGTATCGCAACAACTAACCGGGCTGACCCGGCCTTGAGAAAATCGAGAAAGTCGGCATCAGTGCTGGTCTGTAGCGCTAGCTCTTGCCATTGGCTCTTTCGGCCCCAGAAATATGGATAGAACAGGTAGGTAAGGGTCTCCCATTCGAAGACCTGTTCAAAAAATTGTATGTAAGCGCCTTGATCTTCGGCGGAGGGCGATTTGCTTTGTTGCGGCAAAAACTTCACAATATCATCGGGGTCGTTGGGATCAGGGACTGCGGCAGGCCCGTTTATGCCGTTGAAGTCTGACATGTTGAAGGCGTCATCAACGTATTCGATATTGTTGTCCGTGATGAGTGCAATGCAAGCCTTTTTGAGCTCAAGTTTGACGATCTCCTGATTGACGGCGGGATCGCTGCTGCCAAGCTGCCCTTGCTTGGATTTCTGGAATGTCTGGCCTGCTAGCGCATCAGAGTAATCGCTAACCTGTTTCAGATAGGCCTGCATAATCGAGCCGTAGGTCGCTATGTTCCAGCCATCGAGAGCGGCTTGGGTTCGAACGCAGGTCACATCGACATTGACGGCGATGTTTGAGGCGCCGTTGGTTTGAATGGCGACCGGAATAAAACCGACTTCGTCTACGGTCGGCTTCTGAGTCGCCGGATCATCCTTGAAAGCGAAATCAGCGCTGGTCAGATAGCTTGGGACAGACGTCATTGGGAAATGAGTCGGCGTCGCCGGTTGATTGTCGTAACCGCCCCGATAGGCCGAGAACTCGTGGGCGGTCTTGCCGACGAACACCCACATGCGCTCGTCACCGTCGATGGGTTGGAAGTGGCTGGCGATGTTGAAGACCCCGTTCACCTCGACCGAGCTCGCTTGGTAGCCTGGTGGAATAGTGAGATTGTCAGAAACGCTCAGCTGGTTGTTCTGATCTTGGGTTTGAGCATATGCCTTGGAGACCGTAATTTGCGGCTCCGGTGGAGCGGTAATGCCGCTCGCTCCGTAAAGCGCTACATAGTGACCGTAGTACGGGGCTGAGGTGCCCGTGAGTGAAAGATCATTTGGATTGACAGGTCGGGTTAGGACGCCCTTCTTTATCGTCCCATCAGCATTAAGGTCCGCCTGCGGATCCAATGGACGCCACATGGCGAGCAAAAGGGGAGGGGGCGACTTCTCCCACACCATCACAAAGGGGACCGGCGGCTGCACCGCCGAGGTCTGCTCGGCTGTGGTTACGGCATCGATAAGGAAGGCCGCTGGCTCTGGGATCGTAAGATCCAGCAGCATACGCTTACCGTAGTTGAAGACTTGAGCTTCGTAGACTTTGTTGAGCCACTGATAGAGGCCGCTTATGTTTTTCTGGCCAACCATTCCGGTGTTCGCAAAGTTATGAATTTCCTTGTCATCGAAGGTTTCGGTGCGGCGAGCAATCTCCTGCCGGTAGACGTTCTGAGTGACGTTTTTGACGGCGCGGCTAGTGACATCCTTTGCGTGTTCGACCGAGGACTGAGTGCTGGAACTTTTGGACTGATTGTAGGCGACGTTGGCGTTCGTATTGAGCTGGACCGGCCCGTATTTCCCGCTGATTGACACGCCAGCTTGTACGCTCAAATCCTCATTGATGACGTTTTGAGCTTCGTTAGTGAGCTGGAACTGTTCAGTGGTATCGAGCTCGTCCGTGGTCTGGGTGGTGGTGTTGGTCGAAGTGGTGTCGGTCTTGTCTAGCGACAGCGTATGGTTGACGGAGTGTTTGCGCGTCTCGCCAAGTAAAATGTTCTCAACCGAGCTGATTTCGCCCAACTCATACCGCTTGAGATTTTGATTAACGACGAGAAGGTCGCCGATGCGAGGGTATGGAATATCCGCGCGAAGCGGGAAAATTGACGGCGGCAAGACGATCGAAACGGAGAGCGCGGCCTGCAGCACGGAGGGCGTGTTAAGGCTAGTGTCGCCATCGCTGACACGCACGATGATGTCCATCATCCTGAGGATGTCGACCATTTGATCGAGCGGCAGCGCGTGAAGATCGGGCAGAAGAACGATGACGATTACTGAGTCGCCGAGAAGAGTGCGCTCGTGATTGAATTCGGCGTTGGCCGCAACGCTTGAAGCCGGGGACCCGAAAGCGGTTTGGATCAGCGCACCGACGTTATATGCCGTTTTAGTTGCGGCGGCGCTTTCGAGCGCGGTCTTTAGAGCCTCAAAGTCGGGTGCAAGTTGGAGAGTCGAAGGGTCGGTGACGAAAACCGGAGGGTTGGCGCCGACGTTGTCGTTCCAATAGTTGGCGGCAGCCTGCTGGACGGCTTGAGCGACATTGGTTGGCATGAGGTCTGGTCCAGTTCTAACTGATTTTTCTGGCCCGGCTTGCTTTTTTTGCGGTTGGACTTCGCTTGGTTTTCGCCGCTTCAGCGGGCGCAGACTTCTGGGAAACGTGGGGCGCGCTGGCGGCTAAGCCGACGGTGCGCAATGCACGAAGCGGCACGCCATGGATTGTAAGATTTCGCGGACTGGAGTCGCCGCGCCGGGTCTGTTGACCAATACTGCGGTTCCGCTCCGTGGAAAGAAGGTTTTGGAACGGGCTTTTCGGATTGCTGATGTCGAGGACGGGGCTGGGATCCGAAGTATCGGGGGCTCGCAGCGCCATGAAACGGAATATTTCATTCATCGATTGCGCCCTTCCTTAGCTCAGCAAATTTTACGATGCGGCGGTATTCCTCGACATCCGATGCTGATCGTCATCAGTTTGCTCAACTGTACGTTTCGTCAAGCACTGTCCCTAAACCACACTCAGGCCGCATTACGATATCACATTCAGCAAACGCGCGACAGGACAATGGGCGGGGGAGGGCACTGTGAGACTACGCCGTTCGCAACAGCTTTGTGGCCCGCGGTAAGGGTTGTGATCCGAGTAAGGGAGGTCTCAGCCTCGTTTCGGACGATGTCGATGCTCATCACTCCAACACGCTTAGGACATCGCCTGCGGGAAATGCATCGAAAAGGCCTCCGATAACTGCGACATTCCCAGCAGACATAGGACTACCCCAAAAATCCGGATGTGGAAAAGGATTTGCCTGCCTCGCCGCTGTGGTTTCGCCACTGGTGTTCTACTTCAGCGGAATCTTAAGTGTTGCGAACAGGCCAATGCACGTTTCCAAGGCCCGCCGCCTGCTGTTGAAATGCGCTTCGGCGATGATCGCAGTCGTTACGATTTGGCCATATGTAACAAACTGCGGGTGCGTCACGCCTCTCGCACCACTTTGCGCGGATCCTTGTCATCACGCAGGCCGACGAACTTCGTGTGCCGCAGATGATTCGCTCCCGTCCATTCCAAAAACTCTATCTGCGCTATGGCTTCCGGCATCAACCACACGCATCCCTGCATCTTCTCCGCCGTCAATCCCTCGCCCCATCTTCCTGCCTCTTTCTTTGGCAGGTTTAAGAATGGGCATTTCTGCGTCTTCAGATGCTTGATCTCCTCGAAGACCTTCAGGCGCTTTGCGGGGATAAAGCCGGCACGCACGCGCGCTGCATAGCAGAGATCCTTGCCTCGGTAGAACCCTACAACGAGTGAATCGACGCCCAGGTAACTTGGCACATAGCCTCCGACGACGAACTCCTGGCCACGATTGAGACGTTGCTTGCACCAAGTGCCGGTTCTCAATCCGGGCTGATAAACGCTGTCACCGCGTTTCGCAACGATGCCCTCAAGCTTATGTTCATGGACGAACTTCACCATTTGCGAAAGCGGGCAGTCGGATGCCTCTGAGATTTCAACATACGCATCCGGCTCGATGACTGAGGCGAGAACCTGCCGGCGCTGTGAAAGCGGGAGGCGAATCAGCTCTTTACCTTTGTGCATCAGGATGTCAAAAGCGAAATACCGAATGTTCGTGCCGGCTGAACGAAAGTTCTGAAGGAGATTGAAGTTTGGTCTACCATTTTCATCAATTGCGACAACCTCGCCATCTATGACCGTCTCATCGGGAAGATAGATCAGAGCATTGGCGATGTCACTGAATTGGGAGTTGAAGGACTTGCCGCGTCTCGAGTAGAGCATGACCCTTCCGCCCGTTTTCACGGACTCAAGCCTCCAGCCGTCGAGTTTTATCTCATATAGCCAGCCCTGGCCTGCCGGCAGTTTCGGCACGGGCAGACACTCCATCGGCTCAATAAATCGTGCCAGAGTCTTTGCGACCTTACCTGCCACCTGGCCCCCGCTTTTCATTGATAGAGAATCTCGCCAGATTCAGCTGGGCAGAAATCCCCGCCGCGCGCGAATCTCCAGACGCAGTTCTTCCCTAAGGTCTTTACTCTTCTTGAGCCGTTTGAAGAATTCTTCCAAGACGCTTACGACGATGGCGTTCACGCTGACGCTTTCATCTTCGGCCCATTCCCGGAGAGCGGTCCTAGCCTCAGCTCCAACGTGAAGCAATTGAGGAGAACATAGCGGTAGACCCGCTTTGCGGGTCTGCTGGATCTCCACATCTTTACGGTCAACATGGCTCAAAGCAAAAAGGACGATCCTGGCTAGATCGCCCTTAACGCGAGCCTCTTCTGTGACTGCTTCTCTCAGTTCGAGGGGGAGTCGGAGGGTCATTCCGGCCCTATCGTCCGTCCACCGTTGGCCTTCGCGATTCACTTTCCGGACTTTCTTCTTTTCGGCCAACCGTTAATCCCCTTCAAAGATTATGCCTTGTTCATTCCCTGAGAGGCATGGCGGAGTACGGACCCTTGAAAAGCAGGTCCTTTTCGACCCTCACGAAGAACCTGTATCCCGGTCTGACGATGATCGTCGGCTGGATATTCAGATTCCTCCGTGTGACCTCTACCCCGACCTGGCCGACCTGCTGGCCGACCGCTTGCCCTATTTGTTGCCCGTAGCTGGGTTGCGTGAGCACCGAGGAATTTTGCCCCTGGCTAATCTCGATTCCCGCAGCAAATAGAGAGGTAAGCAAGGCCCCGGAAAAGATCCGTCCCCAATGGTTGTCCACCTGGTCTCTGAATCCCGCCGCGCCTTCACTGTCATCCCCTTCAAATCCGCCGAGGGAAAGCGAGCTGCCGTCGGGGAAGATTACCCGCCGCCAAACCGCCTGCAACGCTTTCTGACCATATCCAACGTGCGAATTATATATTCCCACGATCGTGCTACCGGCTGGAATCAGCACGTACTTGCCTGTCACCGTGTCATATACGTTCTCCCGAACCAAAGCACGGATGAGACCCGGCAGATCGGAGTTGAGCTGCTGCTCCAGCACCGCGGGGATCAGCCACCCAGCTTTGACTTCATACCTGCCGCGGGCGGCCTCTCTTTCTCGGTCGAGGTATTCCGACTCTTCCTTATTATGTTGCTGCCTAAAATCCCCTTTTTGCTCCTGATCGTTCTGACGTTCGTATTCTGTTCGCTGCTCCTGTGACCCCAATCCTCCAGCCTGGAGGCCTGCAGGTTGCACGCCGCCTGCAGCGCTTTGCGCGGCCCGCGCATTGATGAGGGCAGTCTGTATGGCCTGAAGGGGGTCATTGGGCTGTGGCACTGATTTTTCGTTCTCCCCGGCCGGCAGATTGCCCTTTACCGAGGTTGCCGCCTCCATCGCCTCCATCTCCCGCTTGTACTCGTCTAGCCGCCTTTGCTCGGCAAACGACAACGATCCATTGGCAGCTGTGGAGACCGGACTTTGCTTGTATTCGATCGGTGGAACGGAACTTGTCCGAGTTCCATTCGCCGACCCAGGAACGGTGTCCCTGAATCCATTTGCGCCATCCGCGCTGAGGATGGACGAGCGCGGTGTGAGAGAGTCCGGCACGTGCAATTGACCAGTGTCGAGTCCGTCTCTTGCTTGATCGGAGAGGAGACCCTTCTCGACGTTTGTCGCGGGACCGACGCCCACTTTGGTGATTTCAGCCTGTTTCGTCGTCTTCTTATGACGGTTTGCCATGCCGTGTCGCATGTACAGTGCTGCCAGGACAACAATTGCAATGACGATGATGCCAGCCAACGGACGCAACTTGCGCGCCCGAGGCACGACACCGCCGTTGACGCCTCGCACAACCTTATCGGTCTGTGCTGTTCGCTTCAGGGCCTCTTGCTCCTGATCTACCCCTTGGTTCTCTAGATCGAGCGCCTTCAGCTCCTCATCGTTTGTCGCCATTACTTAGCTCCTTTCCCGGCAGCGCCGGAATAGGGGGTGGCCCGGGTGATCGTCACCCGAGTCTGTTTCTTCCCGACTCCCACCACGAGAATCGCTTTGTCGAACAGCCGATCCACGATGTAGCGCGTTCCGTCGACGCGAAAGTTGACCAGCTCCGTTTTGCCGTTCTCCAATATCAGCAACGTCGGCAGCTCGCGGAAGCGCCCATCGTTGGGATAGATCAGGTATGAATGCTGGCCATCGTCCAGAACGCGCTCTGGACGATATGCAGGATCTCCACTGAGTTTGTAGTCGAAATACAGATTGTCCAATGCGTTCTCTGCCATTGGAAGCACGCCCACCTGTTTGTCTTTCGCCTGCTCCTCCTGCGCTCTCTTTTGCTCCGCAACCGCTTCCGCATCTCGCGTCGCTGCGTCCTGTTGCGCTTGGAAAGTTGCCCACTTGGCCCGATCATCAGCGGGATACTGAAACGCCAGCCGGGAGACGAACCGCGTGGGGTCCGATATCAACCTAACAACGTATGTGCGTCGATCAGTCGGAATGATAAGGTCTGTTTCGAGTCCAGCCTCAATCGGCTTTACAACTAACAGCGGAGTTTGGTCGAGCTCGGAGCCACTCATAACCGGAGTGATTTCCCAACGCCGCGAGTCGCCAATCTGTGGCTGGCTCTGCAAATGCTCGCCAGGTTGCAGTTCCACCGCGCAGACTCTAAGTGGAGCGCACACCATCACCGGCATACCCTGGCCGAAAACATAGAGCACCCGCCCATCCGGGCCGGGTGTAGGCGTTCCCACTCCTGCCTCCCACTGGTGCGCGACGGCAGCTGCAGTCAAGGCAGCGTTGTTCAGCTCGGCATGTGGTGGCTTCCAATTTGGGGGAACTTCAGAACCCTTTTCTGCCGGCGTCACTCCATCCGGAGAGGACTGCACGGTCGGCCTTTGGCCGGTGACAGGAGGTACTTGGAGAGGCGGTATTGGAGTCGCCGGACTCGGTTTGGGAACCGCTTGATTTGTTTGTGCGTTCAATGCTGCCGCCGCAGCTTTGAAGTTGTAGTTGGACAGCTCTTGCTTCTGCTGAGCCGTCACTGCCGGGGATGATTGAGAGGCCCCCGCCGCTGCCGCTGTTTGCGCTGCCATCATCAATGCCGCGATCCAGATCATTTGCCCGAGCCTCCATCTGTGGTTTGATCATTGCCAACGGCGGAACTAGGACCGCTCGTGCTTACAACCTCACCCCATGTCAGGTTTGTGACATAGAGCCCTAGCGGGTTTACCATCGCCTGCTTCGCATCCGTGACTTCTTGTGTTGTCACCGACACAAAGGCCCTGAACCGATGACTTGCAACGAACTGGCCCACAAGATCGCGAGTCACTTCGGTCCACGTGACTTCGTATGTATTAGGCGACTGCTGGACTATGGACTCCACCGACGCATCTACCGTCTGTTTCTTCAGAAGGTCAAAGGGGGAGTTTTTAGAGTAGAACTCCGTCACCGTGGCGGACGCCGCCGAATTCTGTCCAGTTTGCGCGTAGACTTCGTCGACCAGCCGCCGTTGTGCCACCGCGTCCGTAACAATCATGCGGAGGTCTGTCACCCACCTCGCTACGACCGCCTCCTGTAGCCGAACATCTTTCACAGCAACTTGTTTTGCAGGAATGACCGGCACCCCTCGCCCCACGTCATCCAGGGCCACAACGTAAGGCACAGTATTTGAGCGGTAGCCAATCGCGACCATCCCAGTCACACATAGAAACGTCGTTGCCATCGAGATGAAGGCCGCGAGACGCCAATTGTTTCTGCTCTTGATTTGATCTCCGAACCGCTCATCCCACTCCTGGCGGGCGCGGACGTAAGCCGATTGAGTTTTCGTTGCTTCTGCCACTGTTTATTCCTCCCTGTCGATTCGCAGTTGTGCGGATGATCCATGTCCGCTCCCATCGTGCGGAACCTCAATATTGCCGGCCCGTCTCGCAAGGTCCTGGGCCGAAATTGTGTCTTGCGGCGGCGCTGGGGCTGGCGGAGCTTCAGGACTTGCGCTTGCGGACGGAGCGGGGGGAGGAGGTGCCGGCGGCGAATCAGGAGACGGAGCCCCCTCGCCCGTTGGCACAGGAGGGGCAGGGACGCCACCTACTGCCTCGCCTGCCTCCGCCGCCCCAATCGCACCCGACGCAGCCGACGCAGCCGATGTTGCCGCTCCTCCGGCTTCCATTGCTCCCGCTGTTTCGGTTGCAGCTAGAGCGCCACCAGCAACGGCGCCAGCACCTCCCGTTGCAACAACCGCGGCCACGGTCGCAGCCCCCAGAGCAACACCCTTCCCGATCTCAGCTGCCATTCCAACGAGGTCCCCGCCACCCATCCCCAGAGTTCCCGCTGCGATCGACCCCGCCATCTTGGGGATCATCCACGATGCAAACGCAAAGAGAAGCATCGACATTAGAGTTGGAAAAATCTGAGTGATCGGCTCATCAGCCGTGTAACCGTTCATCGTCGCGATCCAGTTGTTCGAAACCGTCTTGAAGACCCCCAACATGAGATAGATCAGCATCAATCGCACGCCTGTGCTGACCGCAAGTGAAATGTACCTTTCAAAATAAGGAGCAGTCCAACGACTACCTCCGAAGCCAAGGAAGATGTAGCCAGCAGACATGACGATGATCGCCTCCAGCTTCGTTACCACATAGTGAAGCGTGATGATGATGTATGAGGCGAGAACGATACATGCGGCGAGAATCGTCGTGATTGCCCCGCCCGGCTGCGTCAAAAGGTCCGTTGTAGACACTTTCGTGAACAGGTCCGAAACAATCTGAATCCCCTGCGTCATGATGTCTGAGGGATTCTGCGCCAGCGGCACACCCGCTGCTGTCGCCCCGAGTTGGGCGAAACTATTCACGATGGCAGGAATCCAGACCTGACCATTGATGAGAACTGCGTAGAAAAACGAAATGACAAGCAGCTTCTTTATCAGGCTTAGAAAGAGGCCGTTAAAGTCGCTTTCGCGTAGAAAGGACGGCGCTCCCCAGGCGAAGTCCAGAGTCGCCAGCACGTAGAACAGGAAGGCCGCTTCGTGCATGATGGCGGGAATCCAAGCATTTGCCGCCTGCCCGATTTGCTGGAATGTCCCACCCACATCGACAGGCGTTTGTGCGTATGCTGTGACGACCGAGGCGAGCGCCACGGCCGTCACTGACAAGATTCTCCGCTTTATTGCCATCCCTCACCTCAGAAAGCCACACCGTCTGACTTGATATCTGGTTTTGCGAAAAAGTTGGCGCGGGCATTGCCCGCGCACACTTTTCCTTCATCAGTGGTCGTCCAGTCTGCCGGGGCATTCGCCCTCTTCTGTTTGCAAAGTGGCGTGAGTTGCTTCCGGACATCCTCGTGCTTGGCTAGAAATTGCCCAATGCTGTCGGGCGTGGACTGATCTACGTCCCCGCCCCCAGCCTGTTGAAAAGCCGCGACGATCGGGCTTTGCTCCACATGGCGGCATCCCGCCAACATCGTCAAACTCGCAACTGCCAACCAAACACTCATCCCCTTCATTGCAAATCTCCTTTTAGAACGTCACGCCATCGCTGGTTACCTGACTCTGGCCGAAGAACTTGTCGGAGTTTGCCTGCCTTGTCGCATCCGCCTGGACCTGTGCGCCTTGGAAAGCTGCTTTGCTCTGCATATCGGCCATCATCAGTTGTCGCAGCTTCATCAGCTGCTCTGATTGATTTTCCGCTATCTGGTTTCCAACTTCCAGAGCTTGCATCCTTCCTACTGAAGACGTGCTTTGGTTCTGCAACGTCTTCAGCAGCGCCGCGTCGCTGTCAAACTGCGTGTTCTGCAGTCCGGCAGCCTTCAACGCACCGAGAGTGCTATCGAGGCTTGTCTGGCTCCACTGCTGATACGACTGACCGTAGTTGGTAGTTGACGAATAGCCGGGGAATCGAACTTTGTAGGCCCCGTCCATATTGCTCATTGTGTACGAGAGTGCCTGGCCCGTGTTCACGATCTGTCGCAGGTTTGCGATATCCGAAGCCACGGTCCCGAAGAGTTGGTCGGTGATCGTAAGCCCATGCTTCGTCATGTCGGAAATCTGGGTGAGCTGGTTTTCAACCATCGACACCTGTTTCTCCAACTGTCCAACCAGTTCCGCGTAATTGAGGAGCTGGGTGTACTCGGTTGCGAATACGCCCGGTACCCCTGCGTGAGCAGGAGGCGAGCATATCGTCGCAGTCCCCATGACAGCGATCATGGCGACTGCACTTGTGCCTTTAGCTAACCATCTGGATTTCATGTTGTCTTACTCCTTCGTAATAGTCGATCCAGCTTTTCTCTACCTTCCTTTCTTTCATCCACACCGAAATCCAGCCGTCGCCATACTCCTTGGCTAGGGCGTCGATTCGGGCTCTATCCCTCTGGCCGGAGACCCCTAAAAATGCGAGAGCCACTGGGCCAAGACGAAAAGAGATCATGCGCCGTCCGAGACGCTGGACGACGTAGTAATCACGTTTGGGGGTTGCCGTCTGCAACAGTTCAATTTCTCGGCTGTTGAGACCGGCGTATTCGTAGAACTGCCTCATGCCCTCATTTCCTGCTTCGCTGTTGGGCAGGTAGATCTTCGTTGCAGTGCTCTGCAATATGGCCGAAGCGATCGGAGATTCTTTGACGTCTGCCATGCTCTGAGTCGAGAGAACAACGACCGCATTCTTCTTCCGAAGGGTCTTCAACCAGTCCTGGATTTTGTCTCGCCAGGCCGGATGTTTCAGGAAGAGCCATGCCTCATCAATCGGGACCAGCGTAAGGCTGCCATTCAATGCACGTTCCATGCGACGGAACAAATAGAGCAGGACCGCCATGACGGTAGCTTCGCCATAGGAACCGCTCAGAAGGCTCTCCATTTCGCAAACAACGAAACGTGAGGTCGTGAGACCGTCATTGCGAGAGTCCAACATCCCGCCCAAAGGACCGTCGATGACATAAGGCCGAATCCCGGCTTTCAGCTTTTCGTCCTGAAGGTTAGCCTCCAGCTCTGTCAGTGTCCGTCGTTCGCGGGGAGCCGTCGCTAGCTGCCGCAACGCATCGTTGATCGAGCTTCTTTCAGAAGGTCCGATCTCCACGCCCTGCAAACGTAAAACGGTCTCGACCCATTCCTGGCCCCACCCAAACTCCGCATCGAGGTCAATATCGCGGAGTGGCTGGAAAGAAAGCCCGCCTTCACCGATGTCATAGAACCGGCCACCAGCGGCCTTGCAAAGACCGTAGAGCGAGTGACCCTTATCGAACGCAAAGACTTGTGCTTTCGGATATCGGAACCACTGCGCAACCAACAG
>Ga0207125_10062_pt1 | contig 26332 bp, 22 predicted proteins | sample Alteio_BWMinHeat_19_FD_153556 | JGI IMG/M metagenome (GOLD analysis project Ga0207125, IMG submission 153556) | Enriched cells from forest soil in Barre Woods Harvard Forest LTER site, Petersham, Massachusetts, United States -... | ecosystem: Environmental > Terrestrial > Soil > Temperate forest >...
GGCTGGGGACGCGGGACAATTGGTTTTAAGAGAACTCAATCAACGCCCGGACCTTGGCGTTGATGTGGTGGGTATGCTTGATGATGATCCGGAAAAATTGCGCAGGCGCATAGGATCATTAACTGTATTTGGTACTACTCATGACTTAGCTAAACTGGTTGATAGTTTAGCTATTGATCAAGTGATCATTGCTATGCCTTCAGCACCAGCACCGGAAATTCGCCGTATAGTTGATGTTTGTCGTGAGGTAGAAGTAGAAACAAAAATTTTACCGGGGCTTTTTGAGCTCATCAATGGCCGTGTTAGCGTGAGCCAATTGCGTGAAGTGTCTCTTGAAGATTTGCTTGGCAGAGAACCAGTCAAACTAGATACTGCTGCCATAGCTGGTTATCTGGAAAATAAATGTGTATTAGTTACTGGAGCCGGCGGTTCAATTGGTAGCGAACTGTGTCGACAAATTGTTCGCTATCAGCCCCGCCGGCTTATATTATTGGGTAAAGGAGAAAATTCTATTTTCTCCATCTACCAGGAATTGCAAGGCAGACCGGAACCGGTAGACTTTTTGCCAATAATTGCTGATATTCGGGATGAAAATAGATTGGAAAAGATATTTGACAGCCTGCGACCGGATGTTATTTTCCATGCTGCCGCACACAAGCATGTACCTCTTATGGAATCAAATGTTTGTGAGGCGGTAACTAATAACATTTTTGGTACTCAGGTTGTGGCTCAATTAGCTTCTCGCTTTGAGGTGAATACATTTGTTTTGGTTTCCAGTGACAAGGCAGTTAACCCAAGTTCTGTCATGGGTGCTACCAAGCGCATTGCAGAATTAATTGTGCAAAACCTAGCCACAAAGAGTAAAACAAAGTATGTGTCGGTGCGCTTTGGTAATGTGTTAGCAAGTCGCGGCTCTGTTGTCCCTATCTGGCGCCAGCAAATAGCTAATGGCGGGCCAATAACGGTAACCGACCCAGAAGCCACGCGTTATTTTATGTTGATACCAGAAGCGGTGCAATTAATTATGCAGGCAGCCGCGCTTGGCGCTGGCGGAGAAATTTTTGTTTTAGATATGGGTAGTCCTGTCAAAATCCTTGATTTGGCTAATGATCTAATTAAATTCTCTGGATTGAGACCTGGGCAAGACATACAAATTGAATTTACAGGATTGCGCCCCGGTGAAAAGCTGCATGAAGAATTGCTCACTGCCTCTGAGGCTTTAAGTAAAACTTCCTATGAAAAAATATTGGTTGGTCAACCGGATTTATTAGAACCTCACTCACTCCAGGAGTCTCTAAGCAAGCTCAGTAAAGATACTCAGGCAGGCAATGAAGAAGCGATTAGACACTGTTTTAACGAGCTAATTGGTAGTAGTCTTTTAGTTAAGCATAGAGTTTGATGACAATATGCAGTGCATAGGAAAGAATGCATGAGAATTAGTAGACGCAATTTTGTTGCATACAGTTCAGGGATCTTGTGCAGCTTTATTCCATTTTTTTCTACTCAAGCAAAATTCTTAAAACGTAAATATAATCCTCAGGACAGGCTTTTGTGTCAGCCTGATGAACAACGGGTAGTAGTGATTATTCATTTAGCCGGTGGAAATGACTGGCTTAATACTGTCATTCCATATAGAGATGCAGGCTACTATGATCAGCGGCCAAATCTAGCAATTTCGCCGCAAGCTGTTTTAAAGCTTGATGATAAACTTGCTTTTCACCCCGCTTTGTCCGGATTAAAGGGACTATATGATAGAAAAGATCTGGCTGTTTTACTAAATGTTGGAAATGCCAAAACTAGTTTATCGCACCAGAAGGCAAATAAGCTGTGGCAATATGGTGATGAATCTTGCGACATTACGTGGCAAGGTCGCTATGCTGATTTCATTGCTAAGAATGAGAGAGTCCCGATGATTTTTCCGGCTATTAATGTGCAGCCTGGTTTCTGCGATACTGATTCTAGTACTGAGCAAATTGAATACTTTCCTAAGTCCAAAGACAAGATAGTTATTTCGTCGCTTAGCGCTGATAATAATTTCGAATTCAATCTAGATGTTCATTATAAGTTAACCAGTTCGGGCTGTGGAAACTCCAGCTATGGGAGTTCTAACCATGAGCTCGCTAAATTGACTGATGTTGTTCTGAAGCCGGCTCTAACCGATCGCAATGTTTATCATAAATATTGTGGCTTTGCTCACGGCATGAATTTAATTGGCAAAGCAATTAAAGAAGGAACAAATGCCACTATATACAATATCAGCCTAGGCGGCTTTGATACACATGCAAATCAATTATTCAAGCATGCTGCTCTTTTAAATATGCTATCCAAAGCAGTAGCTGATTTTCAAAATGATATGGAGCGGAGTGGGTTGGCCGATAAAGTTCTCACGCTTGTTTGTTCGGAATTTGGCCGCAGCCAGCAAGAAAACAACAATCTTGGTACCGATCATGGCTATATAAATCATGTTCTTGCGATCGGTAACTCTGTCAATGGCGGTATTTATGGAAACCGGTCTTTATCTGGATATAGCTATAATAAATATGGTCAATTTAATAACAGTCCAAAATATGACTTTGATTATCGCCAATTACCCGCCACTATTCTCGATCGCTGGCTATCATACCCAAGCGAAGTAATAATGGGACGAAGCTTCGCAGCTATTTCTTTTATTTGATTTTCAATTGGTGATTGCTTGTCTTAATTCTGGCTGAGTATTTATTTACCTGACTGATCAGGACTATTGGGTATTGATGATTCTTCGGCAGCTGGCTTGTCTGTCGGGTACTCCCCGATATGCACAGCCAAGGCTTTCCCCATCTTATTGCGCAAGATAAAGAAATTGAGGGTGTCGCTTACTTTGTGACCACGCACAGTTTCCTGGACATCCTTACTGGTAGCAATGTCCTTCCCGTCAATTTTTTGGATAACATCTCCTCGTTCAAAACCAGCCGCTTGTGCGGGGCTCCCATCAAGAACTTGCGCTACCAATACTCCTTTTGTACCTACAGTTAAACCCAAACTTTTGGCTAAGACATCATCCATATCTTGTAATTTAAGGCCTATCCATGGTCTGATTATTTTACGGTGATTCACCAGATCATCAATTACCGACTTGGCAATATCAATAGGGATAGAAAAGCCAATACTTTGCGCATTAGCTTGTATGGCTGTGTTCACTCCCACAACACCACCGTCCAGATTTACTAATGGACCGCCGGAATTCCCCGGATTAATTGGGGCGTCGGTTTGAATGAAATTAATGTTGCCATTTACATCAGTTACGGCTCGGCCAACAGCCGAAATAATACCAAAAGTAACTGTGTGGTCAAATCCTAATGGACTGCCAATAGCAATGACAAAGTCGCCTGGTCTTAGTTCGCTGGAAGAACCAAGTTGGGCGGTTGGCAAATTCAGCGCTTCAATTTTTAAAACGGCCAGATCGGAAAAACTGTCTTCTCCGACAATTTTTGCCTCAAAAACACGCTTGTCAGAAAGTGTAATTTTTATCTTGGAGGCATTGTGTACTACATGCCTATTGGTGACAATATAACCATCTGCTTGCACAATAAAACCTGAACCGGCATTACGCTTTTCAAACTGCGGTGGAGCAGGAGAGTTAGGATTGCGCGGAGTACCTGGCTTGTTTGGCTGCGGAGTAGGATTGACTCTTTCACCATTGAAAAAGAACTCAAAATTACCAAAGGGCATGCCCATAAACGGCATATTAGGTTGTGTGACTAGCTGGTTTACTTCAATATTTACCACCGCTGGTGCTACTGTTTCCGCGAGATCCGCAATTGTATTAGATTCAATTGGTTTTACAAGAGCCTGAACTGGCAAGGCGGCATAAGAAACTGATATCGCGATTAACGCTAAGCAAGTAAATAAATTTGAACTATTCCTGAATATGCTCTTTTTCTGTCCTAATGCCACTGTGCTTCCTCCTTTATTGAGATTTGCTATGCAGACTTTAGTGTATTCCAGTTAGATATTTTAGTCTCGATGTTCGCATTGCGATGCTTTTAAGAGCGGCCCATACCAATATGTTGTGCATTTTGAAAAACCTTACCTTCGGTAAGAATAGACGGCGCTATAACAACTTCCACTTGCTGCATTTCGGCAATGTTAGCTGCTCCTAAAGTGGACATACTAGTTTTTAAGGCGCCGGTGAGATTTTGGGTGCCATCGTCAATGTGTGCTGGACCCAATAAAATTTGTTCCAGGGTACCGCTGGTGCCAACTTTAATACGGGTACCGCGAGGTAATACAGGACTCGGTGTTGCCATCCCCCAGTGGAAACCACGCCCGGGAGCTTCTTTTGCTCTAGCTATTGGTGAGCCGATCATAACGGCGTCAGCGCCGCACGCAAGTGCTTTACAAATATCTCCGCCCGTAACCATGCCACCATCGGCAATAAGCAGTGGGCGCTGTCCGTGTTCGGCTGCAAATTCTACTGCTGCTGCCGCGCAATCAGCAATGGCGGTGGCCATAGGTACACCAATACCAAGTACGCTGCGAGATGTGCAGGCCGCACCAGGCCCGATACCGACTAATATTCCGGCTACCCCAGTTTTCATTAAAGCGATGGCGATTTCATAAGTGACACAATTACCGACTATAACTGGTATGGCTACTTGTTTGCAAAATTTAGTTAGATCAAGATTTGGCGCGCTATTGGCCGAATGGTGCTTGACTCCAGTAACTGTTGATTGCACAACCAAAATATCGCAACCTGCTTTTACAGCAAGAGGACCATATTTTTCAGCCATATTGGGTGTCACTGAAACCGCTGCCAAAACACCTTTTGCCTTTATTTCTTCAACCCGTTTGCTTATTAGCCGGTCTTGGATGGGCACCGAATAAAGGTCTTGCATAACAGAAACAAAGCTTTGATTATCGCAACTGGTTACTTTAGTGTAGACATCATCAGTATTTTCATAACGGGTCTGTAGTCCTTGCAAATTGAGTACTGCCAATCCGCCAAGCTTACCCATAGCAGCTGCCATATTGGCGTCTACAACGCTATCCATCGCCGAAGCCAAAATAGGCATAGAAAACCTATGTTTGCCAAGCTCAATAGAGATATCACATAATTCCAGGTCATAGGTCACAGAACCAGGCACAAGGGCAATTTCATCAAAGCCGTATGCTCGCCTGGTTGTTTTGCCTTTGCCGATGCGTAAGATATCTGATGAACCAGCTGGCCAAGCAGTACCGCTCTCCTGTTCGCTTTGTTGGCAAGTCATAGCCTGATTTTTTGACATTATAAATTCCTGCACCCTGTTAATTGCGCTTATATTATCACCCAGCAATGCAAAGAGATCTGAGCAAGGTAAATCAAGTCACAATTTGAAAGCGTTGCTTTTTGCTGTGTATATATTAAGGTAGAGGGTATAGGAGAAGCAAAAGGCTAAAGCAAGAGATTGATTAAAATATGGAATTGATAATCCCTGAAGGCATAAATTACGAATGTACAGGCTGCGGCAAGTGTTGTAGCGGCTGGTCTGTGCCGCTTACGCAAGAGGATTATGAGCGAATAGCAGCTATAGATTGGGGCAAACTTGATCCTAATTTGAAAGACAAAGATTTATTTAGAGCGCTTAAACCAAATGAGAAATTAAACACGCCCTATACGCATGCTATTAAGGCTGAGCCTAGTGGGCAATGTCCTTTTCTAAAGAACAACCTTTGCTTTATACACAGTCAATTTGGACCTGAAACCAAGCCAGCTATTTGTCAATTATTTCCCTATTGTTTTAATGAGACACCGGATGGAATTTACTCCACAGTAAGCTTTATTAGTCGTGGTGTCATTTTTAATGCTGGTCGCTCGCTAATTGAACAAAAGGAATATTTAAAAACAAAATTTGGTCAGTTTCAAAAGCTCTTCCCAAACCATCATCCAAACTGGTCGCAAATCAAGCTTTCGAGCAATGTGCCATTATCCTGGGAGCAATACTTGGAGATTGAAAAAACCTTGCTTACGCTTATACAAGATACAAGCAAAAGCTTGCTAGCTAGGTTTCTTGCCGGCTCGCAGTATTTAAGTACAGTGCTAGACGAGAATATAACCGGTCGTCCACGAACTGAACAGCAAACTAATGTTAATTTGGGCCAAGGGCAGGATGTTCACAGCCCGGCTAGAAGGTCTACATTAAACCCTTGGGATAAAGTACTTTTTTCTACCTTATATAAGATCTATTTTCCCAGACAAAATAAAGCAGGGAAAAGTTGGGGGCAATTACATTTAGGCTTGAGCAGCTTTATAAAGGCAGGCTGGTCGGATAGTGAAACGGATAAATTAATTGCGCAAGCAGCCAATTTGCCTTGGCCGGAAAATGATGCTGCCATAAGCGATCTTATTTATCGGTTTTTCTATTCTCGGGTATTCGGCAAACTCTACTTTGGGGCTGGCTTTGGACAATTAAGCCTCATAGCTGGTTTTAACCATTTGGCGCTTGCTTTAGGTTTGCTTAGATTAAAAGCAGGTTCCATTGCCATGGCCCGCTCAAGTTCAATAATTACATTAGACGATGTTGTTGCCACCATCGTGCAATTAGAGAAAAGTCTAGGCGAGTTAAAAATTAGTCCTTATGGTGCCGCCATACTTGAATTATTGCTAGCCAGCCAGGGCAGAATTAGACGCTTTCTAGCCCTGGTCTAAAATTTTGCTTGTCAAGCAAAAGCTCGCTATGACTGGCTTTGCCGGATAAGAACTGGGGCTTTTGTTAGCTAGCATACAAAACTGCAATTGACTTGTACCCTGGTTTTTCGTAAGCTAAACCAGTCGATTTCAAGAGGCCGCTTTTGCGGTTAAGAATTAAAGATCGTATTACTAATTTTGCTCCTTACTTATATAGAGACCAAATTATTACCAGGAGGTTCTCATGAATAGTCTTTCCAAACTTACTATGGGTGCAATAGGGATGTCGTTTTTAGCAACGATAGCTCTAAGTGCTCCAACTTTTGCCCAAGGTGCTGCTCCCACCACTGATCCTTGGACTAGTTCTGCCACTGCTACTGATGCTTTTGCCGGCCAATCTGCCGGTGCTGGTGCAATAGGCACGATCAACAGCAGTGATTCACTTCGAACTGGTACACAGACCCAACAATACGGCCCGGGAACCGGACTAGGCAGCTCTCCAATGCTGCAAGGTGCTGCCAACGGCACTATTGCTCCACAAGGCGCACAAGCTACTTATGTAACTGGTGTCAATACAGCAGGTACAGTACGGGTTAACAACCTGGCTAACTTAGAAGCCTTACTCAACATCATTGCTAACGGTCTAGAAATCTTAGGTATTGCCTGGGGTGGACCAACGATGATCATGGGCTTCATGCACATGGCTGCCGGTACCCAAGACGCTATGAAAAGAGTGCTCTTTGGTGCAGCAGGTGTAACAGGTGGTTTAGCAACTCCTGGTGCTATTAACTGGTTAGTTGCTTCTGCCCGTGACGCTAACTTATTTAGCTAATTCCCAACAAACGAAACGCAACAACAACGCAAACTTAAGGAGAGAATTGTGAGATTCTCTCCTTTTGCGTTAAACAAGTATTTTCGTTTTACATTAAATGGATTGGGTCTCAAGATATGTGTATGCCCGCCAACAAATAGTCCCTTGACTTCCAACTTGTTTGCCCTTAATCTATAGCTCTTCTGGGCATTATCTTTACTAACACACAGTAGTATCACGTTTCACATTTGTGCAGCTAGAAATGAAAGCAATGTCGGTTTAGCAGAGCCATTTAGGATAGCGCCATCTACTCAAATCTGCAAAAGTTTACCCCGCCAACGCCAGCCATAAAACCTCCTTCTTGGAGGTTTTTGGTTTTTTGTTGTATCTTTATCCTTTAAGCTAAATGCGTCTGGGAGTTAACCTGTGCTGTCCGAACCAGTGCCTTCTAAAAATCAGCAATTATCTAATTGGCAAAGTGCTCTTTCGAACGCCAATGTCTATGTACTGGGCTCTTCCGTTACTGGCCAAAGTGTTATTAGAAACTTATATAAGGCCGGAGCAAGAAAAATTAGCTTGCTTAATGTTGATATGCCTGGCTCTCAAAATTTTTCACCTGGTGATGCTGCAGCGCCTGCCATTAGCGATGAATTTTGTCAAAAGATTGATGTAGATTGGACAGTAGCAAATATTGAAAAATTCGTTCGGCAATCTGACATCGTTATAGACACGTTATCAGATTGGCAGAAGAAAGTTACTTTAAGCGATATTTGTATGGATTGCGATAAAGTGCTGATTCATAGTGGTATCACTGGCTTTCGTTTCCAAATTTATACAATGATACCGGGGCGCTCAGCGTGTTTGCGCTGCGCTTTTCCTTTGGCAGGTATTGATGAAGTGCCGCTGAAACCCTCTATCGAACCAACGGTTGATGCTGTAATAGAATTGGTGGATGCCTGGCAATCCTTGGAAGCCATAAAATACCTCGGAAAAATAGGCGTTGTTCAGGGAAATGAGCTCTTTAAATTTGATTGTTTAAGTGGAGAGTTTGAAGTTATACGTGGACTAGATGCTAATCCTGATTGTCCAGATTGTGGTCGCAAGTTAAATAAGCGTTTGCGCTCTTCTTTCTTGTTTTAAAGATATTTGAATTTAACTATGAATAAACAACAAAGAAAAGTACTTGTAACAGGAGCTGCTGGATTTATCGGTAGCCATCTTGTTGATGTGCTTTTAGCAAACGGTGACTTTGTTGTTAATCTAGATAATTTCAATAATTTCTATGATCCGCAAATCAAAAGAGACAATATCAAAGAACATCTTGAGCATAAGAATTACCAACTAATTGAAGGCGACCTTCGCGATAAAAATAAACTGGATGAAGTGTTTGCGTACGGACCGTTTGATGTTGTAGTGCATCTGGCTGCTATGGCAGGGGTGCGGCCATCGATAGAAAATCCTGCTTATTACACTGATGTGAACGTGAACGGGACACAGCTCTTGCTTGACGCAGCAGTTAAAGGCAATGTTAAACGTTTTGTTTTTGGATCTTCAAGCTCTGTTTATGGTGGACGTGGTGGTGAGCAATTTTTAGAGACAGATAGAGTAGATCGCCCGCTTTCCCCTTACGCGGCGACTAAGGTAGCTGGTGAGCAGTTATGTTATGTAGCCCATCATACAACAGGATTGCCGACTATCTGTCTTAGATTTTTCAATTCCTTTGGTCCACGGCAAAGACCTGATCTGGCTTTGCCTAAATTTTATCGTTTAGTTGAAAGCGGACAGCCAATTGAAATTTATGGAGATGGTAGTACCAAACGGGATTACACTTTTGTGAGAGATACTGTATATGGTATCTCTCAAAGTATGGTTGTTGATTTTTCGGGTTATGAGATTATCAATCTTGGTCGTGGTGAACCGGTCAGGCTAATGGATATGGTTCATACGATTGAATCGGTGATGAATAAAAAAGCTAAGCTAGTCTATAAAGAGCTGCACTGCGCTGATGTGCCGTATACTTATGCCAATATCGACAAAGCGCGACGATTGCTTGGCTACAATCCCACTATTTCGTTTGCTGATGGTGTAAAAGAATTTGTCGATTGGTACAAGAGTGTTGAAGATTCAAGGGCAGCAAGCCGCGTATAGCTCCAAATTGTATTTTAAAATGACAAAGCCATTGTCTTGTTTTTGTTGAAAGAGTTCTTTTAAGTCACTGATCAAAGCCTCTTGAACTGCTGGATCTTTGGATAAGTAGGAGATCGACAGGGCACGGTCTAATAGTCCCTGTTCATCTAAGATTTGCTCGTTGGCAAAGATAAATTCTTCTCCTTGGCTAAATAGCTTGCTCTCCAAAAGAGGACGGCCACCGTCTTTTCTTAATTCGACTACAGTTTTTAAATCTTTAGTGCTATATCGTCTAACTAAATCGTGATAATCTTTGGTGAATGTATCTGAGTAATCCCCTTCGTTCCAAATTAGAATGACCCGGCCATTTGGTTTTAAGATGCGGGCAAATTCTGCTAATGCCTTTTCTGGGTCAAGCCAATGGAAAGCCTGAGCGGACAAGACAGCGTCAGCAAAGTGATCAGGTAATCCTGTTTCTTCTCCTGAGCCAGATTGATATATGGGCAATTGATTAGTAGTTTTTTCTAGTTCGTTGTTAATAACTAATGCGTGTTTACGCATCTCTTCATTGGGCTCAATTCCTATTACCTTCAAGCCCCGCTTGCTAAAAACCCGCGATGAGATGCCTGTACCGCTACCTATATCGATTAACACATCACCAGTTTTGAGATGACAGTGCCTTAAAACAAAATCTATTACTTCATCTGGATAGCCTGGTCTGGCTTTTGCGTAAACATCAGCTAGACCACTAAATCTTTCTTTCGGTCTAAGCTCTTTGTCCATTTGATCTCTAGCTATAGCGACTTAACCACATGCACTATGTGTCTGGCAGAAATACCGGCGGCGTCCATCAATTCTTGTGGTGTGCCGGAGCCAACCATAGTTGTCACAGCTAATTTGATCACTTTGGGTGTTGCTATATTATCTTTGCCAGCTGGCTTGGTCGATGTACAAGTAGTGTCGCCGAGACAAGCAAAGCTAGCGAGCACAGCGTCTCCCAGACCGCCTTCTGGCCAATGATCTTCGACTGTAATTAAAACGCCTGTTTCAGAAGTAGCTTTTTTTATTGTCTGTGCATCTAGAGGTTTAATAGAGTAGGCATCGATAATACGAATATTGATCCCTTCTTTAGCTAATTCGTCATATGCTTTCATGGCTTCATGGAGAGTAATGCCGGCGGCAATAACAGTTGCTTTGTCTTTAGCAGAGCTTTTTAAAGTCTTGCTGCCACCTACAGGAAATTCATCTTCAGCCTTGTATAAAAGCGGTGTTTTTTCGCGCGTTGTGCGCATATAAGAAATTCCGGGTAATTCAGCCATTATTTTGACAAGTTTAGTTGCGCAAGTGGGGTCCGCTGGGTAAAGGACAGTACTGCCATAAACAGCGCGCATCATAGATAAATCTTCCAAAGCCATTTGCGAAGGACCATCTTGCCCAATGGAAACACCAGCATGTGAGCCACAAAGTCTGAGATTGGCGCGTGATATTGCGCCCATGCGAATAAAATCATAGGCCCTAGTTAAAAAGGCCGCAAAAGTAGAAGCAAAAACTTTTTTACCGCGCGTGGATAGACCAGTGGCTACTCCAATCATGCATTGCTCAGCAATAAACATTTCAAAGAAACGATCAATATATTCTTTGGCAAATTTTTCTGCATAAGTAGAATTAGATACTTCTGCGTCTAGTACGATTAGATCTTCGTAGACAGCCCCTAACGCTTTTAAAGCATCTCCATATGCTTCTCGCGTAGAATAGGCAGTGCTATATTGCGGGCACACAAAAGGTTGCGCTGTGAATTTTTTGGGTGGCGCGCTAATTGGATCTGGTTTGCGCACCTGAATAGTAGCGTTATTTTCGCCGCCTAATTCTTTAATAGCTTCTGCTGCGAGTTCTTTATCTAATGGCTTACCATGCCAGCCATCTTTGTTAGCGATTTTGCTAAAGCCGTGTCCTTTCTCAGTTTTTGCAACAATGAAAAATGGGGCACCTATGCTAGCCATGGCTTTTTCATAGGCTCTATCTATTTGAGCATAATCATGGCCATCAATTTCTTCTACTTGCCAACCGAATGATTTGGCGCGAGCTGCATAGGCTGGCGAATTCCAACCAAGTTCGGTTTGTCCTCGTTGTCCAAGGCGGTTCATATCTAGAATGGCAATTAGATTATCTAGTTTGTAATAGGAAGCACATTCCAACGCTTCCCAAACTGAGCCTTCAGCCATTTCGCTATCGCCAAGTAAAGCCCAGACCTTATAAGGTATTTTGTCTACGTATTTGCCAGCGATAGCAATACCCACAGCATCAGGTAATCCTTGTCCAAGCGAACCAGTAGCTACTTCTACCCAAGGCAATATTTGTGGGATAGGATGCCCTTCTAAGCGGCTGCCAAATTTGCGCAAGGTCAAAAGCTCGTCGTCTTTTATTGCGCCGGCCGCTTTATACATCGAGTAAAGCACAGGACAAGCATGTCCTTTGGATAAAACGAATCTATCATTGTTAGCCAATTGCGGATTATTGAAATCGTATTTCATATACTTTGCTAAAAGAACGGCCATTAAATCTGCTGCTGACATAGCAGAGGTGGGGTGACCAGAGCCAGCGGCTGTTGTGCAACGTATACTATCGATTCTTAACTGCTGGGCTAACTTTTGGAATGTCCCGGTGTCTGTACACTGCAATTCAGACATTGTGTTTCTCCTGGAAAGAAATTTACCCCCAAGGGGATTCGAACCCCTGTTCCCTCCGTGAAAGGGAGGTGTCCTAGGCCTCTAGACGATGAGGGCATCTTGAGCACCGGCTAGCCAGAATAACAAAACCGTCTATAGAGATCAACTCTTCATGCTACAGTGTTACCATAGACAAAGCTTCAAACAAAGTTAAGCAGCTAAACTAATGCAAGCATAGTTTAGGATTTAACTGGACTGAGACTAAATTAACTATGATGAATTAGCGAACATAGCTATGTGTCGGTATCGCACATTTAATCAGCATTTAAAAGAGCAATTCGGCACAAAGATATACCGTGTGCCTATTGATGCGGGTTTTACTTGTCCAAATCGTGATGGTGTGAGGGCTTTTGGCGGCTGTACATTTTGCGATGATCGCGGTTCAGGCGCACCCACTATTAATCTTAAATTGAGCATTCAAGAGCAGTTGAATACCCAAATTGCTCACATTAGAAAAAAATTCAAAGCAAAAAAATTTCTCGCTTATTTTCAAGCTTTTAGCAATACTTACGCGCCGGAAGCGGTTTTGAGAGAACTTTACGACACTGCCTTGGCTGTTCCGGATGTGGTTGGTCTTTGCATCGGTACAAGGCCTGATTGTCTGCCCGACAATATTCTTGAGTTATTAGCTGATTATCAGAAGAAGACTTTTTTATGGCTAGAGGTAGGTTTGCAAAGTGCTTTCAACGAGACACTGGAAAAAATAAATCGCGGGCATACTGCAGAAGAATTTTTCGACTGTATTGAGCGAGCAAATAAATATGGATTGAATTTAGCCACTCATTTAATTTTTGGTTTACCGGGTGAAACTAAAACTCAAATGCTTGAATCAGTAAAACAAGTTTCTTCTATTGGTCTCAAAGGAATAAAAATCCACCAACTATGTATTTATAGAGGAACACCCTTGGAGCAAGAATACAAGCAAGGACAACTCGATGTGTTTAGTGAAGAAGAATACATTGAAATGGTGGGCAAAGCACTTGAACTATTGCCTGCCGATATGATTATTATGCGCTTGTTAGCAGAAGGGCGCAAAGAAGAAATACTGGCCCCACAATGGTGCTTTGAAAAAACCCGTCTAAATGCGACTTTAGAGCAATATCTTGATTTGCATGACATAAGACAGGGTAAACAATATAGGATATCCACCCCAATAGTAGTTTAATATATGAACGATTCAGGAAAATCTGCGGAATTAACAAAGGTTGAAGCCGTTGTTCAGTCTAGTCTTTTGCCTACTGAGGAATTGCTTAGGATATGCCAGGAACGTGATAAGCGGGATATGTTTGTCAACGTGACTTCACTTGGTACTTTCTATGCGTGCATGAATATGGCAATGATGAATCAGATTGATGGTACGTTTATTCCTGCTACGTGGAAGAGAGTATTCTTATTGTTAACTGAAGTAATATTGATAGCAGGTTTTATTGCATTCGGAATAACGACTTTTAATTTAGAACACCACCACCCTATGGCACTGGGAGATATTCTGTGGCTTTTTATCGCTGTCCTAGTAATTCATATAGCTGCATTTATAATGGTGAAGCGCCGAGCATTTGCAATTACAAACAAGCGCATTGTTTATTTAACTTTGCCTGATGCAAGAATAAGAGGCTGGATCAGCTTGGGTAATCTTTCTGCTGTTGAAGTTAATAAGAATAAAAATGGCAATTGGATGAAACTTAAGTTTAGTTCTCGACCGACGGGGATGGATGGTAAACTCGTGTCGGATAAACAAGAAATTTACTTGAGTAATTTTGACCAACCTGATCAAGTCAAAAGTGTGCTGGATGGACTGATTAAATCATCTTCTTAAATATGAATTCAAATCTTACCGGCAGGATCTGTTTGTGATTGGAATTGACTAGTGTAGTTAGACGGGTCTTGAAAAACCTCCTCCACTAATAGCTGACATATTTGCATACCAGGCTTGAGGATAATAGGATATTTTCCCAAGCAAATAATTTCCAGCGTTATTTGTCCTTCAAATCCACAATGGATTGTTGGTGCTGTGAAATGAACGAGCAATCCAACACGCGCAAAAGAGCTTTTACCTTCAACTCTGGCAGCCAAAAGCGGTTTATTAACCCATTCTGATTTTCTATCCTTAGCCAGTTTTATAAATTCACGAGTGGTAGCGAGAACGAACTTTCCTGGTTGTAAATTATATGATTCACTGTCAGTTAATCTCTGTTCCTCATAAAAAATTTTAAGTGTATCGCGAATATTCCCTCTGGGCACATCAAAACAAATAGACAAATTGTCCTTGGGCGTTCTAAAAACATTGCCTAATCGTAAATTGATTGCTGTTGAATCATAAGGAGACCTAGATCCATCAATTGGACAATATCGTGGAGCTGGTTCAGGTAAAACTGTAAGTCGCCCATCGTCGAGGGCGCTATATATAGCTGTATTGCTGAGAAGCATTTATGCGGTAATTGGTTTTCTAATGATGTCACTACGAACGGTTAATACCGCTGATTCATTAAGTGGTTCAGCAGGAAGTTCAATTAAAGACAAACCATTCTTTTCTTCCAGAATTCTGATTTCAAGTTTATTGTCCCTAATTCGCCTATCGGTAACAAAAAGTTCTATCTTGCAACCATCCGATGCTTGAAATGATACTGATCTCTCTTCAGGAAACATTCCTTCTGACACATCGCATATTAACAGGGCATTGGCATCCATCTAATTTCACCTCGCTGATTGATATTTTATATGAAGGTATTATCAATCTTTTCGGGCTAGATGTCTATATGAAACTAGAAGAATTAAGCTGTCTCATTTTGTTTATGGTTTATATCGAAGCAAAACCTTATTTATTCATTGTCTTTTTTGTTTTAATATGCAACCAAAAACTTATGGAGGATTCTAATTTTTGCTTGCTTTCATAAGCATGGCGGCACCAATTATGCCGGCGAAGTCACCGAGTTCGGCTTTGACGATATCGAGTTGGCGTGCGGGAACTGAGAGCACCCTTTGTTTTGCTTCCCTTATGGCGGTGTTGAAGTAGAGCTCTACTGCTTCTATTAATCCGCCACCTAAAATTATGCGCTGTGGGTTATAGAAATTTGCTAACGAGGCGAGCCCTATACCCATATAACGAGCGGCTTTGGTTATAGCACCAATTACTAACTCATCCCCCATTGCTACAGCACCAGCTAAGGCTTTTGAGCGAATAATGCCTTTTGATAAATCAATTCTGTCGCTGATCGCGCAATCCAATCCTTTTTCTATGCCAGCCAATATTTCTTTGGCGATGGCGGTACGTGAAGCATAAGTTTCTAAACAGCCGGAACCGCCACAGCCACATTTTCGTCCATCGGGAACTACAATCGTGTGTCCTATTTCACCAGCTGTACCGGTGGCACCTAAATACGGTGTGCCATCATATACGATACCAGAACCAATACCGGTCCCTACAAAAATACAGACAAAAGAATTGCATTGCCGGCCAGCACCAAATTCTAATTCTCCTAGTGTGGCTACCTCTAAATCATTTCCGAGTCGGCAGGGAATATGATAGTGGTTAGTTATAGGCTCGGTGATTGGTACCTGGCTCACTCCTAAATTTGGCGCCAGTAGAAGTAGTCCCTTTTTTCGATCGATCATACCGGCTGAACCAATGCCTATGCCAAGCGTATCTTTGATATCAATATTTGTTTCAGCTAATAACTCATCGATTGCTGATTGCAATCTTTGCCAGACATCTTTTTCATCCTCTAAGACGCGTGTTTTCTTCTTTGTTGTGCCAACTAAACGGCCGGATTTTGTATCCACGACACCGCAGGCAATTTTTGTGCCACCAAAATCAACACCAATAGCCAAATTAGCCATTATTTAACTCCAGTTCAAATTTTTTTCCAGGGAAAACACGATATATCTGGATAATATTAAACTCTTCAATTGGTAGCCTGATTTTATCCATGAGGATATTTTACAGGGCTTGTTTAATTAGCAACTGGTTGAATTTTTAATAGACTTTGCGCAGTAATTTCTGGACTGAGGTTTAACACGCGTTCAAGCGTCTCTTGAACAATTTTTTCTTCTTCTTTGCCAGGATCATAAAGCGAAGGTTGCTTAGCCTTGTTGCCAACTATGTCTAAAGAGTGCTGACGCGGAATATATGTACATGGTTTATCGTAAGTAAAGTTATCTTTATTTGGCATGGCAAAAATGCCAAGAGCAGCGGCTACTTTGCGCCCATTTGATTTGCTCGCCATATTTACTGTGCTGTCATGAATAACCATTGTACTAGAGCCACCACCATCTAAATTCATAGCATCCACTGCGCCTAATTCATGTAATATATGGGCCAAATTGTAGAGTGTGTGCGTTCCTTCTGCTGTTATTAATAGCAAATGATTGTTAGCAGTAATTCCACAAGCTGTTCTTGCTTTTATATTATTGCTTGTCCAACTTTTGCGGAAGCTTTCTTGTTGTAAGTCTATGCAATATTGATTGTCTTTGATTAACATCGGTCCACCGCTTACTGCTTCGGCTATATTGTTCCACCCATCTGGGGTCACTTGCCAACGCAAATATGTTTGATCGCCAATCTGCAAAGCAGATAGAGCGCTGTTTTCACTATCACTAAGGACAAGACCGCCGTAAGGTATGGTTAAGGATCTCGCATCGGTGGAAACTACCCTACCTTGGGCATCTATAGCTACTAAAGAGCCGTCAAAAGGCAGACTTATATAGTTTCCCCATCGCCTTGTATAAGCAACGGTGCGGCAGCCAGTACGGCGCGGTGTATTAATATTGTTTATCCAGATTTTTGGTGCTTCTTGGTTAGAAGTGCACAATGTGCCATGGAGGGAAACTCTGTCTATGCGAGCATAGCCTGCCTTGTTAATACCCAAAGCAACTCGATCGTAAAGGGGTCCGGCTATCCAATCGCCATCGATAACAAGTGTTCCTAGAGCAACGCCAGTTTTCTTAAAATAATTAGCATTAACCGCCGCGAGAGCATGCGTGGCTGAGGCATGTTCATTAACTGTTTGAAGGCGTGGCGCGCCTTCTGGAGCAATAATTGGTTTGATCAGAACCGGAGCACGCGCAATATCAATATCTAACACATTAAGGCGGACAGCACCGCAGCCCTTTCGGTATATGACACCAGGAAGGATTTGCTTGCTTTGGAGCTTAGTGACGAATTGCTGGAAATAGTCTGCAGGAATGGGCCTGTTGCTGACTGATTTACTATGGAGAGCCAGTCGAGACTTTGAAGCATTGTGGACTAAGCGATGGGAGCCATGATTGCGCCTGCCATTGATAGTTTTGAAGGCGCGTGCTGAATTGTATGAGCGATAATGGTTGCTGGAAAACCTGCTTTGCCAGCTTTTAGGCACTCTATTTGTAGTGTGGCTGATAAAGCCAATGCCATAGGCTTTTTCTTGCTCAGTGCTTAAAACTAATAAAAATGAAAGACAGGCGCAAACAGACAGCAGAATGGATCGTAAGAGCGAATTAGTTTTAGATACTGGGAGCTTGACCATGCTTCTTTTGCCCGCCTAAATAAGCATTTTGCCGCTTTAATTGAAGTAGTGAGACAAGTAACTGAAATGGCAAATACCGATTCTATCCCGGTTATACCCCAACAATATAGCCAGTAACCACTTTTCAAGCAAATGACCGGAAAATATATGCTCGATAAATACAAATATCACAGTCTACTGGTATAGACCTATGAATCTTTCTGTCAATATATATAGATTTTATCGAAAATGCCCAAATTGCTTGAATGGCGGGCGTTTACAAAGCTTTTTGTTGAGGTTTTGACCAGCGGGTTGATAGGGGTTACTTAAATACGGTGGTTCGAAAGTGCAGACTTTGGTAAAACCTAATTACTAAGATAGGAATAAATTAGATCTTTTGGGTATGAAGAGATTGCTTTAGAATATTCTCTATTAAAGGTAATGGGAAACGACCATGACTCAAAGTGTAAAAACGGCGACGCAGTTGCAGCAGGAATTTATTCCGCCGTATCCAACAACGATTGCTGACACGGGCTTAAAAGAAGGGTTTTTAGAAGAGCTGATTCTAAAAGACCTTTATTTGGTTAACTTTGCTTTGGGTCGAGAAATTGCTGCCCGTATTCACCTGCCATTCAAAGTCGTCGAAGAGATACTTGAATACTTGAAACGACAATTGCTGGTTGAGGTGAGAACGTCAGGTGGTTTGGCGGACTATGAATATATGCCTACAGAAAAAGGGCGCGATCGAGCACGCGCGTTTTTTGATCACAATGCATACGTTGGTGCTTGCCCAGTCCCGTGGAATCGTTATGTTGACTCTCTTAAATATCAAACTATTAGACGCGAACTAGTAACACCACGCGATTTGGAAGTGGCTTTTTCGGACATTATGGTCAATAGACGAACTATCAATGCTGTCGGTCCAGCCATCAATTCAGGACGAGGCATGTTTTTATTCGGTGAAGCAGGAAATGGTAAAACATCCATTGCTGAAAGAATTGCGCGCAGTTTCAAGGGAAGCATCTTTATTCCTTATGCTGTGGAAATCGATGGGCAAATTATTAGAGTTTTTGACTCGCATAATCATGAGCCGGTTTCGGCTGCCAATTATCCGCGCGATTATGATAGCCGTTGGGTGCGTATTCAGAGACCATGCGTGGTTGTCGGGGGCGAATTGACAATTGATATGCTTGAATTGCAGTTTGATTATGGCACCAAGCTCTATGAAGCTCCTATACAATTGAAATCCAATTGCGGGTTGTTGCTAATTGATGACTTTGGACGACAAAGGATTGATCACAAATCCCTGCTTAATCGCTGGATTGTTCCTTTGGAAAAACGAATCGATTATTTAACCCTACATACAGGCAAAAAACTGGAAGTCCCTTTCGAACAATTAATTGTTTTCTCTACTAACTTAAACCCATCTGATCTTGTTGACGAAGCATTCTTACGAAGAATTCCTTATAAGATCAACATTGGCAACCCCACCGAAAATGAGTATAAGTGGATTTTCTTACAATATTGTCAGCGGACAGGGATGCCCTATAATGAAGAAGCCGTAAATTACTTAATTGAGACTCAGTATAAATCAGGTAAACGCAACATGCGTTGTTGTCATCCGCGCGATATAGTTGATCAGATCATAAATCTTTGCACATTCCTGCAGACAGAACCACGGCTATCCAGAGAATATCTTGATTATGCCTGTAATGTCTATTTTGCGGCTATGACCAATTAGAGCCAGGGTTTTTCAGAACTTTTTAGCTTAATTCATACACTCTATTGATTCAGGTTGACACGTTTGATGCAAGTAAGGGAATCACAAGCGCCGTCACTTATTGGGGATAGCCACTTCAGTCGTGTTCTCAATATTTACTATCGAAAAGATAGCTCTATCTTGCCGTATATGTGTTGGTCTAGCCTATTCACAGTTTTGTCTTTTGGCGGATTGTTTCTTTATGAAAACAACTTTCATGTTGATAGTAAAATTCAACAAAGACAATTGATTGACATAGAATTTGTTTCTAATGCTGATTTTCAAAACAAGCATGAACTATTACCTTCTACAATACCAAAACCATCTGTTGGCAAAAATACGAGCCCAGTTATGCAGTCAAAAGGCGAATTATTTGCTCCACCAGTTTTTGTCATTCGCCAAGCAAATAATAAGGCTGCTCAGCTGCGGGAAAATCAAATGGAGCGAAACGAGCCAAAACAGAAAGAAGTAATGAATCAAAATCCAAACGCTGTAAATCATAATGATTTAGCAAGTAGGTATTTACCATTGTCAGCGCCATTTCCGGTCATACCGTTGAAGCAATCACGCAGCAATTTGCTAAAACAGCAAACTGATAAGCCAGAAACTACTGTGGAGTTGGATGAAGTAAGTCCGCCTGAACTCATGGAAATTAAGGAAAATGACGGCGATAATAGTAATAATATTTGGCAGGATGGTGGGCACTCTGTTCATGGTCTTGGTGCTGCATCTGTTATTGCTGAATATTTAAAAGACTTGCATAGAAAATTAAAGCACCACTGGGCGCCGCCATCTGGTACAGTACGTCATATAGAGATTGTATTTCGTCTCTCTAGAGATGGTCACCTTGTATCGATGAAGTTGACCAGATCATCTGGCAACAAATCTGCAGATGATTCAGCTATGGCAGCAATTAAAGAAGCCGCGCCATTTGGTAAGTTACCAGAAGACTACCCTCATCAGTTTCTTGATTTAGCTTACAATTTTAATTACACTGCCGATGAATTAACCGAAGTTCATACGGCTACGGCGCTCGATAATAAAAACTAAGTGAATTGCGAGGACAGCATATTTTTAGATCAAGCTCTGGCAATTCTTTTCTGAATGTAGTTAGAGAAAGTACCTGATCTTGTCCACAATAGAATCTGTGCTGGCTAGAATAAAGAGTTTGATTTGATTGTTCGGGTGACGTTTTTTGTTTGTGTAAATAGACAATATAAGTTTCATTGTTAGAATTAGATCTGCCTGGTGCAGGAAGATGGCTAGTAGTTATCGCGATAGTAGTATCATTTGTGATATTTAGAGAAAGCGGCTTGCCTGATTTTGTCCAAAGTAAAAACGTATTTGGGCCACGATTTTTATTGACTAGCTCATGAAAATGAATATCTGAGGCCCCATAAAAGGCCAGAACTTTATTTGTCTTGCGATCAGATTCACCCAAACAGATTGCTTGTCTTTGATTATTTATAGCAAGAATTGAATTTGGTAAAAATACGATGACAGGCTGTTTTAATTCAGAGCGATAAAATAGGGTGGTGAGACCACAGATAAACAATACAATGCCTAATAGGCGCCAGCGCTCCTTTGCTAGAGAAATTAAGCAGATGATCAAGGTCAGGTAATAAATAATGATGGCTATAATTGATGGTTGCCCCATATTTATCATTGAAAAATTGTAAGCGGCCAGTTTTTCAGTGATAAATATAATTATTTGTAAGGGCAATGCGGCAAGCATGTCCAACCAGTGGCAAAACAAGGCTCCAATGGATAAGAAAGGTAGATTTAAAATTCCAGCTAAGGAAGCGGCAAAACCGACCACTGTTATTGGAGCTACCAGTGGATCAATAAGTAGATTAGCTGGCAAGAATAGAAAACCAGCTTGCCAAAAATAATAGAGCTGTATGGGTAATACTGATGTTTGAGCAATAAGGACTATTGAAAGTGAAGCGGTGAAAATGTTTATATATTTATTCTTGCTTCCGCAGGACATTACTTTTGCAATACATTCTGCGCCTAATATAATCCCAGCTACGGCAGCATAAGAAAGCTGACCGCCTGGATCCATAATTGCTGAGGGATCAATGATTAGGTTAACTATCAAAACTAGAGAAAGAGTCGCCATATTGTGCAGTTGGCGATGAAAATGATGAGCGATTAAAACTAGAATGCATGTAATGGCTGCTCGCACAATGGAAGCAGATAAGCCAGCTAAGACGGCATAGAGCAATACATTTCCCGCGACGATAAAGGAAATATGCTGTTTGCGCAAAGACAATCTACGCAAAGTCCAGTAAGTAATCATAGTAACAATTGTCAGATTGAAGCCGGAAGCAGCGACAATATGAGAAAGACCAATTTTTCTAAAAGCGTTCAAAAGGTTTTCATCTAACGAAACCGCTCTATCTCCTAGGACCATAGAAGCAAGCAAACTACCTGCCTTTGTGCCAAGAAAACGCAAATGCATGTTAGTGATGTGTTGTCTGACGCGGTCAATACAATCAACTATTGTATTTAAGAAATGATCTGTGGGGCTGGCTTGTCCTACAATTTTGATACTCTGACCAAAAGCATGTATTTGACAGAATATGCCATTTCGCCTGGAGGCAGCTGCAAGTCCGCTTAACCATGGCTCTTCTTTGCGTTCTATGCAGGTAACCCGACCTCTAATTTCAGCAATCTCACCTGCTTCATAATTAACGGCAGCATTACCTTGATAGTTAGTGATTAACAAGCGTACTTTCCCGCTCAAAGTTTTCTGCTCTGGAAAGATGAGGGTTAGGACTTGGATAGTGGTGTATCCGATGTTCTGCTCATGATTGCTGACCAAACGGCTAGAGTTGGAAAATTCAGGCTTATAGATTAGACGACCTGTGAGCACCACGTACTGGTTTAGATAATGGCTGAGGTCATTTGGCGCGGGGGCGCCTATGCGATAAGAGGCATAGGCGAAGGTAGCTATAGGAATAAGAGATAGTACAAGCAGCGATCGGGCTGGTTTTAAACCAAAACAAGACACTATTAGCCAGGCGCACGGCAACGCTAAATAGAAAGCGGCCAACCAGTTACAGTTAGTGGATAAAGTTCCTATGATAGCGAGCACGGCTGCGGCCACGGTAAGCCATGGTTTATAAATGGGCATATGAGTTTAGTTAATTGGGGACAATAACTAAACGTTTCCGGACTAAAATTAGTTCAATTAATGTTGACTCATAGACATAAATTTAACGAGCCGACTAATCTTTTAATGGATTTAATTAGTAGAAGCTGGCGAGTTAGCGTTATTTAAATAATATTTGCTGTGAGCAGCGGCGTCTTGCCCGTTATATTTGGCGCTTGGCTTAGCGTTATACGGTACTTCACAGGGCGCTGTGCGGGTAAAAACCATCTGGGCAATAGGCATACCAGCATGTAATTTAACAGGACGCGTTCCCACGTTAACGATTTCGAGGGTTATTTGGGCTGGAGGATGACTGAAGCCGGCATCTATAAAACCTGCTGTTACATGTACCATTACGCCCAAGCGAGCCAGTGATGATTTGCCGGTCAATTGCCCAACGATATCCGCTGGTAAAGAAAAGCGCTCTAGTGTGGCTCCTAGAACGAATTGTCCAGGTGCAATAACAAAAGAGTCTTCGTTGATGCTTACTAGTCCATCAAGAATTGTTTGTGCTTGATAGGGGTCAATAACTTCTCTACTGGCTTGATGCCAGGAAAATTTATTGGCTAGCCTGACGTCATAAGAGTTTGGCTGTATTAAGGAGGGATCATAAGGATCGACAACCAATTCTTTGCTAACCAGCGCTGCCTTGATTTCAAAGTCTACCAATATTGACATATGTTCCTTGCCCGAATTATGCGGCAGTGCGTTATATACAATCCGTTATTATATACTCAAATTTAAATTTGAACTATGTCCAGGAAAGGCTTTTGCGGATGGATTAATAAAGGTTACAGCAAAATTGACAGCCGTGGCTGCTTCAGCTGCACCAGTAGCGATCAATTTTAATTTAGCCAGATGGGCGCAAATATCACCAGCAGCATATACACCAGGTAGACTCGTTTCCATCTTTTCGTTCACAGTTATGGCATTCACGTCCATTTTCAAGCCCCAGCTCTTTAAGAAGTCCAAATTGATTACAAAACCAATATTGATCACTATGACATCGATAGGGATAGTCTCTTCTTTGCCAGTGCGGTTATCAAAAATAACAACATTCTCTACACGGTCATGTCCTTGAATTTCTTTCAACTCATAGAAAGTCTTCACATCAATTTTGTTTTTAGCCATTTCCTCTACTGAGGTTTGTACCGCACGGAATTGGTCCCGTCTGTGGATGAGGGTGACATGTGTGGCGTAAGCTGAGAATTCATTTGCCCAATCGACAGCGGAGTCTCCCCCGCCTACAATCAAGATGTTCTTGCCTTTGAAATTGTCTTTGTTTTTAACGGCATAAAATATGCAATTGTTTTCAAAGGCATGGTTGTAATCAATATCAAGCTTTTTCGGGACACAGGCGCCCGCACCCAGGGCCAAAAGTACTGTTTTAGTATAGTGATCAGACGATTTGTCTGTAACTGCTTGCCACACTGAAGCATTTTCAACACGAACGAGATTGGCCACCTTTTCACCCAGACAGATAGTTGGCTTAAATAGCTGAGATTGAGTAGCAAGGTTTTTGGCTAGATCTTTGGCTAAAATCTTTGGATGCCCAGCTACGTCATAAACATATTTTTCCGGATAAAGAGCAGTTAGCTGCCCACCCATTTCCGGGAGTACATCTATTAGTTTTGTCTTTAAACCACGGAGACCAGCATAAAAGCTTCCAAATAAACCAGTAGGGCCACCACCAATAATCGTAATGTCATAAACGTCCATGAAAACCGAATTATTCCTACCAGACGGGGCTAACTACTGTCGTATTTTACTAAACAAAGGCGCCTGATTGAATAGTGGTTTCGAATCTTGAAGAGCTTTTATGGAATAATCATTATTTGCAAACGGCAGGCTGGTGGCTAAAAATCTGATTTCAAGAAATCAGAAACTAGAGCCACCAGTTAACTGAATATTATGAGTTTTGGGATGTTAAGACTTGAATGAGTGACTAGCGGTATTTAGTTGGGACAAGAGGAAAGAATTGCCTCTTAGTAAGGTACAGTACTTCAGACTGTAAATACTGCACGATTTGGTATCACTGGCAATACTATTAGCCGAAGCCTTTATTTGTGTGAACTGCCGAGAATAAGAATTGCTGCAGGTTTTAATATTGATAAAGTAAAAAGTATTGACAGCCCTTAGCGAGTTACAATCGTTGTATGTGAGCTAACCGGCATTCCGAAGCGTTGATCAAAATTGATGAGATCCGGATAGGCTATTGGTGAAGAGATTGCTTGCCCGGGGCCAAGTTGCGTTCTATCTTCTATTTTATAGTCGACTTTGTCAAATGCCTGGCCGAAATTAGTGTTAGTAAACGAGGGGTAGGTGAACTCTTTAGGTTTATCTACTGTTTGAGGGCAGGGTACGTAGGGTGGGGCTAGATCAGGAGTCGTTTTTAGAACATAACAATTTTTCATTGCTGCCATGATTGATCTATCTTGATTAGCTGTCGGCGAATTGCAAGTATTGACACCGATAACTTGATTGGCAAGCGGCTCATGATGTCGCACCCAATAGATTACATATAGCCAACCAGCAAAAGCAATAAATAGTATGGCAAAGCGGAAGCCCATATTTATTTTTAGACCATCAGCAAGGTTTGCCAGATTGAAATACTGGTAATCTGTGCCGGTCATATTGTCGTTTGAGAGATTGCCAATGCTCAACGAGTGATGGCCAGAAAGCGGACTACCGGGCACAAATTGCCCACCGTCTCCACCCTGCCCACCATAATGTCCACCACCTGCGTGTCCTACGCTCACTCTAGACTCCTGCTTATATAAAGCTTCCGACTGTCAGCAATATGTTAAGGCCTGCTGGGCAGCATTAAAAGACCAATAAAAAACACCCAGGCATTGGCATAAGCTCGTTTTGCTGATCAAAGCAAACAAAACAGAAAAGGAAAAGACGCTAAAACAAAGCAGGGTAAGGATTTCCGGACTCGGGAGGCAAAAGCGCCCGACCAGACATGAGCTAGATGGGAGATATATTAAATTTTTCTAAGACGCTAGATTATTGGCTGTATTGGTCTTTGCTAATCAATTTCAATGCCTTCAACACGGACTAATCTGTCTCTGAGGCTATCTACTAATCTTGGCAATTCAAAAATAAGAGGCAGCTTTTCTTCAATGGTAGAAATATGCTTGGTCAATTCAATTGATTTTTCCATCAAACGAATAAGTATTTGCTGGGTAGCCACTAGCTGTCTCTGGTTTTCAATCAACTGGCCAGCCATGCGAGCATTTTCTACCCGTTGATCAACGCTAAAGGCGATTAATTCGGTTAAGCGGACTAAAAGCTTTTCGAGCTCACCTTGATTTGGTAAGCCACCAGGCGTGGTGAGCGGACTTAAGTCTGTCTCTCCATCGAAAATTTGCTCAAATCCGTCCAGCCCAAGATCGCGCTCTATTTGCGATACATTTTTCATAGCTTTAGGCACCGTTACTTACCTCCAAAACGATATTGAGCCAATTTTAAAAAGTAGACATGCAGATAATTTTAAAGAATAGGCCTCCACCAATGGTGGCGACCATAAAATTATATCTAAAGATTCACTTAAAGCAAGAGGGTAACAAAAAAATTATCAGAACTATTTTCTTGCTCCGATAGGCACCGCTGCATCATTGCGCAAG
>Ga0207125_10064_pt1 | contig 26191 bp, 18 predicted proteins | sample Alteio_BWMinHeat_19_FD_153556 | JGI IMG/M metagenome (GOLD analysis project Ga0207125, IMG submission 153556) | Enriched cells from forest soil in Barre Woods Harvard Forest LTER site, Petersham, Massachusetts, United States -... | ecosystem: Environmental > Terrestrial > Soil > Temperate forest >...
CACGTTGCCCGGCTTGGCGGTTTGCGCCGAGCGGAGGTTGGCTTTGTCTTTGAAGCACATCCAGCCGTTGCCGGTTTCGGCCAGGGCTTGAATCATGCGGGCGTAAAGGCCGCGCGCCGAAAGTTTCTTATGCGCTTTGCCGGCCGCTTCGGCCGCGATGTAATTGCGCTCGAAGGTTTCGCCGTAGCAGTTGAGGAGTTCCGGGCATTCGGAAGGGGAGAAGAGGCTCCATTCGCCGTCGGTCTCCACGCGCTTCATGAACAGATCGGGAACCCACTGGGCGAGGTTGAGATTGTGCGTGCGGCGCTCTTCGGAGCCCGTGTTGTTGCGCAGTTCGAGGAAGGTTTCGATGTCGGCGTGCCAGGGCTCGATGTAAACGGCGGCCGCGCCTTTGCGCTTTCCGCCCTGGTTCACGGCGTGCACGGAAGAGTCGAATACTTTGAGGAACGGCACGATTCCGTTCGAGAGGCCGTTCGTGCCTTTGATGAGGGAGCCAGAAGAGCGAACGGGAGTCCAGTCGATGCCGATGCCGCCCGAGAATTTGGAGAGGCGGGCGCAGTCGGTGATGCTCTTGTAGATTCCGTCGAGCGAATCATCGGCCACGGTAAGCAGGTAGCAGGAGCTCATCTGCGGATGGCGAGTGCCGGAGTTGAAAAGGGTGGGCGTGCTCGTCATGTAGAAGAACTGCGAGGTGATCTCGTAGAGCTCGAAGGCTTCTTTTACATCGTGCGAGAGGCCGAGGGCCACGCGCATGAACATCCACTGGGGGCGTTCGATCAGCTTGCGGGTTTTGGGATGGCGAAGGAGGTAACGATCGGTAACGGTTTTGAGGCCGAAGTATTCGAAGTTGTCGTCGCGCTCGTGGCGGATGGCGAAGTCGATCGCCTGGGAGTTGCCGCGCATGAGCTCCATCACGTGGCCATTCACGAGGCCGCATTCGAAGGCGGTTTCGATGTAGTCGGAGAAAACGACGTCGCGGCCCACTTCTTTTTTGATGCCTTCGGCGAGCATGCGCGCGGCTACTTTAGAGTAGTTGGGCTCGTCGGCCATGAGCATCACGGCGTTGGAGATCGAGAGCTGGTCGAGCTCCTCGGTGGTGGAGTTGTTATGAAGACCGGCGATCGTGCGCTTGGCGATCTCGATGGGCTCCACGTTGGGCAAACCGCGGCAGGCGCGGTTCACGGCATCGAGGATTTTCTCCATCTTTACGGTTTCGCGAGTTCCATCTCTTTTTACGACTTCCATCATGGTATTTAAGTCCTTTTATCTTTATATGCCGGCTACAGCATATAGCAGTCCCTATGGCGCCCATTTATGGCACCGCGTGACGGCCGATTTCGATGTTTAGGTCCCCTCTTCGCTCTTCTCGAATCGGACAAAAAAACCCTCAGACTGCGCGTAGCAGCTGGGGCCTTAGTTTCTCGGTTGAGTAGGGCGCATCAACACTTCCAAGAGCCAGCGGGGGGCGGCCGGACCGGACCAAATAAAATTGGTCTGTAGTCGGGTTTTGTTTACGCTTCCGTGTGTAACTCGCATCTTGCGCTCCAACACTTAATTCCGTGTGTCAGTGCCGGTTGGGGGTCCCGGCTAGAGCCATACCGCTGGTGGTAGTGTCTATAAGAAAACGCTACCGATTGTGGTGAGCGCTGTCAATCAAACCCTAAAAAACTTTTTATGCCGGAACGCGTGAAAAATAAGTACCCTGTTTTTTCACATTTTTTTCACATCTTCCCCCTGCTGCCGCGTAAAGCATGTGGATGAAATTCAAACGGCGCCGGATATCTTTTGGGGGGTGCGGCAAGGGAATTTTTTCCCACCGTGTGAAAAAACGCTAGGAGCGTAAAAAAGGGCGCTACCATTGCCGGTTTGGCCACCCCTTTTGGGGCCTCTGGAGCATCATTTCTATAAACTAATTTTAATTATACAGGCTCGTTTACTCCGCGCCCGGGGATGGCCGGGCCGAGGAATTCAAAGCCCAGCTTGCGGTAAAGCCGCTCGGCCGGCACGTTTCCTTCGGTGACCACGAGGTAGAGGGCCTCATGGCCCGCCTCTTTCAAGGCGAACATCGATTGGCGGATCAGATTGCCGGCGAGCCCCTTGCCCTGATGAGCCGGATCCGACATCGAGAAGGCGAGAAGCGGGAGTTCCTTCCAAAGAGTGATCATGGAAGCAGCGGCGGCTTGGTTGCCTTGGAGGCTTACGAATGAAGCATTCGCCATGAAAGGGCCGTATTTGCCACCGATGGTGTTTCGCATCTCTTCTTCGCATTGGGGAATGGTTTCGCCCTCGTGATCGATGGTGCCGCGGTAGGCGTTGTCCATGAGGAGGCCGAGTGCGGGGGAGTGGGCCGCGGTGATAAGAGTGGCAGTGCCTTGAGGGGGTTGCGCTTTGTGTAGGTAAATTCTCATCCAGTTGCGCTGGCGGGCGGGGAAGGTGTCGAGTTTTTCGGTGTAGAAGCGGAGGGCGCGCGCGTAGTCGCGAAGGGATTGGTCGGGGGCGACACTGGCGGCGAGAAAGTGCCGTGCGGCCGTGCGGTAAGAGCCGTTGGAATAAGCCGAGAGCCCGAGAAACGCGGTGATCGCCGCGTGGCCGGGGAAAAGCTCGAGGCCGCTGGTGAGAAGCTTCTTGGCTTCGGCGTACTTTTTCAGATTACGGAGCGTGCTGCCCATTTGCACGTAGAGGCGCGGGCGGTCTTCTTCCGGCAGACTTTCGATCCCCAGCGCCAGCGTGCGCTCGTAGTGGGGAAGGGCTTCGGCTTCGCGCCCGAGAAAGTCGAACGCACCCGCCAGCTCGAACCAAGCCTTGGCATTTTTCGGCTCGCGGCGGGTAATGGCTTCCAGGAGCGAGATGGCTTCCGCGGCTTCGCCTTTTTTTAGCAGATCATCGGCTTGTTGGAATTCGTTCATATTTAGATCCCTAGGCAATGTGCCGTGTGCTGATAGAATTTGAGCCCGCTTTTTCTATCAACCACCGCGGAGATTTCGTCAGGGGAATAGCCGCTCTCGTTCAGCATTTTCTTCACGCCCGACTCCCAAGCTTTATTCCAGTCGCCGGTTTTGGCGAATTCTTCGGCGGCGTGCACGTAGGCGATGCGGGCGTTTTCGAATGTGTCCGGATTGGTTGAGAGTGCTTTCAGGTGCGCGAGTGCGGAGTCGGCCCTGGTGGAGTCTTTACCGGAAATAGTGGTGAGCGCGGCTGAGATCTCCCCCTTCTGACGGGCATCGAGGCCGATTGTCTTAAAGGCTTCGTTCGCTTGCGCTTGAAAGTCTCGGGGAGTCGCGATGGCGGCCGGCAGCCGGCTTGGAACGGCGGCGATCACGCTTTCGCCGCTTTCGAGCGGGCGCAGATTAGAGTCTTCGGCGCGTTTTGCTACCCTCCTGCATTATGGCCGCGAATGCTTCGTTGGATGCTTTTCCGCCGGGACTGAATTTTGCGGCGGGAAAGCTCTTTGTCAGCCCGGTACGGTTTTGGTATTCCGTCTCGAACGCTCCCCACATATCTTTCGAGAAAGTGCCAAGCTCGATTTTCTTGCCGCCCAAGGTGCCTTCCGCCTGCCATTTCTCGAGGTGGTGTTCGAGGTCCCAGAGAAAGTTTCCTTCAAAGTGAGTTCCGAGGCTGCCGCGAAGCTGCGTAAGGTGGCTGTCTTGGTAGTAGTCCGCTTCCATGGACCGGGCATAGGGTAGGGAATCGGGCATCGGTTTACCCTTTTCCTTCCGGAAACCTAAGTCGACATTAAAGCCCCCAAAATCGCGGTGAAGGAATTTTCCGTTAGGCAATCCGTCTTCCCCGATTCCGATGAGAACATTTTGGCCATGGGGCTCCATGATGATGCCTTGTTCGAGAGCAAGTTCCGATCATTGCCGCACGAACGGTTCGATGATTTTTTCGCGCACGAACTGGTTCGCGTCGAGGCCGCTTTTGCTGATCATTTCGAGAATCTGCGGATTTTTGTCTCCGCCATAAAGAGAAAACAGAGGAACGAACTTTTCCTTTCCGCTCAGCATTTCCGGGGGAAATTCGCGGATGATCATCCCGCCGGTTTCGGTTCCTTTCGGGTAGACTCCGAAAGTTTCCGGCATGAACTGAAAGGAATCCGGGAAGTCTTTCCTGGCTTTAGTGAGAACATTGTTCACTCCGATGCTGGAAGCTACTTCGGAACTTTTCAGATTCCGCTCTGTGCCTCCGATCGATCGGTCAAGGCTCACTTTGGCGACGAAGGGCTGGCTTTCTTTTCCGGGCATCCAGGCAACCAAGGACCGGTTCGAGGCGGTAGGCATTGCCAGGAACTCTTCGCCTTTTTCGGCCCCCTCGACCAGAGACGCATAAAAATCCCGATTCAAGGGGTGCACGAGCAGACGGTATTCTTTTACGCCGTTGTTGTTACGCACGAAAAGTTTTTGGAGGCCGGGAGAGAATCCGTCGCCCTCGATTCCGTGAAGCTTTGATTCCGGTATCCAATACGATTCAAGCGTGATTTGTTTGCCGGGCTCCGGCTGGAACTCCTTTGGCACATCACTGTTTCGCGCTCTGATCTTACTGCGATCGACCTGGCGGTCGAGCACTAGCTGGTTCTGCTCCGCCTCGATGAGATTCGCGACGCCAGGAGGAAGTGCGCTGGTCGTGCTCCTTTGCTCCCCCTGCAGGCGCGTGAGCTCGCCTTCGAGATCTTCGCTTAGCCCGGTGGGGCGCTTATTGACGGTGGCATGGGCGGCTTCCCGCTCGCGGGCGTCGAGATTGCGGCCTGCCTCGAGAAATTCCTGAATGGTTAACGGAGTGGCGCCGAGGCCACTGGCCTTTCTCTCGGCGGCGAGGTGGCGCCGGTGGGCCACGTTGCCGAGTTCGTTGACGTCGCAGACCAGCTTTTCGGAAGGCGAGGCGGCATGCGCGGAAAGCGCGCAGAAAAGGGCCAACGTTGCGCCGTAAAACGGCTTCAGAAGCTTCATATCATCCCGAAATTCCGAGGCAGCGCGCCGTTTGCTGATAGAACTTGAGGCCGGTTTCCTTGTCTACTACCTTGGAAATCTCGGCAGGGGTATAGCCGCTGTCGGCGAGCATTTTCCTCACGCCCGATTCCCAGGATTTGTTCCAGTCGCCGCTCTTGGCAAAATCTTCGGCGGCGTGCACGTAGGCGAGGCGGGCGGTTTCGAGCATATCCGGATTGCTGGCTAACCCTTTCAGGTGGGCGAGGGCGGAGGCGGCCTTGGCGGAATCCTTGCCCGCGATTTTGGCGAGCGCGGATGCGATCTCCGTTTTCTGGCGAGCATCAAGGCTGGCGGATTTGAGGGCTTCTTCAGCCTGGGCTTTGAAATCACCGGGCTTGGCGATGGCGGCCGGCGCGCGATCCGTAATTTTCGCGAGGGTCTTGGCTTCCGCTTCCACTTTCTGGGTTGCGGCGGCCATGGCGGCGTCGTGTTCAGCCTTGCTTACGGCTTTGTCTTTCGTGGCGCCGATCGCATCGGCCAGGGCTTGCTGGGAAGGATTCAGCTTGGCATCGCGGTAGACGGCGCGGGAAATCTTCCCTTCGCTATCGCCGGCCGCGGCGGCCACTTCATCGGCCCGCGTGAATGCTTTGGCGGCCGCAGCGGTGTCGGGCTTGTCGAGAGCCTTGAGGCCGCCTTTAACGGCTTGCGTATCTTTCGCTACGGCCTGGCTCACGGCCCCGAATACCTGGGCTTGCTCTTCTTTCGGCAGTGCGCTGGTGATGTTCTGGAATTCTTTGAGACGCTCCGGGCCTGATCGCGAACTCTTAGCCGTGAGTTCGGCGAAGGCCGGATTGAGAGCGGATAGGGCTTGGTCGTCGCTGTTGTTGAGGTATTTCAACACGGCCGAGGTGGCGGCGGGGTTGAGTTTCTCTTCCGCGCTCGTAAGGGGGCGAGCGGCCGTGATCGTGGAAGCATTGTTTTCGAGAGTGCGCAGGGTGCTATCCACTTCCGAGATAGCGCGGAGAGTTTCCGCCTGTGCCGGCCGCAAAGCGGGGGCTTTTGCGGCCCGCTCGCCGAGGGCGTTGGCTTCGGCCGCGAGATTGCTTCGCAGATCCTTAAGCGCGGCGGAGGAGGTGATCCGGGAAGGAGCCACGGCTTTCGCTTCGGCGGCTATGTCGGAACTGGAGCGGGCCAATTTTTGCTGGGCGAGTACACCCTGAGCGGCGGCGGGAACTTCGGCGTCCGCCACCATCTTAGGTTTCGCTTCGAATTTCGGGCGACAGAGGCCTTCATCGACACATTTTTTTACCAAGTCGTCGGCCCAGCGTTCTTTGGGAAGGCTACGCGGCGTTTTTTCGGCGGCGTGCATGTTCACGATGTCCTGGGCCATGAGTTCGGCAGTAGAGCGGCGGGTCTTGGCATCGCCGGCGGGAACCAACGTATCCTGCACTACTTCAATGAGCCGTGATCGGGCCTCGCGATCAGCCACGCCGAGGGCGAGCGAGTCGCGAGCGTTGAGGGCTTGGAGGAGTTTCAGATCGGCCGGGTCCGCGGCCACTTGCGCGAACGATTTTCCGGGAAAAGTTTCTTCATAACGATGGAAGCTTTTCTCCAGGGAGTCGATTACACCGCGACGGGCGCTCTTGGCGGCGCTACCGTTCGCGAGGCCGGCGGAGCGCTTCTGGCTTTCTCCGAGCATCTGCGCGGCTACCGCCGCTTGTTTCACCTTCAGCTGCGCCGCAAGGTTTTGATCGCCGTCGAGCCGTGCCTGCGCGAGCCGGCGCGCCAGATAATTTTCTTCCTGATGAAGATAGCCAGTACGGCGAGCGGCTTCGGAAGTGCCCGTCACGGGGGATTCAAGATCGCCGAAGCGCTCTTGCACTTTTTCCAGATCGCGAAAGCTCAGCTTGCCGGCGAAATAGGATTGGCGGGCAGTGCTCAGCTCTTGTTCCGCGCTTGCGCGGAATTTCAGCGCGGCGGCCACAGCGGGTTTAGTTTTTTCCAGCTCGGCCATCGAGCGCGCAGGATAGAGCGGCACCCCTTGCACCATCTTGGGGCCGAAGTCTTGTCTCAGGGGGGTGTCGGGCGTGATGGCGGATTCTTTTGCCGCAATCATCGCGGCCACTTTTTCGTCGAGGCCCTCCGGAACTTCTCCGCGGGCGATCGCCCGGCGCGCGCTCGCCGAAGCCGCGCTTACGTCGGCCTCTACCATCGTGACCATGCCGGGGGCGTTGGTTCCGCGGGGCGCGAGCGTTTGCATTACGCTTTTCAGCATGTCGGTGTCTTCCGGCTTACCGAGCACGGCGTAGCGGATGTTTTTGCCCTTCAAGGAGCCCACGGAGTCGCCTTCTCGCGCCAAGGGAATCGCTCCCATTTCGCCGATGCTGGTAACGGTGTGGCCGCTGTTGCGGGCCGCGATCGATTCCACGATTTCGGCCTGCGACTTTCCCGGATATTGCGACTGATCGATTACTTTGATCGCGGGATCGTGCGAGAAGGCTTCTTCGGCCATGCTCTGCCGGGTGGCGAAATCGAAATACGTGGGCCTTTCCGTCTGCAAGGTGGCGGCACGGGCGGGATCTTTCACCAGAACATATACTTCGTCGAGGCCCAGCTGTTTGCGGGTGGCGGCGATAGCGGCGAGGTCAGCGGCGCTGGGGGGATCGAAGTTGGCGGTGTATACCCCTACCTTTGCGGCGGGGTTAGCGCCGCGATAGAAGCCATCGGTAAGCACCGGTTTCGCCAGCTGCGGAGCAGAGGTGATATCGCTCGTGGGCTGGCGGGTGGTAAGATCTCTTACTTTCGCGAATACGTTTGAAATTCCGCGTTTAGCTTCCTCGTAAGTAAGCTTTACGGCCCGGGTGGCGCTGCGGGCGCCGAGGAATACGTCTTCGCTCAGGCCTAGCTTGCGCGTGATGATGAGATTGCGGAATACGGCTGCGTTATCGATTCCGATTTTCTCGCCGAGCACGATCTGGCGGTTCACGGCGAGCACCCAGTGAATTTCAGAAATCGGGATTTTATAGCCGTTCACGTTGGCGTCGGAAAGGAGGCGAATGAATACATCCATCCGGTCGGATCCGGTGTCGAGGATCTTTTTCATCTGGTCCGCGGTGAAAATGTTCTTACCGCCGGCTTTCACGCTCATGGAATTTATGATCTGTGCGGCCTTTTCGGGGCTTTCCGATTTGGTTATCACGCGAAGGATATCGAGCGCCTCGGTTCGTTCCGCGTTCGAGATCTCCACGGCCTGGCCGAAGTCGAGAATCTGGGCACGGATGAGGTTGGGTTTGACGTCTACTACTACTTGCCCGTCGTGGAAGTCGGGGTTGGCGTGCATGGGCACGGGGTGGGGGCTGCCGCTTTTGTCGGCGCCGAGGAGGATGTTCATCTCCGCATCACTCATCACGCTCATCACTTCTTTGTAAGTGGCGGGATCTTTCGTGAGCAGCTTGCGGGCGGTGATGCCTTCGGCTTTTTTCATGAACAGGTTGCCGTTCTGATTGGAGTAGGCCGGAACGGATTCGATGTGCACGCGGCCGATGGTGGAATCGTAGCGGTCGAATACGCGTTTCTGCATCTGGAAGGCGGCTTCAGAATCGAACTCGAGGCCCACGCTTTGTTCCACGAGATTGGAGAGGCCCACGAACGAGGCGAAATCTCCGTTGCCGGTATCGGCCTTGGCGAGGGCGGTGAGAAAGGTATTGAAGCGGCGGAAATCTTCTTTCGTGGCGGTTTGGATATTATCTCGCAGCACGGTTACCACTTCTTCTTTGCCGGTGGTTTTATCCACCACGCCTACGGCCACGTGTACGGAGCCGAAGCCCATCAGCTCTTTCACTTCGAGGTTGTCGGGCCACTTGCCGTCGAAACGCTTGTTGAGGAGGTCGAGCACTTCGCCGTATTTGAGCGGCTCGGCGTCGTCTTGGAATTTTTCGAGCGCTTCCGAGTATTTTTTGAATTTGCTGGTAAATCCTAAATATTGCCCGAATTTCACCCCGGGAGTGCCGTGCGCGAGCAGGCCGGCGGCGATGAGGTCGGACTCAGAGAGGGCTTTGTCTCCGGCCTGTGATTTCTGCGCGATCATGTAGGCGAGGGCGAGCGACTTATCGTCGGCATGGGCTTCGAGGAGAGCGTCGGCCACTACTTTCGCGGTTTTGAGGTTCGCAGGATCCACCGATCCCATCAAGTGATGCACGATGAAGTCGGTTCCGCCCAGAGTTTCCACCATGCCTTTGGGGCCGGTCATGAGGGCGTCGATGAAGAGCACTCGCTCGTTGAGCGTGGCGTCGCGAAGCTGGGAGCGCATGTTGCGGATGGATTCGAGCACCGGGACATCGGGCTTGACCTTATGGATCCGATCCGACTCGTCTTGCACGAATTTGGGCATATCATCGCTGCGGCTCAGGATGTATTCGATGAAATTCATGCGCTCGGGTAGGGGTTGTTTTTCCACTAGGCTGGCCACGAAGCTCATCCCGCGGAGGGGGGTGGCGGCGCTCTGTGTGAGGTCGGTGGTGGTTCTTCCGGCGTTCAAATCGGGAAAGAGAGTGGTGAGGTCGCGCGGTTGGGCTACGGTTTGCTCGAGATATTTTTGCTTGAAGGTCTCGCGCAGCTCGGGAAGTTCTTCGATCATACGGAAATCGGAGTCCACCTGGCGGAGAATTTTGGCTTTGTCGGCCGCGGAGGCGGAATCGCCGGAGGTTTTAGTCACGTAGCCCACGAGGTGGCCGGCCACGAGATCGTTGTCGAGCGCCTTGCGGATCGCGGGCTCTTTCAGCGCGGCGTAGACATCGTTCTCGCTCATCTTGGGGAACCACTTCGTGGTGAGATAAGTCTGGATGTCTTTCGCGTAGGAATTTTTGTATTCGAGAACGGAAGGCGCGAACTCCTGGATGCGCAGGTAGGCATTTTTCCATTCGTCGAAGCTGGCGGCCTGATCCTGCTTGGCGAAAAGGTTTTTCATGAGGAAATCGATGGAGCTGGCGCCGAGCTCGAAGCGGCCGGTGCCTTTGCCCATCGTTTTCTGCACCACCTGGTCGAAGCTATCGAGAACCTGGCCGAATTCTTGGAAAGTTACTTCTTTAAAAACGCGGTCACGGTAGGCAGGGGCGTTATCCACCATGTCGAGCAGGGTGCGCTTGCGGTTGAGGGTGTAGGCATCCACGACGTCGCGGGCGGGGTCTGGGTCACCGAATACCCTCAACGCGGATCCTGCACTTTTCATTTCGGCAACACGCCAGGAAAGAGTTTTATCGATCGCTGACCATGATTCGGTCTCCAAAGTTTTCAAGAGCTCTTCCTTGGTCATGTTTTTTTCCAAGAATTCGCCGAAGCGGGCTTTGGTGGCGTCGTCTGCCTTGCTGAAATCGGTTGCGCCCAGCGTGAGGAAGGTTTCGAGCACGTTATTTCGTTCGGCCGGTTTCAGCTTGGGGTCGAGGAGTGCGCGCGAAAAGGCATCCACGGTATCTTTGCCCTGATTCATCGTTCCCGGGATGATGATTTCTTTATCGAGCCCATTGGCGGCCACCCCTTGGGAAAATTTTGCCATCTTCGGCGCGAGGGCCGCTTTTTCCTCTTCTTTGAGGGGAGTGTATTCTGCAGTTTGGTTCAGGATCGCCAGAACGCGGAAGGAATTGTCGTCTACGGTTTTGGAATCGGCCGTTTTGGAGAAAACTCGTACGGAAGCCTTGCGGTATTCATCCACGTAAGGGCTCACGATATCCGATAGCTGCTTATTGAACGCATCGTCCGGACTTTCCCACTGGTTTTCGGGTTTAAGGCGGGAGACGAAATCCCCGAAGTCGCGCACGATGCTGGGATCGTTCGTCTCGGAAAGTCCCTTTTTCATTTTGATCGCGTTGAGGGATTCCAGAATGTCTTTCCGCATCTGCTCCACCATCGGGCCGCCCGAGAGTTTTTTCGGGATCACCTCTTCGGTGAGCTGGTCTACGCGGGAGAGAATTACGCCGTCCTTGCTGAGGTAGGTAGAGCGGTCGACATCGGTGACGAAATTTTTCCAGGAATCGACCGTCTTGGTGAGCTTGGAGAAATCTTCCTGGAGCCGCGGATTTTTGGCGAAGTAGCCGGGGAAGAGGATGTTGTTTTCTTTGACGGTGTTGAGGAATCCCTCCGTGGTCCACTTTTCGCTCCCCACGGATTGATTCGCGATGAAGCGGATCACGTGGTCGGATTCGGCGTAGGTGAGGAGGTCCCAGAGAGGTTTGCGGTCGGCCCCAATGCCGCCGCCCCAGACGGAGGTGTCGAGGAAGACGAGCGAGTGAAGGAGCGCATCCACTTTGGCCTGCTTGGGAGCGCGGCTATGCTCGATGGTATTTACCGACTCGAGGAAGGCTTTTTTGATTTGGGCCTCGCCGGCTCGGGCGTTCGTGAACTTGGAGATGTGGGGCTCGGCGCCATTCTTGCCGGTTCCGACGGGAGAAAATTCCAGCGTTTCGTCTTTGAGGAGATGGTTTTTGAGATAGTTTTTCCAGATCGGGTAGTTCTCTTCGAATTTGTCCGATTGGTACGCCACGCGCGGGTGCGCATGCGGGCCGAAATCTTCCGGGAGCGCGGTGAGGGCGCGGGGAGCGGCGAGCGGATCTGTCTTGCGGAAATACTCCACGGCGGCTTCGCCGAGCGCGATGCGAACACCGGCTTGGTGATGGCTTGAGAGACCACTTTCGAATTCCTCGAAGTCATCCGTGCTCTTGTCGAGCTTAGCGAGCTTTTCCAGCATCGTTTTCGAGGCGGAGAGATCGTACTTGCCGATCATCAGCTTGATGCCTTCGTGGTCGGCCACGGCCTCTTTCTGCTGGCCGCTCCACCACTGTTTCATGGCCGCTTCGTCGTCCATCGGGGTTGTGGGAGTATCCACGTGGTGCTGAAAGAGGTGGCTCATCTCGTGGCCGAGTACGAAGCCGAGCTCGTCTTCGTTTTCCACCATTTTGAGGAGGGAAGTGGTGGCGGCTAGCTCGTAGATTGGTTTGCCGTCTTTGGCGTAGCCGAGCAGGGAATGGCCGGAGAAGGGGAATTTTTTGACGATCCCTACTTCATTAGCCATGTGGGCATTGGGGGCGGTGGCATCGTAGATATTCACCACGAGGTGGAAATCGTTTTTCGCGAGGCGATCGCCCGCAAGTTTGTGAATCACGTCTTCCATTTTTTTCCGCGCGGCCACCACCACGGGATCGATCTTCCCGCGCGGCGGGGTGAGCAGCGGGCCGAAGCCGCTACGGTAGCGATTGCCCCACGTTTCCAGGAAATGTTTTTGCGAGCGCGTGAGTTCGCCGTCTTTAGAGGCGCCGGCTAGCTTGAGATCCGAGGTGGATTTGTCCGCGGATTTTTCCGCGCTGAGGCCGCGGGTTTTCGCTTCGCCCTGCAGGCGCGTGAGCTCGCCGTCGAGATCCTCGGTGAGGCCGGTGGCGCGCTTGTTGATCGTGGCGTGGAGAGCTTCGCGTTCGCGGGAGTCGAGACCGCGGCCGGCTTCCAGCAACTCTTGAAGAGTGAGGGGAGTTCCGCCGAGGCCGCTGGCTTTTCTCTGGGCTGCAAGATGGCGCCGCTGGGCCACGCCGTTGAGGTCGTTTACGTCGCAGACCATTTTTTCGGAAGGCGAGGCGGCGTGCGCAGGAAGGACGCAGAAGAGAAACAGCAGCGTTGCGGAAAGCTTCATAGTGGTGCCCCGGTTAAATCTGGCGGTAAATCCACTACTTATCGGTAAATTGGGAGATTTTATGAAGGGCTACCGGGCGCCCAAGGGGCTGATTTTATTTGTTTATTAACGGCGCTTCGCCGGGGACGGTCAGCGGGATTTTTCCTCAAACCATTTTCGGTACGCCCGTTTGAGAAAGCCGTTGGCCCGCAGCTGCCCCAGCGTTTTCTGCCAGGTTCGTATTGTTTTGTCGGAAATATCGCGGGAGAAGGCGAAGTAGCCGTTCGACGGGCCCACGCGCGCTATGCTCTCCAAAGATTCCAGCGGCTCCTGCACTTGCTTTAGGGCCGTGGGAATTTGCAGACGGTCGAGGGCGATCAGCGAACCGCGGCCGCGCAGTACCATCCTCACCGCCATTTCAGAGTCCGCCACGATTTCGAGATTCGTGAAACCTAGATTTTGAAGCTGTTGGATGGAGTAGAAGCCTCGAGGCACAAGCACGCTCGGCACTTTCCTGGCTTCGGCCAGGCTGTTCACGCCGGGAATCGTTCCGCGTTTTCGGTAGAGATTCGTCGAAGATTCGACCACCGGCCCCACCCACTTAAAAAGTTTTTCGCGCTCTGGAGTGCGCTTCGGGCAGTCCAGCATGATCCGCGGCTGCTCGAGGCCCATTTTGTAGGCGCGCCCCCATGGAATCGACTCGATCGGATTCTTGTCGTGGAGCCGGCGCTGAATCTCCTCCGTGATTTCAGTGCAGTAACCCGTGAGCTTGCCATTCTCGGTGAACGCCATCGGTGGAACTTCTGAAGTGAGAATGTCGAAGAGCTCGGCTCGGGCGGGCTCGCACGGAATTAAGATCACCAGCGGCGGTAATATAAATAAAAAAAGTTTCATTCTGGAGGATTGCATGGTCGAGCTGGAGAACCAGAATATGCAATCCTGCAGTATCGTCAACGGGCGATTTGACGGGACGGCGGAAATGGCGCGAATTCGCTATTGCCTACTTCAGCAGAAAGAAGAGAGTAAGAGAAAAAATCCCCAGGGAAAAACTGAGCGCCTGATAGAGGAAGCAATCGCCACCCTGGAGAGAACAATAAGCCCTTTGTGCGAGACGTTCTTGTTCAGAAATGGATTGGGCGCAATGCGCGCGCGCCGGTTCGAGGAGCTGCATCGTTTCGATCTCGTAATGAATGGCGGCGAGGAGGCGCTGGCGGTAAAGCGTGTCGAAGATCGCCTTAAAGCCGGACGACGCTGATTCGGTCAGACGTGCGTGATCATTGCCCAGATTGTTCGGCTGAAAATTTACCGTCGTCGCGCTCATTATATCCCCCCAGTGGATATAGCTTCGGCTGAGTATGTTTCCGAACATCAATGGTGAAGTTACGATTTCTTTACAATTCGGACGTGTACATGGAGCCGAGATTACATTTCGGCTGTGCTTAACGAAACCGATACGATGGTGGACTAGCGTGCGATTAGTCTGTATGCCTGGGTTTGCCGTCGTGGTGGGGCGGTCGAATGTAATCCTAAAGCGTTATGCCGAGCCGGAGAGCGAAGGCGAGCCACTTTCGGGTAAAGTCCTCCGTGAATGACGTACGTTGCCCCGAATTGTAGTTTATCGTCTGGCCGCCAAGAGATCCCTTCGTGGTCGTATATTGCACTTCTCCGCCCAGCATGAAGCGGGGTGATATGGCGATGTCGAGGCCTATCCGGGGCGATAAGGCGAGACTTATCGCGGAGCGGTCGAAAGTCACGTCTAGGGTAGTGGCGACGCCCGAATTAAATTCGATTGTACGGAATGAATTGAAGAGCAGGACCGTCTGCATGTATCCCACGCCAAATCCGGCCCAAAGCACGCTGTCCCCTAAATGAAATTGGAGTCGCGGAATGAGCATCGCTGTGAAGGCGAGCTCATATCCCGGCCGCGCGAGGCGGTAGACGATTTGGTTCGTCTCGATTGCCGCGGAAATTCCCAAGGGAAAATCCGGTTGGTACGTAAAGTCGGCGCCAAGAAATCCTCCACCTAGTCCCGTTTCGTCGGCGAAATCATTGTAGCCCCCCGGATTTCCGGTGACGTGATAGGACGTGTCGGCATTGACGACGAATCCCGGCTTGAAGAAAACCCACCAGTCTTTGCGTGACGGAATATCGAGCGGCGCCTCATTTTTCGCCGGCGCTGCAACTGGAGCGATTTCTGCAGGAACGGCCTTGTTCTCGGGCGGAGCGGGAGCTTTTTCCGGTTCAGGACTTTTGGCTTCCGGGAGATCCGCAGAATTTTCGGCCGGCGGGATTGGTTCACTGGATTCAGCTGTGGGGGGCGGGCTTGAAGGAGCCGGTTCCTCGCCGAGTGCTGGACTAGAAAGGGTCAATAGCAGGCAGAGGAGGGGGAGTTTTTTTGTGAACATCACAGTTAGTTTATATTTAATTTACTATATTGTGACGGAAAAAGAGGATGGTTGAGGCGGGAGCGGGTGCGGGGAAGTTGGTCTTGGGCTTGGCCACGCCTGCGCGGTTGTGATCCCGGACTCACTCGGCCCATCCTGGGCCTCGCCCTTCGGGCGCCCGCAAAAACATTGTCCCTTCGCACTTCATCTTTGCGGCAACAGGCTCATCTTTTATTTCATAAGAGAGTTGGTCGAAGCGCGGGCGTGCAATTCGGCCATCATGGCCGAATTGTCGAACCGCCTAGTTCTCTCCCCTGAGATGCAGAGCCAATTAAAAAAGCCCTTCGCTTACGCGAAGAGCTTTTTTAATTGGCTCAGGATCCCGGACTCGAACCGGGGACCCAATGATTAACAGTCATTTGCTCTACCAACTGAGCTAATCCTGAACGCTGGTAAGCCTCGAAAATTACCTGATGGAATGGTGTCTGTAAAGCGTTTCGCGCCCTACACGCTTCTTGACACGGTAGGTAGGCAACCGTATCGTTTGATTATGACGCAGAAAAAGTCCGTGGAAGTGACTGTAGGTCAACAGCGTTTGTCCCTGAAGACCGACCAGGATCCGGCCCTCGTGCATCGAGTCGCAGATCTGGTGAACCGCCGTTTGGCCGAGATCGTCCCCCCTTCGCAGCCCATCTCGCACCAGGTTTTGCTGCTGCTGGCCATGAATCTGGCCCAAGACCTTCTCCGCCAAGAAGAAGAGGGCGTGAAGCTCAAAACCGAAGTGCGCACCCGTTCGCAGGCGGTTCTGGCCCAGCTTGAGCGCGAATTCCCGGTTTGAAACCCGTCGTGCACCCCCCCCCCGAAAAAGGAACGGCGTTCATACTATCGCCGCCTTCTGGAGCAGTTTTCGGCTCCCCACTTCCAGGCCTGGAATGAGCGCCTCGGCCCTAGCCTCGTAGAGGCCTCCAAGGAAATTCCGAAAGACTCTTACGTGGCCGTATATCGCGCCAAAAGCAAAGAGGCGGATCTCTCCGCGCTCTTCCATTTGCCGCTCCGATTCTGTTTTCCGCGCGTTCTCTCCGATGACGGGCAGATGGAATTCCGCTGGGTGAAAAAACCTGCCGCCATCAGTGAATTTGAAGCGGGAGCTTACGGAATCCTTGAGCCTAAACAGAGCCACGCAATCGTGCCCCGCGAGGAGATGAGCGCCTGCTTCGCGCCGCTGCTCGCGTTCGACGAAAGCGGCCGCCGCCTCGGCAATGGCAAGGGTTTCTACGACCGTTTTCTCGACGGATTCAGCGGACTCAAGATCGGGGTCGGCTTCGAGTGGCAATACTCCGTGACCCCACTGCCCGACGAAGCTCATGACCAGCGTCTCGACCTAGTCGTTACCGAGTGCGAGACGCGGAACTTCCGCTAGGCCTTCAAAACCAGGTGCAGGTTCGCCTTCCCCACACCCAGCAGTATTACCTTGTGCTGGCCGAAGGAGGCCGGGGTCACTTGCAGGTTTTCGTCCGCCACTTTTTCCCGGTTCATCGTAACGGCGCCTGACTTCAGGTGCCTCTTGGCCTCGCCCTTGGAGGCGCAGAGCTTGGTGAGTACGAGAAGGTCGAGGATCCCGCAGTCGGCATTGAGTTTGGTGCTGGGCACTTCCTGGGCCATCAATTCCAGGCCCTGGGCGCTGAGGGAGTCGAGTACTTTGGGGTCTTTCGAGAAGAGGACGCGGCTGGCGTTTTCGCTCGCGAGGGCCGCCGCTTCGCCGTGCACCAGGCGCGTGAGCTCGTGGGCGAGCACTTTCTGCGCGGAGCGGGAGGCCGGATCAGTGAGCATCTTTTTCTCGAGGTCTTCAATGTATTCGTCTTGGAGAAGGGTGAGGAAGCGCAGGAGCTTGGGGGCATCCGCATCCGGCTGGCCCAGCCAGAACTGGTAGAATTTGAAGGGCGAGGTAATGGCGGGGTCGAGGTAGATTGCGCCCTTCTCGGTTTTGCCCAGCTTGTTGCCGGCGCTGTCGGTGAGCAGGGGAGTGGAGAGCGCGTGCGCTTCCTTTCCGTGCTTACGGCGGATCAGCTCCAGGCCCGTGGTTACGTTGCCCCATTGGTCGCTGCCGCCCATCTGGATGGCGCAGTCCTGGTGCTCGAAGAGGTGCAGGAAGTCGTAGCCCTGCACGAGCATGTAGCCGAACTCGGCGTAGGAGATGCCGGTTTCCATGCGGATTTTCACCGAATCCTTGGCTATCATGTAGTTCACGGTGAGGTGCTTGCCCACGTCGCGCAGGAAATCGAGGAAGCGGAAATCCTTGAACCAATCGTAGTTGTTTACGAAGATCCCGCTGAACTTCCCGGGCGCGAAATCGATCAGTTTCGCGAGCTGGGCTTTTTGCTTCTCGAGGTTTCCGTGCGCGAGGTTTTTGTCGAGGAGGTTGCGCTCCTCTTTCTTGCCGGACGGATCACCGATGAGGCCGGTAGCGCCGCCAAGCAAAACCACGGGCTGCACGCCGTGCAGCTGCGCGCGCCGGAGCATCATGGCCTGCATGAGGTTGCCCACCTGCAGCGACTCGGCGGAGGGATCGAAGCCGATATAGGCCCTCGGCACTTTGCCGCTCGCGTGGCAGCTTTTGAGGTATTCCTCGAGGCCGGGAGTGTGGTCCTGCATCAGGCCACGCTTTTTGAGGTGCTCGAAAAACGAAACCGGGTTGTCGTTGGGCTTCAGGAAATGATCCATCGGTGAATTATAGCGCGGGGGAGGGTGAAAGTCCCCGGCTTTTGCTATGCTCGGCCTATGCTGCTCTATCTCGCTGCGTTTCTTTATTTGGCTGTTTCCGCGGTGCGTGGCTTCGTGAATTACGCGAACCTCCGCTATGCCCAGAAATCCGGCGTGCCGCCCGAATTTGCCGGCTTGGTAAACGAGAAAAAATTCCGCGACGCCCAAGACTACCTCGCCGCGCAAACCCGCTTCGGCCTCGTGAGCCGCGCTTTTTCCGCCGTGACCAGCGTGGCCTTTCTTCTCTTGGGCGGCTTCGCCTGGCTCGATCGCCTCTCAGGAAGTTTCGCCGGCGGACCCGTAGCCCACGCGCTGCTCTATTTCCTGTTTTTGGGTGTGCTCGACCAGATCGTGGAGATTCCTTTCTCCTGGTACAACACGTTCGTTCTCGAGCAGCGATTCGGCTTCAACCGCTCCACCGTGGGAACTTTCGTGGGCGATTTGCTCAAGGGCTGGATTCTGGGAATCGTACTGGGCGGCGCGATCGGGGCCGGCGTGGTTTGGTTCTTCGTGAACGGCGGCGACCGCGCGTGGTTTTGGGCCTGGTGCGCGTTCACCGGCTTTTCGCTCCTGCTTACCTTCTTCGCCCCCGTAGTGCTCATGCCCCTCTTCAATAAGTTCGAGCCGCTGCCCGATGGGGAACTCAAAAGCGCGATCGAGGCTTTCGCCGCGCGGGTGAATTTCAAGCTGCAGGGAATCTTCACGATGGACGGGTCGAAACGCTCTTCCAAAGCGAACGCGTTCTTCACGGGTTTTGGCCGCTTCCGCCGGATCGTGCTGTTCGATACCTTGGTGAAGCAACAAACCGTACCGGAACTCGTGGCGGTGCTCGCGCACGAGGTGGGGCACTTCAAGCGGAAGCATATTCCGCAGCAGATCCTGCTTTCGCTGGCTTCGAGCTTTCTGATGTTCTGGCTGTTCTCGGTGATTCAGCGGAGCTCGTGGATGAGTCTGCAGCTGGGTTTCGATTCCTCGAGCGTGCAGGCGGCGTTCACGGTGGCCTTCTGGCTCTATGCGCCCTTTTCCTTGTTTTCGAGTTTCTTCACGCACGCGCTCTCGCGTAAGTTTGAATTCGAAGCCGATGCTTACGCGCGCGAGACGACGCAGAATCCGGTTGCGCTGGTGAGTGCGCTCAAGAAGCTGAGTATCGACAGTCTTTCGAATCTAAATCCGCATCCCTGGAAGGTGACGCTCGACTACAGCCACCCGCCCGTGACGCAGCGGGTGCGAGAGCTGCTGCGCTAGCTCCACGGCCTGCCGGTGTGTTTGCCATTTTCGCCCTCTTTGTTAGAATTCCGGCCGTAATTGGTTTTGGGACAAAAACAAGGAGAGACGATGAAACGTATTTTATGGATGGTCTTGGGATTTCTTCCGACGTCATTTGCCATCGCCGCAACAACCGGCCCGCAGAACTGGGCGAGCGTGCAGGCGGGCTACTTTCATACCTGCGCCTTGAACACCGACCATCGTGTGACTTGTTGGGGAAATAATTGGTATGGCCAAACGGAGATTCCGGCCGACCTCGGCAACGTTCAGCAGCTGGCCGCCGGCCCGATGAATACCTGCGTGATTGCAGAAGGAAAAGTGCGCTGCTGGGGCGATAATTCGCGTTATCAGTCCGCGCCTCCCGAATTGAAAAATGCCCGGCAGCTAGCACCTGGATTTGGGCACGGCTGCGCCCTGACCGATTCGGGCGTGAGCTGTTGGGGCGCGGACGGAGCCGGGCAGAAGATGCCGGCAGATCTCGGCGTTCCGGCCCTGATCGCCTCGGGCTATTGGCATGCCTGCGCCCTTACTCAAGGGAAGGTGCGATGCTGGGGCGACGACTACTCGGGCGAAACAAACGCGCCGGCAGATCTCAGCGACGCCACTCGGCTGGCTTTAGGCTTTCACTTCAGCTGCGCGATTTCTTCTGCCAAAGGCATTCGCTGCTGGGGAACGAACGATCACGGACAGCTTCAGGTGCCGCCCGGCTTGCAGAATCCTCTGGAGATAACGGCGGGCGACACTTATGCCTGCGCATTCCTAGCGGACAAAAGCATCCACTGCTGGGGCGACGGTGAATATGGCCAACTTAGTGTGCCGGCTGATTTGAATAATCCCTCCCAGGTTACTTCGGGATTCGGGCACAACTGCGCGTTGACCGATACGGGGATCCGCTGTTGGGGAATGAACAGATACGGGCAGACGAATAATCCCTAGACGGGGTAGCCAGAGTGTTCCGGTCAATTCCTCAGCGGAAAAAGTCCAAACTCTTCTGATCCGAATATAAAAAAAGGGCTCAGACGTGATTTGGTGGTTGATGGAGGGTTGATCAACGCCTGAGCCCCAGACTGACAAAATTTAAAGGGCCCCGCTTTTTGGGGAGTCGGAGCCCTGCTTACTAACTTAGAAAGTTCTCCTTTCTTCGTTTTAGAACAAATCCAAAATCTAGAGAACGATGCGAAGTTTCGCGTGTACCGGTTCCTGTAAAATCATCGCTTCCGCCATGGGCGCGGCGCTGTGATTTAGCCTGGCGATTTCATCGTTTCTTTCGGCCCGGCGGTACTCGGTGTTTAAATGCGATAAGTACAGGAAGGATAGAGCAAGGAGGAGAAACCCGACATATAACTCCTTAATCCATTGCCTTCCTGCACTCATCGCCACGCCTTTCATTCCATTCGTTCAACGTTTCCGTCGCCCTCGTTTCCGAGGTGGAAGGTTGTTCAGGCCTTCCATGAATATGAATCTACAGGTCGAGGATTAAAGAGAGATGAAAAGAGAATTAAACTTTTTTCATCTCTACTTGGAAGGCTTTTCCGGGTGGATTGTCTAGCAATATCGATATGTTACCGCCATGCATTTCGGCGATACGGCGGGCGATCGGAAGGCCTAATCCAGTGCCAGATACCTTAGAAACGAGTAGATTTCCGCGCTCGTAACGGCGAAATAATCGCTCCGCCTGATCGGGAGAGATCTCGGGCCCGAGATCGTGAATCTGGGTTACCACGCGGTAGGCCTCGTTGATCACGCGCACTTCGATGGGAGAATTTTCCGGCGAATACTTGATGGCATTATCTACCAGGTTCCTAAACATACTTTGTAGAAGATCGGGATCGCCCTTCACCACGAAATCATCCGCCTGATTGCCGGCGGTGAGATCTTCGAGGTGGAACTTGATGGCCACGCCCTTCTTCTTCGCGAGAACTTCGAAGCGCGAGATGATTTCGAGGAGGATTTCGTCGAGACGAACATCCCGCACGGTGAGGGATCCCGAGCCGGCTTCCATTTTGGCGAGGAGGAGGAGGTCGTCCATCAGGCGGCTCATGTGGCGCAGCTCCTGCGAGGCCGAATCCACGAAGGCGTCCATTTCTTCGGCGGTGCGGGGGCGGGAGCGGAACACGTCTAGTTCGCCGCGGAGAATGGCGAGCGGCGTTTTCAGCTGGTGAGAAGCATCCGCGATGAAGTGCTCGTGGCTTTCGAAGGCGCGCTCGATGCGCCCGAGCAGCCCGTTGAGGGTAACTGTGAGCTGGCGGATTTCGTCGTCGGTGCCGTGCTCGGGGAGGCGTTCGGAGAGATTGCTCGGGTTGAGCTGCTCGGCTTTCAAGATTACGCCACGCACGGGCTCGAGTGCTTTATTGGCGAGGTAGAGGCCACCCACCCCGGCGAGCAGCAGCGTGATCGGGATTCCCATCAGGAAGAAGAAGAGAAGGCTATCGGCCTCGCGCTCCAGCAGGTTCATCGGCACCGCGATCTGGAGGATGAAGAGGGGTTTGCTTTCCGTATGGGCGAGGTAGGTGATCTGGCGGTAATCGTCGCTTCCCCGGGCGATCTCGTTCATTTCGGCGGTGGGGAGCGTGCGGTACACGAAGCCGCGGTCGAAGGCCGCTTGCCACTCGCTGGTGGAGAGGGGGAGATACTTGTTGCCGAGGTTGGGCGAACGGTACACCACCACTCCTTCCAGCGACACGATCTGCACGAAGCTTTTTCCCAGCGAAAAGGGAAAAACCTTTTCGCGCGCGATGAGGGCGTTCTGGTTGAAGTTGTATTCGCCGGAGAAATCCACGGAGAAGCTCTGGGCTACGTCTACCCCGTGGTTGTAGAGGGCGTAGTCGAATTCCTGCTGGTGGTTTCGCACGAACACCTGATAGAGAATCGCGCAGAAAATCGAGAGCGTGATCGCGAGCAGCGCCAGGTAGAGGCCCGTGAGACGCGCGCGGATACTCTTCAGGAAAGGCCCCGGGCGGAGCAGGGGGTTATTCTTCGCGGAGAACATAGCCCACGCCCACGATCGTATGAATCAGGCGCTTTTCTTCCTTCAGGGTGATCTTTTTGCGAAGCATGTTCACGTATACGTCGATCACGTTGGAGTCGGAGTCGAAGTGCACGTCCCACACGTGTTCGGCGATCGAGGTGCGCGAGAGCGGCTTGTTGGGATTGCGCATGAAATATTCGAGAAGCGAAAACTCTTTCGCCGTTAAGGCTAGATCGCGGGTGCCGCGTTTCACTTTGCGTTTTACGAGGTCCATTTCCAGGTCCGCGAAACGGATCAGGCTCGACTGCTGGTCAGTTTTTCGGCGCATCAGGGCGCGAACGCGGGCGAGGAGTTCGTCGAAGGAAAAAGGTTTGGTGAGGTAGTCGTCGCCGCCGGAATCGAGGCCGTGCACCTTATCGCGCGTGCTGGAGAGGGCGGAGAGGAACAGGATCGGGCCGGCGTAGCCTTCGCGGCGGAGGTTGGTGGCGGTGTCGAAGCCGGTTTGGTCGGGGAGCATTACGTCGAGTACGATGCAGTCGTAGAGATTTTCGGCGGCGAGGGATTCGGCGGAGGCGCCGGTAGCGGCGTGGTCTACCGAATAGCCGGCTTCCATCAGGCCTTTTTTCAGGAAGCCCGCCATCTTCTTTTCGTCTTCAACGACTAGTAGTCTCATCTCGAATCTCCCAACTCTCGCTCCAGGCTATCGATAAAGGCGTGCATTGGTTTGAGCCGTTGCATGGCTTCTTCGCGGCCGGCGGCCGTGTTCATGGTGTCGGGTAGGCGGAGCAGCTTAATAAAGAAATGGTCCAACGAAAAGGCGGAATCGTCTAGGGGGCGATTATGGCCCCAGGGATCCTCTGGATGAAAATAACGGGTGCCCATGCGCACGCCGGTGGAATAGGTGCGCATGATGCCGATCGAGCCCAAGGCTTCGAGGCGGTCGGCGTCCTGGAGCGCTTTCCCGAGAGCGCTTTCCGGCTTTTCCCCGCGGCTGAAGCTGTGCTGGCGGATGGCGGTGGTGATTTCATCCACGTTGGCGAATTCGGCCTCGGTGAGGATAGGGGAGGCGGCTTCGGCCGAGAACTGGCTGGCCTTCGCGCGGTCAGGATGGTTTTTGGGCACGTTCACGAGGTCGTGCAAGAGGGCGGCGGCGATGGCGCTTTCGGTTTGGTTTTCGTCCCCCAGAATACGGGCCGTCCAAAGGCCTACCCGAATGAGGTGGGCAAGATCATGGGCGGAATCGCCGTCGGACTCGCGCGCGAGGAGGGCCTGGTAGACGGAACGGAGCCGGCGGCTCTCGTCTAAAAGGCTCATTAGCTCCGTGCGTTGGGTGGGTATGGGAAAACGCATGGTTCACCAATACCGTAAAGCCGGGGGTGGGGGAACGAATTTCCTTTCGGGGCATTTCGGGTTAAGAAGGGGCACCAGGAGACGCTTATGAAGCCCCAGATCAAGGAACTCATTTCCGCGGAAAAAATCGAGAAGCGCATCGCCGAGCTCGGCCGCGAAATCAGCGAACGTTACGCCGGCAATACGCTCACCGTGATCTGCGTGTTGAAGGGCAGCTTCATCTTCTGCGCGGATCTGATTCGCCAGATCTCCGTTCCGGTTCGCTGCGAGTTCATCTCTTGCTCCTCTTACGGCAACGCGAAAACGAGCAGCGGCGAAGTGAAGCTCGCGCTCGATCTAAGCGGGCCCATCGATGCCAAACACATTCTCATCGTGGAAGACATCGTGGATTCCGGCCTTACCCTGAAATACATTCGCGACCTTTTCCACGTTCGCAACCCCGCTTCGATCGCCTGCGTGGCGCTTCTCCAGAAGCCGGAAGCCTTAAAGGTAGACGTAAAAGTGGAACACGTGGGCTTCAAGATCGGTAACGAGTTCGTGGTGGGTTACGGCCTCGACTACGCCCAGGCTTATCGCGAGCTGCCCTACATCGGGCTGATGGACGCTTCGCAGGTCTGATTTTCCGTTCTCGGTTCTCCGTGCTCGGTGCCTGGGGTTAAATTCGGAGACAGCGGGCGGTTTGCTGGTAGAAGCGTAGGCCGCTCGGCTTATCGACGGTTTTCATTGCTTCGTCGGCGGAGTAGCCGCTTTCGAGAAGCATGTCTTTCACGCCCTGTTCCCAGGCTTTGTCCCAGTTTTTTGTGGCAGCCACGTGCCCGGAAGCGTGCACGTACGACATGCGGTAAGTCTCGAACATGTCGGGATTGGTCGAGAGCGCTTTTAGGTGCGCGAGAGCGTCGCTGGCGCTCTTTTCATTTTTATCGAACGCGGCCACTTTAGCGATGCTCGCCGCCAGCTCTTTTACTTGGGGCTCGGACAGGGTTTTCAGCGCGCGGAGCTCTCGCTCCGCTCTTTGCGGAAGAGTCTCGGTTGCCATGGACGCGGGAGCGCGGGCGGCGTTTTCGGCTTTCGCCCAAACTTGTTTCGCTGCGGCCTTGGTAATTTTTGCTTCCGTTTTTTCGGCGGCTCGCAGTTCCACTGCGCTGACGGGAGCCCCCTTCACGGCGCCGGTGGCAGAGAGCAATGCGGCTTCGGCGGGGCTCAGTTTCTCGCTTCGCAAAACAGCGGCTGCCGAAGCCGAATCCGTTCGTCCGGTTGCTTTTGCCACTTCCTCAGTATGTTCGATGGCGCTAAGCACTGGCTCACCGGCGGGGGCGTTGCTCGCCTTTCCGGCCGACCGGCTTACGGCGTCGAATACGGCGGCGCGCTTTTCGGGCGAAAGAGTGCCAACTTGGTTTTTAAAGTTCTGGTAGAGAAGCAATCGATCTTCTCCGCTCGCGACATTTGTAGCGGAAACGCCGTGAAGGCCGAGGGCGGTTAGATCCGTTTCCTTCGCTTGCTGAAGAAATTTAACCACGGAGGCGGTGGCCTGATCGGCGAGCTTCGCTTCGTTTTCCGTGGGCACGCGGGCGTTTTTCAGAGTGGCGCCGTTCTTTTCCAAGGCGGCAATGCGGGCGTCGGTTGAGCTCACTGCCCGCTTCGCCTCTTCCGCGGCAGATTGCAAAGCGGTATCTGCCTTCGCCTTTTTAGCGAGGCTTGACGCTTCGGATTTGAGGGCCTGGGATTCGGATTTGAGATCTTTCAACGTGTCGGCATAGCTCCGCTTCGGCGGGGCCGGGGCGATGCTTTGGGCTTCTTTGGCTAGGCTGGCGCTGGCGCGTGCGGTTTCGTCGTCGAGCAGGGCGCTTCGTGCGGTGGCGGAAAGGGGATCGCTGTCGTAGGAGGTTTTTAGGCTGGTCCATGAGGACGGTTGTTTCGGCGGTTTGGCCGCGCGGGCCTCGTCGGCAATCTGCGCCTCTTGCGCCACTTCTTTCGAGCGAAGGGCGGTGAAGAGCTCCGCCGAATTCGGTTCGGAAGTAATCTGGGCCAGGCTGCGGTTGCCGAAATCAGATTTCAATTGTTCGAGATACGAATCCGAACTCAGCGACTCTACGATGCCCTTTCGGGCATCGCGGCTCGCGGCCCGGTTATCCGCCAGCGCCTTGGAGCGGGCCTGGGCTTCGGCCGCCAGCTGCGCGAGCACCGCCTTGCGCGCTTCCTGAAATTCCTTGGCTCGCTCCGGATTTTTGTCGGCAACCGCTTGCGCGGCACTCCGGGCGAGGAAGTTTTCTTCTTGGCTCAAGTAACCGATGCGGCGAGTAGCCTCCGTGGAGCCCGCGACTGGTTTCTCGAGGTAGCCATATTTATTGTTTACGCTATCGAGATCGGCCAGACTGATCTTGCCGCCGAAATACTTGTGGCGCGCATCCGCTAACTCCGTGGTGGCGGAATCAAGGTAACGGGCGGCCGCGGCGACAACGGGTTTTTCTTGGGCAAGCTGAGATAGGGACAACGAGCTATAAAGGGGCGTTCCGCGGAATGAATCGGCGGGCTGTGCGCTTACCAGTGAATGGCGGATTTCCTCCGTGGGCGGAACGTATTTCCATTCAGGGTCGTAGTTGGGATTAGCCACGAACTCCAGTTGCGGCCAACCGGTCTTAGTGTCTTTGGAAGGCTTATTGATCCATGCTCCGCGGATTTGCCGGGGATCCACGCCAAGCATCGCGAACTCCTCCTCCGACTCGTCGCCATAGTAACCGGAAAGGCGCAGCTCCGGCCGGCCCGACGTCTTGAGATACTTATCTAGTTTCTTGAAGTCCACTCCCGGAGAGCCCTTACCGTCGATCACCAGTACAAGCCCGAGTGGCTTCGCAGAATTGGGGCCGAACTTGTTGGCTACGTAGAAGTCGGG
>Ga0207125_10066_pt1 | contig 25945 bp, 26 predicted proteins | sample Alteio_BWMinHeat_19_FD_153556 | JGI IMG/M metagenome (GOLD analysis project Ga0207125, IMG submission 153556) | Enriched cells from forest soil in Barre Woods Harvard Forest LTER site, Petersham, Massachusetts, United States -... | ecosystem: Environmental > Terrestrial > Soil > Temperate forest >...
TCACGATGAGACTGGGCCATGACACAATACTACAAGTTTTATGAATATTTATCAACCATCGAACACCATCGAACACCATCGAACACCGAGTGAAGGATCTGGTAGATATGGCTCTTCTGATCGGAGATGAAGAGCTGGACAGGGAGAGGACAAGGGAGGCGCCGCGTCTGACTGTCGAGCGAAGGCGAACGCATTCTTTACCAACGATTTTGGATTTACCGCCACTGGACTGGCAGATTCCGTTCCTAGAACTCGCTGCAGAGTGTGGACTCCCGCCTGATATTGGAGTGGTATTCGAAAGAGTGCGGGTTTTCTTTGAAAGAGCGTCGGCTGGCCCCAGGGAGCAATGAAACGGATATGACTGAAAGCGCTTCGTGGTCCGTTCCATCTGAGCGCCCCGACGAGGAGAATAAGCGCCTACGGGATGAGAATGCCCGGTTACGGCAGATCCTGGACACGCACGGCATTCCTATACCGCCGCCTTCGCCAGTGGATTCGCCTCTGACGCAGGTCGCTCGAACGGGCTCGCTGGAAAGCAAGGAGGAGCGCGCACGCAAGCGTATCGCACTTTTTCGGAGTCTGTTCCACGGACGGGAAGATGTCTATGCACGACGATTTGAGAACGGGCGAGGCCAGCCCGGATATGCTCCAGCTGCGCTAAGAGACTGGAACGCCATCAACACGAGCAGGCCAGAAGACCGGAAGAAAGTGGATCTCAAGACCCGGAAGTTTCTTCCGTTGACTGACAAGGTCATTGAGAACCATCTCCTGGGGAGCGAGACAGTCGGCGTCTATCCATTGCTTCCTGACGAAACGTGCTGGTTTCTAGCGGTGGACTTTGACAAGAAGACCTGGGAACAAGACTCTGGCGCATTCTTAGAGACGTGCCAGAAGTTGGGTGTTCCAGCCGCATTGGAGCGTTCTCGCTCCGGCAACGGTGGCCACGTCTGGATATTCTTCGATCGTGCGCTGCCAGCGGCTACCGCCCGCAAGCTCGGATGCGCAATGCTCACACAAACCATGGAACGCCGCCATGAACTCGGTCTCGATTCCTATGATCGCTTTTTCCCGAACCAAGACACAATGCCCAAGGGAGGGTTCGGGAACCTGATTGCACTGCCACTTCAGTTCGCGCCACGTAAGTTAGGCAACAGCGTTTTCATCGATTCAGACTTCCGCCCCCATCCGGACCAATGGCTATTCCTTTCGACAATTCGAAGAATGTCCACAGTCCTCGCAGAAGAAATAGTAGCCAAGGCTCAATACGAAGGCGACTTGATCGGGGTCCGAATTAGCATCGCCGATGAGGAGGATGCACCGGACCCTTGGACGCTACCCCCCTCTCGCAAGCGCGTCGAGGGCCCCATTGAGGGCCCGTTGCCCAAGACCGTTCAGGTCATTCGCGGGAACCTTGTCTACGTAGAGAAGAAGGACCTGCCGCCGGCTATGCTGAACCGGCTTTTGCGCCTGGCGGCATTTCAGAACCCGGAGTTCTACAAGGCGCAGTCGATGCGACTTTCCACATATGACAAGCCGCGCGTGATCGCCTGCGGTCAGGACTTCACTCACCACATTGGTTTGCCACGGGGATGTCTGGCGGAGGCTTTCGATCTCTTTAAAGCGCACAAGATTCAGCCGGAGGTTCAAGATGAGCGGTTCGCAGGTACACAGATTGCAGTGGAATTTCAGAGCCGTCTCCGACCTATCCAGGAGGACGCCGTTTCGAAGATCATCGGCCACGATGAAGGTGTTCTTTCGGCTCCGACTGCGTTTGGAAAGACCGTCGTGGCGGCATGGCTGATCGCAAAACGTAAGGTGAATACCCTGATACTGGTCCACAGGCAGCAGTTGCTCGATCAATGGCGGGAACGACTCGCGGTGTTCTTGGATGTACCAACAACGTCGATAGGACACATCGGTGGAGGCAAGATGCACCGGACCGCGGGGGTGGACGTCGCGGTCGTTCAGAGCCTGCACCGGAAAAAAGAGGTCAAGGACTTTGTTGCCGAATATGGCCAAGTCATCGTAGATGAATGTCACCACATCTCTGCCTTCACTTTCGAGCAGGTATTGAGGAATGTAAAAGCAAAGTATGTCGTCGGGCTAACTGCCACACCTACACGGAAAGACGGGCACCATCCAATCATTTACATGCAATGTGGTCCGGTTCGTTTCAAGATGAGTGCCAAGACGATGACTGAATCGACGCCGTTCGAGCACAAGGTGACGCCCCGCTACACCGAATTTCGGGTGACAGCCGAACTCGCCGAAGTCACAATCCAGGACGTCTACAATGCGCTCATAAATGATGTCCCGCGCAACGAGATGATCGCCGCTGACATCGTTCACGCCATCGGATCGGGCCGTTGCCCGCTGCTTCTTACTGGCCGGACCGAACATCTCCAGTATTTCGCCACTAAGCTCGCTAGCGCCGCCAAACACGTCTTTGTTTTGAAGGGAGGCATGGGAACCAAACAGCGCCGCTCGACGGCAGAAGCCATGGCGGCCGTGCCCGAGGAGGAATCGCGCTTGATCCTGGCAACGGGAAGCTACATAGGGGAGGGGTTTGACGACGCTCGCCTGGATACGCTGTTTCTTGCAATGCCGATCTCTTGGAAAGGCACCCTGCAGCAATATGTGGGGCGATTGCATCGTCTCCACGATGACAAGCGATTCGTTCGAGTATACGACTACGTGGATCACTGCATTCCTATGCTGGCCAGAATGTATGGGCGAAGGTTAAGGGGTTATAACGCGATTGGATACACAGTCGAAGCCGCGGATGAGGCTGACCGACGCCATAATTCCTTCTGACGAATCTAGTGGATCGGGAAAGAAGAGGCATCTGGAGATGATCTACGTCGAGGCTGAGAGGTCAAAGCAGTAAGAGCGCATTTCCTAGAACGGGCAACGTAAAGAGGCATCTGGGTCAGTATGCATCGCACTCAGTGGGCTATCAAATCCTCAGGTAGGGCTTGCTTCTGGTCTAACTCAGGTGCAATGGTGCAATGTGGAGCGGAGTTGAACCCGCTGCCATCATGGTCAGACGGCTCGACGGCTCGGAGACCTTGAGACAACAAAAAGCGAACCCTGCGGCTAGAAATCCGGCGGCGACGATGGCGAAGGTTGAGCTGGCATTTTGCCTGGCATACGCCTGCGCCCTGCGCCGACGTCGCGCTGAAATACAACGGATTTGCCTGATTTAGCAACAGATCAGCATTTTGGCGACACCCACAATATTCGAAAAGCCTCAGCGGGATGCTCTCGCTATGCTGTTCCTCAATCTGCATAACGAGGGACTTGGCGTCGTTGAGATACTTTGGGGTTTTGCCTTCTTCCTTCTTCCCCCTCCGGCTGCTGGTGTACAGGTCGCGATTCCTGCCGCGTTTCCTGGGCGTCTGGCTCTCCATCGACGGCTTCACTTACGTGATCTTGAGCCTTACGAGTGTTCTGTTGCCGCAATATTTCGAGAAGGTGTATACGATCTCCCAGCCCGCCCTCTTCGGGGAGGTGGCGCTCATGCTGTGGCTCGTCATCAAAGGCGCCAAGCCTGAACCGCTGCCCCGCAGTGTCATCCTCGGCGGCGGGTTAGGCTGCACTTCGTGGATAGTCGGCGGCTCTTCCCCAATCCGATAACGTCAGAGCTGCTCGTCACCCGGGAACGATGGGCAGAGTAGCCGAGATGTCCTTCCCACCCGGGCCTCTCTCAACTCGGCTTCAACTCTTGGGAAGGTGATTTGCAACAGTTACCCGGACCGGCAGCCACGAACGGCAGCTACAGACCAAGGCCGGCGAAGTGAACCTGAAGGTGCCGAAACTGCGGAGCCTGCCGTTCGAGACGGCGATCATCGAGCGCTATCGGCGGCGGAAGTCGACGGTGGAAGAGGCGCTGGTGGAGGTGTACCTGGCGAGAGTAAGCGTGCGGCGGGTAGAAGGGTCGAAGGGTAGAAGACATCACCCAGGCGCCGTGGGGCAGTGCACCCCAAGTCGGATTCTCGGCGACCATGCGGAAGATGAGTTCTCGTAGTTCAATGCTGACGCACTTCCTGCCCGCACGAGTTCGATGCCGCGAACGCCACCCCCAATACGACTTGAATCCAGCTCTGTGCCAGCGCACGACTGTTTCCGGCTGGACGAAAATCAGCGCCTGCTTCCAATCAGACCACAAGTGCCGCAAGAGCACCCAGAACAATTTGTCTGAAACGGCAACTCGTGGACGTGGATGTCTCCGCTTCAAAGTTATGAGCTGTTGCCGAAGAGCCAGGTTCTCCAGGAGCAGATCACGGCGAGAACTAGAGCATCGGGCAACCAGAACAAGCAGAAGTCTCAGCAGGCCGAGCATACAACCAGGTTTACACCTGATGAAAGAGCCAACCTGCCATACGACGCATTTGCCTCATTTAGCAACAGACCACCATTTTGGCGACCCACAAGATCTGGCATCGCACCCTCCCGTCGCTGTAGTGGAATATCAGAAAACTCTGGTAACTGCAATGGGCAGAGTAGTGGGATATGGCATCTGTCCCAGTCTTGATTGTTGCAAGCAGATGATCGCTCTTGCGACCATAAGGTTGAGAGCCAGACGAGCCAATAGAGATCCAAAATACCCATTTTCAACACCTATAACCTCAGTGAAGCGCTTTGGGGCATGCTTAGGAACCCTTGAACTGAAAGTGATTCGTTCTTGTGGGCAATTGTGAAGTAACACCGTTTTGGGCCAATTTCGAGTAGTGGATGAGACGTCCGGAACTCTGAATGAGCGCCCTCCGATCATCTGAGACAGCGGAGCGGCGAGAAAAGTGCGATTGGATGTGAAGTTGAGCCGGCGGTGGAGAGATCCGCAAGTATCTCACCGATGACGCTGGCAAATTTGAAGCCGTGTCCTGAGAAGCCGCAGGCAATGGTGCATGACTTGAACTGCGGGTGTGTCCCAATCACGAAGTGCTCGTCGGGCGACACTGTGTACATACACGTATCTGCCCGGACTAACTCGCCATCGAGCGCAGGGAAGCGCACCTTAAGGTTTTGGACGATCCTTTGGAAATCTGATTCGTGAATCGAGCGGTCGATCGTCTCGGGCGCGCACACAATGTCACTACCGTGTATGGCCGTCTTGATGCCACCTGCCGGTCCGTCGATCGCAGGGAACCCGTAGCCGGGAGGTCCGCCGTGAATATCTTCGCAGAGGAATACCGGAAAACTCTCCCGCAAAAAAGGGGTAACCCCGGTGCGTGGTTGAATCCATGCCATGACTTGGCGGGTCACGCGCAATTGGAAGAGCTCATGCAGGGATTGGTTGGCCCATGGCCCGGCGGTAATCACGAGATGCCCGGCGCGGTACGAAGCTTTGCCGGTCTGAATCTCAACCTGATCCCCTTCGGCGGACCAGGAGAGGACTCTCTCATCGAATGCGAGGTCGGCTCCTGCGGCTGATGCAACCTTGAGGTGAGCACGGACGCACTCTTCTGGAAGCAGGTATCCAGCACGCGGCTCAAACACTGCCACGTCGTTGGGCTGCGCGACGATTACAGGAAACCTCGTGCTAATCTCGCGCCGTTCGAGCACCTCGAAGGGGATTGAGTGCTGCTCGGCAGCTGCGATGGATCGCATCACCAGATCGCCGTCTCTGGAGCCGATATTTATGCCGCCGGTGATGTGGAGCAGGCGGGTGCCAGTGTCCTTCTCAAGGCTTCGCCACAAGTCATAAGCTCGCAGCACCAGCGGGATGTAATCGGGACTCTCCCAGTATGCCTGGCGGATCATGCGTGACCCGCCATGCGAGGAACCTCGATTGTGTGGCGGAGTGAACTGATCGATTCCCAAAACTCTCTTACCCCGCTGGGCAAGATGATGCGCGGCGGCACTACCCATCGCGCCGAGGCCGAGGATGATTACGTCGAAAGGCATTCAGGTCGGTCCTGGCAATCCTCTGTGGGTTATTTGATTTGTGTGCGGGGTGGTGGTCCGACCGCAACTGCATAGGATTGGTCGAGACCGTTATCGGGTCCTCGCTCGCATCTGTTTGCCGTCATTGCGTTGGCTCGAGTGTCAACTTTTGGACCCGCCAGTTCAGCAATTCGGCAACAAACAAAGTGCTCTCAGAAGGGCAGGCCAACTCGTGGATCCAGCCAAACTGGCCAGGACCGTGACCCGAGGCGCCAAGCACACCGAGCACCTTGCCATCCAGGGTGAGTTTATAGATGCGCCCCGGATAGCCATCGGACGCGAAGAGCAGCTGGCTAGGCCCCGGCGTGATGCAGATCGCCCAGGGAGAGCCGTTCAACATGGTCTTGTTCAATGGCGCCGGAGCTTCGGCGGTGGGAGGTATTTCAGATGGCATGTTCCCCATCCATGGGCGAATCTTGTTATCGTACGGCACGTTGATGTGGATCTCGCGCAGAAACTTACCGTCTCCATCGAAAACCTGAATGCGTCCGTTGCCTCGGTCGGCCACATACACGTTTCCCGAATCATCGGTGGCGATGCTGTGCGGCGTACTGAACTGTCCTTTACCAGTTCCCGGTTCGCCCCAGGACTTGACCCAGTTTCCCTCTTTGTCGATCTTGGCGATCCTGGAATTGACGTAACCGTCGCTGATGTAAGTATCCCCTGCTCCATCCCAGGCCATATCCGTCACCTGGCGAAACTCCCCGTCGATAGGCGGCAGGGGTGGCTTCACATGCTTCAGCGGACCAGTACTCTCGTCCGAGGCCTCCTGCTTGCGGCCGAAGACCATCAATATCCGGCCTTCTGGACTGAACTTGATCACCATGTCCGACCCCTTGTCGGCGACCCATATGTTGTTTTCCTTGTCGATCTTGACCGCATGAGCAAAGCTCCAGGCATACAAATGGTGGCCGATCTCGCGGACGTAGTTTCCTGCGGCGTCAAACTCAAGCAATTGAGCTGCCGCCGCGCCATAGGCTGGGCCGGAAGTGCCGCCACGAGAGAAAACGAAAACATGCCCCTTTGAATTGACTGCCACGCCAGCAACCTCCCCGAAATATAGTTCCGGTGGCAACTTGAAGAAATCGGTCTGTGCGTGGAACTTGATCTCCGCCATCGATTGCTGGGCAATCATCTGGATGGGCAGGCAAAAGACCGCCGCCAATGCGATACGTTTCATTCATCCGCTCCTGGATTCGTTCATCTCACGTCTACCAATGAGTCACGGCAGGACGATATCTTCACCCATGCCGATACGGTCCCGCAAGCGAGTCCCGCTCGGTTAGTGGACAATGCTTCGCTGTCATTCGACCCACAGCAAGCCCGCATTTGCGAGATTCGGGCGATTAGTTGGCAAAGAGGGAGTCATGACCCTTGTGCAGTGAAACGGACCTACGGGTAAAGTCGGCACCTATCGTGTGGAGTTCGAGGGCGAACTTACCAGAAACGCGACAAGGAACAAGTTGAAATCGTTACCATTGCCCTGATGCAAGCCTGACAACAGATCCAGCTTTTGGGGCGATTGCTGAAGCCTTCCGCGCCGTTTCACCTCCTGCACAATTCGCAAGGATGAAGTTCACTATGGGTGTGGGATCCTTCAAGCCATGCGGGTGATGAGCGCATCCCTCTTTGACGATCAGGGTGAAGTCTCCGCCTATGGCCATATAACGTTCACGAACGATGTCCGTGTTTTCGCTTTCCGGGACCGCGGTATCGGCATCCCCGCAAACATGAAGGATCGGAATATGTGCCGCGGCGATCGGCTTCAGAATATCGATCGGATTGCCCTTGAAGTCCATCATTTGCTTTTCGCTGTCAAAGTGATACGCCTTTATCGCCTCCTGCCAGTCATCAGGACTGCCAACTCCTCTGCCCTTACCACCCGGCCAGCTCTTCATATCGCAGACCGGAGCATCCCCGTAAATGCAGCCTACTTTCTCTGTGTTGACAGAGGTCCAGCGATAAGCGTAAAGACCTCCACGGCTCAATCCTTCAAGAGCCGACTTGGCGGAAAGCCCAAATTGTTTGGTCATCTTCTCATAGAAGAAGTCGAAATTCTTCATGGCATCCGGGCTTCCGAAAGTATTCCCCACATCAATAAAGGCAACATAGAAACCAGATTCCAAAATGGCCAAGTCAACTGCGGGAAAGGCGTCCCAGAACATAGTGCGCCATAACCATGGTCTTCCCGGTAGGGATTCCTTAGGTTCGACCAAATGTCCGATACAGCTTCGTATCGTCAAACTGTGCAGGTGGTACCCGTGGTAGTCCTCCGTTGGATCGGCGGCATCCAGTTTCTGATGATCCGCATTGATAGTTGCAGCTCTCCCGTTGCGCCACAATTGAGACGGCAATCGCCGCGCGGGCTCAATGCCCATCGGTAAATAGGACGCATGCGCAGCCTCAGTAGTAGCTAGGCTCACAAGAAGACGAATCGCATCGCGACGTTTCACGAATGCCTCCAGCTAGGGGTAAACCCAACGTTACCGACACCTTGGCAGTCTGACTCCGGTACCAGGCGCTCTTTGGAGCCAGCGCACCAAACATCAACAATAGTACGGCAGGCTTTCGCGGTTGAAGCCGGGCGGCAACTCTTCACCCGTAGTTGCCGAAATCAGGGGCATTTCATGCACCGCGGAAAGCGGGCCGCGTCCAGTTGGATCGTGTCCGGATCTCCGGATGGCCGGTCATCCGTCCGGAACCCCAGGTCAGCCCTATCCTCCATTGGTTTTCTCGCGAACTTACCTTCATTCCTTAATTCGGACTTTCAGGAAGATCATGGCCATCTTGCAAGAACGAGAGGCTGATAATAGCCACTCTCGATGGGCATCAGCCAAATGGGTTCGTGAAAGCCAGTCAATCGCAGGACATCCGAAAGCTCCTGCCGTTTCACGCATCGGTACTCCGAAATGAAGTGATACGTCTTCCACTGTTGACCGGCTTGAACCGTGATGTACAGATGGAGCTTGTACTTTGCAGCTTCTATCCAGTCCCAAACCTGGTGAACGATCCTTCGGTTTCCTTCGCTTCCGAAGAAAGCGGGCTCCTGCATGGCTGGCCTTTGCTGCAGTAACAGATCGTAGTCCCGGATGCTCGCAATGAACAGGCCCCCGGAGTTCAGCCTGGACGCAATCGCCTTGATCGCCTGAGCTAGCTGGCTGGGTGTCAGGTGTGGGAGCACATTATCTAAGGCCGCCACAACATCAAAATGGGTGTCAGGAATCTCTCTCAACCTTGTCATGTCGGATACGTAAAACTTGATGTTTAGCGAGCGAATCTGGGCTTCCTTTTCGGCCCTCCGAACTTCCGTTGCGCTCAGATCGGAAGCAACGACCTGGTGCCCCAACGAGGCGAATCCTAAAGCCTGAGTGCCTATCCCACAGGCACAGTCCAGAATCTTCAAAGGCCGCCCGGATAACTCGCGGGAGATTAGCAAGTCCAAGACCTTTGCCTGTTGGTGAATCGACCGGTCCCAATCTTCAAAGATCAGGTGGTAGTAGTCCGCCAGCGATTCATAGAAGTCAAGGATTTCATGCGTCATCGGCTTGATGCCTGCTCTCTTCTGCAGGGTACCAGTAACGAAGGAGCGGAATTTGAACTCCCACAATCTGTGGTTTTCGGTAAATTGCCAGAGCCACCTGCCGGCTCGAGGGAAGTTACCGAAAACGCTGATTCACACGCAGTTCGGAATTACCTCCGGATAGCCCGTCGTCCGGAACCTAGGTCAGCCCTATCCTGCATTGGTTTTCTGCGAACTTGCCGCAATGCGGACTTGGGAGGTTCGGAGTCAACCTCCGGCTAGCGGTCATTCGTCCGGAACCCCCGTCATGGATTGAATTTCATCAGGTGTCGAGCACTCCCAGAGCGTGCTGTCAAGGGAGCGCGCTCACAAAGGAGAGTCGGGGTATTCGCGCCAGCCGCTTTTCAGACTCGATTCACGCTCTTGCTCCGCCTTAGCCAGTGCTTCGCTCATGGTGGCGCACTGAATAATGTCCATATGAGTGTTTTCTCTATCGAACGGCTCACCCTCCGTGATTTCGACAATGAAGTGGAGGTGGAAAAGGCTTTCTTCGCTCTTCGCGACTATCCGGCGATAACGTCTTAGGGGCACGTCTTTGTAGAGGACGTACGTCCCGTCCGAGGTTGACATAGGGCGAATTATAGGCGACGCCCCTACGGACAAGTGACGTTGGGCCAAGCTCCCGTGAAACGGCCTTTCGAGTAACGTGCCGAGCGGCGGGATCATTCCCGGTACCTTACCAATATGCGGACACTTCCGGGGCTTGAGACAACTCAGGTGTTATCCGTGGTCCGCCCGGAAACCAGACGATAGATATGTGCTCCATACTTTTTCACGATGCTCATCCCAATGCCCGGCACCGCCAATAGCTCCGCATCGTTTTGTGGACACGTCGTAGCGATACCACGGAGCGCCTGATCGCCAAAGACACGAAATGCCGGAATCCTTCTGCGCTTCGCCTCGCTCAATCGCCAGGCGCGAAACGGCACTTCCGAGTCGTTTTCAAGTGCCGACGCGATTCGGAAGGCTAATCACGTACACCACTGTCCACTGTCAAAAATTGCGTGTCGAAGAACTGACACCAGGGTTGATTCTGGCCCAGTCTATCCGCTTTCGTTGGGGAATAGCACTAGAACCAATCTCATGTGCGCAGTGAAAGGCACTAGTCGACAGTAGGTACGCTCTTTCGCTTGGATCTGGAGTATCGCGCGCAGCCCAGATCCCCACTGGGTGGCAACACACAATCCTCTCGACCACGCGCAACCAGAATTCTTTGGTCGCTAGCTGAAAGCAGCGTAGACAAGAGCATTACCCCAGAAGATATTCACTGAACGTCGATAGCGTGGTCCGAATGCGCAGCAATTGCTCCGGCCCTAGTGGCCACCGGGAGGCGCGGATACGTTCAGCCAGCATGTCGATAAAATCTGAGACGAGAAAGGTGCTGAGTCTGGTCAGAGTTGCGGGACTGGAGAGTTGCCGGGCATCGCGTCCGGCAAGTGCCGCTCCGGCGAGTTCGAGATCGTAATTTACCTGTTCCAGGAGGGATATCTCTGAGTCATAGAGCCGGTCAGTGTTGCCCGCATCTGCGTAGGTAGATATCACGCGGTATAGGTCGAGAGCGTCCTTATCGTTCGCCTTTCGGCCATGCCAGGCAAAGAGCTTCAAGATAGCGAGTCCGGCAAGCGAGACTACCGGAAGCGAGAGTGTCGCATTTTCTTAGACCTGAACCGATGCCACTAGAACGTACTGTGTGGCGCGCATCGCAGGAATCCCGAAGACATGGTAGAGCAACAGATCGCGTGCCGTGGCACCCACAACGATGTACAGACACCGTTGCTCTGTGGCTACCTGATCCACCGCGGTAAGGATGTGAAGTATCGCAGGATCGAGCGGCCTGTCCTCATGGACGGTAAGTGGGTTCGAGAAACTGCTCATAAAGAAGGCGTGCTGTTTCGAGGTTACGTCCATCCTGCGTTCCTATCAAATCCGCATAGGCCAATAAAGGTGGGACCAGGTCCGGATGAGAGGGATCTTCGGGAAGATTCCAGAACGCTTGCAAAAGTTCGGTATTCCCCTTTTGGTCGAGGCGCATTCTGGCCTGGTTGAGTAGTGGCTTCTCATCGCCGCGCATATAGATGGTGAAACGCTCTGGCTTGAGGTATCCGGTCAATCGCTGAGCTGCGATCTCTGCGCCCCAATAAGCATGTTGCGCCTGCAGATTGAGAGTGAGCAGCCGATCTGTATCGGCCTGATAGCGGTTCTTGAATAGCTTGGGGCGGAGCGCGTCTGGAAAGCGGGCTACCCACTCTTCCATCAGCTTCTTCGTGTTTGTGAGAAGTTTCGTGTCGCGTTGCACAAGGTAACCGCGGTTCTCCAAATCCTCGATGACGGGCCCGACCGTACCGAGCGCAACCTGGGCTGCTTCGGCGAGATTGCGGCGGGTTGCCTCGGCCAACTGTGGCCTGCAGAGCAGGGCGAAGACTACCTTCATCCCGACTGAAGTGTAAGCTCGATAATGCGGGTCGTTCCCGGCGATGTCTGGACGAGGTTCGCCGGTCACGTAGACCGTGAGGCCCGGAGCATCGAGGTACGCATTGCCCGCCGTATCAAGAAAGGGAAGATGCAAAGCGCGGCAGTGTTCCGCCAACGCACGAGTGACATAGGGAGCGACCAGGAGAGGATAGACACCTCGATCCCGATGGGAGAGTTGCTCTCTTACCAGGCCGATGGTGGCGAAGTGTCGGACAGTTTTGACCTCGGCCAGAAATTTGTATTTCTTCGTTGTTGTTTTGATTTCGATCAGAGCATCCCCAGCCATATTGGGATCGCAGCGCTTGATGATTTGCGTCTCGACACCAGTATTTTGGCGAAGTGCCGCTAATGCCTCTTCGAGGACGGCTTCCTCACGCTGTGTATGGCGTCTGTCCATAGGATTCGCTTCCTTGTACAAATTTTATCACTGTTCGTGATTCACGAACAAATAAAAATAATGAACAAGCTCGTCCTATCTTCAACCCCCTTTAAAACCGCTAAATCACAGAAAATATGGAAATCTCCTCCCTTTTCGGTTTCGCATTCCCAGATTGTTCCCAGAAGGAGACCCAAGATACGACCCACGAAAACAGGCAATTTCATTTCCTTAGCTCGGCATGAAGCCACGCCGAGCCCGAATCTCCAGGCGCAGCTCTTCGCGAAGCGCCTTGCTTTTCTTGAGCCGTTTGAAGAACTCCTCCAACACGCTCACCATAATCGCATTCACGCTGACGCCTTCCTCCTCCGCCCATGCTCGGATGACAACCCGCGCCTCGGCCCCAACGTGCAACAGCTGGGGCTTCGATAGCCGAAGTCCAGCTTTCCGAGTCTGCGTGATCGTTACGTCTTTCCGCTCGACATGGCGGAGGGCAAATAGCACCACCCTAGAAAGATCGCCGGCTACGCGCGCCTCCTCCGTGACCGCCTCCCTGAGATCGATCGGGAGACGAAGAGTCATTCCGGCCCGGTCTTCCGTCCACCGCTGTCCTTCGCGGTTCACGTTTCTAGCTGTCTTCTTCGCTGCCAAAGAGTTCTCTTCCCAGTACGAGTTCATCAGCGCGGCCGAAGGATAGCGACTTAATCCGAAACCTAGCCGCGTCAATCTCGTTTTACGGGAATCTTGTTTGTCGTGACAATGTCGGGCAGACGTGGTACAGTAAGAACGTCGAACCATGGAAGGAAATCTCATGCCCAGTACCGAAACGCGCAACGAGAAGCTTGATCTGCGGTTGTCCGCAACGGCGAAGCGCGCGCTGCAAAGCGCTGCCCTTGCGGCCCACAGGTCCGTGAGCGAATTCGTGCTGGAGAGTGCTCTCGCCCGCGCTGAAGAGACTCTGCCTGATCGCCGCCGCTTTGGTCTCAATGCCGCGCAGTGGGAGGAATTCCAGGCCGCGCTTGCGGCCCCTGCCCGGCCGGCGCCGCGACTTGCAAGGCTCTTGAAAGAACGCAGCGTCTTTGAGCGTGGCAAGATTTAAGTGACGTCGCTCCGGATCGAAAAGCTGCAACGCAGCCATGCCATCGACGCGTTTGATTGTGGCCGTGAAGCCCTCAACAAATTCCTCATCCGTTTTGCACTCCAGAACCAGCAAGCTGAGGCCTCCCAGACCTATGTCGCTCTGGCGGATGAAGAGATCGTTGGCTATTACACACTTGTGGTTGGGCAAATCGATTATGACGATGCTCCAGACCGGCTGAAAAAGGGCTTGGCACGTCATCCCGTCCCAATCATGTTGCTGGCCCGTCTGGCAATTGCGACGACGTGGCAAGGCAAGCGACTCGGCGCGGGTCTTCTGAAAGACGCCATGCTCCGCACCCTGCAGGCCGCCGACATCGCCGGCATTCGCGCGTTCGCTGTTCATGCCAAGGATGATGAAGCCCGCGCCTTTTATGATCATTTCGACTTTTTGCCCTCGCCGAGCGATCCCTTTCACCTATTTCGGCTTCTCAAAGACATCCGCCACATCATCCAAGACGTCTCGATTAAGAAAAAATAGGCTGTTTTTTTAAATCCAGTAGCCCAACCTGCGAAACCACAGCGGCGCAGTTCGCATGGTCCGCCCACTGCACCAATTCACACTGCACACAACGACTCTTTGCGCGCTCTTCGCACATAGGTTCACCTCTCAGAATTGTTGGTTGCATCCAGCCTGACAGGGCAGTTGGAGAGTTTCATGGTAGAAGTCGGCAAATAGAAGTCTGGGCGTGAACCACGCGGGCGCCGGGTTGCACCTGGGATAGATATTAAGGAGATCCAACGACCATGCCACTTCGCGTAGCGGTATGCGCGGCGCCCAGATCCAGGTGCCTTCGCGCACCGTGGCAATTCCAGAGTAACCACCTTGACCAAGCCGCCATCACTCGACAGAGAAACAAGAATATTATCTGGCTTGATGTCATCTTGACCGCGATATTCGGCGTTACCTGCGAGGCGGCGTTGTAATTGGCGCTGTTTCTAACGCGATAATGGATTTTATCGGGTTAAGAGTCAAGAATTGAATGCGGGACCGAATTTCCCGACAGAGATATCACAGCGCTTCATTCCCAACCTCACTCAAGTCCAATCTTTCCGCCTTTTTTCCCGTGCAGGACGAGCGTGGAATGGAGTACGCTTGCTCCCAAATGACCGAGATATCAGAGGCAGCACAAAGAAAAACGGCCCTCGCCAAGGACCTTGAAGACCAGATCGCCTATGCGAAGGCCAAGGCGGTTTGCAATCACCGCATATCCCTGGGGGTCATGTTGACCGCGCTCGCATGCAGCCTCGCTGCGGCGGTCGGCGGAGTCTTCTTCGGCGTTCCCTCGCAAATCGTCGGCGGTATCGCCTTGCTCCCTCCCTTGCTCGCATATGCCGCCTTGAACATGAAATTTGATGGCAAGTCCAGCTGGCATTATCGGAAGCTCTATGCCCTTGACTCTTTGCATTCGCGCCTACTGTATCAGCTGCCCGAGCATCCGACGGTCGATAATATCGCCGCAATCGCCCGTGAACGGGATGCCATGCATGTTGAAATGCAATCGGAGTGGGACCGAACTTTAGCGTTTAATTGGGGCGGCATAACAAGCCACAACAAACCGCAGGAAATCTCTCGTTTGAACGGACCCTCGGAACAGCCATCAACGGGTTTGCCGCCACAATAAGAGCGGCCCGGCGCGCGACACCAACCCAGCCGCTATGGATATTAAGTACTGGGCTTCTTAAGGATGGAGGATCAATCATGCCTAAACCTGATCCTGGCGAAAAGCTTTCATACCCTAAGGAATCTTCGTCGCACTTGCCACAGCGCCGGAGACGAACTTGAACAGATCAGTTTCTCCGAGGGCTTGCATCAGTGCAGAAGACAGAGCGATACATCGGATGCCGGCAGAACCTCAAAGAAGCGGTCGATGACAGATTCCGAATCTCAATCGCGAAATCGGCGTGATAATCCGGTTTATCGCGTACGAGAATGAACAAACCTCCCTAGCTTAACTTAATCTAGTGATTCACATCGTCAGCATTCGTTCAGTACCAAATAAGTTCGCAAGTCCAGCCACACGACTTCTAGGCGGATCGTGCAAAATCGAAATCGCTCATGGAGATCATAGTCGTCCGGTGTCACGTGATGTCGCGCAGTTCCCTTTGTCCCTCTGCAAGGGTTAGCGTCCCAGAAACAGGATAAGCGCATGGCTATGGTGCTATTTTTTTCGCTATGCGCAAGGGCGAACGCCTGGCGTACTGAGACCGGGAGCCTAATTCGTCATTCTTTTTAGATAAGCAGCTCCTCCCAAGGCGATGTCTTCTGGCGAAACCGTCACGTCTCCCCAGAGTGCGCCGAGCGATTTCGGTTCGTGGGGAGAATAGCCAAAGCCCTCGATCATGAGGTAGCCGTCGTAGCCAATCTGTCGCAGTGCAGTAACCAGTCCGAGGAAATCTACATGCCCCGAGCCGAGAAGCCCCCGATCATTCTCGCTCGCGTGGATATGTTTGAGGATCTTGCCCAGTGAGCGCGCCGCATCTGCGATGTTTTTCTCTTCTATGTTGGCGTGGAATGTGTCAATCGTGACTCCCACTCGGGGATGTGCGATTGCCTCACAAAGCGCCTTCGCTTCGGAAGCAGTCGTCAAGAAGAAGGTTTCTGATCTGTTGACAGGCTCGATCGAAAGAGTCATTTCGTTCGCGTCGAGAACTTCACCCAGCGCCCGAAAACACTCAATCGCCCAGTCCCATTCATCCGCATTGCGACGACGCCCGGGAAGATAACCGATCGGCGCGTAAACAGGGCCGCACAGGAGGTGAGCTCCGAGTTCGGCAGCGGTCTCGACGCATTGAACCAGGTGGGCCAGGGATTTCTCTCTCATCGACGCATTCGGGCTGATCGGGTTGATACCGGCCGGAAGGATCGCGCATACCGAGCAGTCGAGATTGCTGGCCTCAAAAGCTCGCCGGATCTCGGTTACGGCTAGATTCGTGGGTTCAAACATCGGAATCTCGAAGCCATCAATGCCGTGTTCCTGAATCTTGGGCAGGAGCGCGAGGTGCGACCTGTCAAAGTTGGTCGTCCACGCGAAAGCGCTAACGCCGATTTTCACTAGTGTTCCTTCCTAATGCGGCAACAATCATTATTCTGCAAGGCCGTTCCAGAGCGGCGCAAGCTAGTTGCTCAATCTCACATACTACTTAGTAATGGGCTCCAATGGCACTAACTCCAGATCCCGCACTTGCGCACTTTCGCCGCCGGCGGAGGCGCTAACAGCGTATGTTCCCAATCCCCGGCTGTCTTTCGCCGGATAGATAAGGTTGGTTAGAACGGTTTCTCCCCCTTCAGCAAAGACCTCTATTGAATTATGGTCGACGATGATCTCGACAGAAACCGTCTTGGCGTCGGGATGCTTCAATAGTGCGACTGTGCGGACTGGAAACTCGGGCGAGAATGATGTCAAGCCGGACATGGTTCGATCTACAAAGATTTGCCCTTTGATTCGATCGATACCGACGATTGTTTCTTCCGTGGCCGGTTGTCCAGTGTCGGCTGTGTCACTCCGCAGGCGCACGCCTACTTCCTTAGCTGTGCCTGGTTTCAGCGTGGCACGCAGCAAATAAGCGGTGCTGCCGCGAATGGCGCCTGCCAGACTTGTGTTGGCCTCATCGATTGTCTGCGCAGCAGACGCCGAGCGGTGTGGGGGCCGCGGCAGCACTGGCTCCTGCACCAGTACGAGCGGCTCTGCTCCTGCGCCGGAATCGACTTTCCACAAGAACACCCGCCGCACCAGCGTCATCTCTCCCCGTCCGGGCAGAGAGGGCACCTTATCCGCATACTGCCAGTTGCCCATCCAGGCAATCCAAAAGCGATCCTCGTCCGGCGGAGTATTCGAGAAGGAGGTCGACGCGTAGAAGTCCTTGCCCCAGTCCGCCCAATGCGGACCAGATCCCGGATGGTCCTCGATGAACCGCCGGCCGTCAAACTCGCCGACAAAGTATTGGTTCCCAGAGCCGCCCGCGACACCGCCGGGATTGAGATTGATACTGAGAACCCAACGGCTCCCGACGCGATTGCCATTCGCGTCCCGCACCTTCAACTCCATCAGATCCGGGCACTCCCAAACTCCGCCCACTGCGCCCGCAGGGCCAAATTCGCTTGCCAGTTCCCACTGCTTCAGATTTTTCGAGCGGTAGATCTGCGCCTTGTGCACGTCAGAGAGCACCGCGATTAGGATCCAGCTTTGGCTCGGTGCGTGCCAGAAGACCTTCGGATCTCGAAAATCTTTCAGCCCCAGATCGATCACCGGATTTCCAGAGTACTTCGTCCATGTAGTTCCGCCATCGCGGCTAACGGCGAGATTCTGGTTCTGCCTTTCCTGATTCTGGGAGATCTTCGACATTCCCGTATAAATCGCGACTAGGCAGCCAGGAGTCTTCTTTCCCACCTCGCCGCACAGGCCACTTGTGTTCTCGCGGTCCTCGACCGTGGATCCGCTAAAGATCATCACCCCATTCTCTTCCAGCAGCGCCACGGGCAGCTTCGTCCAGTGCACCATGTCTCGGCTCACCGCGTGGCCCCAGCTCATGTGCCCCCACTGATCGCTAAAGGGGTTGTACTGATAAAAGAGGTGGTATTGCCCATTCAGAAGGATCGGGCCATTGGGGTCATTATTCCATTTTGGCCCCGCATAGAAATGAAGCTGCGGCTGCCAGATTGCGGCGGGCGCAGTTATGGCAGTCTGTCGAGGGCCGGCGCGAACTGCGACGGACAGCACCAACAGCATTCCTGCTCTAGCAAAGAGCGCGACGAAGTTACTTCGATCCATGAGTGACTCCAGATTATAAAGGTGTCCTTGCATGTTAGGAACCTGGCCAGGGCCAGTTCAGGTAGGTTTGCCGATTCGGGTGACGATAATGCTCTCTGCCGCGGCGTTTGTCCCATTGCATGACAGGGCAACTCCATCGCTGCCGGTGAGCGTTGGATAGATGCGCGTGGCAAAGGCGGCCCGATCATCCACGAAGACCTCCAGCGCAGACTCATCGAGAAAGACGTTGAAGTTGATTGTGCCGGCCTCGGGTGGAAAGTAGGTCGCATCCTGCACGTCTCGCGTCACCAGAGAATCGAGGCTCGACTTGCTTCGGTCGAGGATCAAGCGGCCAAATTCCCACTCGTAGCGGATTTCAGTCTGCTCCACGCCGTCGGGCGATCGTCGCACCAGGAGCGATACGGATTGAGAGCTCTCTCGTTTGAGAGTGATGCGAAGGTTCAGACCAGTTCCGGAGGCTTGATCCACTGGGTTGGCGCGGCCTGGCTCGATGGCGACTTTCTCAAGTGAGACCACTGGTTCGCTCCACTTATCGATATCTCTGAGCGGTTGTTGGGAAAGGTGGCCGGTCGCGTCAGCGGAAAGCACTCTAGGAAGCGAATACAAGTGAGCCCATCCAGCCTTCCAGACCTCTTCCGGACGACGCTGATCGGGAATGATCCCCATGGTGATGACGCGTCCCTCTTTGTTCGCGTAGGGGGTCGGACTGAGCAGATGATTGAAGAGTTCGAGGCGACGCGGAGCCAATGTAATCGGAGTGAATGTTTCGTCTTTCCAGTTGCCTACCCAATAAGATGCTCGGCCCGGAACTTCACACACGATGAGAGCGCGATACTCTCCCAACTTCACGAAGACAGGCATCTCCCAAAAAACGCCAGATGTCTCCCGATCACCAACCAACAACGCCTTTCGATATTCCCATGAGACCAGATCTTTCGAGCGATAAAGGAGAGCCGTGCCTCCCACGTCCTTCACTGCTGAGCCGATGATCAAGTAATAGAGATCGCCCTCACGCCAGACGAACGGATCGCGGAATTCGGGATAGTTGAGATCTTGCGGCGGCCCCGCGATGACAGGGTTCCCGGGGAATTTTTCGAAATGGATTCCATCTGAACTAAGGGCGAGGCAGATACTCGACTTGTGCCCATCTCCTCCGGTGTAGATCAAAGCCAGCTTCCCCTCATGATCAATCACACTGCCAGACCAACAGCCTTCAGAATCGGGGCCTGGCTCCGGCGAGAGCGCGACGGGCACTTCTGTCCACAGATAGAGGTCGGGACTTGTCATGTGACCCCAGTTGATGTGTCCCCAGTAGGGTCCATTCGGGTTCTTCTGATAGAAGAGATGATATTGACCGCCCCAATAAATGAGGCCATGAGGTTCGTTGGTCCATGCCCGCGGAGGCATCGCGTGATAGCGAGGACGCTGTTTGTCCCCCGTGCACCATGCTCCATTGATTTCCAGGTCAGGCGCAGTGTTGGGTTTTGATACTTCGAGAATTCGCCCAACAGACTGGCGAGAGAGTGCTTTGTCGAAGACTCTGACATCTTTCAGGAGACCGTTGAGTACGCCCATTGGAAAAACCCCGGCGATCACAGGACAGTCGCTGGACCTTCCAATCGTAACCTCCGCTTTCGCGGGGAGCGGGATGGGTTGCGTTGCAGAGGCACTCCCGCAGGGGCTTCCATCAAGATACAGAGTCGTAGTCGAATCATCGATTGTGGCGGCGAGATGCGTCCACTTACTCTTCGGGATAGGCCGGGCAGACTTACAATCATGCCAAGCCTCGTCTTGCTTCAACTTGAAATGCAGATAGCCCCATCGGTCGATGGAGAAGCGGACCGCTGTGTCTGGCTGGCTCGCAGCCTGGAGAAGGGCCGCCTCATCGACAGGATAGGACTCCAGCGCCAACCATACCGACATTGAGACGGCTCCACCTATCAGCGGAAGCATGGACGAGGCATGTTGAATCCAGACGGAATAGCCATCCAGGCGCAGGGCACGCTCGCGGCCTTTGCCAACCCAGCATGCGTGGCCTGTGCGCGACTGAATCACGTCATGCGATCCGCTGATGGCCTCCAACGCTTTGTCGCCACTCTCAAGCAGCTTCCAACTCAGTACCTCGCCATCCTGGCTCTCTGCCCAGGCCAAGCTCGGCAATAGAAATCCTGCAGACGCGGTCAGCAAAAGCCGGCGCGTCAAATCTATCTTGTTCTCACGCACCAACGGGCAGCCTCCCAGGCGTGGTCGATCCTGACGTAGGAAAAACGTCACTGTGTATTGCGAGCAGGCTGCATTGACAGAATGCAGCCTACCCACTCGATTGTCTTGTGCGAAGGGCAAGATCGCCCTGATTCGTTGACCTAGAAGACAAGTTTGGTGCTGAGTTGCAAAGTTCTAGCCTGAGCAACTCCTGTAGCCCTGCCGAAGTTTCCCGTAGCGGCACCGGTCGACGGATCAATGCCGCCATCGGCGAGATTCGTATCCCAACCTTGCAGATTGACCCGATTGAAGAGGTTATAGAGGTCGAGCCTCACCTGCCAATTGGACCCCTCGTGGAAGAACCACGGAAGATGTGTGTCCTTAGCCAGAGCGGCATCGGTCTGAGCAAAGCCCGGGCCGCGGAAAGTATTGCGTCCGAGACTCCCCTCCTGACCTGTCGGTACGCCATTGGCATCCACCGGCAAGGAGAAGTCCGTGGTCTTAAAGGTGCCCTTCAAAAATTTCGACCGGCTTAGTCCCTTGAGAGTAGGCCCGAAAGAAGGCGCATTTGGCAGGTCATAGTTTTGACCGTCCAGATTGAAGTCGTCCTGAGGGCGACTTGAAAATACAGTTGCGGGGAAACCAGACATCAAGGTGCCAAGCGCGCTGACTTGCCATCCTCCCACCACGTTTTTGAGAAGCCCATTGCTGACTCCGAGAGTCGGGATTCTCCAAAGGCCGTTATACGAGAGCTGTTTCGGTGTGTCCTGACTGGAGAGTCCTCGTTGCTTCGCTATGTTGTAGGCATCGATGACCACGGAATATTCAGCACCCTTCTGTTGCCCGGGCACCGTGCTCATCAGATCGATGGTCTTTTGAGCAGTGAAGGAAACCTGGAACTCAAAACCGGCGCTGAACGATTTGCGTACGTAGGATGTGAAGCCGTTGTAGTTCGACCCGGCACGGTTGTCAGCAAAGCTGATACCAGCAAAATACGGATTTGGCCGAGGTCCGAGCGTCTCCGTGTAGTTGCCGGTACTCGGGTCGAAGGTGATGTGGTTGATGCCGTCGACGCGGTTCACATTCGTGATCGAATACTGATGAATCCCGTTGGAATGGATGTAATCGGCTTCCGCGATCCAACTGGACTTGAAAGAATGCTGCACGCCGAAGAAGAAGTTCTCTGCGTAGGCCATCTTCAGATGCGGATCCGGACCCCCGATATTGTTGAAAAGCCCGTACCCGCCGCGGGGATTGAGCGGTGGAAGCGTCGTCGTGAGGTCCGACGGTAGCGGGCAGTTGTAAGGATAGGTCGAAGACTGACAAAGCGTGAAGGCCGGAGGTTGCGGCGATCCCGGCGTATGCACGCTGGCATTAAAGTTGGCGTCAATGGGCGGGTTGGCGGTTTCGGTATCGCTCCAATTCGTGTTGCCGCCGCGGTCAAAGAACACCCCGGCGCCCCCGCGAATCGACCAGTTCCTGAGGCCAAGCGGCTGCCAGGCAAAGCCGAACCGCGGGGCAAAGTATGTCTTCTTGTGGTCGAGGAAAGGGCGCCGCTTATTAACGTCTAGATTCAAGCCAACTGAAGCGCCCTCAATCCTCTCCAACAGCGTCGAGCCGGTCCCCAGAGTAAGAGTCGACAACGTGCCGTGGCCTTCTCGGGGATTGGAGATCGCGTCCCAGCGCAGGCCCAGGTTGAGCGCCAAATCGTGACGCGCCTTCCAGTCGTCCTCAATGAACGCGCCGTAGGTGCTGTCCTGGAAATATCGGTTGTTATTGGCTACGCCGCCGGTCTTGGGATCGAAAGAAATCGTGCCATAGTTGTCCGCGTTGTCGGCCGCAAAATCGAAGACGGTGTCAAATCCCCATGCCTGCTGACGATTGTCGGGAATAGTGAACGGAGCATAGTCCTGATTGTGGAACCACTCGAATCCGGTCTTCAGCGAATGCTTGCCGTGGGTAATGGAGACCATATCTCTCCAGTGAAAGTCGTTCTGGGCGAAGCCAACCGGAGAGAAGCCGTCGCCGAAACCTTCGATGCCGTTGATGTTCGTCGGCAACAAGTCACAGTTTTTGCACGGAATAAGGACCGACGTTCTCGTGTAGCCAAAGGCCGACTCATTCAAGATGGAGGGCGAAAAGACATGCGTGTAGTTCACAGCACCGAACCATGCATCTTGGGGAAAGTCGATGTCAAAGCCTTGGCGAACGCTATTGTCCCATGGACCGATAAGGTGCGTGTTGTACATGTTCCCGTACACTCGATCCCGGGAGTCTGCAAAACTCTGGTCCAGCCGCGCGTTGTATTGGTATCCGTTGTGAACGGCCACCCTGGTCCCGTTTGCGGTGTCAATCATGTTCATACCGCAAGGCATACCCAACGGCCCGACGCCGGTCAGATCGTTTACCGTATCCGCACAATTGTGAGCTGCGTCCGCGGCGCCACCCTGATTCTTTTCAACGTTGGCCACGGTAGCAACCGAAGTCGGAGCTCCGATCGTAGGCTTGAATTTCGTAAGCAACGCGTTTGAGAGATTGTTCGGGAGATTGGACGACATCCAGGAGACGAAGGCCGGATCTTCCACCTGCACCGAACCGGTCGAAGTGGTTCTGGAGATGACCTGGTCGTAGCTGCCGAAAAAGAATGTCTTGTCGGTGCGGATGGGACCGCCAAAGGAGCCCCCAAACTCGTTTCGATGATACGGAGTGATGTAACCGTTGATCGGATCCTTGAAGTTCTGGAACTCGTTGCGGGCCGTAAGGCTGCTGCTCTGATATTGCTCGAACGCGGACCCGTGGAACTTGTTGGTTCCCGCCTTGCTGGTGATCTGAGTAACCAGGCTGCTGGCTTTGCCGAACTCTGCCGAGTAGTTGCTGGTGGAGACGACCACCTCTTGTACTGAGTCAGGGTTGGGCACGAGCTTGGCATCGCCGCCGGAAGGCGAATCATCAAGCGAGACACCGTCCAACAGGTAGGTGTTGCCGTGGTTTGGCGCCCCGTTCGCGACTACCGCCGGCGTTGTCGTTGCGTAGAAGATATCCGTATTGGCCGCGGAGGAGCCCATCAGACCAGTTCCAGTCACTCCCGGCGTCTGGTTTGCGACTGCGTATACGTTCCGACCTTGAATGGGCAGTTCCGCAACCGATTGCGCATCGATCACTGACGAGATCTTCGCCTCATCTGTGTCGACGGCGGAGGGAGCGGAGGTCACCTCGACGCTGGTGGCTACGGTCGAGGGTTGCAGTTTGATGGAAGCGTCCTGAACGTGCATGGCAGTCAGGTTGATGTTTTCCTGGGTGACTGTAGCGAATCCGCCGAAGGTCACCGTTACCTTGTACTTGCCCACGCCCAGCGATGGAAACCTGTAATACCCGTCTCCGTTGGTTTGTGTGGTAGTCGAGACGCCAGTATCCGTATTGGTGAGGATGACTGTCGCCCCAGGAACGATCGCCCCGCTGCTATCCGTTACGCTGCCCTCGATCGAGCTGCTGAACTGGCCGAACGCTGCACCGCTGCACAGCAGTAGCACCATCAGAAGCCAGTGATACTTCGTGAATGCTCCTCGCATAAGTCCCCTCCCGAAATGGTGGTCCCAGGAAAACCCGACCAGCTGAGCGTGGTTGACTGAACAAACAGGAGAGTAGACAGGTTGGCTCGTAGCTGTCAATACAAAATACTTACATCTTTCTATTTTTTCCGATTATTTGTACTTACAAATACAGTTAACTTCCACGATAGCATTCTAGAACCTGTATTGACAGGTAGGAGGTCGCCCGCTTAGACTCAAGGGCAGATTGCTCCCTGCAAAGCTGCTGTGCGAGCCTAGATTTTATGTAACTTTTGTAATATGAATATCTTAGCGCGCATCGCTCCTCGCGAACGGGACACGTTTCTGAAATGGCGCCATGAATCGAGGGACCGAATGTCTCGCAAGGTAAATGCCGAAGCCGCCCTAGAAGGTCCCAAATACCAGCGGATCTATCTTGAGCTTCGCGAAGCATTGGCAGTCGGTACTTACAGCCCAGGTGACAAGCTTCCTGGCGAAAACGATCTGGCTGACAGGTTCGGCGCCAGCAGGCCCACCATCCGCAGAGCACTGGCCCAGCTGGAATCAGAGGGCTTTGTCGACCGCCGCATGGGCTCAGGAACTGTGGTAGCCAACCGGCAGGATCGAAAAGCATTTGTGTTCGGCTTGCTTATTCCCGAACTAGGAATGACCGAGATTTTCGAGCCTATCTGCCAGGGAATCTCACAGGCCCATCTTGGGGGACAGCACGATTTGCTATGGGGTCCTACCTTCAGCCAGGGAGGATCAAGGGAAGCGCAGGCCGAACAGTTGTGCCGGTACTACATTGAGCGAAAGGTCTCGGGTGTTTTTTTCGCGCCCATTGAGCTTCTGGCCGGTGGCGACGCCATCAACCTTTCCATTGCGCGGGCGTTTGATGAGGCACGGATTCCAATCGTGTTGTTGGACCGCGATATCTGCCTCTACCCAGAGAGAAGCAAGTACGACCTGGTCGGTATCGACAATCGGCGCGCTGGATACGTCCTCACAGAGCACCTTCTGCTATCCGGTTCGCATCGCGTCGCATTCTTTGCGCAACCGCTTTCGGCACACACAGTGGACGCCAGAATGGCCGGCTATCGGGAGGCGATCCACACTCACCTGGGTTCGACGGCTCCGGATCTGGCACATTGGGTCCAGCCTGCGGACATAGAAGACGTCCGCGAATTTCTTCATCGATTTCAACCCGACGCAATTGCCTGTGCGAATGACTACACAGCAGCACAGCTTTTGACTACCTTGAACACACTTGGAGTCCAGGTGCCATCGCAGGTTCGCGTCGCTGGTATCGACGATGTTAAGTACGCCCGGTTGTTACAGTCACCTCTTACCACGATTCATCAGCCCTGCGTTGAAATCGGTTCAACCGCTCTGCTAGCCATGATGGATCGCATTGCTCACCCGGATTCCCCTTCCCGCGAGTTCCTGGTGGATTTCCAACTCGTAATCAGAGAATCGACAGCACCCAATGGTCACTTGCGAGCCAAATCCAGAAATCCTCGGCCCGTGAGGCGTATGGACGTTGTGAGTTCGGGCAACGTGGACATCGATCACGATTCTCCATCACCTCTGAAGGCCGCTCGAGCGGACGAAATCTGATGCGGCTAACGGCGAGTCTTATCGCGCTATGCTTCGTCTTGCTCGGTAACTGTTCCGCCTCGTCTCCACAGGCTTTCGCGTCTGCCACGGATGGAGAACCCGCCGATTATTCCCGCGCCGAGGCGCTGGTCCGCGAACATCGATGGGAGGACGGGCTGGCCGTCCTAGCGCCGTTGCTGAAGCGTGAACCCCACAATCTGAAGGCCCTTAATCTCGCTGGACTCGCGCTTATCGGCAAAGGAGATCCGACGGAGGCGGATGAATACTTCCGGCAGTGTCTAGCTGTCGATCCTAC
>Ga0207125_10067_pt1 | contig 25717 bp, 22 predicted proteins | sample Alteio_BWMinHeat_19_FD_153556 | JGI IMG/M metagenome (GOLD analysis project Ga0207125, IMG submission 153556) | Enriched cells from forest soil in Barre Woods Harvard Forest LTER site, Petersham, Massachusetts, United States -... | ecosystem: Environmental > Terrestrial > Soil > Temperate forest >...
GGTTCCGCCTTTGATGCCGTTTTCGAACACGAAACCCACACCGGTCCCGCTCGGCTCGACGGTAATCTCGCAGTGGCCATACTGGCCGTGACCGCCCGTCTGCTTGATGTGCTTGCCTTCGCCTGCCGCTTTCCGGCGGATTGTTTCCTTGTAGGCGACCTGCGGCTTGCCGACATTCGCCCCGACGTTGAACTCGCGCATCATGCGATCGACAATGATTTCCAGATGAAGTTCGCCCATGCCCGAAATGATGGTCTGATTCGTGTCGATGTCCGTGTGGATCTTGAATGTCGGATCTTCCTGCGCAAGTCTTCCGAGCGCAACGCCCATTTTTTCCTGATCGGCCTTGGTCTTGGGCTCGATGGCGACAGCGATGACAGGCTCCGGGAAGTCCATCGCTTCCAGGAGGATCTGCTTGTCCTCGTCACAGATCGTGTCGCCGGTCGTCACGTTGCGCAATCCAACCGCGGCGGCGATATCGCCGGCATAGACGTCCTTGATCTCTTCACGCTTGTTGGCGTGCATCTTGAGCAGGCGCCCGACACGCTCACGCGATTGCTTCGTCGAATTGAAAACATAGGAACCCGAATTCAGGCTACCGGAATAAACACGAAAGAAAGCGAGCTGCCCGACGAATGGGTCGGTCATGATCTTGAAGACCAGTCCCGAAAACGGCTCTTTGTCGCTGGCGCTTCGAACTTCAGGGGCGCTCCGATCCGGCGTCAGACCCTGGATCGGTGGAATGTCCAGCGGCGACGGCAGATAGTCCACGACAGCGTCCAGTAGCTGCTGAACGCCCTTGTTTTTGAATGCCGACCCGCAGAGAACCGGCGTCAGCTTTATTGCGATGGTTGCCTTGCGGATCGCGGCCTTCAGCTCTTCATTGGAGATCGCCTCGCCATGAACGAACTTCTCGAAAAGCTTCTCGTCCGCCTCGGATGCCGCCTCGATGAGCTTCTCGCGATACTCGTGAACCAGCGCCTTGTAATCCCCGGGGACTTCTTCGACCGAGAATTCGGACCCGAGCGTCTCATCTCGAAAAATGACCGCCTTGTTTTCGATGAGATCGATGATTCCGCGGAACGCATCTTCAGCTCCGAGAGGAAACTGAATCGCCACCGGCCTGGCATGCAAACGGGTCCGCATCATGTCCATGCATCGTTTGAAGTCGGCGCCCGGCCGATCCATCTTGTTGACGAATGCAATGCGCGGAACATGATACTTGTCGGCCTGCCGCCATACGGTTTCCGACTGCGGCTCCACACCACCCACTGCGCAGAACACGGCGACAGCGCCATCCAGCACGCGAAGCGAACGCTCAACTTCAGCTGTGAAGTCGACGTGACCCGGGGTATCAATAATGTTGATGCGATTGTTGTTCCAGAAACAGGTCGTTGCGGCGGACGTGATCGTGATTCCGCGCTCCTGCTCTTGTTCCATCCAATCCATGGTGGCGGTGCCTTCATGCACCTCACCAATCTTGTAGTTGATGCCGGTGTAATAGAGAATCCGCTCGGTCGTGGTGGTCTTGCCCGCATCGATGTGCGCCATGATGCCGATGTTTCGCGTTTTCTCCAGTGCTGTCGTACGTGGCATAAATTACTAATTCTTACCAACGGTAATGAGCGAAAGCCTTGTTGGCTTCAGCCATGCGGTGCGTGTCTTCCTTCTTCTTAATCGAATTCCCGCGGTTGTTGGCCGCATCCATCAGTTCGCCTGCAAGCTTTTCGTCCATCGATTTCTCGCCGCGGGACCGCGAATATTGCAGAATCCAGCGGATCGCCAAAGAGGTCCGCCTTGCGGGGTTGACCTCGACCGGCACCTGGTACGTGGAACCGCCGACCCGGCGGGACTTCACTTCGAGGACCGGTTTGATGTTCTCGATCGCTTTCTTGAAAAGCTTCAGCGGATCGTCCTGTGTTTTCTTCTGGATGACGTCCATTGCGTTATAGAGGATGTGCTGGGCGGTGCTCTTCTTGCCGCCGTACATCATGCAATTGACGAACTTCGAAATCAGAGTGCTTTGATACATCGCGTCAGGCACGATCTCACGCTTGACGATATGCGCTTTCCTGGGCATAGAAAATCCTCAGCAAAATTTAAAACTGGATAACAGGTTACCCACAGCCGGGTTTGCCCCAGGCTCTCGGGTTAAAAAAACTTCTAGCTATCCCTTAGGCCGCTTCGCGCCGTACTTCGAGCGCGATTGCTTGCGGTTTGCAACCCCCGCCGCGTCCAGCGTCCCACGAATAACGTGGTAGCGAACGCCCGGAAGGTCCTTCACACGGCCGCCACGGATCAAGACGATAGAGTGTTCCTGCAGATTGTGGCCGATACCCGGGATGTAGGTTGTTACTTCAATCCCATTGGTCAGACGCACACGGGCAACTTTGCGAAGGGCCGAATTTGGCTTCTTTGGCGTCGACGTATATACGCGGGTGCACACGCCTCTTTTCTGCGGACATTCCTGCAATGCAGGACTACTCGTCTTGTATTTAGGTTTTGATCTACCTTGTCGAACCAGCTGATTGAACGTCGGCACTAAACATGTACTCCTAAATTTGAGCGGCTATCCAGACGGCAAAGTTACGTCTGGTAAAACCTTTTGATTTTACTTAACTCGCTCAAAGCAAGTCAACCCGCAAATCACAAGTATGTCGGCAACACACGCCCTCACGGACGTGTTGCCCAAAGGGCCGGAGGCCCGAAAGAATGTAGCCCCAGCCGTGAGGCTGGGGTTTTTGAAAGCAAAGAGCAACAGCCCCGTGAGGGGCGTAAGAATCGCGGTGTGTGAATCTTACGCCCCTGACGGGGCTGTTGCTCTCTTGGACGTCGAACCCCAGCCTGCCGGCTGGGGCTACATTCTTTCGGGCCTCCGGCCCTTTGGGCGACATCTCACAAGGGCACTCCGTGGCCACGCCGTGGGCTATGCTCTAGTCAATCCTGATATGACCAGATCCAGTGCGGGCGCTCAATTTATACGCGCCATTGCCGACCCTGCCGGTTACATCGTGCCGATTCCTGTCGAGGCGACCCTGAACCGTCATGGGATAGTCCACGTTTACGCTGCCTGAGCCTGTGTGCGCGCTCATCTCAAATCCTGCGTTTCGCGGCAGATGTATGTCGATGCCACCGGAACCGGTTTGCAATTCCCATTGCGCGGTCTGCTCGCCCTCAACTCGAATTCCTCCGCTCCCTGTGTGCATACGGAGACCGCCTCGCAGGCCCGCTGCGTTAATGGATCCGCTGCCTGTGTTTGCTTCGAGCTCACCCTGGATATTGCGCAGCGTGATACTGCCCGAACCCGTTGCCGCTTCAACTCGGCCCGATATTCCTTCTACCGTCTCGCTCCCAGAGCCGGTGTGTGCCCTCACGTTCGATGCGGGCGGTACGAGAATTTCATAGCTGATCGAAACGTTGCGCAACAAGTCCCGGTCTGTGCTTCGTCCGATTCGGATCGTCTGGCCGGATTGTTCAATGGGAGGATTCGATTCAAGCTGCCGGATGACATCCTGAGCATCGGGATTCGACCCCCACCAGTCGCTTCCGGCGCGGATCCTGGCGTGAACTTCCACGCGGCTGCCGGATGCTTGCTTGATGTCAATACTGCCGGAACCGGTCGTGACCTCGAGATCCACGGTTCCTGATACGTTCAGCACGCGATCGAACGATCCTTCGATACCGCTTCGGAAGGAACTGGCGCCCCCTTGCGCTTTTGTATATGAAGTTGGGATCGAACAGGCAGCCCCAAAAACCGCCAGGATCAGCAAACCGCAATAAACGGCCTTTTTCATATCGATCCTCGTGCCCTGGATTTTCATCTGACCGGTTGCGCTTCCAGAAACGCTTCATCGACGACCTTGCCGTCGAACAGATGGATGGTGCGGTCGGCGTAAAGCGCGTATCGCGGGTCGTGCGTAACCGTGCAGATCGTTGCGCCATCGCGATGCAACTCTCGAAGAAGGTCCATCACGGCTTCGCCGTTTCGCGAATCGAGGTTTCCAGTCGGTTCATCCGCAAGCAGGATGGCTGGCTGTCCTCCTAGGGCGCGTGCCACGGCAACACGTTGTTGCTGACCTCCGGAAAGCTGGGAAGGATAGTGCTTCATGCGATGCGCCATCCCGACTTTCTCGAGCGACTCCAAGACCCGCCTTTTCCGCTCTGAAGACGGCATACCGCGATACGTGAGCGGCAGTTCGACGTTCTCATAAATCGTCAAGTCGCCGATCAAATTGAATGCCTGGAAAATGAAACCGACTTCGCGATTGCGCACACGCGCGCGTTCGCTCATGGAAAGATCGTCCACCGGTGTGCCGTTCAGCTGGTATCGACGATGTGCGACGGTGTGTGGGTGTTCGACCGGGTGGTTTCGTGCTGACGCTCTTCGAGAGATTGCTCACCGTGTAGTATGTGCTCGATGCGTGAACACCGCGCAAGTCGCCAACATGGGCAACGGCCTTCCTTGATGCAGGCCTAACACGCGCTTGCAGGCCGACCCGCTTCGCAGCTATCGCTGCGACCTGCGGCGGCTGAAGCGCAGAATCGTTAGCGCGCCAAGCGAACCTTGGCGCTTCTTGCAGGGTGAAAGTCCTTGCGGACCATTACCGTCATCGATAAAACTCGACTAGAGGCCGCGAGAGAAAACGGCATGGCATACATCGTCACCGTCGAAACTGTTCGGCCAAGAATTCTCGCAGCGGTGCGCAAGCGCGTGGCGATGGGTCGCATCGCGCAGGAATTCAAGCCAGCCCTGGATAAGGTGTGGGCCTTCCTGAGGCAGAATCCCGGCCTCAGGACTGATGGACACAACGTCTTCCTCTATCATCACGAAGCGCCTGAAATCATGCCGATCGACTTCGGCGTCGAGGTGACGCGCAACTTCGACGGCGCCAGTCCCGGTTCCGGCGATGTGGCCTGCGTCACCACGCCTGCCGGCGAGGCGGCGCAGGTCGTCCACCGCGGACCCTACGACCAGATGCGCGCGACGCACGGAATCCTGCACCAGTGGTGCGCCGACAACAAACGCCGAATCGGCATGCACAGCCTCGAAATTTATGGCGACTGGTCGGACGATCCGGCGAAACTGGAGACGACGATCCAATATATGCTGCTTTAACGAAGGCATTGCAATTCGTATCCGTTTCGCGACGCACGATAGTATCGTTGAGAGCGAGGAACTCCCACATGAGTAAGTTGGGTATCGCGATACTGCATTTCGTTCTTCTCGCCACTCAGGCCGGCCCTCCAGGTAACGGAAAACTGGCATACGTTCATGATGGCAACATCTGGGTGAAAACCTTGCCCGCTGGAGCCCCGCAGCAGATCAGCCAGGGCGGTGGAGCGGAATCGCCGAAGTGGAGTGCATCAGGTCAGTGGCTTGCATTCCAACAAGGCCGAAAAACAATCGTGGTTTCAATGTCGGGAGGACACCAGGAATTCGATTCCGGCCAAATCACATGGTCACCGTTGCGAGACGAATTGGGCCTCCTCGATGAAAACGGCTTAACGGTAATCGCCGCCGGCGGAGATGAAATCCGAAAACGAGTCGTGTTTCGAAATTCACCATCCGCAGGGGTTGCCGGGTTCGCGTGGAATCCGGATGCCACCGCATTTGCCTTATCCGTAATCACGCCCGACCCCGGCGGACGGCCTGAGTTTCGCGTGGGCCATTTGTGGCGAATTAATGTTGATGGAACTCAACAACGAGAGCTATTCACTCCAAAGGAACGGGGAGGCGTTGAGCCGGCCGGCTGGTCCTCGGACGGACAATATATTATTTTTCGCGTCGACTCGGACTTTTCAGCGTCGGTTGCATCGGACGGTTTGCCATTGTTTTCGATTCCGGGCAGTGGCGGTGCGCCTCAGCAGCTCGCCTCCGAGGTGCTGGTACCTCCTGACTTCGTGTCAATCTCGCCTGTGAAGCGGGAAGTTCTTATCGTTGCAGGAGGCGGCAGGGAAACCTGGACCAATAAGAGATTGGTCATGAGTGATCCGTCTACCGGACGCGTAACGGAGCTCACGGATCAGCGATCCGTCGCGCTATCCCCGGCCCGGTCCGCAGACGGAAACCTCATCGCTTATGTGGGAAGTCCCGACAATAAGGAGTCCCAGCGAGCGGATGTTGGAGCGGTCATCGGTCCTAATGGAAAAAAATCGGTCCAGCCCGTCCAAAGTGGAGTAGATGAGCCAAAGACAACTTTGAATCAGCGGCGCATCTGGATGATCGGTGTCGACGGCAAATCGCGCCAGCTCACCTCGGATTCACGCTATCGAGACGAATATCCGCTTTGGTCCGCGGACGGGCGGTTTCTCGCATTCATCCGAATTGATCAACAGGGCAAGGCGAGCGTCTGGACTTTGTCCCTCGATAGTAATGCCCCGCAAAAAGCAGTTGACGACATTGCACTGCCGTCAATTGGTTGGTTTGGATATTACGGGAATATCGACTGGTCCAAATATGTTGCGTGGTACCGATGAGGCCTAGAGCACGCGCAATACTGTCGGCTTATGCGACAGACTCTCGTAGCCGAAATGCAGGTCTGCAAAGACACCGAAACACCGCCACCACCAGGGAATGGGATCCGGCAGCGGAACATCACCTGTCAAGAAAAGACGGCTCGCATCCGCAGCCGCCGCGAAGGTCAGGGTGGTTTTTAGCGATTGGGCCGGGTTCAACGGCGTATCGAAAGGAATTACGGAAGGGTCGCGGACCAACGGGAAACGGCGGCCCCGCTCATCCGCGAGATACACAGACGCGCCTTTGATGCTCGTCGCCACGCGCTCATCGGCATCGAAGATGCGCAGGTCGACCTTATATACAATCTCCTGGCCGCGAAGCGCTGTGTTTACTTTTTCGACGCCCATACACCAATTGTCCCAGCAATAACTGTTTCCGATGTCGATGATTCTTTGGGGAGCCAGCAGCGAGATGACGGTCACAACACCGACATACAATCCCCATCCCCCAACGGATATCGCCACTGTCTTCGCCGCCGTCCGAAACCGGCGGGTGACGAGCAGCACGACAGATGTAAAAAGACCAATAACCGCCCCGAGCGTCAACGGGTAAGCAAAGAGCATGAAGATCGAACCTGAGTGTATGACCATTGACTAGTGGCTGTGTCCTGTGCGCTCCAGCCGAATGCCAGCCCAGCCGACAACCGTTCCACCGATAACGCCGAAGACGGGGCAACCCGCAAACAAAAATGCGAATGCGCCGCCGAGAGCGTCGGTGACATTGAGCCGTTCAAACTCCGCTGCGGTATAGGCGTGATTTGCCGAAGGAATCTCGGCGCCAGGAAGTCCGGGAACGAAAGCACAAAGGTACCCAATAGCCGCAAGCGCAAGAAACACCATCAAGCCGCTGATAAGGCCGCTCCAGAAACCGGCTCGCAATCCGGAACGTAGTTTTCCGGTCTTGATTGCCAGGTGAGCGCCTGGTACAAACTGAAGCGCAAACGCGACGAACGCCAGGAGAAAGCCAATTCCCGCCCAAAACGCATGAGGAATGACTAGGTTCGCGCTGGTGAGAGAGGCGATCCACACCGCGCCGATCGCAATACCCCACCTCGTTCCGAGGCGCAAAATCAACGTATCCTCGGGAGTGGCTGGATGAGTCCACCGTACGGCAACGCAGCCATATAAGAGGACACCAACCACTATCCACACGAGAAATTTTGGCTCCTGTGGTCCTGCAAGCAGGCTGGGATACCTGAGAACGCTGAATGCTGTCGTGAGAACACACAGCGTGAGGCCCGCCAGTACCCCGTTGCGAAGGTTCACTGCTCCGGTCCGCAGAATGTAGCCGGCGACTTGCCGCACAAACCAAAGGTCCGCACGCCACCGTCCTCGGAGGGGGTGGATCGAGTCGCGATACGCTTCAAGCAGATCTCCGGACTCCGTCTCTGCTTCATCGGGCTTTAGAAACACGCGCAATAAAGCCTCCGCCGATCGAGGCGGACGGACGGAGTCTTCGGGTCGTTTTATGTCGTCACCCATATGTATGCTTTCAATGGCCATCGAATGCCACGCCAGAGGTTCTTTGCCGCCGCCCGCGCATCGTTGAGCGCCTCTACACCCGCAGACTCGAGTCGATAAAAGCGCCTGGCGCGGCCGTCACGAATCGGCGTTCCCAGGCCGAGCCGGGACCGAATCAATCCTTTTCCTTCCAGACGTTCGAGCGTTGCATGGATGGCACCTGCTGCAATATCGCGCTTCAAACGCTCCTGAACTTCTCTTAGAATCCCACGGCCGTACGCATCTTCCCGCAAGCGCACAATCGCAAGGAGCACCGCCTGTTCGAAAATTCCGAGGGTTTCCGCCACGCCGCCTATATTGTAGGCAGTAGTTGCATCAGTCAAGCATTTTCAATTACACATCCATCAGGGAGATCACGTTGCTTACAATATGCTAAAAGGAGTTTCCCATGCCCTTCGTGGATACGAGCAGTCTCAAGGTCATCGAGCGGTTACCAGGCTGGAACGGACGCTATTTCCATTCGGCTAATATGACATTTGCGCACTACGACTTCACGCGCGGTTCCTGCATTCACGAACACTTTCACGCCGAGGAAGAGGTCTACGAGGTCATCGAGGGTCACGCGGTAGGTTCCGGGCGGGACGCTCACAAAATTGTAGACGCCGGTTTCGTTGGTCAGTTGCGCCGCCGTAACGCCGGTTTCCGTGTTTGTCAACGTCACCGTCACCCCCGGAATCAGCGCCCTGCTTGGATCCTGAACCACGCCTCCGATTTGTCCGTTGCTGGTTTGGGCGAATACGCTGCCGGCTGCCGACAGGATGAGACACACCAGCCCCATCGTTGATAGAACTTTCCTCATGGTCTACTCCTCTTTGATGGACGACGGACGTTTTCTGAAAATTTGGGCGGCGTATATCAAAAGCAGACGGAGGCGGGAATTCAGAATTACAGCAACGTATTACGCACAGCGTAAGGGCGATATTCCCCGCCTTTCTAAGGCGGGGTGGCTGCGACATTCAATAAGAAGGCGCGAAGCCTCCTTAGCGGAGCAGACGGGGCGGTTCTATGAAAGGGGCTGTCAAGAGAAACATCTCCCCGCTGACCGGTTGCCGGAACAAGAACATTGTCCTGGCAGCCAGCCCATGCTCCGTTGAGCCGGTTTGTTCAATCCGGGTGCGCCCGAATTATCGATCATTCATCACAACGCCGTGCGATCTTCAGAAACTGAAAAGCGACAAGTGGCGGCTCGAGTTGGCCGACCATAGTTCTATTTGAGTCTCCAAGGACTATTGCTTTTCCAGGTCGTGCGAGGGGGGATAGAGTTGGTATCGGGTCTTCGGCCGTAGCCGTGGACCAATCGCCCCGCGGATCCTCACCCTCGACCCTAAACCGTTCCGATCTCACCGACGACGAGCGGTCGAAATCATCGTGCTGCCGGCAAACCGATCGAAACGGCTATGTCATCCAGTTCAGTTTCTTGGGATCGAACGTTTCTCCCTTCTTCCAGATTCTCAGCGCGACTGCCGCGATTTTGCGAGCTAGTGTCAGTCGTGCCATTTCTTTACGAATGCCCTTCTTTTCCAGTCCTTGCAAGTAGCCGCGATACGGTTCGGTCTGACTGCCTCCCGTCGCCGCCCCGATAAATACCTCTTTCATTCGCCGATTGCAGTTTCGATTGAGCCCTCGTGTCGCGATCGGCTTTCGGCTGCGCACCACATGGCCAGCCTTCATCTCATACTCCGCGCTCATGTGAGTCACCACACCCAGCCCGCTGTAGCTCCACAACTGCTGGCGCGTGCGAAACCGGTGCGGGGTATCGACCGTCGCCACGATCACTGCGGCACGGATGGCGCCCAGTTGCGGAATCGTTCGAAGCAAGCCAACGGCTCGATGCTCACGACTTTCCGTCAACATCGCCCGTTTTGCTTCGCGTCGCAATGGCCGGAGCTGATCGAGTTGTTTATACAGCCACTCCATCCGTTGCCGCACTCCTGGCTCGGTCAATAACTTCAACCATTCTTCATGCTGCTTCGGTTGATATACGCCGCGGCCCGGCGTTCGGATCCCGCGACCTCGATAGATGGCCTTAATTCGTACCATCGTTCGCTGAGTGTCGCTCGACAAGGTCTCGTAACCCCGCACCAGTTCCTTCAACTTCCGTGTGGCTTCATGGCCGTGATACACACTCCGCACCATGCCTGTTCTTAATAGATCCGCCAACTTTCGCGCATCCGGCTTGTCGCCCTTCGAACCTTCGCCCAGCAGCTTATTCCGTCGCGGATCACAGACGACCACTTCCGCGACAAACGAACGGATGACGTCATAGAGCCACCCCGACTGGGTCGTTTCCTCAAACGTAACGTGCAGCGGTGCACTCAATCCCTGGACCAACCGAATGATCCCTGCCGCCTCCGTTTCCACAATCGTTTCCACTACTACTTTCCCATCCGCATCCAAAACCGCTACCACCGTCGTTGCCTGATGGACATCCATACCCATATACTTGTCACACTTCATTGCTTGCTCCTTTTGTGGGTTCAACGCTCGATACGTTGAACGGTTGTCGTCATGTTTTCCCGACAACCACCCACATCAGGGGCGGCCTTTCTTATAGCGTTGGTAACGTCGCGAAGCCACCTTATGGATTTCCGCGAAGCGCTCCTTTTTAATCGGTGCGCTTCGCGGTCTTCTGTTCGGTGGCTGCGCAACCTGGATAACCGCCCCGTCTGCGCTGCGCGCGGCCACCCCGCCTTGAAAAGGCGGGGAATAACTCCGCCCTACGATATGCTATGTGGTCAATCCTTCGCGGCTCGGGCGGTCGTCGCCTCCATTGAGGTCGTCCGACAATTCCAACTCCGGCAGAACCTCTTCGCCGATCGGCTCGGGCTCCTCGGACATCAGCTCGACATTGCGGTAAAACTCGAGCCCCGTGCCTGCCGGTATGAGACGTCCCATGATGACGTTCTCCTTGAGACCGCGCAGATAGTCGATTTTCCCGCTGATCGAAGCTTCGGTCAGCACGCGAGTCGTTTCCTGGAACGATGCGGCCGAGATAAACGATTCGGTCGAGAGCGATGCCTTCGTGATTCCAAGCAGCAACGGGCGGCCCGATGCCGGTTTGCCACCGCTCTTCTTCACGCGTTCGTTCTCTTCCTGGAATCTGAACTTATCCACCTGCTCGTCGACCAGGAACTCGGTGTCGCCGACATCTTCGACCTTGATCCATCGCATCATCTGGCGAACAATGACTTCAATGTGCTTGTCGTTGATGTTCACGCCCTGCAGACGGTAAACCTCCTGGATTTCGTTCACGAGGTACGCCTGCAGTTCCTTTTCACCGAGAACCGCCAGAATGTCATGCGGGTTGCGCGGACCGTCCATCAGCGGCTCGCCCGCGCGCACGTGTTCGCCTTCCTGCACGTTGACGTGGACGCCGCGCGGCAGAGCGTATTCGCGCTCGACGCCGTTTTCGTTGATGACCATGATCTTGCGCTGGCCCTTGCTGATATCGCCGTATTTGACGATACCGTCGATTTCCGTAATGACCGCAGTCTCGCGCGGTTTTCGCGCTTCGAACAATTCGACGACGCGCGGCAAACCGCCGGTGATGTCCTTGGTCTTCGTTGTTTCACGCGGGATCTTCGCAAGAACGTCGCCCTGATGCACCTCATCGCCGTCCGCCACCATCAAGTGAGCGCGGGAAGGAATGAGGTACTTCTTGAGAACCTTGTGCTTATCGTCGCGAATCTGGATGGTCGGCTGTCGCTTTTCATCCGGCGAATCGGTAACGACCCAGCGTGAAAGGCCCGTGACTTCGTCGAGTTCCTCGTGCATCGTCACGCCTTCGAGCAGATCCTTGAACTGAATCGTGCCGCTTTGTTCCGTGAGAATGGCGAAGGTGTACGGATCCCATTCGACGAGCGTTGCGCCGACTTTGACGTGATCGCCTTCGTTGACCTTGAGCTTCGCGCCGTACACGATGGTGTAACGCTCTTTTTCCCGGCCTTTCTCGTCGAGGATAATAACCACGCCGTTGCGGTTCATTGCAACGAGGAAGCCTTCAGCGTTTCGAACGGTCTGAAGAGCGTGGAACTTGATCGTGCCTGCATTCTTCGCTTCCAGGCTTGTCTGCTCGGCCACGCGGCTTGCCGTTCCACCGATGTGGAACGTACGCATGGTGAGCTGCGTTCCCGGTTCGCCGATGGACTGAGCAGCGATCACACCGACTGCTTCACCGATCTCGACCAGCTTTCCAGTGGCGAGGTTCCGTCCATAGCAGCGAACGCAGGCGCCGCGCCGCGATTCGCATGTCAACACAGAGCGGATTTTCACGCGCTCGATGCCGGCAGATTGAATCGAGCTGGCCAGATCTTCCGAGATCTCCTGATTGACCTCGACGATCACCTTGCTTTCATAATCTTTGATCTTTTCAAGAGAGACGCGGCCGACGATACGATCTCTCAAAGGTTCGATGATTTCGCCCGACTCGACGATCGATCCGACGAAAATACCGTCCACTGTTCCACAGTCGCCCTCGCTGATGATCACATCCTGGGCGACGTCGACAAGACGGCGGGTCAGGTAACCGGAATCCGCCGTCTTCAAAGCCGTATCCGCCAGGCCTTTGCGCGCGCCGTGCGTCGAAATGAAGTACTGCTGAACCGTGAGGCCTTCGCGGAAGTTGGCCGTGATCGGCGTTTCGATAATTTCACCCGACGGCTTCGCCATCAAGCCGCGCATGCCGGCCAACTGGCGGATCTGCTGTTTCGATCCGCGGGCTCCGGAATCAGCCATCAGGAGGATCGGATTGAATCCATGGCTGGCCTTCTCCGCGCGCTCCATTTCGGTGAACATCATGTCCGAGATTTTTTCCGTGACGTCCGACCAGATGGCGATGACTTTGTTATAGCGCTCGCCGTTGGTGATCGCTCCGTCACGATACTGCTGGTCAACCTTCACAACTTCGTTCTGAGCGTTCTCGACAAATTCGCGTTTGCCGGGAGGCACAATGAGGTCATCGATTGAAATCGTGATTCCGGCCTTGGTTGCATAGTAAAAGCCGAGCTCTTTGACGTGATCGAGCATCGTCACGGTCATCTCAGGTCCGTACCGCAAATAGACATAGCTCACCAGCTGGCCCAAACCTTTTTTCTTCAGAAGGCCATTGATGAACGGCATCCCTTTCGGCATGTTGTCGTAAAGCACAACGCGGCCGACTGTCGTATTCAGCATGTGGTTCTTGGCTTCGATGGGCTCGGCATGAATCAGCGCCTGTTCGTCGTACGCCGTGGTCATGTCGATGAGCGTTCCGTTGTAACGAAGACGGATGGAAGTCTGCGTTTCAACTTCGCCGGCGTCCCACGCCATCAATACTTCATCGATCGAACCGAACGTACGGCCTTCGCCTTTGGCGCCCGGCTTCGGACGCGTCAGGTAATACACGCCCAACACCATGTCCTGGGTCGGAACCGCGACGGGCTGGCCGCTCGCGGGCGACATCAGATTTTGCGTGGAGAGCATCAAGACCGATGCTTCGATCTGCGCTTCAGGCGACAACGGAATGTGAACGGCCATCTGATCGCCGTCGAAGTCCGCGTTGAACGCCGTGCAGACGAGCGGATGAATCTTGATGGCTTTTCCTTCGACGAGTACCGGCTCGAACGCTTGAATACCGAGACGATGCAACGTCGGAGCGCGATTGAGCAGAACAGGATGGTCCTTGATGACCTCTTCCAGAATGTCCCACACGACGGAATCCTGCCGCTCGACCATTTCCTTTGCGGCTTTGACTGTGGTGCAATGTCCGCCCTGCTCGAGCCGGTTGTAGATGAACGGCTTGAACAGTTCGAGCGCCATCTTTTTCGGCAATCCGCACTGATGCAGGTGCAATTCGGGACCGACGACGATGACCGAGCGTCCGGAATAATCGACGCGCTTTCCGAGAAGGTTCTGACGGAATCGGCCCTGCTTGCCTTTCAACGTGTCGGACAGCGACTTCAGCGGGCGGTTGTTGGCGCCGCGCAGAATACGGCCGCGTCGCCCGTTATCGAAGAGCGCGTCCACGGCTTCCTGCAACATGCGCTTTTCATTCCGGACGATAACGTCCGGGGCATGCAACTCAATGAGTTTTTTCAAACGGTTGTTGCGGTTGATCACGCGCCGATACAGATCGTTCAAATCGGATGTGGCAAAACGGCCGCCATCCAAAGGCACGAGAGGCCGCAGCTCCGGCGGAATCACCGGAATGACATCCAGAATCATCCACTCCGGCTTGTTGCCGGACTTCACGAATGCTTCGACAACCTTCAGGCGCTTCGCAAACTTGATCTTCTTCTGTTGCGAATTTTCGCTCTTCATCTTGATGCGAAGTTCGCCGGACAATTCGTCGATATCCACACGCTTCAGAAGTTCCTTGATCGCTTCCGCGCCCATCATCGCGACAAACTTTCCCGGATATTCCTGTTGAAGCTGGCGGAACTTTTCTTCGGTGAGGAGCTCACGTTCTTTCAACGGAGCATCGCCGGCATCGATAGTGACGTAGGCTTCGAAATAGAGAACACGCTCCAGTTCGCGCAGTGACATGTCGAGGAGATGTCCGATGCGGCTGGGCAGTCCCTTGAAGAACCACACGTGCGAGCACGGGCTGGCCAGTTCGATATGCCCGAGGCGCTCGCGCCGGACTTTCGAAAGCGTGACTTCGACACCGCACTTGTCGCAGATGACCCCGCGGTGTTTCATCCGCTTGTACTTCCCGCAAAGACATTCCCAGTCGGTGACAGGACCGAAAATGCGAGCGCAGAAGAGGCCGTCTTTCTCGGGCTTGAACGTACGATAGTTGATGGTTTCAGGTTTCGTTACTTCACCATGAGACCACGAGCGAATCTTTTCTGGGGACGCCAGACTGATCCGGATGCTGTCAAAATCGGCGATGGACGCCGCCCGGTCGTAAGGATTCGATCTAATCAATTTTTATTCCCTCCCAGCGTGGAACTACGCCGTTGGCTTTCGCTTCATGAGTTCGACATCAAGGCAAAGGCTCTGCAGCTCGCGGATCAAGACGTTGAAGGACTCCGGAACGCCCGGCTCCATGGCAGCTTCACCTTTCACGATCGCCTCGTAAATTTTCGTACGTCCGTACACGTCGTCGGACTTGGCTGTCAACAGTTCCTGCAGAATGTGCGCGGCGCCGTATGCTTCGAGCGCCCACACTTCCATTTCTCCGAACCGCTGTCCACCGAACTGCGCTTTACCGCCGAGTGGCTGCTGTGTAATGAGCGAGTACGGGCCGATGGATCGCGCGTGGATCTTGTCATCCACCAGGTGCGACAGCTTCAACATATAGATGTATCCGACCGTGACTTCCTGTTCGAACGGAACGCCGAGCATCCCGTCATAAAGCCGCGTTTTGCCGGTTTTGGGCAAGTTCGCTTTCTCGAGCATGTCCTTGATCTCGTTTTCAGTCGCTCCATCGAACACAGGCGTGGCGAACCACATACCCAGCGCGTGCGCGGCCCATCCGAGATGTGTTTCAAGAATCTGACCGACATTCATTCGGGAAGGCACGCCGAGAGGATTGAGAACGATCTCAACCGGAGTTCCGTCCGGCAGGTACGGCATGTCTTCTTCAGGAAGGATCCTCGCGATCACGCCCTTGTTTCCGTGACGGCCGGCCATCTTATCGCCGACTGAAAGCTTGCGTTTCATCGCAACATAAACCTTAACCAGCTTGATCACGCCCGGCGGAAGCTCGTCACCGCGGCGGAGCTTGGAAATGCGCTCTTCATGAATCTTGCGAAGGACATCGATCTGACGCGTGGTCATCTCTTCGATTTCCTGGATCTGATCATGAGGAGCGGCCCCGTCCTTGAACTTCAGCTTCATGAGTTCGCGCATCGAAAGGTTCTCGATGACTTCACTAGTCATGTCGGTACCCTTCGCCACGATCTTGCGTCCGGTCCGATCATGTACGAGTTCGTTCGACGTGGTCTTGCCTTCCAGAAGTGAAACAAGGCGCTTGTTGCGCTCATCCGTAAGAATCCGGATTTCATCGCGAAGGTTCTTTTCCAACCGCGAGATTTCCATGTTTTCGATGAGCTTCGCGCGTTCGTCTTTTTCAGCGCCTTTGCGCGAGAAAAACTTCACGTCGACAACGATTCCTTCAATGCCCGGCGGGCAAATCAGCGATGCATCGCGCACGTCGCCTGCCTTTTCGCCGAAGATCGCGCGGAGAAGTTTTTCTTCCGGCGTCAGCTGCGTTTCGCCCTTGGGAGTGACTTTGCCGACAAGCACATCGCCCGGCTTGACATATGCGCCGATGCGGATGATGCCGGCTTCGTCGAGATCCTTCAGGAACGATTCACTGACGTTCGGAATATCGCGTGTGATTTCTTCCGGACCCAGTTTCGTATCGCGGGCTTCGATTTCGAATTCTTCAATGTGGATCGAAGTGTAGTAGTCGTCTTTCACCAGCCGCTCTGAGACCAGAATCGCGTCTTCAAAGTTATAACCGCGCCACGGCATGAACGCGACGAGCACATTGCGTCCAAGAGCGAGTTCTCCCTTCTCAGTGCAGGGGCCGTCTGCGAGCACCTGTCCTTTCATAACCCGGTCGCCCTTGCGGATGATCGGCTTCTGATTGATACAGGTGTTCTGATTCGATCGCTTGAACTTCGTGAGGGTATAGATGTCCGCGCCCACTTCGCGGGAGAAGTGGCCGTCCTCGGCCGATTCGACGCGAACGATAATGCGCTCGGAATCGATGGAATCCACGATCCCGGTGCGGCGGCAGACAATGACGGCGCCGGAGTCTCGAGCTGTGATCTCTTCCATGCCGGTTCCGACGAGCGGAGCGGCCGTGCGGAGCAACGGCACAGCCTGGCGCTGCATGTTCGATCCCATCAACGCGCGGTTCGCGTCATCGTTCTCAAGGAACGGGATCAGCGATGCAGCGACCGAAACGAGCTGCTTTGGCGAAACATCGACGTAATCGACTTCGTTCCGATGTTTCAGGACGAAGTTTCCAGCCTGCCGGACGTTGACCAGTTCATGCGTGAGCTTGCCGTTCTTGTCCATTTCCTCGTTCGCCTGCGCGATGAGGTATTTGTCTTCTTCCCAGGCAGACAGGTAGAACGAATAAGGCACGGAGTCGGCGCGCTTCTTCTTGCGCGACTTCAGATCGTCGTTTTCCTCCTCGACGCCTTCCCGCTCGACATGGTCCCCGACTTTGTACTTCGAATCGCCGGAGCTGAGGATCGTCACGTAGTCAATGACGCGGCCGTTCTTCACCTTACGATACGGGCTCTCGATGAATCCGTACTCATTGATGCGCGCGTAACAGCTCAGTGACGAGATCAATCCGATGTTCGGTCCTTCCGGCGTTTCAATCGGACAGATGCGGCCATAGTGCGTGGGGTGCACGTCGCGCACTTCAAATCCGGCGCGCTCGCGTGAGAGACCGCCCGGACCCAGTGCCGAAAGACGCCGCTTGTGCGTGATTTCCGATAGCGGGTTCGTCTGATCCATGAACTGCGAGAGCTGCGACGATCCAAAGAACTCGCGAACCGCGGCAATGACCGGCTTGGCGTTGATTAGGTCATGCGGCATCGCCGTGACCATTTCCTGATATACCGACATCTTCTCCTTGATCGCGCGCTCCATGCGCACGAGACCAATGCGGAACTGGTTTTCAAGCAGTTCGCCGACGGCGCGCACACGGCGATTTCCAAGATGATCGATATCGTCCACCTGGCCGATGTTCTTGCGCAGCTTCAGCAGGTACGTTATGACAGCGTAGAAATCCGCGGGCTCCAGAATGCGCTTCTCGAGTGGCGTTGTGAGATCCAGCTTGATGTTGAACTTCAACCGGCCAACCTTGGAGAAGTCGTACTTTCGCGCATCGAAGAACATGCCGTCGAAGAGCGTCTTCGAAGTCTCCAGCGTCGGCGGATCGCCGGGCCGGAGCTTGCGATAGATTTCGATGAGCGCTTCTTCGGTCTTCTTGATGGTGTCTTTCCGGACCGTCTGGCTGAGAACGACGCCGATATCGTCGCGCTCCGGGAAAAACACCGGCAACTCCGGGATGCCCGCATCCATGATCGAACGAATGATGTTCTGCGTGAGTTCGTTGTTGGTTTCAACGATCACTTCGCCTGTATTCGTGTCCACAACATCGGCAACCGAGAACGCGCCTTCAAGATCTTCCGGGACGACTTCGAACCGCTCGAGCTTGGCCTGCTTGATATGGTTGTAGACCGACGCAGTGATCTTCTTTCCCGCATGCACGAGAACTTCTTTCGTTTTCGGATGCGTGATGTCCTTGGAAATTTTCAGACCGATGATATTGTCGGAAACGTTCCAGAATATCTTCTTGCCTTCAATGGTCAGCCGGTCCGTCTTGTAGAACGTTCGAATGATCTCTTCGTCGCTCTTCAGGCCAAGAGCGCGCAGGAAGATGCTGGCCAGAAATTTCCGTTTGCGGTCGATGCGGACATACAGAATATTCTTGGCGGTCTCGTACTCGAACTCCACCCATGAACCGCGATACGGAATGATCTTGCCGAGGAAATAGCTCTTGCTCGGCGTGGATTCGAAGAATACCCCGGGGCTGCGGTGCAACTGGCTGACGATCACGCGCTCCGTGCCGTTGATGATGAATGTTCCGTTCTCGGTCATCAGCGGAATTTCGCCGAAATAGACTTCCTGTTCCTTGATGTCGCGAATCGTCTTTGCTTGAGTGTCTGGATCCTTGTCGAAGATGGTAAGACGAATGATCACCTTGAGCGGCGCCGCATAGGTCATCCCGCGTTCCTGACATTCGGCGACGTCGTATTTGAGGTTGAGCTGAACCGGGTCTCCGCATTTATTGCAGAAGGTAACCTGGTTCTTGTTCGTGGTGCCGCACTTGGGGCACATGACCGTCGGCTCGGACTGGAAAGGATTGGTCGCGATGGTGGCGCCGCAGGATTTGCAGGTACTGCGGAGTTTGTCGAGCCCTTTCAGGTTTCCGCACTTGCACTCCCAGTTTCCGATGGAGTAGCTGATGAACTCGAGCGTCGAAACACCGCGGAAATCCGAGATCGGGAAGACGGAATTGAATACAGCCTGAAGGCCGGTATCTTCACGTTCCTCGGGAAGCATATTCATCTGAAGGAAGCGCTCGTATGAATTCTTTTGCACCTCGATAAGATTCGGGATCTGGATCGCGGTCCGGATCTTCGAGAAGTTTGTTCTCTCTCGTGAGGTCGTTTTGGTTTCCGCCATTTTTGTTGGTTGCTCCTAAAAGACAAATGGGCCGGCCTGCGGGCGGACTACGCCCTTCAGGTCAGCACGTGGAAATAAAGGTGCCGATCTTTAACGTCGGGCCCACCGGCCGGCCCACTGTCGGTACTGCCTCCTTGAATGGCAATCGGCCGGTTCCCCCACGTCGGTGCTTACTTAATTTCGACTGTTGCGCCAGCTTCAGTGAACTTCTTCTTGATGCTTTCGGCTTCGTCTTTGTTAACGCCTTCTTTGATCGCCTTCGGCGCTGCTTCGACCAGGTCCTTGGCTTCCTTCAACCCGAGGCTTGTGACTTCACGGACAGCCTTGATGACGCCGATTTTGTTGCCGCCAACGCCGGTGAGAATGACGTTGAATTCCGTCTTCTCTTCGGCTGGAGCAGCCGCCGCTGCGCCTCCGCCTCCCGCAGCGGGGGCTGCTGCCATGGTCGCGGCGGCTGCGCTGACACCGAACGCTTCTTCGAGTCCCTTAACGAGCTCGGAAGCTTCGAGCAGCGACAAGCCCTTGATCTCTTCGATAATGGTTTGAACCTTAGACATTGCTATCTCCTAACGTGAATAGATAATTACTCGTGAAATTTCTTCTGCTCGACAGCCTGCTGCATGACCACAGCCAGATTGCGGGCGACGCCATTCATAACGACAGCCAAACGCTGCGCCGGCGAATTGACTAAAAAGAGCAGTTTCGCAATGAGCTCTTCTTTCGAAGGCATCAGGGCGATGCTTGCGATATCCGCCAGATTGATGACGCGGCCTTCGACCATTCCCGCCTTGAAGACAAAGAGCGGGTTCGCCTTCGCATAGGCAGTGAGTGCCTTCGCCAGAGAAACCGGATCGTTGGCGTTGTACGCGATCGAGGTGGATCCATCGAAAGACTTGGTCACGCCTGCGGCCGGCGTGCCTTCCGCGGCCTTCCTGGCGAGAGTATTCTTCACGACCCGATACTTGCTCTTCGAATCGCGAATCTTCTGACGCAGCTCCGTGTCCTGCGCGACGGTCATACCCTGGAACTGAGCGACGAATAAATTCTTCGCATCTGCCAGGTCCTTCTTAAGATTCTCGAGTTCTTCTTTCTTTTTCCCTTTGGACTTCATAACTTCCTCTTATTTCGCATCAAGCGCGACGAGATCCAGATCCACGCCCGGACTCATCGTCGACGCGACGGTGATGCGCTTTACATACTTGCCCTTCACAGCCGCCGGACGCGCCTTCATCACGGAATCAATGAGCGTGTGAGCGTTGTCGCTCAGCTGATCCTTTGTGAATTCAATCTTTCCGACCGGGGCGTGGATAATGCCGGTTTTATCCACACGGAATTCCACCTTGCCGGCCTTGACTTCCCTTACGGCTTTTGCAACATCCATCGTGACCGTGCCGGTCTTTGGATTCGGCATGAGGCCTCGCGGACCAAGAACCTTTCCCAGCCGACCGACGCCTCTCATCATGTCCGGGGTTGCGATGCAGGCGTCGAAGTCCGTCCAGCCACCGGCAATTTTTTCGACGATATCGTCACCGCCGACTACCTCAGCACCGGCCAATTCGGCTTCCTTAATCTTGTCGCCCGAAGCGATGACGCAAACTTTCTTCGATTTACCAAGGCCGTGGGGCAGCACAACGGTGCCGCGCACCATCTGGTCCGCATGCTTGGGATCGACGCCAAGGCGCATGTGCACTTCGACCGTCTCATTGAACTTCACGAAATGGACCTTCTTCAGAATGCCCATCGCGTCCTCGACGGTATACGGGCGCAGCTCGATTGCCTTTTTCGCAGCTTCGTATTTCTTTCCTACTTTTGCCATATTTTTTCCTTACTTGAAGCTGCGCGACGTCGCGCTTGCGCTTCGCGAACGCTAAACGACCTCAATGCCCATGCTGCGTGCGGTGCCTTTTACAGTCTGTATCGCAGACTCAAGAGTCGCCGCATTGAGATCCGGCAGCTTGAGCCTTGCGATGTCTTCAACCTGCTTCTGCGTTACCGATCCGACTTTTTGCTTGTTCGGCTCGCCGGAACCCTTTGCGATGTTGGCCGCGCGCTTGAGCAGTATGGAAGCAGGCGGAGTTTTTGTAATAAAGCTATAAGATCGGTCCGCATAGATCGTCACAACGACGGGAATGATCAAGCCTTCCTGATCCTTCGCGGACGTCTTCGCATTGAACGCCTTACAGAAGTCCATGATGTTCACGCCGTGCTGTCCGAGTGCCGGACCAACCGGCGGAGCCGGTGTGGCCTTGCCTGCAGGGATCTGCAATTTCACCTGTCCGATTACTTTTTTTGCCATAACCTTCGTCTACGCCTTTTCTACCTGCAGGAAATCCAATTCGACTGGCGTTGATCTTCCAAAGATCGTCACCATCACCTTGAGTGTGTTTCTGTCTGTGTTTACTTCATCAACGATGCCGGTGAAGCTGGCGAACGGACCCTCATTGATCTTGACGGTCTCGCCCTTCTCGAACGAAAGCTTCGGCTTCGGTTTGTCCGCCGCGGTCGAAACTCGATAAACGATCTGCTGAACTTCTTCCTCGCTCAGCGGCGTGGGACTCTGTCCCGATCCCACAAAACCCGTTACGCGTGGCGTGTTTTTCACCAGATGCCAGGCCTCGTCGCTCGGACCGCCCTTTTCGGTGATTTCCATTTCGACCAGCACATAGCCGGGATAAAACATCTTTTGCGAAATGACTCTCTTGCCGCCGCGCACTTCCACGACTTCTTCCGTCGGGATAAGAACGTTATGGATCTCAGCCTCGAGATTGAACGCCTTGACGCGGCTCCGTAAGCTCTCCGCAACCTTGCGCTCAAATCCCGAGTACGTATGAATGATGTACCAAAGCTTGGACACGAACTATGCGCCTCCGGAGGTCACTCCGAAGTGGCGGAGTACCCAGTTCAATCCCATACCCAGGAGTTGATCCACCGCGCCCAGATAAAGACCGAAGAAGAAAACCGCCACAATCACGACGATAGTCGTGCCAATGACTTCCTGGCGGCTCGGCCAGGAAACCTTCTTCATTTCACTCCGGACATCGGAGTAAAACTGCTTCGCGTTTTGTGCCCACTCTTTAACTGATTCAGCCGGATTCATTAATTATATGTGTAAGTTCTGGCAGGCCAGGAGGGATTCGAACCCCCAGCATCCGGTTTTGGAGACCGGCGCTCTACCAGTTGGAGCTACTGGCCTGCATATCGTTAAAAGACCATCCAGAAATTGTACACCAAAGACGGCTACTTCGTCTCGCGATGAACTTTATGCCCTCGGCATCGAGGGCAAAATTTCTTCATTTCCAGGCGTTCCGTGGTCTTTTTCTTGTTTTTGGTTGTCGAGTAATTTCGTTCTTTGCAGTCGGTACACTGCATTGTAATGATGTCGCGCATACTACTTCCTCAGGTCGTTTCTTGGGGCTGCGCGCTATCGCGCTTGCGCTCCGCGCAGGCCCCTTAAGCAATGATCTCCGCTACTGTTCCTGCACCGACTGTGCGTCCACCTTCACGGATGGCAAATCGCAGCCCCTTTTCCAGCGCCACCGGCGTAATCAACTCGATCGCCAGACTCACGTTGTCCCCCGGCATCACCATTTCCACGCCTTCCGGCAATTCCGCCGATCCCGTCACGTCCGTCGTCCGGAAATAAAACTGCGGCCGGTACCCTTTAAAGAACGGCGTGTGCCTCCCGCCTTCTTCTTTCGTTAGTACGTAAATCTCCGCCTGGAATTTCGTGTGCGGCTTGATCGACCCCGTCTTCGCGATCACCTGCCCCCGCTCCACTTCTTCCTTCTTCGTACCGCGCAGCAACAGCCCTACGTTGTCTCCCGCACGGCCTTCGTCCAGCAGCTTCTTGAACATTTCCACGCCCGTGATCACCGTCTTGAAGGTCGGCGTGAATCCCACGATTTCCATTTCCTCGCCCACCTTCACGATCCCCCGCTCGATTCGTCCCGTCACTACCGTTCCGCGTCCCGAAATCGAGAAAATGTCTTCGATCGGCATCAGGAATGGCTTATCGATCGCCCGCTCCGGCACCGGAATGTAGGCATCCACCGCATCCATCAATTCGTCGATCTTCTTCACCCACACCGGATCGTCGTCCATCGCCTTGAGCGCCGAGCCCCGGATCACCGGAATATCATCGCCCGGAAATTTATAGCTCTTCAGCAGATCGCGGACTTCCAACTCCACCAGGTCCAGCAGTTCCGGATCTTCCACCGCATCGCACTTGTTCAGGAACACCACGATGTAGGGCACGCCGACCTGCCGCGCCAACAAGATGTGTTCCCGCGTCTGCGGCATCGGTCCATCCGTTGCCGCCACCACCAGAATCGCTCCGTCCATCTGCGCCGCTCCCGTGATCATGTTCTTGATGTAGTCGGCGTGACCCGGGCAATCCACGTGCGCATAATGCCGTTTCGACGTCTCGTACTCCACGTGCGCCGTTGCGATCGTGATTCCTCGCGCCTTCTCTTCCGGCGCGTTATCGATCGAGTCGAACGATCGATACTTGTTTTTCGGATTGTGCTTCGACAGCACCTTCGTGATGCATGCCGTCAACGTCGTCTTCCCATGATCGATATGCCCGATCGTTCCCACGTTCACGTGCGGCTTGTTTCTATCGAATTTCTCTTTCGCCATGGATTCTCTTCTCCGAAGTTTTCTCTATACCCTATAGGAGCGGGAGACGGGATTCGAACCCGCGACCAACGGCTTGGAAGGCCGTGACTCTAGCCACTGAGTTACTCCCGCTGATTCTGGAGCCCACGACCAGAATTGAACTGGTGACCTCATCCTTACCAAGGATGCGCTCTGCCAACTGAGCTACGTGGGCCAACATTACTTACGGCTGCGCGCTATCGCGCTTGCGCTCCGCGTAAACCAATGTGGACAGGGGAGGATTCGAACCTCCGTAGCCCGCAAGGAGCGGCAGATTTACAGTCTGCTGCCATTAACCACTCGGCCACCTGTCCCTATTTTGTAGATGCGCGCTATCGCGCTTGCGCTACGCCGCCTTAGGAGCTGGCGAAGGGACTTGAACCCCCGACCTGCTGATTACAAATCAGCTGCTCTACCAACTGAGCTACGCCAGCGTGCATCGACAAACTTCTGATTCTAGCATAGCTCATAGACTGTTCAATGGGTGTTAGGCAAAAAAATTGCTAGTGAATCCCCCTTTGCCTCATAACTTCATACAAAACGACTCCGGCGGCGACCGAAATATTCAGCGAAGCGATCTTTCCGAGCATCGGAAGACGGACCAGCACATCACAGCGCTCTCGAACAAGGCGGCGCAAACCCCGGTGCTCGCCTCCGAGTACGACGGCAACCGGACCCTTGTAGTCAAATGCAGTCCAGTCCTTCGATCCGGCAGGGTCGACGCCGACGACCCAGAGGCCCCGCTCCTTCATTTCATCGATCGCGTTGACGAGATTCTTCACGCGGACAACTGGAATGTATGCGGACGCGCCGGCCGACGCCTTCACAACCGTAGCGCTGAGGGGGGCGGAATGCCGCTCCGGAACGACGACCCCCGATGCGTTGCATGCTTCGGCCGTTCTCATAACCGCTCCAAGATTGTGCGGATCTTCCACTCCGTCGAGTAGGACAACCAGAGGTTTGTCCGGCTGGAAGAGGACCTCGAAATCCGCATAAGACATGGCAGCGGAAATTGCGATGATGCCCTGGTGCACGGCGCCATCGGCCATTCGGTCGATGATCAGCCGCTCTTCCCAGCGGACCGGCACACCCCGATCGCGCGCGAGGTCGAGAATTTCTTTCAGCTTGGCAGAGCGTGATTCTCGCGCAATATGAATGCGCTCGATCGGCAGGCGATCCGAGGCAAGAGCCTCATAGACTGCATGTACTCCACAGATTCGATCATGCATATCGTTATGGAAATCATTATTCCAGGAACACCAGGGCTACGGCTTCAGCAGCGATAGCCTCTTCAGTCCCGACGATGCCGAGGTGCTCCATCGTCTTGGCTTTCACGTGAACGTTGTTGGCAGGAATGCCAAGGACCTCCGCGATCTTTGCCTGCATTTCGGGAAAGTACGGGAGCAGCTTCGGCCGCTCGGCAAGAATGTTCGAATCGATATTGCCAATCTCGTAACCTTTCTTGCGGATGTAGTCCGCCGTTTTCCGCAAAAACTTCAAACTTGACACTCCCTTGTAACGGTCATCAGTATCCGGAAACATCTCACCGATGTTCCCAAGTCCGCAGGCGCCCAGCAGCGCATCGGTGATGGCATGGCTGAGCACGTCACCATCGGAATGGCCGATCAGCCCTTTCTCATGGCGGATCTCCACTCCTCCGAGCATAAGCGAGGTTGACGGGCCCAGGCGATGGAGGTCATAACCAATTCCAATACGAAATTTCACAGCGCCGCCTTTTCTTCTTCGAGGAAGGCGAGTGCCAAAGTCAGATCCGATGGGCGCGTGATCTTGATGTTGCGCTCCGAACCTCGAACAATCGCAACTG
>Ga0207125_10063_pt2 | contig 25562 bp, 30 predicted proteins | sample Alteio_BWMinHeat_19_FD_153556 | JGI IMG/M metagenome (GOLD analysis project Ga0207125, IMG submission 153556) | Enriched cells from forest soil in Barre Woods Harvard Forest LTER site, Petersham, Massachusetts, United States -... | ecosystem: Environmental > Terrestrial > Soil > Temperate forest >...
TGGAAGCGACGGATGGTTGAAATGATCTTTCCATCGTTCGCCCTGGTCGTCATGTGCGGCGAGAGACGGCAAGTTCGAAGTCTCGACCGAGCGAAGTGCCTCCTCCGCTTCCGCGAGCGCCGCGCCCATTTCAGCCGCGCTGGCATAGCCGGGTCCGCGTCGGCGCGAAATCGCCGTCGTGATGATCCGAGCGCTAACGGATGGCAGGGGCACAGGTAGATGATCCAAGTCTCGGTCGGGCGGGGGTTTTCCCGTAAGTAGCCAATGATAGGTCGCTCCGAGCAATCGAAGGTCGGTCGCGACGTCCTGGGCTCTGAGTTCGGGCATGGCAGCGGTCTGTCCGCCTTCGGCGGGTTCAGCGGCCGATACACCGTGATCGCCGGAAAGTGGAAGATGCGGGACCGTGAAGTCCGCGATTTTTACTTCGTTGTCTTCACCGACAAAGACGTTGCTCGGTTTGATATTTCCGTGTGACAGCCCATGCGCATGCGCGACCGCCAGGGCTCGCGCGACTTGGCGCGCAATCCGCGTGGCTTCGATCGGTGGATAGGGGCCATGAGCCTTGAGCACATCTTTGGTCGAACCGCCTTTCATGAGCGGCATCGAATAGTAAACCAATCCCGGCTCCTGACCGACGGCGAAGACGGCCAGTATCAACGGGTGCTCGATTCGTGAAGCGAGTCGCGCCTCTTGCAGGAATCGTCGCGGCCATGCGGATCCTCGTCCGGCCATTTCCGGGGCGAGTAGTTTGACGGCGACCAGGCGATTGAGGAATAAGTCTTCGGCTTCGTAGACGATTCCTTTTGGACCACGTCCGATGCGGTTGAGCAACTCGTATGGCCCGAGTTTCATTCCGATCAGCATCTCGCTGGACGGCGACGCGTCTACGTGCGATCTCGGTCGAACGATGGGCAGTGTCGCCAGAAGCTGGGTGGCCGGCTGTTCGTCATCCGGCGCCACGGGTTGCCCGCCTTTTGCCGCCGTTTCTTTATGAACAGTTGGCGCCGGGATCGAATCGGAACTCTTGGCTGGTTCTTGGTCTGGTGCGGACTGAGATTTCTGCCCGCGCATTCGGACCGTATCGCTATTGGTGATATCGCGAACGGTTTGCGTGAGAAACGTCGGGCCCGGCCGGGGCGGAAGGTGGGGTTGAAGTTCCTTGCGCAGATGATCGAGACCGCCAGGAAGGAATAGATGGTGAATCGTGGAGAAGTTGACGTAGCCGCGTTCCATGAGGCTGATTTCTTCGGCCGCTCGCGGATGAAAGACGCGCTTGCGGATCATGAATGCAATGAGATGTTCATCCGCCGACCGCGCCGCGGACCACCAGGCGCAGAGTGCGCGCAGTTCCGCGTCGGTAAACTCCCCCGACTCGGAGAAAAACCGCAGGCACAGATTGTCGCCGGCGGTCGCCCTCGCGTTCGAACTGGGCGCTGAACTCATGAAACCGCCAAATCTTGGCTAGCCGCTGCCGGCCGTTCCCAATTGCATCAGACCGGACCCAATGAGAGTCATTAGAATGACGTCGCGCTACCTCATATAAACGGATAGCATAAAAAAACCGCCCATGCTGCCTTTGCCGATAGGGCAAACTGGGCAAATTGCTTGATTTCTAGGGGCGTCGAGTCGTGAGAAAAAGACGCGCTTGGCGATTCGGTCTGAGTAATTTGGGCTGAATCGCTGAATTCGTCCAAGTCGACCCTATCGAACGTGCCGAGATTAATCGTTGTCCGGATTCTTTTCCAAGTGCTGTGGGCTGTCGCCGCTCGCTTCGTGACGATCGTTCTGCCGAAAACTCCAATGGCCCACAATCCCGCGGATAGACTCTGTCCGGGTTTGTCGCGCGGCTTTCAGGACGAAGGCTGGGCTCCTTGGGAGGGAACCCATGTTGTGCCGACGAATCTACGCTCTGACTTTGCTGCTGCTGATTCCCATCGCAGCGCACGCTCAGCCCGCCGCGACGCTCGGTCGGCCCCGACCGCTCTATGACGCCTACAACACCACGGCCACCGTCGCTCCACGCCCCACGATCCGAATGTCCGAATACGATGCGGCACCGTCTCCCGCCGAGCGCGCGATGGGCGCATCATTCACGCCGCCCGATGACGCGCCGCCGACCGGCCGCCCATCGACCGATTCCACCGCCGATTCCGAGAGCTTTCTCAACGGCCGCCCGAACGCGAAACAATCAACGAGCAAATACGAGCATCGAAGCAATTTCGGCGAGCAGTTGATGGAGTGGTTGCAGCCGGGGGCCGCGAACGAGTGCGATACGAAACGCTGGTTCGAAAGCGACCACGCCTTCGATTACATCGCCTCGCCCGTGACTCGGCCGTTCCTCTTTGAAGATCCGAGGTCGTTGACGGAACTCAAGCCGATCTTCTTTTACCAGTCGATTCCATCCGGCGACGTCCACTTCAAAGGCGGCAATACGGAGCTCTATGGGCTGCAGGGCCGCTTGGCAATCAACGACCGGATCTCATTTGTTTTCAACGAACTGGGCTTCGTCACCTTCAATCCTGGTTCCGGCTCCAATCAGCCCGGCGGCACTGGCTTCGGCGAACTTCGCTTCGGACCGAAGTTCACCTTCCTTCGCGATAGCCAAGGTGGACTCGTGGCTGCCGCCGGTTTGACATTCGACATACCGACCGGCCCGTCGAACGTTTACCAGAATACTGGTTCCCTGTCGCTCATCCCGTATGCGACGATCGCGAAGAATTTTGGCTGCACTCAATTTGGCAGCTTCAACGTGATGGACTCGATCGGCTTTGCCTTCGCCACCGACAATCAGCGCAGCGAATACCTTTACAACGTTGTGCACTTGGACTGGGATGTCGCCAACAACCACCGCTTCTACCCGTTGATGGAATTTACGTATTTTCAGTACACGGCATCCGGCGGGGCTCGCAACCTGAACGTCGAAGGCGCGGACATCGCCAACTTCGGCGACATCAACAGCGGTGGTCGAGCGGAGTTCAATTGGGCCGTCGGTTTCCGATACAAATTCACCGAAGCGACGCAGGTCGGCATGGCCTTCGAGTTCCCGATCGGCGGCCGCAAAGACATCAACGACTTCCGACTCACCATCGATTTCATTTGGCGCTATTAATCTCAGAGTACTCCTCACGCTCCGGGTGAGGGTAACCATCTCGCGGAGCGTGAGGAGTACTCTGTTACCGGTTGCGCAAAATTTCGCGCGCGGCGTTGAAGCCGCAAGCACCCATCACGCCGCCGCCGGGATGCGCTGCGGCGCCGCAGAGGTAGAGGCCGCGAATTGGAGTGCGATAGTTGGAATAGCCGGCTGCGGGGCGGAGGAAGAAAAGGTTCGAAAGCGGCATGGCGCCTTGAAAGATGTTGCCGCCGGTCAGACCGAACGTGCGTTCCAGGTCCAAAGGAGAGATGACCTGGCGGTGCAGAATCGAGCGCTTGAAGTTTGGCGCGTATTCGTTTAGCAAGTCGCAGCAGCGGTCGGCGAATGCCTCTTTACAGTCATCCCAATTCCCTTCCCGCAGTTTGTACGGCGCGTATTGCACGAACATCGACAAGATGTGCCGGCCAGGCGGCGCGATCGAATCGTCAACGCTCGTGGGGATCGTGCACTCCAAAATCGGCGACTGCGATGGGCGGCCGTACTTAGCGTCGTCGAATGCCCGCTCCATGTAGTCGAAGTCAGGGCAGATATGCATCGTGCCGCGGTGCTGGGGGCCGAGCGCTGTGCCGCGCGATGCGGTGAAGTCCGGAAGCTCGCTGAGGGCGAAATTAATCTTCAGCGATGCGCTCGAGTAGTCGATCTGCCTTAATGCGTCGACGAATTCGTCTGGCAATTGACTTGGGTCCATCAATTTTTCGAACGTGACATGCGCATCGACGCACGAAGCGACCTTTCTCGCTTGGATCTCGTCGCCATTTGACAGCGCGACTCCGGTTGCCCGGCCATTCTTGGTCAGAATACGCGACACGGCGGCATTCGTTCGAATTTCCGCTCCAAAGCTGCGCGCGGCCGACGCGATCGAGTTGCTGATCGCCCCCATCCCACCGCGAACGTAGCCCCAGACACCGCGCGCCCCGTCGCACTCACCCATGACATGATGAAACAATACGTACGCCGTTCCCGGCGCGCTCGGCGAGGCGAATGTGCCGATGACGGCGTCGGTCGCCAACGTGATCTTGAGTTGTTCCGATTCGAACCAGTGATCGAGTATCGGCCGGGCGGCGCCGGTCAAAATGTCGATCGCCTTCGCACCGTCGCGGCCGAGTTTGCGAAAACGCCAGGCCAGCTTGGCAAGTCGCCACAGGTCTCTCGGCCGGCCGGACCAGGGATCGGGCGGCGTCTCCTCGAGCATGGGTTCGAGAAAATCGGCGACCCGCATCAGCATCGCTTCGTATTTCGGCAGCGCATCCGCATCCCGCTGCGAAAATTTGCCGATCTCGCGCCGATTCAGATCGGCGTCGGGGCCCATGAGCAGGAAACGGCCGTCTGGGAACGGCGTGAACGACGATGGGTTGCGCGGCAGCATCTGGAAGCCGTGCGTTTTCAGTTCCAGATCGCGGATGATGCGCGGACGAAACAGGCTATTAACGTAAGACGCAGTCGAGACCTTGTAACCGGGCCAGATCTCTTCGGTGACGCAGCAACCGCCGAGCACCTCGCGGCGCTCGAGCACCAAGACGCGCATCCCCGCACGCGCCGCGTAGGCCGCCGTCACCAGTCCATTGTGCCCAGCGCCGATCACGATCAAATCGTACGGAGACATCGGTGATCGTTCTCGGCCGCAATTCGAAGTCGCCTCGCCAGAGCAAGTAGACGTGCAATCGTCAGTCTATTTGATCGTGTAGAGAAATACTTGATGGTCGATTCCGTCGACGGTCTGTTCGCGCTGATCCTCGTATTTCATTCCGGGAATCTCGAATCCGTGCACGACGACACGCGTCCCGGCCTTGAGCTTTTGAAGCATGGGAGCGATCTTGGCGATTTGCTCCGACGTGCAAGCGCCGATGGCGATCACGGTGGCATTAGCGAGGTCTTTTTCGGTCAAGTTGCTTAGCTCTTCGCGGCGAAACTCGACCGATCCGCCGGCCGCGGTCGCACTCTTGCGAGCTTCGGCGACTCGATCCGCGTTGTGTTCGATGCCGACGGCCTTACGTGCGTGGTGCTTGGTCACGGCTGCCAGAGCGATTCGACCATCGCCACTGCCCAGATCGTAGACCACGTCCGTGTCGCTCACTTTGGCGAACGTCAGCATGAAATCGACGACCTTCTCCGGCGGAGCAACGAATGACGGGGGCATTGGCTTGTCCGCAGGCTTGTCGGCGGGTTTGTCGATTGGCTTATCTGCCGGCTTATCGACTGGCTTGTCCGCTGGTTTGTCAACTGGCTTATCAGCTGGCTTGTCTGGCGGTTTGTCTGCAGGCTTATCGATTGGCGGTTTGTCGAAGGGCAAATCGGTCGGCGGCTTCGGCGGCACCATCTCCGTCGCTTTGTCGGTTTCCAACTTCATGTCCAGTACGGTCGTATGGCCGGCGGTCACCTTAACGGTGCGCTCGCGGACATGCTGCTTGCCATCCTGCGTCCACGTAACCTTGACGTCGTATTCGTAGGTCTTGCCGGGCTCGAGCTCCGGCGACTCGAACAGGCGAACGTCTTTGGGCGGACTCGTCGGCTTTTGCGCCACGCCTTGGATTTCGAGTTGCGTGTCGGTGCTGGGAAGTAAGATTCGCAAAAGGGCCCGGTGTCTATCCTGAGCAGCGGCGGCAGTCGCGAATACGAGCAAAACTACACTCGCAAATGCAGCGCGGTTGATACCGATCAATCTTGTCATGGTCAATTCTCCCGAATCGGCGAATGACTCGTCTGCGTAGGAAGCACAAACGGCGGCGCGCCGGGCTGATTCTGTCCCCGATATAGCATAAACGCGCAATTCGCGATGAACAATGTCGGCCCTCTCGGATCGAGTGTGGTACAAAGCGCGCGTTCGGTACGATCGTCTCTTTCGCGCCCTACGACCGGCGAATCAGTTCTTTATTTCCGCAAACGGCCGCTTCATGGTTTCAAATATCGATCCAGAAACGCCGCCATCTTTGGGTAGGCATCGAGCCGGTTCTTGAGTTTCACTAGGCCATGGCCTTCGTCCTCATAGCGCAGGTATTCAACCGGTACGCCACGCGCTTTAAGCACCGCGACGATTTGCTCGGCCTCGCCGACCGGCACACGCGGGTCGTTGGCACCGTGAATGACCATGAGCGGGCAGCGAATCTTGTCCGCATGGTGAATGGGGCTGATCCCGACGAGAAACTCGCGATGCTCGCGGAGATTGCCGTACTCCTTTTCGCGATGCGCTCGCCGCCATTCCCCGGTCTGCTCGAGGAACGTCACGAAATTGCAGATGCCGACTACGTCAATCCCCGCAGCCCACAGTTCCGGATAATGCGTCACCGCGGCCAGAACCATGAAGCCGCCATAGCTGCCGCCATAGACCGCGATTCGCTTCGGATCACCCTTCTTATTATCGCGCAGCCAATACGCAGCGTGGGCCAAATCGGCGACGCTGTCCATGCGTTTGGTCGTGTTGTCGAGATTCATGAACGCCGTGCCATAGCCGCTCGAACCGCGGACATTGGGTGCGAGAATCGAATAACCGCGAGCGAGGAAGTATTGGAACAGGCCGGAGAAATTCGGACGGGTCTGACTCTCGGGGCCGCCATGCGGGTAGACGATGACCGGACCCGGCTCGGTTGCGGCGTACCACCACGCCGGGATTTCGCGACCGTCGAAAGTCTTGTAGTGGATAAGCTCGGGCTCGACAAATTCGCTGAACGGCAGACCAGCGCGACCGGAATGAGTCAGTTGCCGAGGTTGCACCTCGATCGGCTCGTCCCACGGGTTACCCTCGATCAGACCAATCCAGACGTCCGAGTTGTGTCGGGGCCCGTCGTAGCCGAAGGCAATCATCCGGCCGTCGCTCGAGAAAGTGATCCCGTTGGCGACGCCGACCGGAAGCCCGGTGACCTCGGTATGAAAGCCTGAGTTGATAAAGTGAATCTTGCTGCGGCCGTCAATGTTTTCGCTGACGGCGAGCCACCGTCCGTCTGGCGACAACCGCAATGTCTCCGTTTCGTGGCGAGGCACGAGACTCCAGATATAGATGCAGCCGCTGGCCAGGTCGATGTACCCTTTCGTCGGCAAGTCCGAACTACCCTTCCCCTCCGAGACGCGACGATAGCATTTGCCCGGGTCGATGTACCCTTTCGTCGCCGAGTCCAAATCGCTGATTGTCGTGATGCAATGGATGGCCTTGCCGTCGTGCGACCAGAGGGGGCTTTTAAACTGCGCGTCGCCCTCGTGCGGCGTCAGCTTCCGCACTTCGCCCGTCGCGACCTCGATGATGTACAGGTCTTGGTTCACGTTTGAATCGACGCACTCGACGAGAATGAACCGGTCGTCAGGCGACCATTCGACCGCGGAGTAATAGCCGCCGGGCCCTTTCGCTAGCAGCCTCGGGGCACCGGAATTTCCACCGCCGCTCGCGACTTCCTGCACGTAAACGTCGAACCGCCCCGGGTCTTCGCGATTAGCGGAGAAGGCGATGCGCGTGCCGTCCTGGCTCCAGCCGCCAAACCCGTGGATCGCCTTGGGATCGTTGGTCAGGTTCTCGAAGTCCCAACCATCGCCGATGGAGTGATTCCGGTCCGCACCGACTCCGAAGAGACGATAGAGCTGCGTACGCTCATTGCCGCCAGCGTCCATACTGAAAATGAGCTCGGGACGCTCGGGGCTGAAATGCACTTCGCGAACCGCGTCGGAGCCGAACGTCAACTGTACCGGCTCGCGGCCAGCTCTTGGGATCAACCACGCTTGCGGGATACCGGTCGTATTGCTGAGGTAAGCGACGAAGCGGCCGTCCGGCGAAAAGCTGGGCGAGCTCGCAGCCCGGACGTTCAGATACCGGTCGATCGGGAACAAATGCGGCATGGACTCGATCTCCTTCAAGAGGATTCTAGTCGACCGAGCAGCCCGCGAATTTCGCATCGGGGTTCAATCGTCTCCGGAACGAGACGCGCATATACTGAACGAACAACATTTCTCCAAATGCGAATGGAAGGAGTCTCTCGTATGGCTTCGACGGATCGCAAAAGCCACGATCAAAAGCGCAAGGAAAAACTCGCCAAGCGCGCCGAAAGATTGGCGGACCAGCGCGATATCAGGCCCTACTCGGGGACGAAATATCAACAAGAAAAGTGGATTCCGCAGGTTTACGAGACGGAACTCGCCGTCTATGAGACGATCCTCGCTTCGGGCCAGACGCTGACGAATGAGCAAGTGCGGCAAGGATTCATTCAACTGATCAAGCAGTTGCGTGACGGCGTGCCGGCAGCGCTGCCCGACGACGCTCCGAAGATCGTCTTTTCATCGGGGCACGAAATCGACTTCTTGAACTGGAATATCCGGCGGCACTGGCGGATGCTGTTCAACGACAAAGGCCCGGTAGCGATGGACGACTTAGTCGGCATCCTGCGCACGCTCCTCCATTCGATTCAGGCGCGCGGCTGGCACACCGGGCCGTCGCTGGGCTACGTCGCCTTTCTCCAAGAGTTCATGCAGGGCGGACTTTATTGAAGTGAAACCGGAATTTTCGAATGTCGGTAGCTGCATTCGCCAGAATGCGGAGAGCGACGACGAACTTCTCCGCATTCTGGCGAATGCAGCTACGTGGGTGATGTATCCGCTCTATTGCGACTGAGCGCGATTTTGGATCTGCTAGTTCCGATTCATCTTCAGCATGGACAGGAAGAAACTGCTGTAGACCGTCTGCACGCCGCCGACCAGCATGGTCAATCCCCACAGAGCCCAGCGCATCGTCAGGGCAATGTCGAGCGGGCCGAGGTCGTGACCGAGCCAATCCCACACGAGCCAAAGATTTGCCGCCAGTCCGATCGCGGCGATGCACAATCCGGTCACCAAGCCTCGTTCGAGCGTGAAGGTCGTGAGGATCTTTTTGACGGCGGTGCCGGCCGGCAGCACTCCTGAATAGTGACCATAGACCTTCGCGAGGAATCCGAGCCACCACGTCTGGTAGCCCAGCAATACGAACAGACTGCCCAGGAGCATCGAGTGCACATCCAGCGTGACCGAACCAATGTGGCGCGAGCCAGGCGTCAGCCAGAGCATCAGGAACGATCCGGCGGCAAGAAGTGCACCGGCGGGAACAATGTAAAGCCACAGTGGGCAAAGCAGGAGCATGAAGCGCAGGTTGCGCCAGCCGTCGCGGAAGCTGCGCATGTGCGGCGGCCGATCGCGCCCATCCGGATGAAGTACCGTCGGGACTTCGGTAATCTTCACGCGATTGATGCAGGCTTTGACGACCATTTCGCTCGCGAATTCCATCCCCGGCGTATTCAACTTGATCCGCTCGTAGGCGTCTTTGCGGAATCCTCGGAGGCCGCACTGGCAGTCGCCGATGGGGCTCTGGAAGAAGAGTTTGAGCAGGGAGCTCAAGAGCGGATTGCCGAAGTAGCGATGTAATGCAGGCATCGCCCCGGGCATGATCCCGCCGCGGAAGCGGTTGCCCATGACGAGGTCGTTGCCTTCGCGCAGTTTTTCGATGAACGGTCCAAGATTGCTGAAATCGTACGAATCGTCGGCGTCACCCATGATGATGAAGCCGCCCTTGGCCGCGGCGATCCCGCCTTGCAGAGCGCTGCCGTAACCCTTTTGCGCTACCGGGACCACACGGGCGCCGTGTTCGCGGGCGATGGCCGGCGAGCCGTCGGTGCTGCCGTTGTCGGCCACGATCACTTCGCCGCGCACCCCGAGCTCTTCCAGCGAGCGAACGGCCTTGGCCACGCAGCGTCCGACCGTCCGCGCTTCGTTGAGACAAGGCATGACGACGGAGACTTCGATGTCCGGGGCTGCGACCGCGGGAACGCTCGTGATGGTGGATTGTTGTGCTGGCGCAGACATGACCTGACCTCGCGGCACGGGCGCAATGGGTGCGCCAAACCATAGGTCATGGCAGAGCCTCGGGCAAACGCAACGGCGGAGTGAAATGGCGCGTCCGGCTAACAAAGCCGAAATGAAAAAAACAGGCCGGAATTGATCCGGCCTGTTGTCACTCATTCGGCAACGTCCGATTCGCGGACGCGATTTTTATTTCGGCGTTCCCGAAGCCGGGGTCGAGACCGGAGCTGGGGCCGGCGCTTCTTCGCGCTTCTTGGCTTGCACCTTGACCTCGCCTTCCTTGAGCAATTCAATTATCGCCGTGAAGCCGGCATCGCCAAGGCGGCGATTCTGAAGTTTGATGATCCGCGTGTAGCCGCCCGCCCGATCCTTGTACCGCGGCGCAATGTCCTTGAATAGGACGGCGATCGTGTCCTTGTCGTGCAAGCGTTGCAGCGCCAGGCGGCGTGCGTGCAATGCCCGGATGTTGTCGCCCGATTCGATGCCGCGCTTCGCCACGGTAATAAGCTTCTCGACGAACGGGCGCAGTTCCTTCGCCTTGGCCAGCGTCGTCGTGATGCGGCCGTGCTCGAACAGGGCGCGCGTCAAATTGCGGAACAGGGCCAACCGATGAGTCGAGCTTCGGCCAAGTGTGCGGCCCGCGTTACGATGTCGCATGATTTCATCTCGTCAAAAGAGCCCGGGTCGGCATTCAGCGATGAGGCGCTGATTGCCGACCGCTCTCAGGTTCATGATCGCCGGGCTGGGATCTTCATTCCCAAGCTCAGCCCACGTTCGGCCAGTTTCCCTTTTACTTCCTTCAGCGTCGTTTCGCCGAAGTTGCGCACTTCCAGAAGCTCTTCGTCCGTGCGCATGACCAAGTCGCGAACTGTGGCGATTCCCTCGGATTCGAGGCAATTGGTCGCCCGCACCGACAATTCCAACTCGGCGAGGCTCATGTTCAGCTTGCGCTCGAGTTCCATGTCCACGACGTCGTGGGGAGCGGAGGTCGCGTCGAGGCGATCGTCAAGCGGCAATTCGGGGCCCGGTTCTGCATATTGGATGAACGGATTGAGGTGCTTGCGCAGGATCTTGGCGCCTTCGACCAGCGCCATCTGCGGCGTCGTCGTTCCGTTGGTCCAAATCTCCATCACGAGGCGGTCGTAGTTGGTGCGCTGCCCGACGCGCGTCTCCTCGATCTCGTGCTTGACGCGCAAGACCGGCGAGAAACTCGCGTCGATCGGCACGACGCCGATTTCGCGCTCTTTGCCGGCGGCTTCATCCGCGGTGCGGTAGCCGCGGCCGTTCTCGACCGTCATCTCCATCGCGAACGGAACGTCGGCGTTCAAGGTCGCAATGACGTGTTCGGGATTGATGATCTGAACGTCCGCCTCCGTGATCACGTCCTTGCCTTTGACGACGCCTTTTTCATGGCGGTCAATGCGGATTGTGCGCGGCTGATCGCTCGTGTTCTTCACGACCAGGCTCTTGACGTTCAAGATGATGTCGGTGACGTCTTCGACGACGCCCGGGATCGTGGAGATCTCGTGCAGCACGCCCTGGATCTTGACGCGCGTTACGGCGCTGCCTTCAAGGCTGGACAGCAGCAGTCGGCGAAGGCTATTGCCGACAGTCATGCCGAAGCCGCGCTCGAACGGCTCGGCGATGAACTTACCGTGTGTGTCGGTCAGCGTCGCCCGGTCAGCGACCACGCGGCTGGGCAGTTCTAAACCACGCCAACGAATTCGCATGGGTCCCTCCAAAAACAAGGAAGAAGGATGACGGTGCGGATGAGAGGAATCTTCTCCTTCACCCGGTTGCCCTTCACCCTTCCGGAAATTCAGCGAGAGACAATTTCAATGATCAACTGTTCGCGGATCTCCTGGATTCGTGGATCGACGTCGCTGCGAGTCGGGAAGCGAGTCATGCGCGCTTCCGGTGGCTCGGCGCCGATCATCTCCATGTACTCCGGGATTTGCGGCGTCATGTCTTGCATGTTGACGCGCACGAGCGTCAGGCTGCGGTTGCGGGTCTTGATGCGGATCGTGTCGCCGACTTTGAGCAGAATGCTGGGAATGTTGCAGGCCTTGCCGTTGACCTGAACGTGGCCGTGGGTCACCATCTGCCGGGCTGAGCCGCGCGAAGGGGCGAAGCCGAGGCGATGAATCACGTTGTCCAATCGGCGCTCGAGCAAACTAAGCAACTGCTCGCCGGTGTTTTCCGGGGAGCGCGTGGCCAGCCTGAAGTAGCGCTTGAACTGCCGTTCGAAGAGACCATAGAAGCGCTTGAGTCGCTGCTTCTCGCGCAAACGGATGCCATATTCGCTCGACTTCGAACGCCGCGTACCGTGCATGCCTGGAGGCGGATGGTCGCGATCGATCGGGCACTTCGGCGATTCGCAGCGCTTGCCTTTGAGGTAAAGCTTCATTCCCTCGCGGCGGCACATCTTGCAAACGGGGTCGGTGTTTCGTCCCATGATAGATCAATAATCCGTGGTCAATAATCGGTGACTAGACGCGTCGTTTCTTGGGAGGACGGCAGCCGTTGTGCGGCAACGGAGTGACGTCTTCGATCGCCTTGATTACCAGTCCAGATTGCTGCAACGCTGTCACAGCTGATTCACGACCCGAGCCTGGGCCTTTGAGCTGGACCTCGATTTCCTTGAGGCCAAACTTGGCGGCCTTGTTGGCGGCCTCTTCAGCGGCGCGCTGGGCTGCGAAGGGCGTACTCTTGCGGCTGCCCTTGAAGCCGACGGTGCCGGCCGAGGCGTAGCACAGCGTGTCGCCGTTGGTGTCGGTAATGGTCACAATCGTGTTGTTGAACGTCGATTGGATGTGAGCAATGCCGCGGCTCACGTTTCGTCGCGCTTTGCGCTTCTTGCTTTTCGCCATGCTTGGTCCGAATCCCGTGGTCAAAAATCCGTTGGAATATTCTTACACTGCCATCGAAAGAACGTGGAAATACATCAACGCATTTCCTTGACGCCCTTCTTTCCAGCGACTGTTTTGCGCGGGCCCTTGCGGGTGCGAGCGTTGGTCTTCGTCCGCTGGCCGCGAACGGGCAAGCCGCGACGGTGGCGCACGCCGCGATAGCAACCGATGTGCTTGAGCCGCTCGATGTTTTGCTGAGTCTGCCGCTTGAGCGCGCCTTCGACGACGTAGTCGTCCTTGTCGAGCAAGCTGGCGATCCGGGCCAGGTCCTCGTCGCTCAGTTCGCGTGCTTTGCGCTGCGGATCGATCCCGGCCTTGGAACACAACTCGCGCGACGTGGTCGGTCCGATCCCGACCAGGTAGCGCAAGGAAATGTGAGTCGGCTTGTTCGACGGAATGTCCACGCCCATCAAACGGGGCATCGCTGAGTCTCCTCCTACCCTTGCCGCTGTTTATGGCGGGGGTTGCTGCAAATGACGTATACCGTACCTTTGCGCCGCACCAGCTTGCAGTTCTCGCAGATGCGCTTCACGCTCGCTCGCACCTTCATGGCCCAACTCCAAGCCCCACCGGGGCTGAAAACGTCGCTACTCCAGGAACTCTTTACTCTATACCCCTTCGTCAAGCCGGCAAGAGGTTTCGATGATTTCGGCCGACGAATGGCGCGCGGAATGGGCGCGTTGAATGTCGCGTTCATCGCTTTCGGCGCGAATGATTGAAATCTTGCTCTTGCCACGACTTCCGCTTCGGATCGGCCCCAACTGAAGATATTTAGACACACCACCAAAGCCGTTGGTTCGGTCCGCAGCTGCCACCTCGATGGCCGCAGCAGCCCGATAGGACCAAATGACGAGAGCGACCAAGGCAAAACCGCCCAAGCAGCGGAGATTCCATACCTGCAGCGTGTCCAGAATCGGCAGCCATGTCACGCCCATCTCGGCGGAACTCATCGCAAAACCAATTGAAAACAGCGCCAAGACCCAGAATTGGCCGCGAACGGGACGTCGGACAGTTTCGATGAGCAAAAGATAGGTCGGCAGCAACGCGACATAGTTGTAGCCCCATGCCAGCGGATTGAATAGCGTCATGAACAGAAGCAGCAAGCTCAATTGGGTTGGGGCGCGATGTGGCGAAGAGTCGTGCCGCGTGTTCCACAGGAACAAATGCAGCCCACCCGCCGCCAATACGCTGACGATCAGCCACAAATTCCGAACATCGTGAAGATTCCAGACCGCAATATTGCAGCCATAGTCCGATACCGTCAGCAGCCGCGACATCATCGCGTAAACGGATTGGTTGTTGACTCGAAACGCCTGGACCGGAATGTCTGTCGCCATCAGATGGCGTGGCCATTCGCTGAGCAGCGCGGCGTTGGCTTCCCAGCCGTGCCAGGCGGCAGGCAGCATCAAGAGGGCCGCCAGCGAGCTGGCGAATGACAATATGCCGATCATTCCTCGTCGATGGAGAAGAAAATATGGTACGAAGCAAACCGGAACGAGCTTCACGCAAACGGCGGCGGCAAGAAGCGCTCCCGCCGGCAACATCAGCTCCCGTTGAACACAATAAAAGCTCGCCACCGTCAGAGTCAGAAACAGGATCGTGGATTGCCCGGCAATCCATTGGTCGATCAGGAATTTCACGGACAACAATACGGCTAGCAACATGGGCCAGGAGTGAAGTTGCGGACGGCGATCGGCAGGCCATTGAATCCGCGCGCAAAGTGCGAGCAGAATCAGGAATAGCCCAACATCGGCGAAGAACCAAAGCACGCGCGCGGGCACCGGCGGAAGCAGCGAGAACGGGGCCATCAACAGCCCGACGCACGGCGCATACTTGAACGTCATGTCGGGTCCCCACTCAAGGCTGTAGAGTGGTTCGTGTCGACGCGTGGCTTCCCCCGCCTTGTAGTAAACACCCCAATCGCAGCGCAAATGACTCGGCAGGTTGTACGCGACGCGCACACCGAAATAAATGACGAAAATCAGGCTCGAGATGAGAGCAAGTCGTCGGACGATGACATACCACGCTTGATCCGAAACGGGCGAGCAGCCGTTCATGCCGAAGTTTCCGAGCGTGCGTTGAGTAAGTTCGGAGTCCAACGACATTAACAACTGGGCCGTTCTTGACAAGGCCAAGTGGCTTCAGGACTTACGATTGCCGGTAAGGTGGGCTTGCCGCGATTGGCGAATCGGCAATGGCCTATTCGGCGGCGGCCTGGGGCTGAAGCGAAGAGACTTGAACGGGTACGGCTTCCGGACCTTCGGACGGCTCCGGTTCGGTAACGACGACGACCTTGCCGCCGGTCAAGGCGAAGGTGTGCTCGACATGGACACTTGGGAGGCCGTCGCGCGTCACCACAGTCCAGTGGTCGCGCAGCGTGTCCGTTTCCGCCCGGCCCATATTGACCATCGGCTCGACCGCGAGCGTCAGCCCCTCTTCCAGCCGGAAGTTCGCCTTTCGCACCGAGTCATTGACGAAATTGGGAACCTGCGGGTTCTCGTGCATGACTCGCCCGATACCGTGGCCGACATACTGTTCGACCATGCGAAAACCGGCCTTTTCGACGTGTCGTTGCATGCGCTCTGCCGCTTCCGACCACCATTTGCATCGTCCGAGTTCGATTCGCGCGATCTCGAGGACTTCTTCGCCCACTTTGACAAGCCGTCGCCACTCCGGCCGAACGTCGCCAACCATCACGGTGATCGCGGAATCGGCGCACCATCCGTTGAGCTTGCACGCCGTGTCGAGTTTCACCAGGTCGCCATCGCGAATGACGCGCGTTCCGGGGATGCCGTGAACGACCTGTTCGTTGAACGAGATGCACGTCGACGCCGGGAACGGCACCTTGGGATTGCCGTAGCCCTTGAAGAGCGGAGTCGCGCCGTGAGTCCGGTAAAGATCCTCGACCACGCGGTCGATCTCGATGGATTTGACGCCCGGCTTGCACATTTGCCGAGCCATGCCAAGCGCGCGAGCGACGAGCTTGCCTGCTTCGCGCATCAAAGCGATCTCACGGGGCGATTTCAGCTCCGGAGCGCGGGAGAAGAACTGACGTAGCATGAATCCGATTTCCCGCTCAGTAAGGTACCGGCAACTTTCACGTACAGGTGTTCGACCAATCCGTCCGCGCCGATCTCCCGGACCAGGCCTTGCTGTTTGTAATAGGCGATCAAATCTCGGGATGCTTCGTGATACAGTCGGATGCGAACGCGCACGGTCTCTTCCGTGTCATCGACGCGCTTGCGACTGAGCATTCGCTGCGCGACGATCTCGTCATCAATCGTGAACAGGACGACGACCATCAACGTCAGATCAAGATGGCGCAGGTTGGCGTCCAGCGTGCGGGCCTGGGCGACGTTGCGCGGGTAACCGTCCAGAATAAAGTGCTCGGGCCGATCCGCGCGACCGAGCCGATCTGCGACCATCCCATTGACCAGCTCGTCGGGCACCAATTGTCCCTGCCGCATGAACTCGTCGGCCCGCCGGCCAAGCACTGTCCCCTGGGCCACATTTTCGCGCAGGATATCGCCAGTGCCGATGCAGACAAACCCGAGCCGCTCCTGCAAGAGCTTGGCTTGGGTTCCCTTGCCGCTGCCGGGAGGCCCGATGAACACCGCACGCATTTCAGGCTACCGCTACTGCCGAAAAAGAGCGACGGGGCGCCGCCTGGTGCCCCGCCGGTTCGTCATTCATATTGTCGCACGCAAATACAGTGGCAGCAAGGGCAGGGGGTGCGACGGCTCAGTCGTCCGTCAACCCTGGATAATTTCGCATGACCAGGTGGCTGTTGATCTTCTGGACGAGGTCGAGAGCGACGCTGATGACGATCAACAATCCCGTCCCGCCGTAAAAGCTTGCGACTGTGTAATCGACGCTCATTTCGTTGTTGATCACGGTCGGGATGATTGCGATGACCGCCAGGAAGGCCGCCCCGATATAGGTGATTCGCATCATCACCTTTTCAAGGTAATCGGCCGTGCTCTTGCCCGGGCGATAGCCCGGAATGAAGCTGCCGTGGTCCTTGAGGTTGTTCGCCATTTCCTTCGGATTGAAGACGATCGCCGTCCAGAAATAGCAGAAGAAGTAGATCATGGCGATGTAGCAAACGACGTAGCCCCAGTTGCCGTCGCGGGCAAAGATGTTGGCAATCGGCTGCGCCCACGTAAACTTGGCGGCGAGCGAGCGGAAGATGAACATCGGGATCATGAGCAAGCTGCTCGCGAAGATGACCGGCATGACGTTGGCGGTGTTGACCTTCAGCGGCAAGTAATTTCGTGTTCCACCGTAGACGCGACGGCCGCGAACGTGCTTGGCCGATTGCATCGGGATGCGGCGCTGGGCTTTCGTCATCGCAATCACCGCCACGACGACGGCAACGAAAAGGAACGCCAGCACGAGCAATTTTTCGAAGCCGATGTCGGATGCGCTGCTGCCACCGCCCAGCGTGAACAACGAATCCTTCAAACGGCCGTCGTTGTCGAGCAGCAGTTGTTTGGTCGCAAATGGAATTCGGCCGACGATACCGGCCATGATGATGAGGCTGATGCCATTGCCAATCCCATATTCGTCGATCTGCTCGCCGAGCCACATCAAGAAGATGGTGCCCGCGGTCATGGTAATGACGGCTGTGATGCCATAGAACCAGAGGTTTGTCCCCTCGTCGAATCCGGGCATCGCGCTGCCACCGCTGCCAATGAGGTTGCGGACCACCCAGCCGGCCTGGAACAAACAGATCGGCACGGTGGCGTAGCGCGTATATTCGTTGATCTTCTTTCGCCCGCTTTCGCCCTCTTTTTGCAGTTTCTCGAGGGGCGGGTAAAAGCTGGCCAGAAGCTGGAAAATAATCGACGATGAAATGTAGGGCATGATGCCCAGTGCAATGATGCTCGACGATGCCAGATTGCCGCCGGAGAACATCGAAACGAAGTTCAACATCTGGCCCAGAGCGCCGCCCTGGGTCATCTTCTTGGCCAGTTCTTCTTGATTGATGAACGGAACCGGGATGTAGTAGCCGATTCGGTAAACCGCGAGCAGGATCAGGGTGATCGTGATCTTGCGGGTCAGCTCCGGGATCTTGAAGATCGAGATGATTTTGTTCACGACCACCCTCCTCCGATGTCACGAAGACAGGGCAAGCGAATGACGGGGCGACGAGTCATAGCGCCATGTCATCCGGCTGCCGCGTCAATCATTTGAGGCCTTCCTGGGCTTCATTTTATTCCGCACCGGCAGCTTGGGCTTGGGCAGGATCTCGATCGAGCCGCCCTTGGCTTTGACCTTTTCTTCGGCCGATTTCGACACGTGATTCGCGACGATCGACAGCTTCTTGGTTACTTCACCTGTGCCCAGGATGCGCACGCCGTCGGCGGCGCCCTTGGCGAGTCCCTTGGACTTGAGCGAAGCGGCATCGACGCGCTCGCCGGCCGCGAAAACGCGATCGACGTCGCCGATATTGACGATATGGTATTTGTTTCGCCAGGTCTCGTGGCTGAAGCCGCGTTTCGGCAGCCGCCGGAACAAAGGCGTCTGACCGCCCTCGAACAGCGAACTGAATAGCTTGGCGCCGGCGCTGGCGTATTGGCCCTTGCTGCCGCGGCTGGCAGTCTTGCCGTGGCCGCTACCGATGCCTCGCCCGACTCGTTTCTTACCTTTGCGCTTGGTGACGCCGGCGTGTACGTGGCTCAAGTCCATTACAGTTTCACTCCGCGGAGCTGCTCGACCTGTTGCCTGGTGCGAAGTTGCAGCAGTCCGTTGATGGTGGCTTTGACGAGGTTGATCGGATTCGTCGAGCCGTGGGTCTTGGTCAGAATATTTCGGACGCCGCAGGCTTGCAGCACTTCGCGGACGCCGGGACCAGCCTTTACGCCGGTACCCGGTCCGGCTGGAACAAGGACGACGCGGCTGGCGCCAAAGCGTCCGACCACGCGGTGCGGAATCGTCTCGCCGCGCATCGAAATCTTGCCGGTTCGCCGCAGCGACTCCTGGCCGTCCTTCAGCGCTTTCTCGACCGCCGGCGGCACTTCGTTGGCCTTGCCGTAGCCCCACGAGACTCGGCCCTTCTCGTCTCCAACGACGACTAGCGCGTTGAAGCTGAAGCGCCGGCCGCCCTTGACCACGGCAGCGCAGCGCCGGATCTTGACGACGAAATCCTTTAGGTCACTGCGCGTCGAATCGCCTCGATCACTTCGGTCGCGTGCCATAGTCTGGTCTCGTTAACCCCGTTAAGATTTTTCGGGTTTCTTGCCGCCCTTGCCCTCGGGCTTCTCGGCGCCCTTGCCTTCTGGCTTCTCGCCGCCCTTCGCCGCGGGCTTATCTGGGCTCTTGCCTTCTGGTTTCTCGCCGCCCTTGGCTTTCGGCTCGCCCTTCGGCTTGCCGGCCGGTTTCCCTTCGCCCTTTTCCTTCTCCCCAGGGGGCGCCGGCTTCTTGATGTTCTTGGGATCGCAGCAGACCAGGCCGGCTTCGGTCGCGGCCACGGCCAAATTGAGCACGCGGCCATGAAAGCGGTAGCTGCCGCGGTCAAACGCCGCCTTGGTAATCCCTTTGGCTTTGGCTGCCTCGGCAAGCTTTTGGCCAACGGCTTTGGCTGCCTTGACGTTGCCGCCGTAGCCGCCGCTCTTGCCCGCGCTGCTAGCCGCGGCGAGCGTTTGCCCCGACTCGTCGTCGATCAACTGGGCGTAAATGTGCTTCGACGAGCGAAACACGCTGAGCCGCGGTTGCTGTGCAGTGCCGCGGATTTTTCGGCGAACGCGATGGCGCCGCCGCACCCGGCGATCTTGTACTGTTCTCTGCTGACTCATGACTTTCCTCACCCGCATTGGTCCGCGATTGCCAACCGCGGCACGGGTTACTCTCTCGAACTCGTAATCTACTAAGCCGGTCGTCCGCATTCTGGCGAATGCAGCTACAATTACGCGCCGCCGCTGGCAAACGACTTGCCTTCCTTGCGACGAACAGTTTCGGTTTCGTAACGAACACCCTTGCCCTTATACGGCTCGGGCTTGCGGGCGCGACGCACTTCGGCAGCAAACTGTCCAACCTTCTGCTTGTCGGCGCCCTTTACAACAATCGTCGTCGGATCGGGTAAATCAGCGGTGACTCCGTCCGGCGGCGTCAGCCGAATATCGTTGGCGTAACCGACTTTGAGGACAACCGTCTTGCCGTCCTTCAGGGCCTGGTAACCAACGCCTTCGATCTTGAGGCGCTTTTCGTAGCCCTTGGTTACGCCCTCGATCATGTTCTTGATGATGTTTCGCGTCGTGCCGTGCAGGGCCCGATTCAGCCGTTCGTCGTCCGGTCGCTCGACCTTGATGGCCTTAGTCTTCTCGTCATACGTGACCTTGATCGTCGGATTCCAGCCCCATTCAAGCTTTGCCCCTTTGGGACCTTCGATGAAAATCTTGTCGCCGTCCAGCCGCACTTTGACGCCGGCCGGAATCGTCACGGGCTGTTTGCCAATACGGGACATGGTACCGATCCTTTATCTCTTCAAAAATCAGATTAGCGTCCGTCACGCTAACCCGAAGCGTAAGTGAGGTCTTTAGCCTTTCGCCCCGCTTACTCTTCGAAATAGTGCGGCAGGATGATCGCTCTTCGCACACAACCCTGAATCCAACCGCGAATGCCTGCCCTCTCGTTGCCGCGTTACCAGACGTTTGCAAGCACCTCGCCGCCCAGTTTATGCTCCCGAGCCTGACGGTCACTCATCACGCCCTTGTTGGTGCTGACGATCGAGATGCCAAGCCCATCCAAGATCCGTTTGAGCTGGTCGGCCCGACGATAAATCCGCAATCCCGGTTTGCTGATGCGCCGGATGTGCCGAATGACCCGTTCGCCTTCCGGTCCGTATTTCAAGTAAATGCGCAAGACAGTCTTGGGCCTGCTGAAGTCGTCGGTCGACTCAAAGGTTTTCTGGCCCTCGCCGGCCGTCTGGTAACGACCCACTTGATAGTCGAGAATGAAGCCTTCGTCCTTGAGGACTTGCGCGACGCCTTTTTTGACGCGCGTGGCGGGCATCTCGACGGCAGGCCGTTCGATTGCGCTGGCATTGCGGATACGCGTCAGCATATCGGCGATCGGATCGGTCATCATGGTCAGTGGCCCGTTACCTGAATCGAAGTCACACAAGGTACTCCTCACGCTCTGCGTGAGGGAAATCATCTCGCGGAGCGAGATAATACTTTACCAACTTGCTTTTCTCACACCCGGAATCAGGCCGTCGCTGGCCATGTCCCGGAAACAGATTCGGCAAACTCCGAACTTGCGATAGACGGCACGGCTGCGACCGCACAGCTTGCAGCGCATTTTAATGCGAATCTTTTCGCGCGGCGTCATCGGCGTTTTTACAGGATCCTTACGATGGGCCTCGAGCTTGGCCATTTGCTTGCGGAATCTTGCTTCTTTCGCAGTCGTTGACATTGTTGATCTCACGTTCACGCGGCCGATGAGCTGCGCGATCTGGTCGAAATTCACACTTCGCGGAACGGCATGCCAAACTGTTTCAACAGTTCGCGAGCTTCGTCGTCGCTGCTCGTGGAGGTCACGATCGTGATGTCCATGCCTTGGGTAAATGTCACCTTGTCGGCGTCGATCTCGGGGAAAATCATCTGTTCGGAGACGCCCATCGAGTAATTGCCCTGGCCATCGAAGCTCTTGGGGTTGATCCCGCGAAAGTCGCGGATGCGGGGCAACGCGACGTTGATCAAGCGGTCCAAGAACTCATACATGCGCTTGCCGCGCAACGTCACTCGACAGCCGATCTCGTTACCCTGACGAAGCTTGAACGAGCTGATCGCGACCTTGGCCTTGGTGACGACGGCCTTCTGGCCGGCGATCTGGCTCAGCTGGTCGACTGCCTGCTCCATTCGATTCTTATCCTGAAGCGCTTTGCCGACGCCCATGTTCAGGACGATCTTCTTCAGCTTCGGAATGCTCATGAGATTTTCGCGCCCGAGCTTCTTCTTGAGATCGGGCACAATCGACTTCGAGTAATGTTCGAGCAAACGAGCCATGGCATTCTCACCCTAAACACGGACGCCGCGGAGCGATGATCTCCGCGACGCGATCTTCACTTGGTCTTCCGGGAGTATTTCGGATTCGGCTTGGACATCAGGCCCAGGCCGGCGCCACACTTCTTGCAAAACCGCTCCTTGGCTCCATCGGTCGTGTAGCGCTTGCCCACGCGAACTCCGCGCCGGCAAGTTCCGCAATACAGCAACACGTTGGAGGCCGCCACCGGCATTTCTTTCGACAACCGGCCGCCCTGCGGATTACGCCGCGACGGCTTCAGGTGCCGATAGACGCGGTTGATTCCCTCGACGACGACCTTGTTCTTGTCGGGCAGCACGCGCAGGACTTTGCCGATGGTCGGCGCCTGGGTGTTGCCGGCATCGTCGCCGATTGTCACTTCCACGATGTCGTTCTTGTGAACGTGCATGATGTTCTCTCTTCCAACTCCGCATCTGGAGAAGGAGATTTACGGTCAAACGACCTCGGCGGCGAGGTTCGTGATTTTGACGAAGCCCTTTTCGCGCAACTCGCGAGCGACCGCGCCGAAGATGCGCGTGCCACGCGGGTTCTTTTCCGGATCGATCAGCACCACCGCGTTGCTATCGAAGCGGACGTAGCTGCCGTCGTTGCGCCGCGCAGCCCGCTTGACGCGAACGACGACGCCCTTCACGACATCGCCGGGCTTGACTTCGGCGCCCGGGATCGCCTTCTTGACGCTCGCGACGATGATGTCGCCCAAGCCCGCATAGCGCCGCTTGTTACCGCCCAGCACCTTGATGCACATGCATTCCTTGGCCCCGGTATTGTCGGCCACGTCAATGAATGTATACATCTGGATCATTTACGTCGCGCCTCATTCAATTCGCATTCATTCGTTGAACGCGGGTCAAAATCAGTGTCCACGCACCGACGGCAACTTCACGCGGTCGGCGCCGGGATGATTGGGGCGTCGACTCTCGGAGCCTGCTTCACGATGCGCACCAAGCGCCAGTTTTTATTTTTGGACAGCGGCCGCGTCTCCATGATCTCGACCGTATCGCCCATGCGCGATTCGTTCTTTTCGTCATGGAAATAGCAAACGGTGCGGCGCTTGATGTACTTGCCATAGCGGGCGTGCTTGACCAGCCGGCCGACTTCGGCTCGGCGGGTCTTGTTCATCTTGTCCCGCGTGACGACGCCGACCAGAACTCGGCGGGCTGCGCGTGCGACCTTGGCAGGCGCCGATTGCTTGGGATCAGCCACGGCCGGCCTCCTTCTTCGGTTGCTGGGCCTTCGCGGCCGCTCGACGGCGCTCGCCCTGGATGGTCAGGATGCGGGCAATGTCCTTTTTCGCCTTGCGCAATTCGCTCGGCGTCTCGAGACGGTCGGTCGCCGATTGAAAGCGCAAATGGAACAAGTTCTTTTCCATTTCGCCAAGGTTGAGGGCGAGCTGTTCCTCGCTCGATCCCCGGTATTCGTTTAGCTTTTCTTTACGCTTCATCGCTTCTGCCTTTAAGGAACCCTCGCGGAGCGAGGGACTACCTTCTCAAACGTTGGGCCGCCGCGTCACAAAGCGGCAGCGGAACGGCATCTTGTAGGCGACGCGGGCGAGGCAATCGCGGGCTGCCTGTTCGGGAAGTCCGGCGACCTCGAACATGATCATGCCCGGCTTGACGACCGCTGCCCAATACTCCGGTTCGCCTTTGCCCTTGCCCATGCGCGTCTCGAGCGGGATCGCGGTGACCGACTTATGCGGGAAGACGCGGATGTAAAGCCGCCCCTCGCCGCGGATGAAGTTGGCCGCCGTGATGCGTCCGGCCTCGATCGCCTCGGCGCTCAACCAGCCGGCTTCCATCGACTGCAAGCCGAACTCGCCCATCGCGACCGCGTTGCCGCGCGAGGCATTACCTTTTACCGTGCCGCGCTGGCTTTTTCGAAACTTGACGCGTTTCGGCATCATTCCCATTGCCGGCCTCCTCGGTCACCAGGTAATCGCCGTTATTGATCCAAACCTTGATTCCGATATTCCCCTGGGCGGTGCTGGCTTCCGTGAAGCCGTATTCGACTTTCGCCCGCAGGGTCGAGAGCGGGATGCTCCCCTCCATCGCCTTTTCGCAGCGAGCCATCTCAGCCCCGCCGAGCCGGCCCGAAAGCTGAATCTTGATGCCCTTCGCGCCGTTCTCCATCGTCTTCTGCATCGCGTTCTTCATCGTGCGGCGGAAGCTGACGCGTTTTTCCAATTGCTCGGCAATGTCCTGGGCCACCAGCTGCGGATCAACCTCGGGGCGGGCAACTTCCATCGTCTTGATTTCAACATGCCGGTGGATCAGGTTTTCCAGTTGCTTGGTCAGCCGATCGATCTTCTCGCCCTTCTTGCCGATGATCGAACCGACTCGGCCCGAGTGAATAAACACAACGACCTTTTCGCGCGTGCGCTCGATGCGGATCCGGGCAATGCCCGAGCCGGGGTGCTTCTTCTTAATGAATTGGCGCAGCCTGAAGTCCTCGACCAGCAGTTCCGAGAACTCTTTCTTGCCGGCGTACCACTGGCTTTGCCAGTCGATCATGATTCCGGTACGAAAGCCGGTCGGGCGGACCTTCTGACCCATGATGAACTCCCAAGCCCAACACTCACTCGAATTTCATCGCCTTCAACCGCAAGCGCCGGCGAGGAGGATCCTGCTCCTCGCCGGCGCTCGGCGGAGTTAATCGGTTGTCAAGCCTGCGCTTGCTCCTGATTCGGAGACTCTTGCTCCTCGGCCAGCGATACGATGATGTGCGCCATGCGCCGCTTGATCGGATAAGCGGTGCCGCGCGCCCTGGGCATGATGCGCTTGAACATCGGCGCGTCGTCCACTCGCGATTCGACGACGACCAGTGCTTCAATGTCGGTCGCTCCCCGGTCTTCCGCGTTGCCGAGTGCGCTGCGCACAACCTTTTCCATCAGCCGAGCGCTCTTGTTCGGCAGAAAGCGCAACAACTGCAGCGCCTCGTCCGCACTCTTGCCGCGGATCATGGTTGCAAACGGGCGGATCTTTCGCGCCGACATATCTGCGAATCGATGCTTGGCCTGATATTCCATCGCTACTCGTCCGTGGCCGGCCAACCGGCCGCATTGACATTCGTTCTCTTGCCGCTGAACCAACCGTCAGCAAACTCAGTCGCCGACGAAAAATTCCGGGGGTAGGATTTGAACCTACGACCTCCAGGTTATGAGCCTGGCGAGCTACCCCTGCTCCACCCCGGGTCCTATTACTTGGCCGGCGGTGGCGCCGCTGCCGCAGCCGCCGCTGCCGCCGACTTCTTGCCGCCGCTATGACCCTTGAAGATCCGCGTCGGCGAAAACTCTCCAAGCTTATGTCCGACCATATCTTCGGTCACAAACAACTTGAGGAAATTCTTGCCGTTATGAATCTCGAATGTCTGACCGACAAACTCGGGGACAATCGTGCAATCGCGCGACCAGGTGCGGATCGGCTTGCGATCCGTGATCCGCTCCTGCTTCTCCACCTTGGCCAGCAGCCGCATATCGACGTACGGGCCTTTTTTCAGCGATCGACTCATAATTGTCCGTCCAAATGTCGTATCACCCCCGCCGATTTTCAGCGAGAGGGTAACAATTATATCTAGCTGCCGCAACCGCTAGCGGCTACGGGCAAAACCTCAACTCGCCAAGGGAGGCTGGTAAGCGATTCGACGCTTGATCGCGAATG
>Ga0207125_10068_pt1 | contig 25436 bp, 27 predicted proteins | sample Alteio_BWMinHeat_19_FD_153556 | JGI IMG/M metagenome (GOLD analysis project Ga0207125, IMG submission 153556) | Enriched cells from forest soil in Barre Woods Harvard Forest LTER site, Petersham, Massachusetts, United States -... | ecosystem: Environmental > Terrestrial > Soil > Temperate forest >...
CGGTGATAGTTTTCTGAAGCTCTGCCTTCCGTGCGGACGTCGATTTTTCCATCTCCTTGGCCTTATCGAGCTTCTTTTCTGCACCATCAACGTCCGTTGAGAGCAGGAGAAGAGCCTGATCGGCCGCCTTCTTTTCTTGGCCGTGAGCAACGGGGGCGCTGATCAACACGATCGCGCAAAAGACAACGGACTGAATCAACCTACGCATGATACGAACTCCTAAATGAGCCAAGCAATTAGTCGAGAGGAACCGTCCTCAAGACATATGCTCAGCGACAATGGTAAAACACGTTGTGGAGAGTAATTTCCCCACAGCCTTCTATCTGCAAAAAGTGCAGACAGGAGTGTGTGGGGAGGCAGTGGTGCCAAGGAACAATTTTTATCAAAATAAAACATTAATTGAATTTGGTCAATTCTTACCTGTTGTCAGTTTTTGCTGACACTATGTTCCGAGGGGGGCTCTTCATCGCCAGAATTTTCACGCAGCCACCGCCCCTTCGCCCGCCATCGGCTGATCCTTATCGGGCGTCAGCGTGTCCTCCGTTCCCGGTTCTGAATCCGGCGCAGGCATCGCATCGCCGACGGTCGGGATGTGCGCATCCTCTTCCTTGATGGGGGTTGCGCCATCATCACCCGCGCCGCCTTCGCCATCACCACCCTCTGCCGGTGTCTCCCCGCGCATTGCGGCCAGTTTGGCCTTGAAGGCGGGCAGTTCCTCGTAGTTGTACATGTCCAGTTCGTAGCCCGAGAGTTCCGTGGCCAGGCGGATGTTCTGGCCCTTCTTGCCGATGGCCATGGGGCGCTGGGCCTCCTCCACGAACACCGCGGCGCGCTTCTTGATGCGCCGCTCCTGGTCGTCCATGCGCTCCTCCGCGTTCACGATGATCACGGCGGAGATCGCGGCGGGCTGCAGCGCCAGCGAGATCAGTTTGATCGGATCCTCGGACCACTCGATCATGTCCACGCGTTCGCCGTTGATCTCCTCCATCACGGCCTGGATGCGCACGCCCTTCTGGCCCACGCAGGCGCCGATGGGGTCGATGCGCGGGTCGTTGCTGCGGACGGCCACTTTGCTGCGGAAACCCGCATCGCGCGCGATGGCTTTGATTTCCACGTCGCCATTCCTCACTTCCGGAATTTCCAATTCCAGGAGCTTCCTCACGAGCGCCGCGTTCGTGCGGGAGATACGCAGTTGCGGCCCTTTGCCCGTCAGTTCCACGCGATCCAGGTACACGCGGATGCGCTTGCCCGTGTAGTAGTGCTCGCCCGGGATCTGCTCGCGCCACGGGAGGCTGACCGTCATGCCCTCGATCTCCAGCGTCACCCAGTTGGGATCCACCTTCGTCACCGTCGCAGTCAAAAGTTCTTCCTCCCGATCCTTGAACATCTCGTACAAGCTCTGCTTTTCCGCTTCCTGCAGCTTCTGCAAAATCACCTGCTTGGCGGCCTGGGTCGCAATGCGGCCGTACTCCACCGGCGTCACGTCGATCGCGATTTCATCGCCCGCCTCGGCATCGGGTTTGATCTTCCGCGCATCCTTCACGCTGATTTCGAAGTTGTCGTTCTCCACTTCCTCCACCACTTCCTTCACCAGCAAAATCGTCGGCATGTCGCGGCCCTCCTCCAGGTCCACGCGGATCTCCTGCTCCTTGTTGCCGAAGTCCTTCCGGTACGCGGTGGCGATGGCCTGTTTGACGGCCTCGATCACCTGATCGGGCTTCACGTTCTTTTCGGAACAGATCTGGTTGATGGCGGCGAGGAAGGATGCGCGCATGACGAGGAGGGTTAAGAATTACCAGAGCGGGTCTCCCACCCGCGGGACAAACGGTAAGACCACCATTCCAAGGTAGGAATAGTGTCAATGAACAGAACCGTTGATAGCGTCAGTATAGCGGTTTACAACACGTACGCAAGGTTCCCCGCGTCGATCATTTCCTTCCTCTGGCACGATTCAGCAATCCTTGGCAGAGAGAGAATGCACCAGACGCAAGGGAAAATACCCTCGCTTTCACTCTTTCTGGTGGAGCAACGGGGGCGTTGAGGGGGCCGTTCAGTTTTTCCAGCAGTCCAACCCTCATCGGGAATGTTGCCACCACCGAATCCTTCATCACCAGCGCGTGACGGCCATCCCTGGAGTACCGCACAATGTACCCTTTTTGTACCCTGAAGGTATTCTTTGTCGTGGACCATTTTGGGATGTCTACGGGCACGGCCGACTGCAACGGTTCCTGCCACTGCAATTTGTCGGGAGGTGCCTGACCTTTTTCCTCCTCCATTATTTGCGCCCAATCGATGGCTCTTGGTGTTTCCACAGCAGAATTATATTTCATTTTCTCTCCCTGTCACCTCTCTGGAATGGTTCAATACCTTCGCATCACCCTGCATTTACTTATTTATCGCGACTACGCCTTTTTCACGGGCAATTGCGCGATCACTACCCCCATCCACACCAGGAAGAGTAGTGTGAAGAGGAGCGGGAAACCGAACCCGGTAAGTGTGCTCACCAGTCCGTACGCCAGCGGCAACGTCAGGCCGAAGTACGAGAGGCGATAGAGTTCGCTGTATGCGGTCTTTCTTCCCATGATCCAGGCAAGCAGCAAGAGGAGCAGGCTCATCACCGCGATGTAGACGAAGTACCCCAGCAGCCGGAAGCCGGTGATGAGGAACGGCAGGAAGATGCACAGGAGCACGAGCAGGACCATCAGGAACGGCCCCGCCAGATCGGCGTACGAGAGGATCTTTGCCAGCAGCGCGTTCACCTTCGCCTGGGTCACCACCATGTCCGGCCTCATGCTGGCATAGGGGACCAGCTTCAACGCGCCGTTCTTATCGGGCATCACGAGTGCGGTTTTTGTGAGGAGAAAAAGCGAATGGTACTGCGCGTACGATTCCGCGCCGGCCTTCGTGTCAATCGCCACCAGGTGATCGATCGTCAGGTCGCCTGCAGCCTGATCCTTCATCAAGTACGTTTTCCATGTCGCCGGGATTTCGATGTAATACGGCTCCTGCACGTTCGTGGTCAGCGTCCCGTCTTTGATCGTCAGCACCAGCCCGGCCGGGTACAGATGCATCATCTCCGTCTTTCCCTCGCTGATGAACGTCTGGACGGCCGGAGCAACCCCGAACAGGCCCACAAACAGCGGGATGGCCATCGCGACCGACGTCATCAGCAATATCAATGCCAGGTATCCCACGCCCTGCCCGGTGCTCAACTTGCGGAATTTCAGGTACGCCTCCGGATCGGTGGCGGCGGACCAGAGGGCTCCGAAAAAGCGCTTGAGGGGGGACATGCGGGGAGCGTATCACTTCATCACGCTGGGTACGAGATGCGGAGTTTCTCTTTTTTTTATTATCCTCTCATTCTTTTCAGCCAATTTTTGACTGAAGATCCAATCGCGACGATTCTCTCCACTACTCCTTTCTGCGAACCCACAGAAATATCGTGAACAGCCTTGATGGGGCCATTCAACTTTTCCAGTAATTCCATACTGAATGCTTTGTAAATCATCACATGATTTTTGCCGTCGCCTGCATCGTCCACGTATGTAACCCAGGCACACGTTCCGTCCCTTGATATTTTCATGACAATGCCTTCTGTGACAGGATTTCCGGTTTTTCGCAGCGCGGTGCGGCTCAATAGTTTGATTTCAGGGGGATCTGCAAGATCCGGGCCCCACTCAATTTCGTTCTTGTTCAGTTTTTTTGCCGTTTCTTCCTCCAAGAGCCTCTCCAAGTCCGGGGGTAGCTGGTGTTCCATATGTTTTATATTATACAATAATTTCTATTTATTATCAATTCCCCTCAAAAAGGCTTTGGCATGCCTTCCATGCATCCCCGGAAGCATTGCCGCAATCCGATATTTCATCATTTTTTTCCCGTGCGGCACCAGCTTCAGATCCGGTGTCACGCGATCCATCATCACGGCGGAACGGCCGAGTGTTTCCATCCGGCGCAGAGAGTCATTCATTTCCATATGGTGATGATGGAGCGCCTTCGCATCAGGCTCATAGAATAATTTCACGCCCGCTTTTCTCAGCTTCCAACCCCACTCGATGTCCTCCCAGCCGTAGAGCGTCACGTCCTCGCGGAACGGAAACTTCTTCGCGATTTTTTTGGGTACGCTCAACTGGTTCGTGTACGTGAAGCGTTGCTGCATCGCCTCCGGCACGAAGTGATGCCCATAGCGCGCGATCATCGGATAGCCGAACTGCCAGCCTGATTTCTCCAGCCACCGCATCACCGGCGTGATGCCGCAGGCGGGATCCCAGGTGACGAAGCCAAGAACTGCGGAATTGAGAATTGAGAATTGAGAATTGAGAATTTTGAGGTGTTTCTCGCACGCATCAGGGGCCAGAAAAATATCGTCCCCGACGAACATCACGAATTCGCCGGTTGCTTCTGCCACTCCTTTGTTGCGGGCCACACCCTGCTGACTCTTGGGAATTTCAAAAAAGCGAATTGGGATTTTGGAGCTGGGATTTGCAGTTTCGAACAGCCGCGCTGTTTCGTCATCATGCCCGTCACTCACCACAATCACCTCCAGCCGATCCGCCACCGTCTGCCGTTCAATACGCTCCAGGCACTGTTTGAGGATGGCAGCCCGCTTGTGCGTGGGGATGATGAGGGAGAGGGCGGGAGGCAATGGAGAAGGGAGAATGTAGAATGGATAATGACAACTGATGGCTTATTCTCCATTATCCATTATCCATTCTCAATTCATTCGTGCGTATTCTCTACCTCGACCTCGCCAGCAACCACGGCTCCCTCGCCTGCGTGGACGATGCGTCGGTCGTTCACCTGACCTCCGTCGATCACCGCATCGATGATTCCGTGCTCACGGGATTGGTCGAACAGACGCTCAAGGATGCCGGATGGGCCTACGAGGACCTGAGCGGCATCGCGTGCGTGGTCGGCCCCGGTGGGTTTACGAGCCTCCGTGTGGGCGTGGCGGCGGCGAATGCGCTGGGGAGTGCGCTGGGGATTCCGGTGTGCGGGGTGCATTTAAGTGATTTATATAGGGCACGAAGCCCTCTCCCGGCGCTTCGCGCCACCCTCTCCCGTCCGCGGGAGAGGGAACAAGGAAAATCTATTTTCTGGTTGCACTCCACCAAACGCACCGAACTCTTTATTCGCAGCAATGAATTCCCTGGACCTCAATGCATCACACTCGAGGAATTGCCCAAGCATTTGAAGAAAGGCCAGGAATGGATGGGGGAGCTCATTCCTGAGCACCAGAAGATCGTCACGGATGTAGGCCTGACGCTTGTGCCGCTCCTGGCACTTGAGGAAGTGCTGCCGGAGTTTTTGGGCAGTCAGAAGTACCAGAAGCAGATCCTGCAGCCGTGGTACGGGAGGGGGTGGTGAGCGTTTCGCGCCATTGCTGCCCCCATATTTCCGCATCCTTCTGACAAAAAGAAAGCATCCACCGTTTTCTCATCCCCCGACTGTTGCGATTTTTGCCCGCACGAGTTGTAATGTGCCTGCCCCTCCTTTTTGTATGAGTTCCCTCTCGGTACTGTCCGGCCCTGACACCTTTTCTTTCGAACCGCCCTCTGCGAAGGCGCTTTCCATTGAGCTCCAAAGCCATCCAGGGCATACATTAGCCGCACCCGATCGAGTCACGCAGGGAACGGTGAATGGAACGATTGCAGGCACCCGTCGCATGTTCCAGAAAAACGACATCCTGTGGGAAGAGGCAAGGGCACGGTGGGTGGCGTCGAACGGCATTCAGCCGGATCCAACAAGCGAGCACTTCAGCCAATTGTGGGACGAGGCGGGACGTCGGTGGCAGCAGTCGAAGACCGGGCAGCTGGATCTGTAGAATCCGATGGCGCTGTGCCCAGGTAAGAAGCCCGAAAATCCCTACGGCATTATTCTTCTCTTCCCCGCCTTTTCAGGTTACAATAAAGTGTCCCGCCTTCGCCCGTCATTAATTTTTAGTAGCAGCATTTTCCCAGCTCTGCATCCCTACGGTAGGCTACGGCGGGCAGGCCCTCTCCTTATCTATGGCTTTCTTAGACACGCTCAACCGGCTCCTCGGCGACCCCAACAAGAAAGAGATTAAAAAACTCTGGCCGGTGGTTGCGCAGGTGCGCGAGCGCGGGACCAAAGACGATATCCGCGCGCTGACATTGGAAACCATCCCCGCGAAGACCGAGGAGTTGAAGAAGAAGGTGCAGGAGGGGATCGCCGGAGGCAAGACCTCCAAACAAGTCCTGGACGAAATTCTGCCGGAAGCGTTCTCGGTCGCTATCCGCGCGTGCGAGTTGCTGCGCGAAACCAAAGCCTCCATGAAGATCGGCAACCAGGAATTCACGTGGGACATGGTGCCGTTCGACGTGCAGATCATGGGAGGCGTCGTGCTGCATCGTGGCTCTATCTCTGAAATGAAGACGGGTGAAGGAAAAACACTCGTCTGTACGCTGCCCGTCTACCTGAACGCGCTCGAGGGCAAAGGCGTCCATGTGGTCACGGTGAACGACTACCTGGCCAAGCGCGATGCGCTCTGGATGGGCCTCCTCTACAAGGCATTGGGGCTCACGACCGGCGTCATCGTCCACGGGCTCCCCAACGACCAGCGGCGCCAGGCATACGCCTCGGATGTGACCTACGGCACCAACAGCGAATTCGGGTTCGATTACCTGCGCGACAACATGGCCACGGCCATCGGACGGCAGGTGCAGCGCGGCCTGCACTACGCCATCGTGGACGAGGTGGACTCGATCCTGATCGACGAAGCCCGCACGCCGCTGATCATCAGCCAGCCGGCGGGGGAATCCACCGAGAAGTACGCGCAGTACGCGCAGCTCGTCATGCAATTGCAGGAGAACACGCACTACAATACGGATGAAAAACAGCGCACGGCCACGCTGAGCGAAGAAGGCATCAGGAAAATGGAGCAGATGCTGAACGTGGAGAACATCTACACCGAGAAGGGCTTCGAGGAAGTGCATCACCTGGAGCAGGCGCTGAAGGCCCACGCCATCTTCAAGCGCGATGTCGATTACGTGGTGAAAGAGGGCGAGGTGATCATCGTGGACGAGTTCACGGGCCGCCTGATGCCGGGGCGCCGCTACAGCCACGGCCTCCATCAGGCCATCGAGGCCAAGGAGAAAGTCGTGGTGCAGCGCGAATCGAAAACGCTTGCCACCATCACGTTCCAGAACTACTTCCGTCTGTTCAAGAAACTGGCGGGCATGACGGGTACGGCGAAAACCGAGGAGGAAGAATTCGAGTCCATCTACAAGCTCCGCGTGATCGTGGTTCCCACGAACCAGTCGATGATCCGCGTGGACAAATCCGACGCCATCTACCGGACGATGAGCGCCAAATTCAGGGCCGTGGCCAAAATCGCCCGCGAGCGCTACGACCGCGGGCAGCCGGTGCTGATCGGCACCACCAGCATCGAGAAATCGGAAGTGATGAGCTTGTTGCTGGAGAAAGAAGGCGTGCCCCATCAGGTGCTCAACGCCAAGCTGCACGAGAAGGAAGCAGAGATCGTGGCCAAGGCCGGCCAGCGCGGCGCCATCACGATCGCCACCAACATGGCGGGCCGCGGCACGGACATCAAGCTGGGCGAGGGCGTCAAAGACCTGGGCGGCCTCGTGATCCTCGGCACCGAACGCCACGAGGCACGGCGCATCGATAACCAGCTGCGCGGCCGCGCCGGACGCCAGGGCGACCCGGGCGAGAGCCAGTTCTTCGTTTCCATGGAAGACGAACTGATGCGCCTCTTCGGCGGCGACCGCCTCAAATCCATGATGGAGAAACTGAATGTCCCGGACGACGTCCCGCTGGAGAATGGCCTCGTCTCCCGCAGTATCGAGAGCGCGCAGAAGAAAGTGGAAGGCCGCAATTTCGACATCCGCCGCCACGTGCTGCAGTACGACGACGTGATGAACAAGCACCGCGATATCATCTATAAGAGACGGCAGAAAGTATTGGAAAAAATTGTTGAGGCGGAAAAAGTGCTCGAGGTGTCCAAGGTGATGGACGTGTCCGAAGTGAAGGATGACGGAGCCACCTCGAACACGTCGCTCACTTCGAGCCCCTCGAGCACCTTGCCCCTGCACGACGAAATCCTCAATGATCTGAAGCGTGAAGCTCAAACCATTGTTTTGGCTCACACAGCCAGTGACCTGGAGGACGAGTGGAATCTGAAAGAGATCGGAGAAAATCTGGCGACGCTGCACGAAGGCATCCATCACGAGGAACACCGCAAACACTTCTCCACATTCACGGACCGGGATGAGCTCGTGAAGTATGTCACGGACCTGGTCGTCAATTTCTACGAGAAGAAATGCACGGAATTCGATCGCGATACGGTGGCGCGGGCCGAGAGCATCGTCACGTTGCGCTCGATTGATACGCACTGGATGGACCACATCGACGACATGTCGCATTTGCGCGAACAGGTGGCTTTCAGCGGCTACGCGCAGCGCGACCCGTTGATCGAGTACCAGGACCAGGGCTTCCGCCGCTTCCAGCAGCTGATCCAGAACATCAGCTCCACCATCGTCCGCACCCTGATGCAGGCCGACTTCGCGCAGTTCAGCCCCCAGGCGATGGCGGTGCTTCTGGAAGGGGAGAACGCCGAGAACCTGCAGACGAACGCCGCCGAGATCGAAGGCGAGCTGGAGAAGACGGGCGCGGGCGCGGCGATTGCGCGCTCAGGACCGCAGGCGGACAGCGGAGTCTCGGCCGTTGAGATATCAGGAGGAGTGGAGCGTCATCAGGCTCCCCCATCCGGCCCGGCGAAGGCCCAGCCGAAAGTGGGAAGGAATGACCTGTGTTTCTGCGGCAGTGGCAAAAAGTTCAAAAAATGTCACGGACGAAATTCCTGAGGTGACGACACATGCACGGTCCGGAGTACACTTTTCCCATGCCCCTTTCCCCCATCCTCGGCCACCGCACCCAGCTGGAGCAGCTGCGCCAGGACCTGCAGACGGGCAATGTGTCCCATGCGTACCTGTTCGAAGGAGCGCGGCATCTGGGGAAGTTCAGCGTGGCCAAGTGGTTTGCGTCCGAGCTCCTCACGGCGCATCTGGAGGGCGCGGAGCGTGCGGCAGCGGAGCATCAGGTGGAGCGACTGCTCTCGTCCGACCTGCTCGTGTTGGACAAGCTCTGGATCGAGGACCAGATGGAGGATTTTGACGAAATCGCCAAGTACTCGAACATCACGCAGGATCACCGCAAGAAGGCAAAGGCGCGCAGCGATACGATTTCCATCGATGATGTCCGGGCCATCCAGGAACGGCTGTACGAGATTCCCACCGGGCGGTTCCGCTGCTGCCTGATCCGTTCCGTGGAACGCATGCAGGCGGAGGGAGTCAATGCGCTCCTGAAAATCCTGGAGGAGCCGCCACAGGGGCTTGTCTTCATCCTCACGACCGAATCGATGTCCTCGCTCCTGCCGACGCTCGTCTCCCGTGCGCGCGTGCTGCGCTTTTCCCGCCTGCACGATGAAGAGATGGAGCAATTGCTCGCGGACGCGTCCGAGCAGGATGCGCGGTTCCTCATCCGCCTGGCACAAGGTGCCCCCGGCGTCATCGTCCGGCTGCGCGGGGATCCGGAGCGTCTGCGCGCGGAACATGCGCTGTACGCCGCCGCCGTGGCCGCGTGGCACAGCGGGTCACTGCTCGAGTGCCTGCAGAACCTGCGCCCGCTGGAGGACAAAACAGCCGCCGGTCGTTTTCTTCTCCATCTGGCACTCTCGCTGCGTGACGAAATCCTCACGCTGCCTGCAGGGGCGGGGGAGGCGCTGATGGAGCTGGTCCGCGGCATGGATACCAACGTTTCCCGGCAGATGCTGGCGCAGAAATTCGCGATGGATGTGCGGGGGCTGTAGGGGCTCTTGCAATACTTCCACTCCTGTTCCCTTGCCCTATTTGGCCCTGCCTGCTAGGCTCAGATGCTGTTCCACGCGCAATTCTGATTTATATCCTCGTCTTCGCCGGCTCCATTTTGGGGATTGTGGTCCTGTTCGGGGCGCGCTCGCTCCTGCGCAACAGGTCCATTCGCCGCTTCGTGCGCAGCGTGCGCCAGCGCTTCCGCTTCGCCGAGGAGCGGGGTGCGGTATTCATCGATGAGAAGCCGGTGCTGAAGCCCCGCAAAAATCCGCGCACCTCCGCCATCGACATGCAGCAGGTGCGGTCGTTCACCCACATGGCCGAGAAGGCGATCGCGCAGAACAAGATCGAGGAGGCCGAGCGCCTGTTCATCCAGGCGCTCACGATCCAGCCACAGGCGTTCGATGTGCAGGCGGAACTCGCCAAGCTCTACCTCACTACCAACCGCGAGAACAAAGCCGAGGCCATGTACCGCGAACTCCTCACGCACCGGGATGACGTCTCCTTCCACGCGAACCTCGGCCTCGCGTACTACCGGCAGGCCAAGTACGTGGAGGCGTGCCAGGCGTATCAGGAAGCACTCAATCGTGACCCGCAAACACCCGAACGCTCAGCTGCATTGGGTCGCGCCTGCATCGCCGCCCGCAAGTTCGAGGATGCGGCGCCGCTGCTCGAAAAAGCCACAGCGAGGCTCTATCGCGACACGGAACTCCTTCATTTGCTGGCGGAATGCTATCTCCAGCTCGGTTCAACGGAGAAGGCCGAAGAGGCGTACCGGAGGATCAACAAGATCGAGCCGTATGATGAAGAGGTCAAAGCAAAACTATTGAGTTTGGCGAGGGTATAAATACGACAAAGAAATTGAGAATTGAGAATGGATAATTGAAAATGATGGAAGCAGATGAGGATCGAGTGGGTCTTCCATATTATCAATTCTCAATTTTTCTGATTGTTCACTAATATTCGATTACCTCGACAGTAACATCCCCCTTCACCTCACTCTGGCAGCTCAGCCTGTCCGGATCTTCCATCACGCCCATGTTCTCCTCCCGCTCGTTCCGGGGGCTCAAATTCTCCATACCTTCCTTCACCTTGCACATGCACGTGGTGCAGAAGCCGTTGCCGCCGCAGGCATGTTCCATGGGGATGCCGGCATCCAGGGCGATCTGGAGGATCGATTTGCCGGGTTCGGCTTCCACGATCTGGATCTGGCCGGAGTGGTGGAAAGTGACTTTGGGCATGGACGAACAGAATAGTGGAATATTGGAATAATGGAATATTGGGGCAAAGCCGGCAGCGGGCTTAATTTCCATCCCCATTACTCCGCTATTCCATTACTCTACTACTCCATGCCGCCTCTCCTCTCCCTCACCAGCCTTCACATCTCCATCGAGGGGAAGCCGGTCGTCAATGGCCTGTCCCTGACCGTCCGCCCCGGCGAAATCCATGCAATCATGGGGCCGAATGGGTCTGGCAAATCGACGCTTGTGAATACGCTGATGGGTCACCCGAAATATGAAGTGACGGGAGGCTCCGCTGAGTTCCATGGCGCAGACCTTCTGGCGCTCCCGCCCTCCGACCGCGCCAGCAGGGGACTGTTTCTGGCATTTCAGTACCCGAAAGAAATCGCAGGGGTCACGCTCAGGAGTTTCCTCTTCGCTGCGTACAAAGCGCAGTCAGCAGTCCGCGGCGACCTGCCCAAAATCATTTCGCCCATCAAGTTCAAGAAGATGCTGGAGGAGAAGATGAAGACGCTGCACATGGACGCGGCGTTTTCCGAACGCTTCCTCAACAAAGGGTTCTCGGGCGGGGAGAAGAAGAAGGCGGAAGTGCTGCAGATGAGCATCCTGCAGCCGCATCTGGCACTGCTGGACGAGACGGATTCGGGCCTGGACATCGATGCGCTGAAGATCGTCGCCGAGGGGGTGAACGCCATGAGGTCACCGGCATTCTCTGCCGTGCTCGTTACGCATTACGCGCGCCTCCTGGATTACATCGCGCCCGACCGTGTGCATGTGATGGTGAAGGGGAAGATCGTGGAGAGCGGAGGAATGGAGATTGCAAGAAAGCTGGAGAAAGAGGGATATGGGGCTTTTAGGGAATAGTAAGAAGTGAGAAGTAATCAGGGGAAAAAAGAGACAGCCGCATATCAATTCTGCTACAGTCACGCGAGTCCCTTCTGACTATTTACTTCTCACTACTCCCTAAACGCCATGGACACCATCACCCTCCGTCCCCCGAACTGGATGCCTGTCGTGCTGCTTGTCGCCATTGTGATCGGCGGCGGTTTCTATGTGGCTGGCAAGAAGATCGAGGCGCAGGATCACACGCCCACGACGATTGACGTGACCGGCGAGGGGAAGGCCTCGGCGGTTCCCGATATCGCGGAACTGAGCTTCGGCTTCACGGTTTCCCACGTTGCCACGGCAAAAGCCGCCATGGATACCCTGGGCAAGAACATGCAGGCGGTCTTTGATGCCGTCAAAAAAGCCGGCGTGGACGAGAAAGACATCCAGACGCAGGAACTGAACCTGAACCAGGCGTTCGACTGGAGTACCGGAAAGCAGACGCTCCTCGGGTACGACGCGACGCAAAATCTGACGGTGAAAGTGCGCAATATGGACAGCGTCAGCGACGTGCTGGCGGCCGCCACGAATGCCGGAGCCAACCAGGTGGGCGGCGTCACGTTCACGGTCGATGATCCCGAGAAGGCCCGTGCCGCAGCCCGTGCGTACGCCATTGCCCAGGCACAGCAGAAAGCCCAGGTACTGGCTGACCAGTTGCACATGCATTTGGGAAGGGTCCGGAACTTTTCGGAAGGCGGAGGCATCCAGCCCCCCCTGCCCATGATGGCCGGGGCTGCGATGGAAAAATCCGCCGATGTCGCGCCCACGCCGCTCCCGGCCGGGCAGCAGGAGACGGACGTGCAGGTGAACCTCACCTACGAGTTACAGTAAAAGGCTGCAAAGTGGCGTTCTTTAGGGAATAGTAAGTAGTGAGAAGTAAAAAGGTCCCATCTCACTCGTTACTATTCCCTAAACGCCCATGGATATCTACGCCTTCCTCTCCTCCCGCGCCATCACATACCAGCGCTTCGATCACGAAGCCGTCTTCACGTGCGAGCAGGCGAAGGAGATAAGGTGGCCCACCCACCTTCGCCAAGGCTTCGGTGGGCAAGTGCCCGGAAAAGACACCAAGAATTTGTTTCTGAGAGATGATAAAGGCAAGCGGCACTTCCTAGTGGTCGTCGGACATGAGAAGAAGGTCGATCTGAAGGCGCTTAAAACGATTCTGGGCACTCAAAAACTTTCATTCGCCTCACCAGAGAGACTCAAAGAGCACTTGGGAGTCGAGCCCGGCTCTGTGACGCTCCTCGGCCTCGTTCATGATCAGGAAAAACATGCGGTGGAGGTGTTCATCGACCAGGCAATCTGGGACGCCCAGGCCGTCTGCTGCCACCCCCTGGTGAACACGGCCACGCTCTGCATCCCGCACGAAGGCATCGTGAAATTTCTGGAGGCGACGGGGCATCAACCGAAGATAATCCTCACCCCGCCCAAATCCGAGTAATCGAAATGTTCCGCCGCGCCGATGGAACCGATGAAGAAGCGGTTCTTGGGCATGTGCATGTCGTGTGCAACATCGTTGATCACCGCAGGTCCGAACTTTCCCTTCCTGGTCATCACATCGATCGTGAAGTGCGGGTAAAAGCCTGCTTTCTGCAAGTGCGGAAGCGCGGCGCGGATCTCCCGCAGGTGCTGTTCATCATGTTCGCAGCCGTCGGAGCAATGGACGATGGTCACCTTGCAGCCGCCTTCGTTGCGGGCGATGTAGTCCAGCGTCGCCTGCAGGCGGTACACGTGGTGCACGAACGCCACGAAGTGCCCCTCGCTGATGTATACGAAACGCCGGGCGAAAAAATCGTGCACGGGCGGGAGCCACTTTGTCAGCCGCAGCAGGATGCGGAGAATCCAGTGCTGGTAGACCACGCACAGGACGATGAAGATCACGGGGACGAAGTACATCGCGAAGAAGACCAGGTTGTTCGGGTCGATGCGGATGTTGCCCACGATGCCCATGATCGTGGCCAGGAAGGCGATGATCACTGCGATCATCGGGGCGCGGTACGTGCGCTTCAACTCGTTCCGGCCCTCGCGCAGGATCAGGTTGCCCAGCGCGAACAGGCTCATCACGCCCAGGAAGGCGATGGTGTAGACGCCGGCGAGCGACAGCAGGTCCCCGTGCGTCAGCAGCAGGATGGAACTGCACAGCAGGAAGAACGCGATCACGATGCGCGGGAACGACCCGCGGCTGTTCTTCTTGCTCAAAATGATCGGGATGCAGCCGTCCGCGCTCATGCGTTGCAGGAGTCCGCTCACGCCCACGTAGGCGGTCAGGACCGCCCCGCACAGCACCAGGAACGCGTCGGCTGCCACCAGGTAGCGCAGCCACGCGCCACCGATGGAGAACGCAGCATCCGCCAACAGGTAGTTGTTCGCTGCCACGATCTTTGCGTACGGCATGCTCTGCAGCACCACCAGCGCGATCAACGGATTGAAGAACGTCACCCCGATCAGCATGTTCCGGAGGGTCTTCCGGAAGACACCTCTCTGCTGTTCCTCCACAAAGTTCGCGGAGCTCTCGAATCCCGAAACGCCCAGGAGCGACGCGGAGAACGCGAGGACGAGCATCGTCAGGATGCCGCCGTTTTTCAGCAGGATGCCGTTCGTGGCAACGATGTTGGCTGCGAGGTACGATGTTCCGTGGAGCGCGTAGAGGACGCCGAAACCCAGGAAGAGCAGAAGCGTCAGGATATGGAAGAAGAAGATCCCGATGGCGACGCGCGCGGAATCTTTGACGCCCGTGATCACCAGCAGCGCGAAGCAGAAGAGGATGAAAATCGTCACGGGGATCACCTGCAGCCCTGCCGTCTGATGGAGAAACTGCAGCGCCGCGTTCTGCACGCCGATGTTCAGGTATTCCACGCCCACCTTCGCCGAGATCACGGCCGTCGCCACGTACGAGAGCAGCGTCATCACGCCCGCCATCGCCGCGACGATCTTGGAGGTGCCGTTCAGCAGGCAGTTATAGGCGCCGCCGTTCACGGGCAGCGCCTCCACCACTTCGGTGTAGACCTTCTTGTACAGGTACAGCACGAACCCGATGCCGAGCAGCACCAGCGGCGCGTAGATGCCGGCGAACAGGATCGCGATGCCCGAGACGTACAGGGCGGAGCTCAGAATATCGTTCCCGCAGATCGCGGTGGCGGCCACCTGGCCCAATTTGTGGTGTGCGGAAGATTCGGAATGCATCAGGGGAGTATACAGTATTTTTGTCCAAAACTGAAGGCAAATCGGCTCCCAGATTCAAGAATATCATTTTGGTCCGATAGCGATGATGCGCCGCCGGAAATCATCCTTCACCTCTTTCGGGATCATGCGGAGAGCCAGCCAGCAGAAAAAGATGATCACCCCGAGATCGTCCATCTGGCCGAAGAAGGGAATCGAATCGGGAATGAAATCAAGCGGCCACAACAAATAGAGGAGCGCGAGTAACGGCAGTATTTTGGCCAGGGCCGGGGTGCGTTTGTCTTTGACCGCGGCGCGGTACAGCAGCCAGGCGTTGCGGAGGCGGATGAAGAGCGTCACAAGGGGAGTATGGCATTGGCCTGCAGGTTTGGCATTCTTTTTCCCCTTCTAAGGGTGTCTCTTGCGCGGATCCGACCCCACATTCACCTCGAATTCAGGCGGAAGGCCGTGGTGAACGAAGGCCGTGCGGTATGTGCGCACGTCGTGCCAGAACGATTCCATCAGGGTCCTGCGCCTGCTGACGTTATACAAGATCCCGCGTCCCGATTCCGACGACAAATCCACCACCGTGCCCCACATTTTTTTGATATCCTCCTTCGACAAATACAAATGAGGGATGCTTACCACCGTAACGTCGATTTTCTTTCCCCGGAGGATGCCATCGAGCGTCGGCCGCACATCCTGCGCGAAAGCCGTGACCAGACGGACACGGGGGTCCGCGGTCAGATGTGCCCGCCGCTGCAGGATGAACTTCATGGAATCGCGGTTGCAGTCAACGCCGATGTACAGCCCGTCGGGCGGGAGCATGTCCCTCCGCGCCATCACCACTTCCATCAGCCGCCCGGTACCCACCCCCAATTCCAGGATCACGCGCGCGCCTGGCGGGATCTCGTCCGCAATCTCTTCGAAAAAATTCCATCGCGGCACCATATATGCGCCCGAGGATCCGATAGACTTGAAGTACAGACCGTGTTCCTCGATGCCGGCCGCGAGATTCCGCAACAGACCCATATCGGCGCAGTGTACCAGACGGCGCACGCATCAGGCAGTGATTTTGGTTATGCGTCCGTGCCCCTGCGCTTGTTGTACTCACTCATCCACTGATCCGTCTCGCGCATCACCATTCTCTCACGCTCAATCTGCTGTTGAGTGGGAACAGTCTGTGTGAGGATTGCCGGGACGTTCTTGGTGCGGATGGTGATGGTGAGCATATGGGTGATGGGTCGAGACGGTGAGATGTACAATACACTAATAATTAGATGTGTCAATAGTTATGAAATTGGCCTCGATAAGGCAATAAATCAGACTTCTTTGTCGATGGTTGGGGGAGGTTCTGGGGGTCTTACTGTCTGCCTGTAAGCCTCCACTCCTTTCGCAGGATCGGGCTTGTCGAATTCCGCCCGTACTTGTTCGCTTATCTTTGCAATTTCGAGACGGGCAGCGGCGCTCATCTGAAGACGCTCCAGGGCAAGTTCAACAGATTCATCTTTCTTTATTTCCTGCTCCGGTTTCAGGAGGCCTTCTTTTTGAAGTGCCCGGGTGAGAACCTGCTGGAATGTTTCTGGCATGGGGTGAGTGTATCGCAGCCCACAATAATGCCCAATCTCACTACAGCCCCGACCCACGGGAGCAGGCCTTCTGCCTGCCGCTTGATGGAAAATGGGCCTCTCAACTGTATGTTTGTACTTCTTATTCATCTTGCCTTAAATTTTCTTCTTTGGAGGAATAGGCGCAATAGGTGGAGCACCTGGTTGTAGTGGTGCCAATTTTCCAAATAGATAAGGTGGTAAAACTGGAGATTTTCTATCAAACAAAGGCATACAGGCATGTAGCCATCCAAGAAATTCAATCAATATTTTAGAATCGGGTCTTGTAAGCCATCCTGGAACTCGGCTGCCATCTCCTAATTGAAATATAATAGATCCATTCCCGTCTCCAAAATCAATCGAATGCCCTCTATTTAGAATAAAAACTGCATCCACTGTTCGTCCATGTTTTTCCGTAGCTTCTACTAAAATTTCATCTACTAGATCAATAGAGATGGATGACTCAAAAGCAAATACAAAGTAAGGAGGTGACTCAAAAAATCGTGCGTCTCCAGAGGCGATTGACCGTGTTGTACCCACTCCAGGATCAATATTAAGAGAGCGAAGCGCTAATGCATTTGAAATGGCAGATTCCAATTCTTTTCGATCCAAAATCGATTTTACTTCTCCAACCGCCGCAATGCCTTCTATCAAATATAAACCTGGAATGGCTCCAGAATAATTAAAAGGATGATATTGATTAGTGATGATCACATCAATTTGTTTGGAATTCGCTCCAGTAGAGTCAATAATTTCACCCTGTCCACAGCTATAATTTTTAGGAAGATGCTCCCTCAAAAATGTGCGCAATTCCTCTTCGACACGGGAACCCTTATTTCCTTTGTGATTAAGCTCAGCCCTTATCTCCTCTAGGCCGGCCGCCAATTTTAACTCAATTGCCGCCAATTTTAGCTTTAAATCGGGCATATCAATGTAATATATGTTTCTGCATGGAAAATAAAGCCATCTTCGCCGGCCTGAATCGTAGTGTCTTCGACGAAGCCAACCCCTCCCCCTACACGGTGGGCCTCAAAAAAGGTCTGTCCGAAGAACTCGTCCGGCAGATCAGCGCCGATAAAAAAGAGCCTGCCTGGATGCTCAAGAACCGCCTTGATTCACTCAAAATTTACTACGAGAAGCCATTGCCCATGTGGGGGGCAGACCTGAGCAAGCTCGATCTGGACGACATCATCTACTATGCCCAGTCCGGTGCTGAGAATGTGAGTGACTGGAAAGAGGTGCCCGAGGAAATCCGCAAGGTCTACGACCGGCTGGGGATTCCGGAGGCCGAGCGGAAGATGCTGGCGGGGGTTGGCGCGCAATACGAATCGGATGTGGTCTATCACTCGCTGAAAAAACAATGGGAGGATCTGGGCGTGGTGTTCCTGGATATGGACGACGCGGTGCATCAGCATCCGGATCTGGTGCAGAAATATTTCATGAAGTGCGTGCCCGCGACGGACCACAAGTTTGCGGCATTGCATGGGGCCGTGTGGAGTGGCGGGACGTTCCTCTATGTTCCCAAAGGTGTGAAGGTGAAAGACCCTCTCCAGGCGTACTTCCGCATGAATGCCAAGAACATGGGGCAGTTTGAGCACACGCTGATCATCGTGGAGGATGAAGCCGACGTGCATTACATCGAGGGGTGTTCGGCCCCCAAGTACGGCTCGCACGCTTTGCACGCGGGACTCGTGGAAGTCTTTGTAAAACCCGGCGCGAAAGCCCGCTATTCCAGTGTCGAAAACTGGAGCCGCGATACGTATAACCTGAACACCAAACGCGCGATCGTGGAACGCGACGCGACCATGGAATGGATCGGCGGGAACATGGGCTCGGGCGTCACGATGCTCTACCCGTGCTCAGTCCTGGTGGGCGAAGGCGCACGGTGCGACCACATGGCCATCGCGTTCGCCAACAAAGGCCAGTGGCAGGATACGGGGGCAAAAGTCTTCCACATGGCTCCGCACACAAGCTCCAAGGTCACATCCAAGTCCATCAGCAAAGATGGGGGAGTCGCCGTCTATCGTGGCCAATTGAAAGTCGCGCCACATGCGCACGACTGCACCGCGAACGTGGAATGTGATGCTCTCCTGCTCGATGAGATCAGCCGCACCGACACGATCCCCGATATCCAGATTCGCAACAATGACGTCACGATTGCGCACGAGGCGACTGTGGGGAAACTGAGTGAGGAAGACATGTTCTACCTGATGAGCCGCGGCATTCCGGAGGATGAGGCGCGGGCGATGATCGTCAATGGCTTCATCGAGCCGATTGTGCGGTTGTTACCACTCGAGTATGCGGTCGAGATGAATAGATTGATTGAATTGGAGATGGAGGGTAGCGTCGGGTGAAAAATGTCAAGATCAGGGCATGCGCAGGGCCGTATCGAACTCCGGACCAACAGAATCGGTCCGTGGTTTCGCGAACAATATTTGCAAGTCACTGCGAATTGATGTGCCACCCGGCAGCCGTACTATGTCTATTTCTTGCAGGTCCAACACTTTCAAATTTGGCATGCGGGCCGCGATCGATTTCATCTGCTGCGGATCCAAATAAATGCCAGGGAAACACGACGGCGTGATTTTTAAGGTTTGAACCTGTTGCAAACCCGGGGCTCGCTCCAATGCGGTTACAAGTTCACCTGCGACCGACACGACGAGTGTCTGCACACGTTCAAGTATACTGTTTTGAGTCCATGCCCAGCGTTCGGCGTACCAGTCTTTATCGTGCCCAGTGGGCATATTGAGGTACACATGCCTCATGTCAAATGTTCGCACGCTCTCGAAGGCCTTGCTTCCTACGAATTGCTTCAATTCGTTCGTTTTTTGTGGGTGAGAAAGAGCCGGTATCCATGTCTGTATCAATGGTGCCCAATCTCCCGCGACATATTGCATATTGTTCACCGACAAGCGTGCTGTGTGTGGAAAGCCGCCTTTGAATTGAATGACATTCTTGTGACCCCGGTGCAGAGAAGGCATCCGTTCACTGGTGCCTATGCGCCATGGGGTATGCGGAAAATTTCCCACATGATCGTTAATGGAAGCGGGCGCCTGGTGTTTCAGCCACGCTTGCTCCAGCGCCTGTATGCGCCATCTTTCTGGATGAGAGCTTGGTTCTATCGCAAGCCGAGCCTGATTGTGGATGAATTCCACAAGAAAATTTGTCTCATCCGTCGTATCCTCAAGACCTTCAAGCCAGTTGGCATACTTCAATGCCGGAGTTGGATCCTCACGATTTTCGCCAATGGCTTGCAAGAAGGCTTCGTGGCTCACTTGTACATCGTATGTTTTTATTGTGAAATGTCAATTCAAACTTCGCTTATTCCTCGAGTTCGCAGTCGAAATGAGCAGATTGATCGAGCTGGAGATGGAGGGGAGTGTGGGGTGAGGGCTGCAGTCGATCTTTAATGGATGTGATCCATCGCATCATGCCGCGGTCGCATTTTTGATGAGTTCGCCATGTTGAATTTTTGACCCAAGATTACTTCGAGTCTCTTGGCAAACATTTTCGGAGTCACTGTGCGTTTTCTCCCCTTTTTCCTTTTCAGCAAAGCTATAAATTCCGTGCGCAAGAAATCAGACTCTTGTACCAGGACAAGTGCCAGCTGCAACCTTTCGTTTTCCTTGAGCATGGCCTTACTTTGCTCAATAACATGTGCCTGCCCTTGATCGTGCAGTTTTTCCGCTTCCATAGTGGACAACGCTATCATATTTATCTCCCACATGCATTCCCTCAGACGATGATGTCGACTTTTCCTTGCACCTAAGAGGTAATATCACCTCTATTCCGCATAATCAAAATAGCCTATCCTGCCGCGCTCATGGCAAAACAGGACACCCTTCCGGCGGCGGAGACGAATGGTCGCAATGCCGTGCCACCGGATGTGTATGCCCGGCGCCTGACGATGGTGCAGGCGGGGATACAAAAGTTCAGAGACGTGATGGGCATCAAGGACGGCGGGAAATTGGATTCCAATTTAATTCCGTTCCTGCGTCTGCAATGCGCCAATAAGCAAGATGACCCGGCGGCCTGGGACATGGCCCAACTGATCCTGGATTGCGAGAGCGGGGCTGCGTCTCCTGAAAAGAAATTCCGCAAGTCCCTGCTCGGTGACGACCCGAACATGATTCCCATCCTGGGCGTATTCGGCGCGCGCGGGTACATCCAGGGAGTCGCGAATGACGTGCTGGAAAAGCTGAGCGGACTCCTCTTCTACCTGGAAGGCGGCCTTACAGGAACGGCAACTGACGAAGAGAAATGGGTGGAGCACCCGCCGGCTCCCTGGAAATCATCAGGAGAGCTGCCAGCGGACAAAGTGGCGAGACTATTGTGGGAAAAAGACCAGGAAGAGGCTCAGAAGAAGGCCAATGGAAAGCGCATGAAATATGCCTCCCTGTTCGTCGATGCGATGATGGCCCACATCCTTTCCGAAGAAGCCATCAAAAAAGCTCCTTCATGGGATGTCGAGGCACTGCGTCCGCGGGTGATACAGCTGGCGGTCCATGGCGCAATCGAGCATTTGTGCGTTCTGTATGTGAACAAGCACATCCCCGGCAGTTTCCAGAGCGTGGCAAAGAAGAAGGAAGAGGAATCGGAAAAGAGATCCGAACATCAACTGAAACGCCGTGGCAAAAATCCCAAGGACGGAAAAAACTCATCCAAAAAACCGAAGTCAGCTGCTCCGGAATTTCATGATTCATGCTATCTGGCACCTCCGACACCGGTTGATCTTGATACGGTGGCTGAAAAGCGCGCGCATCTACTGCAGGAGATCATGAGAGAGCATGTCTCAGTGCTGCTTGATCAGCGGTTGCGGAATACTGATGGGGAAATGAGCAACATCACAGAAATATCCCTGACAGAATTCAGGCGATTCTTGAAAGATCTTCGCGACACGGTGGACAGGCTTGCGTATGACATGATCAGGGCTAAAAAAGAAGCGCAAAGAACATACAAAGACCACCATGCGTCCGTCGGGGCGACAAAAAAGACATGATCAGCCAATGTCCCGCAGCAAGCTTCGGGCTATGCTGTTCCCATGCGCAAAGAAGGACTCCAGATCGCCATTCAAATCCAGGAGGGCGTTCGGATTGAGCGTTCCGATACGGCAGAAACTCACATCCTTCGTTTGAAGCGCGTATCTGCGACGGCAAAGACCGGTATCGTCCTTACCGTCACGAGCGGCACGCATACGATCATCGAAGTGCTGGAGGATGCCGTAGAAGGCGGAAACTGGGACCATCACGTGCAGGTGATCGTCGGTGAGGGCGCGAACGTGGAGTACGTGTCCCAACAGACAGCCGGAGGCAACGCTCACATGACGCTCTCGCATCGCAGTACCGTCGCGAACGGCGGGAGCGTACGGTGGCTGATGGCAACACTGGGCGGCGTGGAGGTTGAGCACACACTCCAGTCCACACAGGAAGGGTCGAACGCGCTCAGCGACATCAATTGGCTCTTCTTCGCGCACGGCAAAGAAAAGCAGCGACTTTCGGCGCGCAATATTTTTGCGGGACGCGATGGAAGAGGGGAGATCACCATGAAAGGAGTGGCCGAGGGTCACGCGCATACCCACTGCGACGGGATGATCGAGATCGGACTGAAGGGCGGTGGCACCGATACGTACCTCACTCAAGAAGTATTAATGCTGGATACGACGGCGAAGGTCGATGCGATTCCGGGATTGGAGATCAGAACGAATGACGTGAAGGCCAGCCACAGCGCCACCGTCAGCCGCGTGACGGACGAAGACCTGTTCTACTTTGCGGCGCGGGGGATCGAGGAGCGGGATGCGAAGAAGATGTTCGTGATGGGTTTTTTGCGGGAGCTAACAGAGAAGATGCAGGATCAGACGATGCGGGAGGCGTTGGTCGGGGCGCTGGAGGCGAAGTATGAGCGGGCCTCAGTAGTTGAGATCAGGTGATGGAACAACTATAGTGACCATCCATGAGTTTTACACGCACTCTGCGGCAGCATCCCGTTATTCGCTTTGAACTGGATGCGCAGGCCAAGGAGAACGTCAAAAAAGCCGCGCAGGAGGCCGTCGTCGGTCAGGTCATTGCTGAAGTAGGTGGGGCGGTGGCGAAGGAAATGCAAAACGTCACTGTGCCGGTGATGGCAGAGAAGGAAGGGGAGTGACGTTACAAGACAGAGTTTTTGGCTTTGGTATGCAGTAAAGAAGGCTTAACAACCGGGAATGCTTGTAAAACCATTCTATTTTGGAAAGGATGTGTCACTCTTTTTCCTTTTTTATGGCTGCAGCATGGAAAGAAGTCTGGGAAGTATCCCTCGATGATCCCGACCGCGCGGAGTTCATACGCGAACTGGCTGCAAACACAGACGTGCATGCCGATCAGGCACTGTATCACGCTCTCTATGCGCAAGTACTGAATGCACAGTATGGCGCGCGGTCCTCGTACGTGTTTTCCGACGGAAGCTTCCTTCATGGCTACGCCCACGACCGTTGGGACATCTTTTTGTGCAGGAAAGAGAAGAAGCCGCCAGAGATTGACGCGGACGCGCCTTTCTTTGTGACGATCGGGAAATTATTCACACCTCCACGTCATAATCACTCCGTGCCTGTCCGGTCTTTTGTTGCACTGACTGCCTCGCAATACAAAGAGAACCAGCGGAGACAAAAGAAGAAAGAAAACATGCTCCGATGGAATAAAAGTCCTCGCGCGCGGTTGAAGGAGTATATGGCGAAGGCGGAGATCCTGTAAGCCGGGATATGCCAAAATAGCCCATCCGGCCCACAGTCCATTCACCCTTCGACCCGCGCGGCTCGCTCAGGGTGAATTTGAACGTACGCTCAAATTCACATCATCGTGTAGTAGAGAGGCCGTACCGGGTCCCGCGCTCCAGCCTTGTCTTCCGCAGATCGTAATGAATTTGCATTCACTGCGACCTACAGAAGGGGAGGAGCGGGGAGTTGCCCCCGGTTCAAAAATTTACTTGTTGGTTCTGGCAACAACCAGAGCAAGATTACCCTGAGGCGCCCAGAAAGGGCGCTCCCAAGGCCAGAGAAGTTCCCTGGTAAGGAAATGTTCCATCCGCAGGTTCTCCTACGGATACCTTGTTACGACTTACTCCCAATCAGCAATTTCACCGTGATACCCCCCAATGAAGGTAAGGGTGCTTCAGGTGCTTCTGCCTTTCATGAGTTGACGGGCGGTGAGTACAAGACCCAGGAACTTATTCACCGTAGTATCGCTGACCTACGGTTACTAGCGATTCCAACTTCATGCCGGCGAGTTGCAGCCGACAATCCGAACTGAGGCCGGGTTTGATGGGATTGGCTCCCCCTTGCGGGTTCGCTGCCCTTTGTACCGGCCATTGTAACATGGGTGTAGCCCCAGGCATAAAGGCCACGCTGATTTGACGTCATCCCCACCTTCCTCCGCCTTGGAGGCGGCAGTCTCCCGTGAAAAAACAACACAGGATGAGGGTTGCGCTCGTTCGCTGACTTAACAGTACACCTCAAGGCACGAGCTGACGACAACCGTGCAGCGCCTGTCTTTTGGTTCCTTGCGGCACCCCGGCCTTTCAGCCGGGTTCCAAAGATGTCAAGCCTGGGTGAGGTTCTCCGTTTACCATCGAATTAAACCCCATGTTCCACCGCTTGTGTGGGTCCCCGTCTATTCCTTTGAGTTTTAGCCTTGCGGCCGTACTTCCCAGGCGGCGGGCTTACCGCGTTAGCTTGGGCACAGGAACAATTGAAAATTCCTACACCGAGCCCGCATAGTTTAGGGCGTGGACTACGGGGGTATCTAATCCCCTTTGCTCCCCACGCTTTCGTCTCTGAGTGTCAGTACATCCCCAGCATCCTGCCTTCGCTTTTGGCGTTCCATCGTGGATCTACGGATTTTACCCCTACACACGACATTCCAGATGCCTCTGAATGACTCTATCTCTCTCGTTTCCGGCACGTACACGGGGTTGAGCCCCAGTGCTTTTACACCAGACGTGGAAAGAAACCTGCAGACGCTTTACGCCCAGTAATTCCGAGTAACGCTTGCATCCCCTGTCTTACCGCGGCTGCTGGCACAGGGTTAGCCGATGCTTTCTCCTGAGGTACCGTCAAAAATTTCGTCCCTCAGAACAGAAGTTTACGGGAAAAAATCCCTTCATCCTTCACGCGGTGTCGCTCCGTCAGGCTTTCGCCCATTGCGGAAGATTCCTCACTGCTGCCTCCCGTAGGAGTATGGACCGTGTCTCAGTTCCATTCTGGCTGATCATTCTCTCAAATCAGCTACCCGTCATAGGCTTGGTGAGCCGTTACCTCACCAACAACCTGATAGGCCGCAGGCCGCTCCCGAACCGATAAATCTTTCCCCGCACCTTTTTATCTTCTGAATGAAAAACGTTTCTTCAATTCGGCGATGCCTTTACCGTGATTCTTTAACCGGAGTTCACGGGCAAGGGCATCAGATCGAGATTCGTATGCTTCGTAATAGACCATTCTCCACGGAGTACCGTGGATCGTTGATCGATTCCTCTTTTCATTGTGCTCAGAGAGCCGTCGATCCAGGTTATCGGTACATCCGACATAGAATCGATCAACAGACTCGCTGTAGAGGAGGTAAACGAAGTGCATAGTTTTTCATTCTAGCAAAAGATAAAAAGGTGCGGGGGGCATCCGGTATTACTCCTCCTTTCGGAGGGATATCCCTGAGTTCGGGGGACGTACC
>Ga0207125_10069_pt1 | contig 25148 bp, 11 predicted proteins | sample Alteio_BWMinHeat_19_FD_153556 | JGI IMG/M metagenome (GOLD analysis project Ga0207125, IMG submission 153556) | Enriched cells from forest soil in Barre Woods Harvard Forest LTER site, Petersham, Massachusetts, United States -... | ecosystem: Environmental > Terrestrial > Soil > Temperate forest >...
GATGCGAGCGATCCGAAGATTTTGACGTCGGTGATTGGGCCGGACGAGATTCAGCTTTACAAGAGCGCGGACCAGCATGGGAACTGGCTGGACTGCATACGGTCGCGGCAGGCGCCGATTTCGCCGGTGGAGAAGGGGCACCGGGCGTGCTCGACGTGCCTGATCCACCACATTGCCATGCACACCGGGCGGCGGATGCACTGGGACCCGGTGAAGGAACGCTTCCTGAAGGACGATGCGGCGAATGCGATGTTGTCGCGGCCGCAGCGGGCTCCGTATACGTTTAGCTAGGCTCCGCAGCCTGGACGTTGGGACTTGCCCCAAAAAGAGGGCGGCCCCTTACGGGGCCGCCCCGAGGAGGTAGTACGACGACTGGTTAGAAGTTGATGCGGCCGCTGAACTGGAGCGTACGCGTCACCCCGGCGTTGTTGCCGAGGGCGAAGCTGGTGATGTATCCAAATGTTCCGCCGCCCACGGTCAAGTTGGGGTTGCTCGGGAGTTCCGCGTGGTTGGCCACGTTGAATGCCTCGACGCGGACCTGGAACTCGCTTTCACGGTAGATCCTGAAGCTGCGAAAGAGACTTGCGTTGACATTGGTAACGCCCGGCCCGCGGAACATGTTGCGGCGGGTATTGCCGAGTACCGGGGAGACCATGCATGAAGGGACTGAGCAGTTAACGTAGCCGGGGGCAGCGGGGTTTGTGTATTGTGGCTCGACAGGATTCGCGAAAGAGGCTGGATCGAACCACGCCTTGCCTCCGGAAACCGCGGTATTGCCTGGAGTGCGGTTGTGGCCGCCGAGTTGATGGTACGGAGCGATGAGCTGTGCATACTCCGCCGTGCCGTTCGCGTTGACCTGAGAAGTAGACGGGCTGACGGTAAAGGGCGCACCGCTGACGTGGCTAAGCTGTCCTGAGATTTGGAAGCCACCGAAGATGGCGCTGGCAATGCCTTGGTTGGCCCAATGTTGTCCGCTACCGAACGGCAGGTGGTAGATGCCCCAGAACTGTAGATTGTGGGTGCGGTCATAGCCAGCCTGAGAGCGGTTCAGGTTGGTATAGGTGGGATACGCATAGGCAGGACCGCTGGAACCCGAACCCGCGCCGTTGTCTGCGTCGTCGAACGCATGCGACCAGGTGTAGACCAGGCCGTACTGATAATTGCGGCCTACGTTGCGCGTCAACTGCGTCTGCAGGGCGTTGTAGTTGGCGCTGAAGACCGGCTCGTTCATGGTGATGCCGCCGGTGTTGTAGCACACATAGCCGGTAGTGGCGTTGCAATGCTGTTGGTTAATCAGTTGGTTGGCGGCGAAATTGCAGGCTCCGGTCAGTCCACTGGACGGGTTGTACTGGCCATTGGGCATGCAGGTCGTGGCGCCACTCGGCAGAGGCGCCGCATTCAACGTAATGTCGGAAAACTGGCGGACCGCACGGGTGCCGACATAACCGAGGTTGGCGACGTAACTGTGTCCCAGGTCGCGCTGGACAAACAGATTCCAGCTTTCAATGTAGCCGCGGCGCACGTTCGCCGGGGTGGTGTTGGTTCCAATGGTTATAGGGAGCGAAGCAAAGCCGTTCGTAATCTGAGGGGTGGATGCAATGGGAATGCCGGTCGTGAGCGTGATGGGATTGCCGTTGGGATCCAGCGACACCGTTCCGGCTGCACTACCCACATAGGCCTGAGCTATTTCAATGGGGTACTGATCCCGCAGAAAGCGGAAGCTCTCGGGATCGGTGGTGATGCCGAAGCCGGAACGGATGACGGTTTTATCGTTCAGCCGATAGGCCAGGCCGAAACGCGGAACGACCATCCCCTTTCCAGCATCGATACCTGCGCTTCTGGGGTGGCCGCCGAGTCCGCCGACTTCGATATTCGCGGTCTGCGGAAGCGTGGGATCGAGACGGAAAGCGCCCGTCTTATCGGTATAGGGCGCCGGGTAAATTTCGTAACGGATGCCATAGTTGATCGTGAGCTTTGAGCTCAGCGTCCACTGGTCCTGCGCGTAAGCGGCGATCTCGGTCCAGCGCAGTGAGTTGGGGTTATACAACTGCGAATTCTTAGCTACGGCGATACCTGTGCCGTTGTTAGGCAGTCCCAGCAGCATGTCCGCCAGTGCGTTGTAAGCGGTGGCCGTGGCGTTATTGCTGGTCATGCTGCCCTGGAACATAAAGCCGCCGCGGGGATTGCTGACGCCGGAGCCGACTGACGGCTGAAAGTGGTTGAGGTCGAAGTGGTAATAGGTAAAGCCGTACTTGGTGGCGTGTTTGCCCTTGGTCCAGCTAACGTTAATGTCGCCGGTGAACTGGTTGTCGCGGAACAGAAACGGGTTTGCGCCGGAGGCATTACCCAGGGTCGAAAAACTGGTAAAGGCAAAGATAGGCTGACCGACATAGTTGATGCCGGGGCCGTTGGTGCCAGGGATGCCGAGTGTGGTCAGCCCAAAGTCCCCAGCGGCGATATCGATGAGGGACTGAGCGCCCGTGACCTGACGTGTGTAGCCAAAATCCATGTCCGCGACCAGGTTGGGGGTGATGACGTGACTCGCACCCAAGCCGACGTTCTGAATGCGGCCCGAAGCCTCACCGGGCTGGCCGCCATCCACGGCAGCGCCGCCAGCGCTGCCAACGCCGCCGAATATCTGCGGGTCGGTAAGGGTGTAGGGCTCAATGCTGTACCGGCCAAAGATACTCGTCTTATCGGATGGGTTATAGATGACCTTTGCATCGTTGGTCATCCGGTTATAGCCGAACGTGCCTCTGGCCGTGTAGTCGTTGGCCAGGAAGCCGGCGTAGTTGGGGTTGGTAATCGTGTCGGTGACGGGCTTCAAGAGCGCAAGCATTTTTACGGCGGCTGGATTCTGACGATTTGGTGTCGTCACCGGCGACCCCGGCCCCGGGATGCAGTTGCAACCGTATTCGGACTGGAAGGTGGGACGCGAACCGATGGGAAGATACGGGCCCGTCCCGCCCGGCTGTGGATCGTAAAGGGTCGTAACGCCGGCTACCGCCGAAAAGTCGCCGGTGAGCATGGGGGAGGTGGGCACAGTGGCTTGTGGAGTTTGCAACTGTCGACGTGTTATGCGCTCAAAGTTTTCGAAGAAGAAGAGCTTGTCCTTGCCCTTGTATACCCCTGGGATATAGACGGGGCCACCGAAGTTAGCGCCGAACTCGTGGAAGATGTTCTTGGGTATCGAACCGGTAGGGTTTGTGACAGGGTTTGTGAGGGCTGTTTGGGTTTGGGTATAACCCCGGGCGTTGAATTTGGCGTCCTGGTAGTACTCCCACACACTACCGTGGTAGTGGTTTGTACCGCCCTTCAGCGTGATGGCGATGGAGGCGCCGCCGGCCACGCCTTGTTCCGCGGTGAAAGAGTTGGTCACAACGTTGACGCTCTGGATCGAGTCCGCGGGCGGCAGATAAGCGAGCAGGTAGGGCAGCCAGCCATAGTCATTCACAGCGCCATCGATGCGCGTGGTGTTGGTGTTGTAGCTGACGCCGTTGACGTTGACCGACAAGGCGCGAGCGGGGTTGCCGCCGATCGAGTTTTGCTCCTGAACCGCGGCCGCGCCGGGAATCAGGGTGTAGAGAGTTTGAAAGTTACGGCCCTGCGACGATGTGATGGGCAGCTGGGAGATCTGAGCCTCGGAAAGCTCAGCTTTGACCTCGGCGGTTTCCGTCTGCAGTGTGGGCGGTGCGGTCGTGACCGTCACCTCGGACTTAACGCTGGCGAGTTGAAGGGCAATGTTAACGCGCGCTTCCTGACTGACGGAAAGCGGCAGATTCTGCTGTGCGAAAGCGCCGAAGTTTCCGAAAGGCTTGACTTCGACCGTGTATGGGCCAGCTTCGAGGTTCTGGACCAGGTACACGCCAGAGCTGCCGGTAGTCACGCTACGGGTTTCTCCGTTGGCCTGGTTGGTTACGGTGACCGTCACATTCGGAAGGGCGGCGTTGGTGGCGTCCGTGACGATTCCGGTGATGGAGCCGTAGAGCACCTGCGCGCTCGCCGCCGCCGAGAGGAAAGCCGTGACCACCAGGAATGCGAGCGCAAAACGCCATGTCCCACCGCGCCTGCTCAGCTTCAAACCATTGCTCGTTTGCGAAATCATCTGTGTTCCTCCGATAAATAGACTTCAGCCAGGGCGACCCCGCACTAACCGTAGCCAGGCGATCGTCGATTCCCGCATTTTTTATGCGTCGCGAACTTTATATTTAGCGAACGAGCTCTGTCAAGATGTTTTTCAACAAGTTCGGCCGACGAGGCCGATTGCCCCACCGGCAATTCATGAATGGAAGGGCGGGCAATATAGCCCCCCAAATAATCAGTTACAAGTACATCTTGCAGGGATCGAACCCACTCTGTGGAAGTGGTGGACGAAGGTCTTTTTGAAGGCTGGTTGCTGGAACGGCCAGACATTCTCGCCTTCCCGAACATATCTCTCCCTGCTTGGGAAATGGCCATTGACGATTTGTCGAGTGACGCGTATCCCTAGGTTGTGGCCCTATTCCGTCAAATTATGTTGCCGGTAATCCTGTTGGCGTCGGGGATCGTCCCGATGAATGCGCAATCGTCCGCAAAGGACGGAGCTGGCGCGTATCGTTCCCATCACTATCGCGACCTGTTTGCCGAACAAGGCCATTCACGGAAAGAGAGTGAAGCGCGTGCAGAGGCCGCGTTTCAGCAACTTTTTCATGGGGACAAAAATACCCAGGCGATCTATTACGAAGCTGGGAAAAATGAGAATGGGCCGCTGGCGTATGTGACCGATATCGCCAATCACGACGCGCGGACGGAGGGTATGTCGTACGGCATGATGATCGCCGTGCAGATGAATCGCAAGGTCGAGTTCGACGCGATCTGGAACTGGGCAAACACGTACATGCTGATTACGGATCCGCAGAATCCTTCGGTGGGATATTTCGCCTGGTCGATGCACACGGACGGGACGCCACGGTCCGACTCCCCTGCTCCCGATGGCGAGGAGTATTTCGTGATGAGCCTGTATTTTGCTGCAAATCGCTGGGGGAATGGCAAGGGAATCTACGACTACAAGGCCCAGGCTGACCGGATCCTGGGCCTGATGCGCCACCATCCGGTCGTGACGGCGACCGGGCCGTTTCGGATACATCCGGGCGATGCGCCGTATGTGCCGGCGCCGCGGCCGGGTGCTCCTCCATGGACTGCGCGGCAGGTAACGGTGGGGCCGATGGTGAATGAGCAGGCGAAGATGATTCTGTTTGTGCCGGGCTCGGGTGGAAATCAGTTCAGCGATCCTTCGTATCATTTGCCGGCGTTTTATGAGCTGTGGTCGCGCTGGGGGCCCGTGGAAGACCGCGCATTCTGGGCCGAGGCTGCCACGGTGAGTCGCGCGTATTTTTCGAAGGCCACGAATGCAGAGACCGGGCTGGCTCCGGACTATGCGGAGTTCGATGGGCAACCGCATGCGACGCCGTTCAACAAGATGGCTTCGAATTTTTCTTACGACTCGTGGCGGACGGCGAGCAACTGGTCGGTGGACGATTCGTGGTGGAACAAGGAACCGAAGGAGCGGGTGTTGAGCGATCGGATACAGAAGTTTTTGTTTGCGCAGGGTGTGGACAAGTTCGCCGATCGTTACACGCTGGATGGAAAGCCTCTCTCGGAGCGGCACTCGACGGGCATGGTGGCGACATCGGCGACTGCCTCTTTGGCGACGACGAAAAGTGAAGTGTCGAAGGCGTTTGTCGAGGCGCTGTGGAGCTCTCCAGTGCCGAGCGGAGAGCAGCGGTACTACGACGGCATGTTGTACATGATGAACTTTCTGCATTGCAGCGGGCAGTTTCGTATTTGGGGCCCGAAGTGAGGATTGCGGCGATTGCCTGCTTGTGCGCAGGTGCGATGGCATGCGGTGTGACGCACGCGGAGACAGGGGCGGCGGCGTGGTTGCGGTATGCTCCGGTGTCGAATGCTGCTGCCTACAAATGGCTCCCAACTTGCATTTTCACAGGCGGTAACACTCCTACAGACCAGGCGGCGGCATCGGAGTTGCAGCGCGGACTCTCCTCGATGCTCGGACGACCTTTCACGGTAGATGAATGTCCAGAAGATGCGGAAGCAAGCAAGATTTTGCTACATAGCTTATCTGGGGTAGATCGGCTCATCATAAGGCAGACCGAGAAACCTGTGAGCGGCGAAGAATACCGGATCGCGCACATGACAAGGTCACGCCAAACTACTGTGGAGATAGTAGGAGGTACACCGCAGGCGGAGTTGTTTGCTGTATTTCATCTGCTCGCCGAGGTTGCCGATCAGAAGGCGATTCCAGCGGACGATCGTCAGTCGCCGTCGTCGCCGGTGCGATGGGTGAATCAGTGGGACAATCTCGATGGGTCGATTGAGCGTGGGTATGCCGGGCGATCGATTTTTTATGAGGGCGGGCATGTTCGCGGCGACCTGACGCGGGCCGGAGAGTATGCGCGTCTGCTGGCTTCAGTGGGCATCAATGGATGCACGGTGAACAATGTGAACTCCGACCTGCGCACGCTGACGCCGGAGATGTTGCACGAATTTGCGCGGATCGCGGATGCGTTTCGGCCGTGGGGCGTAAAGCTTTCGCTGTCGGTGGATCTCTCCAGCCCACAGGTGGTGGGGAAACTTTCCACTTTCGATCCGCTTGATCCCGAAGTCGCAGCGTGGTGGCAGAAGAAGGTGGATGAAATCTATACGCTGATCCCCGACTTCGGGGGTTTCGTGGTGAAGGCTGACAGCGAGGGGCGCGCCGGCCCGTCACAGTACGGACGCACTCCAGCAGAGGCAGCGAACGTGCTGGCACGGGCGTTGAAGCCGCATGGCGGCATCGTTCTGTATCGCGGATTCGTGTACAACCACCACCTGGACTGGACAGATTTGAAGGCGGATCGCGCGCGCGCAGGGTATGACAATTTCCATGCGCTGGATGGAACGTTCGAGCCGAATGTGGTGATCCAGATCAAGCATGGGCCTATTGATTTTCAGGTGCGTGAACCTGTGTCTCCGCTGTTTGCGGCGTTGCAGCATACGTCACAGGCGATCGAGTTGCAGATCACGCAGGAGTACACCGGGCAGCAGCGGCACATGGTCTTCCTGGTACCAATGTGGAAGGCCGCGCTCGATACCGACATGCGCGCGCAGGGGCGCAGTACGCCGGTGAAGGAGATTGTCGAGGGTAAGAGTTTTGGGCAGCCGCTGGGTGGGTTTGTCGGCGTTGCGAATGTGGGGCTGGATGAGAACTGGATGCATCATCCGATGGCGCTGGCGAATTTGTATGGGTTCGGGAGGCTGGCCTGGAATCCTGATTTGAGTGCCGCGCAGATAGTCGATGAGTGGACACGGCAAACTTTTGGGAATAATGCGAAGGTGGATGCGACAATCAACGCGCTGCAACTGGGGTCGTGGCATGCGTATGAGCAGTACACGGGGCCGCTGGGAGTGGGTGGGCTGACGGACATTATCGGCGTGCATTTTGGGCCAGGGATTGAGAGCGCCGAACGGAACGGATGGGGGCAGTGGATTCGCGCGGACGGTAAAGGCATCGGGATGGATCGGACGGTCGCGACAGGGACGGGATACATCGGGCAATATCCGCCAGAGCTTGCGGCGCAGTATGAGTCGTTGAAGACGTGCCCGGATGAGCTACTGCTGTTCATGCATCATGTGCCGTATACGTATGTGCTGCACTCGGGCAAGACGGTGGTGCAGCATGTATACGACGCGCATTACGATGGCGCAGCGACGGCCGCTACATATGCTCCACGTTGGCGAGAGTTGCAGGGGCTGGTCGATGCGGAACGGTATCGCGCGGTGTTGGAATTGTTCGAGTATCAGGCTGGTCATGCGGATGTTTGGCGCGATGCGGTCGATCAGTGGTTTCAGAAAATTTCGGGGATTGACGATGCGCGACATCGCGTTGGGCACGATCCGTATCGCGTAGAGGCGGAGGCGATGGTGGCGGATGGCTACACGGCTGTGGAGGCCACGCCGTGGGAGACGGCTTCGGCCGGGAAGGCCGTGGTGTGCAAACAGAGCTCGTGTACGCTGACGACGCATGTCGCGGGGCCAAGTGGGAGATACAACGTCGCGGTGCAGTACTTCGATCTGCGCACCGGGGTTTCGAAGTATGAGTTGTTGTTGAATGGGAAGCCCATCGCGACATGGAAGGCGGACGCCACACTGCCTCCTGCAGTGGTCGATCCCAAACTGGATGGGCATACGAGTACGCGATTTACTTTGCCGGCCATCGAGCTTCATACGGGCGATACGATTGTGCTGCGTGGGACGCCGGATGCTGGAGAGGCGGCTCCCGTGGACTATCTTGAACTGACACCGCTGGATAAAACGAGAGAACGACTATGAAGATTACGAATGCACGCCTGATTGTGTGCTCGCCGGACCGGAACTTTGTCACGCTGAAGATTGAAACGGATGAAGGCATCTATGGCCTGGGCGATGCGACGCTGAATGGCCGCGAGCTTGCCGTGGCGAGCTATCTTTTGGAGCATGTGGTTCCCTGCCTTATCGGGCGCGATCCGGCGCAGATTGAGGACATGTGGCAGTACCTGTATCGCGGCGCGTACTGGCGGCGCGGGCCGGTGACGATGTCCGCGATTGGCGCGGTGGATATGGCGCTGTGGGACATTAAGGGCAAGGCGCTGAACACCCCTGTCTATAACCTGCTGGGAGGCAAGAGCCGCCAGGGTGTGCTGGTGTACGCGCACGCCAACGGCGGCGATATTGCCGAAGCCGTTGACTCTGTGCAAAAGCACATCGACCTTGGATATCTCGCAGTGCGAGCACAGGCGGGTGTACCGGGTGTGGCGTCGAGTTATGGCGTGCCCAAGGGCGGAAAGCCCTATGAGCCGGCGGAGCGCGGTCTGCCGAGTGAGAGTTTGTGGTCGACCGAGCGGTATCTGAATTTCGCCCCAAAGCTGTTTGAGGAGCTGCGCAAGACCGTCGGCGAAGATGTGCATCTGCTGCACGATGTGCATCACCGGCTGACGCCGATCGAAGCGGCGCGGCTGGGCAAATCGTTGGAGCCGTATCACCTCTTCTGGATGGAAGACCCGGTGCCGGCGGAGTTGCAGGAAGGGTTCAAGCTGATTCGCGAGCATACGACGACGCCGATTGCGACGGGTGAGGTGTTCAACAGCATCTGGGATTCGCATGACTTGATTCGGAACCAGTGGATCGATTATCTGCGGATGACGATTGTGCATGGGGGCGGCTTGACGCACCTGAAGAAGGCTGCGGACTTTGCGGCGCTATATCAGGTGCGCACGGGATGTCATGGGGCAACGGACCTGTCTCCAGTGACAATGGCTGCGGCGCTGCATTTTGGGCTGGCAGTGCATAACTTTGGCATCCAGGAACACATGCCGCACACGGCGCTTACCGACGAAGTTTTTCCGCACGAGTATGCGTTCGAAGCGGGTTATATGCATCCTGGTGATGCGCCGGGGCTGGGCGTGGATATCGATGAAACGCTGGCTGCAAAGTATCCATATCAACGTGCGTATTTACCGGTGGCCCGGAAACTGGATGGCACGTTGACCGACTGGTAACAGAGAAATAGCCGGACTCTCGAAAAGGCAGCCTATTATGTTGGGTATATGGATAATTTCCGTCGATTTGATTCTACCTGCTCCACGGAAAGTCGGATGGGGATGACGAGTGAGGTCTGAGAATCTCCAGAGTTTTACGATAAACCCAATAATTACGCCACTTTTTATGTGGGCGAACCCTGGATGGGTGGACAGAGCACCGCAAAAGATGTAATAAACATATTTTGCAACACAATCCACAATTCTCTGTGAATGCAGAAAAGCCTTCACAAACTGGATCATTTGAGTGGACTTGTCGCTGACTGGAAAAACGGCCGTTGTGGTGGGCGGCACGCTCGGGATTGGGCGTGCATTGACGCTCGGCCTTGCCGCCGCCGGCGCCGATGTCGTGGCAACATCACGGGCTCAGGATGGTGTGGACGCGGTGGCCGCGGAGATCGAAGCCATAGGACGACGCACCCTGCGGATCGCGTCGGATGTGGCCGATCGCGCGACGCTGGTGCGGCTTCGCGATGCTGTGCTGGCGGAGTTTGGCAAGGTGGATATTCTGGTCAACTCCGCAGGCAAGACGAGGCGCATTCCGACACTTGAATGCACCGAAGAGATTTGGGATTCGATCATGGATGTGAACCTGACCGGGACCCTGCGTGCGTGCCAGATATTCGGCAGCACGATGCTGGAACGCGGACAGGGCTGCATTCTGAATATCGCGTCGATGGCCACGTTTGTAGCGTTCCATGAGGTGGCGGCGTATGGCGCGAGCAAGGCTGCTGTCGGCTCGTTGACGCAGTCGCTGGCGGTGGAGTGGGCGCAGCGCGGCGTGCGGGTGAATGCCATAGCGCCGGGAATTATCCCCACGGCGCTAAACCGCGAACTGCTGGAATCGGCACGCGGGGATGAGTTGCTGATGCGTACGCCGATGGGAAGATTTGGAGAGGTGGATGAGATTGTCGGCGCAGCAGTTTATCTTTGTTCCGACGCCGCTTCCTTTACGACAGGACAGATTCTGGTAGTGGACGGCGGGCAGCTTGCGAGTGGCGTCAACCAATAGAGATAACTTATGGCGAAAGTAACCGGAAATAGAAGGCGCAGAACGCAGGGAATCCAGCGGATCGACTTGGCGTATGCCGAGTTGGCGTCGAGCGAAGTGGCGCGCGACATCAACCGCGACGTCGTGCTGGAGTTGATCCGCACCAAGCAGCCGATATCGCGCGCGGATCTCTCGCGGCAGTCGGGCCTGCAGCCGAGCACAATTTCTTCCATCGTCGAACAGTTGCTGAATGAGAAATGGATCGTCGAAGGGGCGGCGGCGCGGCGGCCGCGAGGACGGCGGCCCACGCTGCTCTCGCTCAACTCGGAGATGGTGATCACTGTCGCCGACATCCGGCCCCACCAGGCGGTGATCGCGGTGGTCGATTTGAATGGGCGATTTCTTTCGCGCGAAGCACTGCCGCTGGTCTCTGACCCGGAGCGCGGCGTGGGCAACATAATCGCCGGGATGCAGCGCATGATGGAGGGGCATCCGGAGAAATCTTTTGAGGGCATCGGCATTAGTTTGCCGGGACGCGTCGATCCGATTTCGCAGCGGCTGATCCTGGCGCCGAATCTTCCATGGTCGATGTATGACATGAAGGCGGCGATCGAGAAGCGGATTCCGCTGCAGGTGGAAATGGACAACGCCGCGAACGCGTGTCTGCTGTCGGAGCTTTGGTTTGGGCGCATGGATGGCGTGCGGAACGCCGTGTTGATTACAGTTTCCGAGGGCATTGGCGCCGCGATTCTGGCCAATGGACAGTTGGTGACGGGACGGTCGGGGTTGGCGGGCGAGTTTGGGCATGTGCCGATCGATCCATCGGGACCGCGGTGCGGTTGCGGACGATTTGGCTGCTGGGAAGTGTATGCGTCGTCGCGCGCGGCGATTGGGTATTACGCCGAGTTGCAGCCGGACGCGCCGCGGCCAACGATCATCGAGTTGCTAAATATGGCGGAGGACGGCGACGCACATGCGATCAAGGCGCTGAGCCGCCAGGCTGCTTATCTTGGCAAAGGCCTGCTGAATATTACGGCTGCATTATCGCCGGAGTTGATTTTGCTTACAGGCGGACTTACGTCTTCGTGGGAGCGGTTTGGGCCGCTGGTTGAAGCGGAGCTGGCTGGCAATATGCTGGCTGGACCGGCGCCACGCATAGCGGTGACGAGCGATGCGGAACTGGCTCGGCTGCGCGGAGCGGCGGCGCTGGTGCTGCAGCGGCACTCGGGATACAACCGTTCGCAACCGACTACAGCGAATGGTAAAACGATTCGAAACCGCAAAGACCGCACGATCCGGCAGTCCTCTGCAAACTCTTGAGTCGGGCCCCTTCATCGGAGGAACAAAGTATTTCCGCTATGAGGCGCTTCCCTGTTCTGCTCGGAGGAACCGCGCGCGGTTTTATGCAATACGCGATGCCTTGTCTGCTTTTTTCTGTACGAGGAGCGCAGGGCTCACATTCTTCCGGGTATTTCTTGACAGGCAGCGAGTTGACGACATAAAGTTCGCGACGTGCAGGAATATTTCGTTCCTCAAAATATTTCGTCTAAGATGAGTTACGATTCGGTGGTACGAGGAGAGTCATGAATACTTTTTCCCTGCGCAGCCTTTGCTGCGCGCCCGTCCTGTTGTCGCTTGGCTTCGCGGTTGGCATGCACGCGCAAACACAGACGCCGCAACAACGTGCAGCAGCGCTGGTTGCAAAGATGACGCTGGAAGAAAAAGTGTCGCAGATGCAAAACCACGCGGCGGCGATTCCGAAACTCAATATTCCGGAGTACGACTGGTGGAGCGAAGGTCTGCATGGGATTGCGCGGTCGGGATATGCGACGGTGTTTCCGCAGGCCATTGGTTTGGCCGCGACGTGGGACACGCCGCTGATGCATCAGACGGCGACGGTGATTTCGACCGAAGCGCGGGCGAAGAATGCCGATGCGCTGCGGCATGACAATCACAGCATTTATTTCGGACTCGACATCTGGTCGCCGAACATCAATATTTTTCGCGACCCGCGCTGGGGGCGTGGGCAGGAGACGTACGGCGAAGACCCATTTCTGACTGCGCGGATGGGTGTGGCGTTCGTTACGGGATTGCAGGGCGACGATCCGCGCTTCTTCAAAACGATTGCGACGCCGAAACATTTTGCAGTGCACTCCGGGCCCGAGAGTACGCGGCATACGGTCGATGTGATTGCGAGTCCGCATGACCTTGAGGATACGTATCTGCCGGCGTTCCGCGCGACGATCACGGAAGCGCATGCGGGCAGCACAATGTGCGCGTACAACTCGCTGGATGGGCAGCCGGCGTGCGCGAATACGATGCTGCTGCAGGACATTCTGCGCGGCGCCTGGAAGTTCAACGGTTACGTGACGAGCGATTGCGCGGCCATTACCGATGTCGCGGTCGGACATAAATTTGCGCCCGACCTGGAACACGCCGCGGTGGTTTCCGTGCGCGCGGGAACCGATACGAGCTGCGGGCGTGAATACGCCAAGCTGACCGATGCGGTGAAGCATGGACTGATCAAGGAGTCGGAGATCGACGAGGCGGTGACGCGGCTGTTCACGGCGCGGATGCGGCTGGGCCTGTTCGATCCGCCGGCGAATGTGCTGTATGCGCAGATTCCGTTGAGCGAGAACGATTCCGAAGAGCACCGTATGCTGGCGCGCAAAGTTTCGGAAGAGTCGATGGTGTTGTTGAAGAACAATGGCGTGCTGCCGCTGGCCAAAAGCGTGCATACGATCGCCGTAATCGGGCCGGATGCAGCGGCGCTGTCCGCAATCGAGGGCAACTATAACGCCGTGCCGTCGAAGCCCGTGGTGCCGTTGCTGGGGATGGAACGGCTGTTTGGCGAAAGCGCGATTCTTTACGCACAGGGTGCGCCGTATGTTGCGGAAGCGGCCGTTCCGGTCCCACGGACGGTACTGCACACCTCGGCCGGCACGAAGCGCCAGGGGTTGAGCGCAGAGTATTTCGGCAATGCCGAGTTCTCTGGCGCGCCGGTTGTGACGCGTGTCGACCCGCAGATTAATTTCGATTGGAACGCCGCAGCGCCGGTCGAAGGAACCGATATGAAGGGCTTCAGCGTGCGCTGGAGCGGCGCACTGGCTGTGCCAGTTGCGGGTGATTACACGTTCAGCTTCACGTTGGCGCATTGCTATCCGTGCAACGACGCGGAGTCGGTGCATGTGTGGGTGGACGGCAAAGAAGTGAGCAAGGAAACGCAGACGCCGCAGGACTCACGGTCGAGTGGGACCAAGCCGTTCACGGTGCATTTTGCCGATAACCAGCCCCATGCTTTGAAGGTGGAGTACTCGCACAAGGCGCGGCTGTTTGGCGCGGGAATCACACTGGACTGGCGACCGAATATTGAGGCGGAACGCGCGGAGGCGGTTGAGATTGCGCAACGTGCGGATGTGGTTGTGGCGTTTGTCGGTTTGACCCCCGAGCTTGAGGGTGAGGAGATGCCGATCCACATCGATGGCTTCGACGGCGGCGACCGCACGTCGATCAACCTGCCGAAGGTGCAGGAAGAAATGTTGAAGGCGGTTGGAGCAACGGGCAAGCCGGTGATCGTAGTCCTGTTGAACGGAAGTGATGTTTCGTCGCCGTGGGCAATGGAACATGCGGCGGCGATACTGGACGCGTGGTATCCGGGAGAAGAGGGCGGCACGGCGATTGCACGTACGCTGGCTGGCGAGAACAATCCGGCGGGCAGGCTTCCGGTGACTTTCTATGCATCGACGGAACAGATTCCGGCGTTTGACGAGTACTCGATGAAGGGACGGACGTATCGCTATATCAACGGCAAGCCGGAGTTTGGATTTGGGTTTGGATTGAGCTATTCGAAATTCGTGTACTCCCATCTGAAGCTGTCGGCGGCGAGTGTTGCAGCGGGTAGCAGCCTGACCGTCGAAGCGGATGTGAAGAACGCGAGTACACGCGATGGCGACGAAGTTGCAGAGCTATATCTCGTGCCGCCGAAGGATGGCGTTGCACCAAAGCTGGCGTTGGAGGGTTTTTCGAGGGTGCATCTCGGCGCTGGAGAAACGCAGCATGTGAAGTTTGTGCTGGATGCGCGGCAGATGAGTGTGGTGGATCAAGCGGGTGTGCGGGCGGTTCGCGCGGGGACGTATGGTCTTGCGTTGGGTGGCGCGCAGCCTGGTGACGCGACGGATCTTGCGGGACAATTCACGATTTCAGGAACGAAGGAGTTGCCCCGGTAGGAAGCCCGCGAGGTCGGGAACAAAGCCGATGGATGACTCAAACCCAGGATATAGGGCATGCGGCGATTGACGAGTGAATGAGGAAAGAACGGAAGGGCCGGGTCTTCGACCCGGCCGAAAGATCCCGCCCCAAATCCTCTCCCGTTCCTTGTCCGCGGAACGCGGACAAGGAACGGGTTCACGCTATCATTCGCGGCGGTTCAAAAGAGGGCAATTTTGTCGCTTCGGCTTCGCCTGCGCTCCCGCCTGCGGCAGCAAGGAGGCGCCTCCGGCGCGGCCGTTTATGGCCGGGTCGGAGACCCGGCCCTTCCGGGGTTTGTGTAGGTCTCGGTACGAACAGAGGTAACGGCGATACAGCTAGTTCACCTTTGCAAATGCATCTGCTTCGCGGTTGACTTCCTCCGGACCTGCGGGGTGCGAGTAAAGGATGACGCGGTAGCGGAAAGTCGCGGAAGCGCCCTTTTCGATGGTGAAGTTGAAGGCCGGTTGCTTGGGATCGAAGATGCTGCGGCCCAGCGGATTCGCGGCGAAAAGACCATATCCGCGAGCGTGCCAGTAGGTGGGATAGCCAGGGTTGCCGGGGTGGTCGATCATGGCGATGGTCGATGTGTGCGCGCCGGTCGTGCCGGTGAGCGTGCACCAGCGTCCGCGTGTTGACCATACGGCTCCGCCCTTGACACCTTCACTGGTGAGGTAGACGCCGGTGGAGTCTTTGGTATCGGCTGCGTCGACTTTGGTGGGCTTGCCGTTGGCGTCCATGAAGATGCCACCCTTCTCGTCGGGCGATTCAAGCCAGTGAGCGACACGCATGCCGAGGACGCCCTCCTTGTCGTCGTTGAAGACGGCTTTGTCGAAAGCGGTGAGGGTGATGGTCTGGTCAATGGTGCGCTGGCCGTTGTGCTGGCTGAAGACGTACTTCGTGGTCTGCTTAAGAATGTCTTTGCCAGTGCCGGTGGTCCATACGGAAGTGACGACGAGTTCCCCGCTGTTCGCTCCGCTTTTGGTGGAGACGATTTTTTCGTGATGGACGCTGCCCATCTTCGGTTTGTCAGCGGTCTTGATGGCGTCGGAGTTGTTCCAGAAATCGAAGCCGTTGACGTTGCCATAGTTGAACCACATGCCGGCGTGGTGAGGGTGATCGACGCGCTCATTGGGGCGTGGTTCGAGAGGGTAGCCACGCGTGACGGTTGTGCCGGAGTCGTCGATGAGTGGGTAGAGTACGGGCTTCTCCAACGACTGCGGCCAGATGTAGGACGTGAACGGTTTGCCGTCGATGGTGACGTCGACGCGCCGGCTGGCCTCGTTGGCGACGACCTTGACGCCTTTGCCAGTGTCGCTGGCAAAGGCGCTTCCAACCAGAATAATGATGCCAACCAGAAGGCCGAGGAGAAGCAGTCTACGCATAGACTTTGCCCCCCGCCATCACCTGCTGCGTCTTGTCGTCGAAGGTGACTTTCTGGCCGGTCTGGATAGCGGCGACGTTCATGCAGAGTGCGATGGAATGGCTGTAGCCCGCTTCAATGCTGGCGTTCGGCGTCTTCCTAGAGCGGACGCACTCCATCCAGTTGCGCATGTTGGCGGAGGTTTGCGGATCGCCGTGGGTGTCGGCAGCGGTGGAGACTGCGGCATCGTTGCCGAGCGAAAGACCCTGCAGCAGGTTGGCCTGCATCTTCATTTCGGCGGCGGACTTCGCGGTGAGACCACCGTCGGGCGTGACCTTTTGCTTGTCCATGTCGATCATGCCGGCGTTGGAGTAGTAGAGCTCCTTGACGCCACCAGCGGAGTTGGTGAAACGCGAAGAATACTGCACCTGGAAGCCCTTGGTGAGATCGTCGAGCGGACCGTAGTCGAAAACGGCGGTCATCGTGTCCCAATTCTGGCGGCCATCTTTCCAGAGATAAATTCCGCCGTTGGCAACGACGCTGCGCGGATGCGGATAGCCGCTGAACCAGTGGACAGTGTCGATCTGATGCACCAGCCACTGATCGGGAATACCCGAGGAATACGGCCAGAATAAGCGGAACTCGAGGTACTTGCGAGCGTTGAACGGCTCGAAAGGACGGTTCATGAGATAGCGCTTCCAGTCGGTGTCTTCTTCCTTCAAAAGTGGAACAACATCGGGGCGGCGCCAGCGGCCGGGCTGGTTGACGTTCCATGTCATTTCGACCATAACGATATCGCCGAACTTCCCAGACTTGATGTACTCCGCCGCGCGCTGATAGCTGGGTGTGCTGCGGCGCTGCGTGCCGACCTGCACAATCTTGCCGGTCTTGTGGACAGCGGCGCGGAAGAGGCGGGCGTCATCCATGGTGTGCGCCGTCGGCTTTTCAACGTAGGCATCGCGGCCGGCGTTGACGGCTTCGGTGCCGTGTCGCGCGTGCTGGAAGTCAGCGGTAGCGATAAGCACGGCGTCCACGTCTTTGCGAGCGTAGAGTTCGTCGTTGTTGCGGACGGGGGTGACAGTATCGCCGCTAACTTTCTGGATGTAAGCTGCGCCTTCTTCGCGGCGACGGTTCCAGATGTCGGAGACGGCGACGAACTGGAAGTTCATTTCCTTGGCGTGTTGCGAAAATGCAGGGATGAGGGCCTGCTTCATGCGGTCTCCGCAACCGACGACGCCGACCCTGACGCGATCGTTAGCGCCAACGATGGCCGCGTAGCTGGACGCGCTCCAGGAGACGGCTGTTGCTGCTGCTGCAGCACTGCTTGCTTTGAGAAACTCCCTGCGATTCTTGTTCTGCAACGTCATGGTTTGATCCTCCGTCGGCTGTATATGCCCGCAGCGCGAAATTATATAGAACGATTTGCTTGACCGCGCGAGGAAACCGTCCGACAGGTTAAAGATTGCAAGATGTTGTCAGGTCCACCGGACGATGTGGTGTGGTTAGCGATAACAACGGTTATTTATCAGGCCTTTTGGGCGGCTACGCCGCACCATCAGCAGACATTTTCCCTATAGCATTCCAAACGCAACATTTTACGTATTGAATCTGGCAATAGCGGATGAAAAATTGCGTTGACAGAAGCGTAACCAAGGAGCAATCTTGCTGCGCACGAAAAGTTGTCTTACAGGTCCACGTCTAGTTTCAGTTGACGCGGGAGAGTACTGCGAGGCACAGCACATGCCTCGATGCAATGCAGCTTCAGCGATAACCGGGAATACGAACCACAGCAACCAGATCGTTTGATTCATTTACGGAGGCAACAATGCAACAGATCAAAACGTTCGTGCAGCGGCTTGCAGTCGGCATTCGAGTGTCTTTTCTCCTGCTTCTTCTAGTGGCGACCTGCACTGTGCGGGCACAACTTGCGGGAACCGGTACTATTCAAGGCCTGGTGACCGATTCCACGGGAGCCGTGATACCGAACGCGACTGTCACGCTGATAGAAGAATCGACGCAGGTGAGGCATACGACCAAAAGCGACAGCAGCGGCGCCTATGTTTTCCCGAATATCAGCATCGGGAAGTATTCGGTCAGTGTCGGCATTACTGGGTTTCAGACCTATATCAAGACGGGCAACGTGCTGGAAGTCGGCAGTAACATCTCGATCGACGTGACGATGACCGTCGGGAGTACGGACCAGAGGGTCGAGGTCCATTCCGATTCGCTCGCACTGCAAACGGAAGACCCTTCTTTCAAACAGACGATCGACCAGCAGACGGTCACGGAGATGCCGCTGAACGGCCGGCACATGACCGACCTCATCACTCTTTCCGGCGGATCCACGTCAGCGCCGGGAGGCGACTTTACCGGCAGCAAGTACTCCTATCAGACCATCTCTGTTTCCATTGCTGGCGGCATGGGCAACACCACTCAGTGGCGGCTCGATGGCGGCGACAATAACGACTATATGGCCAACGGCAACCTGCCGTTTCCCTTCCCGGATGCGGTTAGCCAGTTCAGCGTGGAGGCGGCTACGCTCAGTTCGTCGAGCGGCATGCATACCGGAGGTCTGGTGAACGTGGTTACCCGTTCGGGGACCAACACCTACCACGGTTCGGCGTTTGAGTTCATTCGCAATGACTATATCAATGCGAAGAATTTCTTCTCGGCAAGTAAGGATCATCTTCACCAGAACCAATACGGAGGAACGTTTGGCGGCAGGATTGTCCGCGACAAACTCTTTGCATTTGCCGGTTACCAGCATCAACACACGACTCAGTCCCAGCCCCCGGTGAGTGTGTTCGTGCCTACCGCTGCGAACCTATTGGGCGATTTCTCGGTAACCGACCCGCTTAGTGGACCCAACGCTTGCAACACGAAGGTTGTCCAATTGAAAGATCCTTATACCGGTGCGCTCCTGCCGGGCAACAAGTATGCAACGCCACCGACCTACAATGCACAAGCACTGGCGCTAGTGAAATACTTGCCGAAGATCGACCCGGCTATCGATACCAACAACTGTGGACTGGTGAAGTATTCGATTCCCCTTATCCAGTCCGATAACCAGTTCGTGACGCGAGTGGACTATACCATCAACGCGAAGAATAACCTCTATGGCCGTTACTTCATCGACGGATATCAGGCACCCGCGTTCTTTTCGCCGACGAACATATTGATCACGACACAGTCCGGCAATATACAGCGTGTCCAAACGTTCACGCTCGGTGAGTCGTATGCCGTTACCTCAAAGCTGGTGAATAGTTTTCACGTCACCATCATGCGCCGTCGGAATGACCGCGGTTATGCGCCGAACGACATCAACCTAGCCACCCTGGGTGTCAATATCTATCAGGCGGTGCCTAACGGTCTGCAGCTTAGCGAAACGAAGTTCACCATCGGTGGCGGAACCAACTCGGTCTCTCACTTCAATGACAACACCCTGGCATTGGATGACGATGTGACCCTGCTGCTCGGCAAACATCAGTTGGTCTTTGGTGGCAGCTTCACACGCAATCAGCTCAATATCTCCAACGCCTACGAGAGCAATGGCAACCTGACCATCGATGGCCGGTACAGCGCGAACGGGCCGAAAGGCGGATCTGCCGGTGGAGATCCTACTCTCGACTTCCTACAGGGCGCGCTGGCTACATTCGAACAGAGCAAATTCCAAGGCAACGCCCTGCGCGGAAATATACCGGGCCTCTACGTTCAGGACACCTATCATGCCACCAAAAATTTGACACTGGTGGCCGGCCTGCGCTGGAGCCCCGAGTTTCTGCCCGTCGATACTAAAAACCGTGGGACCATCTTCGATATGTCAGCCTTCCTCGCAAACAAGGTGAGTACGGTCTATCCGAACGCGCCAGCGGGGACTTTCTTCTATGGCGATCCGGGCGTTTCCAGGCAGTTCTCCAAGAGTTCACCCTGGCAGTTCTCGCCCAATCTTGGCGTTTCATGGGATCCTTTCGGTAACAACAAGACGGTGATCCGGGCCGGCGCAGAACTGGCGTACGACATGGTGAACTTCTTCACTTCCCAGCGTAATCAGCAAAACCCGCCGTTTGCAACTGCCATCAAGCAGACGCTGACATCGAGCTCGGGGCCGATTAATTTCTCTGCGCCCTGGTCCGCTGGAACGGTGACGACGAACCCTTTTCCGCAGCCTGCTATTCCGACACCGGCCACTGCGCAGTTCTTTCCCCAATCGCAGTACATTGTGATGCCTCCGCAATTTCATCCTTCCTACACGGAACAATGGACGGCCAGCGTTCAGCATCAGTTCCCCCGGGGCTGGCAGCTTCAAGTCGATTACATCGGCAGCCACACCGTCCACGCTCCTATGGGGACGCCGATGAGTCCGTCCATCTTCATCCCCGGTGTTTGGGGCGCGAACGGTACCGGCTGCACGGGAGTTGTGCTGACAGGACCAGCCGGGCAACCTGCCGGAGCTGCCGGGACACCATGCTCGACTGTTGGAAATCAGACCCAGCGTTTTGCGTTGACGATTGCGAACCCGCTTCAGGGCAACCAATATACGGGCGGCGGCGGCGGGTCGGTGATTGTTAACAACGTAGGCATGGCCAACTATAACGGTGTTATCACGACTATTCAGCACCGGCTTTCATCAACTTTCAGCCTGCTGGCAAACCACACCTGGTCGAAGTGCATGAACGTTGCGGATGCCCAGGGAGACCTTGCCGGCACAACTGTCGAGAACCCCTACAACCCTGGCTTTGACTATTCTTACTGCGGTTCCGACTATCGGCACGTCGAGAACATTGTCATTGTCACCAAGAGCAACTTCCATGTTTCTCACCTGACGTCGCTATTGGTGAATGGCTGGGAGTTCGCTCCTCTGGCCCACATTGTCAGTGGAGCGCCATTCAACGTGACCGCAGGACAGGACAACTCATTCACCGCCGTTGGAAATGACCGTCCAAATCTGGTGCCCGGAGTCCCGGTCTATCTTCACCAGCCAATCTACGGGACGGGAACAGGAACAGCGAACCGAGGGTATCTGAACCCTGCGGCCTTTGCCCAGGTATGCCCGACTGGGGCCACGCCGCTGACTTGCCCGGCATATGGGACCTACGGCAACATTGGCAGGAATTCCTTCCGTGGCCGCACCACTTATCAGTTCGACGCTCAACTCTCTCGCATTTTCCCCATCCACGAGCGGCTCAACGCGACATTGCGCTTTGAGGCGTTCAACTTGCTCAACCATCCCAACTTCAGCAATCCCGCCTCGAATCTTTCAACCACGTCGAGCTTTGGTCAGGTCTCGTCAACTTCAAATCAACCGAGAATTTTCCAAGGCTCGGTAAAGTTCATCTTCTAATGTAAGCATCAATGATGAAGACGAAGAGCGCCGGCGGGGATATTGCGCCGGCGCTCTTTTTCGTGAAGAACAAGCGAAGCAGGCTACGGCTGCGCGACCGGTGGCGTGGCGGGCAGGGTCGCAGGTAGCGCGACGCCCGGTTGCGTGTCGCCGACTTCGAAGATCGTTGCATCCTTCGGAAGCTTCATGCGGCCTTGAGAGAGATAGCCGACGACAATTCCTCCAGCAAGCGGTGGAGCGAGAACGATGAGTGGCAACAGATACTTCTTGCTCTTCACCAGCGACTCATCTACACCGTCGACAGGATGGCTGCGCCGCGGTTCGCCGGGGACCTGGAGGATGGTGAACGCCGACATCTTCAACTCAGGGTGATGTCTGCCGTATTTGACCAGCGAGCGAGCCACTTGTTTGGGCGTCGTAATGCCGAGGTCGGCGATGAAGTTGCGGTGGATGGAGTGCGGAAAGTAGATGTCCAGAACGACGCGGGAGAAGTCGGCGCAGTTGTGAAACAGTGCGTTGAAGTGGCCGACGTTGCGGCGATCGTTGAAGATGTCGATAAAGCGTTCGTCCTGCTCCGCGGTGGTCTCGATCTGGAAGCCGTGGATCTGGCGATCGTAGGAGCCACCGACAAGCTGCGTCCATTCCCCCTTGGGCACGGAGCCATCGGGGCCTGGCGGGGCGAGGTCTTGCAGATGCTCACGCCAGTAGGCTTCGCGGAGCCTCACGACATCGGCTTTGGTCACCGAGTGTGGAACCTCGCTCGGATCTTCCACGGAATAGAGGTACGGAACCAGCGGCATCGCGGTCCAGTCTTCCTTGTGGATCTTGTGGTAGCGGCTGATGACGACGCCGAGCTCTCCGGCTCGGCAGGGGCGCAACTTTATCGGCGACTCCGCACAGATGTGATTGAGGTAAACAGCGGAATGGCCCGCGGGATCGAATGAGCCGAGTTCGCCATAGGGCTCTTCCATCAACAACGCTACGGCTGCGCGGGCGGGCTGAAGACCCGTGAGAAGGCCGAGAACGAAGGCGATCCCAAAAGATGACGCTTTTGTCATCCTTCAACTCTATAACCTGCATTCTGGGAAGAACACTTTTTGCGAGAGAATTCGACACACGCACACCACGCCCGGGTCTGCGTGCTATGGTGCGGTTACAGGCCCCGTACCAGACCAGGACTTCTCCATGGCTATGTTTAGAGCATTTCACCTGTTGCTGGGGTTCCCAGAACAGTTGTACAGCGGCGTTTTCTTTACGGAACACGCCCATGAAGGTTGCAGCGTTGAACTACACCCACAGGAAAAATGCCCTAGTAACTCACCGCTTCGAAGCCGCATATTTCCGCTGTTCTGTTGTGCATTTCTGTTTGCGCTCGCATTGCCCGGCCGGCCATCGCTCGCCCAGTCCAGCGGCTGTTCTATTTCCGCCAGCCATAATCCGGATGAGATTTCGCCGTTGCTGGCGGGCAAATTTGCCGATGTCCCTCTACAAGCCGGCCTGCGCCGGGAGTATGCGCAGTCCGATGCGATACCGCCGCCCGCTGACCTTACCGCGCGCATCGAGCGCACACTCGCAGACGCAAAAGCTTCCGGCAATAGCTGCGCGATCGGCATGGCGTCGATGCTGCTGGGAGACCGCGAGGCCAGCCACAACTTCACCACTGCCCAGAAAGACTTTGCGGATGCAGCCGCCGCCTTCGCGCAGGCGGATGCGCCGCTGGGCACGGCTGAAGTGCTGCGCCGCACCGCCGAACTGCACATCGAACGCGGAGAGCAGGCGCAGGCCAACGCGGACTACACGCGCGCCATTGCGATTTACACGGCGCAGGGGCGGCCGCTCTCGGCGCTGATCTCCGAGGTCGGCCGCGCGTCGGTTTCTGACTCGCCCGATTACGCTGCACTCGCCAGCCGCGCCGCCGAGCTGCACAACGCCTGTATACAGGCAGCGGTGGCGCGGGTGTGGGGGCAGAGCTTCGCAGCTTCCTCGAACTTCGCTGCCGCCGACCAGCACTATCGCGAGGCGGGCCGCTTCTATGCGGCCTGTCCGCAAAAGCTGGCCGAGCGCGCCGACCTGGAAACGGCCTGGGGGATGAACGAGTCCGACCAGGGACGAACGCCGTCCGCTCTTGCGCACTATCGGCGCGGCGTTGAGTTGGAACGCCAGATGGGCGATTCCGCTTCGCTGTCACAGGCCCTGGGCAGTCTGGCGAGATTTTACGAAGGGCAACATCAGCCGGAGCGCGCAATCCCGTTATACAAGCAGGCGCTTGACGCGATCGAGAAGAATGGGTCGCCAGGATTTATTGCGATGATGCAATCGAACCTGGGCAGCTCGTATCTGCAGGCGCATCAGGCCGCGCAGGCAGTGCCGTTGCTGGAAGCGGCGACGGCTGCGACGAAGTCCGATTCGGTGCGCTGCGCACGGTTCGATAACCTGTCGCAGGCCTATCTTGATCTGCACCGCGATCAGGACGCGCTGCAAGCTGCGGAGTCTTCTTATAAAGCCTGCACTGCGACGCACAATGACCGGTCCGCGGAGCGCGCGCTTGAAGACAGCGCCGATGCAACTCTGCGTCTCGACGATCTCGACCGTGCGTTGCGAGATGCGCAGCATGCGGTTTCGATGCTGGAGCAGTTTCGAACGCACCTGGTCAAAAAAGACGCGTACAAACAGGGCTACCTGGAGTACAACCACCATGCATACGATGTGCTGATTACGATCCTGGTGCGGCTGCACCGGTACGATGAAGCGCTCGAAACGTCGGAACAGGGACGGGCGCGCGCCTTCCTTGATTTGCTCGCCAGCCGGCCACCGGCAACCGATGCGGCTGCGCCTGCGGAGGGCTCGCCGCATAGTCTGGAAGCGTTGCGCAAACAGCTTGTCGACAGCCCGGCGCAAGCGGCGCCCATGCGCGCGTCAGACGTGCACGCGCAGGCCGAACGGCTGCACTCGACGCTGCTGTTGTACTGGACGACGCACGATTCGTTGTTCACTTTCGTCGTCGCTCCCGGCAAGGCTACGTTCGCGCTGCAACAGCCAATTGCGCAGAGCGAGTTGGCCGAGTCTATTGCCGCAGTCCAGCCGGCGGAGTCGAGCGGCGGTGGCGCGGCGCAGATCGTTGCCCGTGGAGGCAGTCATGTGCGCGTCGCGCAGCCGGAGAACTCGTGGAAGCATCTGTATGCACTGCTCATCGCTCCGATCGCCGCGCAGCTTCCAGCCGATGACGGATCGCTGCTGACCATTGTGCCGAGCGGCAGCCTCTTTCAACTCCCGTTTGCCGCATTGCAGAATCCCGAAGGACGCTATCTGCTGGAACGTTATCGGGTGCACACGATTCCTGCTGCCAGCCTGCTTTCGTTTACGCAGCGCAATGAGCAACTCGCGCATGAGACGGGGACGCGCTATCTGTTTCTGGCCGACCCGGCACGTCTGCCGCTGACGCCCGGAGGGCAGCGACTGCCGCCGCTACCCGGGACCGCTTCAGAGGTGAGCGCGATTACGCACCTGCTGCCGGCAGCGGAGGTGCATACGCTCGAGGGACAGCAGGCTGCGCTCGCTTCGCTGCTGCGTGAGTTGCCAAACACGACCGTGCTGCAC
>Ga0207125_10070_pt1 | contig 24503 bp, 19 predicted proteins | sample Alteio_BWMinHeat_19_FD_153556 | JGI IMG/M metagenome (GOLD analysis project Ga0207125, IMG submission 153556) | Enriched cells from forest soil in Barre Woods Harvard Forest LTER site, Petersham, Massachusetts, United States -... | ecosystem: Environmental > Terrestrial > Soil > Temperate forest >...
CCGTGGCTGGATGGCCTCCAGCCGCAACCGCTGGCAGGCAACCTTCAGCCTGATCTTTCGCGTCGGCATGGACAACGAGAAGATTGAGAAGAATCCGGCGGCGCGGATCCGCCGCAGAACCGAGAACAACGGGCGGGTTCGGTTCCTGAGTGTCGAGGAAGAGAGTTCTCTGCTCGAGGTCATCGATTCCCGGTTCCCTCAGTTTCGGCCGCACTTGCTGCTGAGTCTTCACACCGGGATGCGCATGTCCGAGCAATATTCTCTCCGTTGGAACCAGGTGGACCCCGAGCTGCGCCAGATCCACCTAAGCAAGACCAAGAACGGCCGGCCCCGGACGATCCCCCTCAACAGCGTTGCCGAGGCCGCCCTGGAGCAATTGCGCGGCCCTCAAGTTCTCCCCAGGAGTGCTCCGGTCGCTCCGGTCTTCCCATCGGTCTGGAGCGGCGACGCTTTGCAGGGCCCTCGCGGCTGGTTTCCCACCGCCTTGAAGGAAGCCGGGATCGAGAGGTACAGCTGGCATTGCAACCGCCATACCTTCGCCAGTAGACTGGTCATGGCCGGGGTGGACCTGCGCACAGTCGCAGAGCTGCTCGGTCACAGGACGCTCGAAATGGTCATGCGCTACAGCCATCTTGCTCCGCAACACCAGGCCTCGGCGGTCGATCGGCTGGTGACGGCCGGAAATGGAACGGACACCAAAGCGGACACCAGCAAAATGGTCGACGCGAAGATGCCTCGTAAGTTGTTGTAAACAAGAGTCGGAGAGGTGGCAGAGTGGTTGAATGCACCTGACTCGAAATCAGACGTAGTCGCAAGGCTACCGGGGGTTCGAATCCCTCCCTCTCCGCCATAAATCTGTAGAATCACTAACTTGCACAAATTAGGCAACTTAGAGGTTCGTGCAAGTCGTCATAGTCGCCCAGAACCCCTGTTTTCCACCGTTTTGCCCACCTAAATCAGACCCGCCTCGCTAAGCTCCGACGGGCCCAAGTCAGGCTCTGCGTCCGTTTGGGAATGTGAGCAAGTAAAGCAGGTCGCTCCACACCTGATAGCGTGCCAAGGGGAGGCTGTCCGCCATGTGGACGCGGTGCCATACCGGACGGTTCAATCTCAGATTTCGTGTAGCGTCCCGATAAAGTTGCCCGCCGACGGCCGCCTCCATTTCATCGAGGTTGACGGCTCTGTTGAACTGCTCTTTCAGATGGGCCAAATCTGGCCTGTGCGCGGCCACACAGAGAGTTCTAGCAATTTTGAGGTGAGATCCTGGCTGGTCAATTCAATTGTGACAGGACGTGGTGCTGAGGCTGCACGGGGTTTTTCCAGAGGGTCGCGCTTTTGAGAAAGGATCTCCGCGATGACGTGGCATCAGGGAATCATCGAAGTAGCTTTCATCGTTGTACCCATCGCGGTCTTTCGATGGCTGCTTCATTGCAAGCGCCAACGCGGAGGGAACTCCTGAGATGTACGCGGGTCACTTTGCGGCAGGTCTGGCGTTGCGCGGCCGCGCGCCGCGCGTTCCGGTAGCGGCCCTGCTGGTGGGCGCATTCCTTTTGGATTTTCTCTGGATATTGTTCGGCGTTTTTCACCTGGATCACACGGCGTGGGATGACTGGTCGCATTCACTCGTTATGTCGGCGGTCTGGGCCACGGCATTTGCGGCCTTTTTCTGGCGGCTTGGCACAAGAGCGTTCGTCGTCGTGTGGCTAGCCGTCTTTTCACATTACGTGCTGGATCTGATCGTGCAGGGCGCGGCGCTTTACCCAAATGAGCCGATGCGCCTGCTGATTCCCATCCTGGTGACTAACCACTACCGCTGGTTCCAACTCCTTGTCTGCATTGTGCTGCTCGCGGTATACATGTACGACGAGCGGCGGTCGTCCCAGCCCGCATGGCGCGCCTGGGCAGTTTGCTGTCTTGTGCTGGTGCTGAATCTGCGTTTCCTGTTAAGTATGTGACAGACCAGATTCCTCGGCGAGCTTAGGCACATTGACAATCACGGAAGGATTCGCTTCGAGAGCTAGCGCCGCACTCTAACCCTATTCGATATCGAAGGCCGGCACCCCTCGCGCCCACAAAACTCGCGGCCCAGGAATATGCCGCTGACGGGATTTGCGTGAAGTCTTTGGTTGCCGGCTTTGACACCGAAATGCTGCTCACAGCGAAAAGCCAGCCTGCAGGTGACGATTCTGCTCAGATTCAGGAAGCGTGCAGAGCGTATACCGCGAATGCCACGCACGGCGGAAGAAGCGGTGCAGACGGCCTCGTGGCCATGCCTCGGAAGGCCTCTTATGTCACCGGTCTATGTTTGATCGCAAATGGTGGCCTTGCGGCTTGGGTGCGGCAATGAACGTCACTCAAATAGATTAAGCAAGAGGCCACACGATGACACGTCCACGATCGACCTTCGAATTCGCACTTCCTCCGCGGCTCAGCCCACAAGGTCGAGGAAGATGGTTAAGAGACAAACTACGCTCGGCCATACAGAACGGAGCATTGCGACTCGGCCAGTCCCTGCCAAGTACACGCGAACTCACCAAGAGCCTCGGGCTTGCACGCGGTACGATCGTGTCTGCAATTGACCATCTGAAAGAAGAGGGATACCTCAAGAGCATCCCAGGTTCGGGAATCTTCGTTGCCGATACACTGCCGGAAGCATTTTTGAGCTCACGTTCCATTCCGACGCGAGCGTATCCCGGCAATTCCACGCCGATTGCTCGATCGGAATTTGCAGAAAGACTGGCTCCAGTTAGCTACTATGTAAAACCGCGCACGATCGCTTTCCGTGTCAATCTTCCGGCCCTCGATCTGTTCCCGACCGATTTGTGGACAAAGGTAACCACGAAACAATGGCGCCGAGCATCAACATCGATGCTGCTTGGCGGGGAACCTTTCGGCTATCTGCATTTGCGTAAATCCCTGAGCAATTACCTGCGGACGGCAAGATCGGTGATCTGCGAACCCGAGCAGATCTTGATCACTTCAGGGATACAAGAGGCTCTCGACCTCTCGACGAGAATTCTTATCAATTCGGGAGATCGAGTGCTGATGGAAGATCCGGGTTATCAAATTGCTTTTGCAAATTTTCAGGCGGCCGGCGCTCGGATCATGCCACTAACGATCGATCAGGAAGGTGCAGTGCCCCCCATGAAGGAAGGCATCCGTGCGCGCCTGATGTACGTTACCCCTGGGCATCAGTTTCCGGTTGGTGCAACGATGTCCTACGACAGACGCATTCAAATCCTCAGGTATGTGCGGAGGGAGGGGACCTGCATCTTCGAAGATGATTATGACAGCGAATTTCGGTTTTCCGGAGGCCCGCTTCCAGCGCTGCAAAGCCTCGATCGGAAAGCTCAGGTCATCTTCGCCGGAAGCTTTAACAAGACGCTCTTTCCATCGTTACGCATCGGGTATATGGTCGTCCCGCCGAGCTTGGCGGCAGCGTTCAGGATGTGTAAGTCCATTCACAGCAGGCATCATCCATGGGTCGATCAAGCCGTGCTCCATGCGTTTATTGAAGAGGGTCACTATATTCGGCACCTTCGAAGAATGAGAAAGATCTACAGCGAGCGATTGGAAGTGCTCACGGAGGAGGTCCGAAAGCACCTCGATGGAGCGCTTGAGCTAGCAGCTACCGAATCAGGAATGCAAACCGTTGCGTGGCTACGAACGGCGCAAGACGCTGAAGAAATAGCGGCGCGCGCACTTGAGAAGAACGTGGATATCGTCCCTCTGAGCCGCTATTGCCACAGAAAACAGGTGGCGCCGGGCTTCCAAATTGGCTTTGCAGCGGTGGATGCAAAGTCGATCGCAAGAGGCGTTCAAATCCTATCGCGAATCATTTCCTAAAGTGCGGAGGGCTGTAGTAGACGCCAATTCCGCGTGTGGCCCCCCTCCGGATGGCACGCTTCGCAGGGCCTCCATTGAGTAGCACCTGGCCATTTATCGATCCACTCTAAATACGATACCGATGCTTCAAGGGGCCGCGTCGATTGCATCCAGCGAAGATCACAACTGGTCCAATCAAAAAGTGAACATCTGGTCCTTTTATGTTGAGCGCGATTCCGTACCTTGGAATCGGGGGTTGATAAGTGAGCATGTGGCCTGCAACGAAGGGTAGACAAGTAGCCTGGTTCGCATCCGGTCTTCTGACGCTGTTGATCGGTGGCGCACAGCTGGTCGCATCGCAGCCGAGGTCGGAGGAATCACCCAGAGACATCACACTTCCTCAGCTCAACGCGCCACTCGATCAGTCGATCGTGGAGTCAATTAGTGTAGGGGGCGTCACCCGGACCTATCGTTTGTACGTTCCCCGCACATTTGAGCCGGGCGATAGCGCATTGATCATTGCTCTCCACGGAAGAGGTGCTGGTGGCCCTGGTTCCGCAATGGAACAATACAGCCAACTCGACTCCAAGGCTGATCAAGAGGGATTCGCCGTCGCGTACCTCGATGGGCTCGTTGACGCAACCGGCACGTTGAATTGGAATTATTACTACGACTTCTTCTTCACCTCCGGTCCGGATGATGTTGGGTTTGTCCGGAGCGCAATCGACCTTCTCCAGGAACAACTACAGCCGAATCCGAGACGCATCTACGTCGTTGGCACGTCAGCCGGCGGATTCATGGCGCAGCGAGTTGGGGTGGAACTGTCGGACCGGGTGGCCGCAATCGGCGTTGTGGAAGGTGGGTTGTATCTGCTTTCGCCAAGCAGCCCTCCGTTCATTCCGAATCCCGCCGCACCAATCTCCGTACTGTTCCTGAAAGGCGATCAAGATCCAAACAACCAGTATTGCGGCGCAGTTTTTCCTTCTTTTCATGTGACTGAAGCCTCGTCGGACCAGGACTTCGACTACTGGACGGGAACCTCCGCAGATCGGTGCCAACATATCTCGCCGGCGGGTCCACTCTGTGAGAGCGTTGGCGTGGGAGATGCCCAGGCGCATGTGACGCCAGGGACGCCTAGTCCACTGGTGGCGAAGGCCGCTACCGGTTGCCGCAGGGGAACCGAAGTGAAACTGTACAGACTTTTGGGTGGCGGCGACGATTGGAACCAAAATCCTATGAATATTCCTGGCGCAGTTCCCTTCAATCCTGAGTTTGACCGGGGAACTGGCACCACCACGAATGACATTCTGTGGAAGTTCTTCCGCGGAAATCCAAAGGCAGATCGCCAACCTGACTCCGATTAAACGAGTTGCCCTAGTCCCTGATTGTTAACGAAGGACCGCAAGGACACTAGGAGTGTTGGGAGCGGACGTACTGTGAATCGAAGATGGTTTCTTAACAACGTAGCTGGCGCAGTGAGCATGTCCCTGCTGTCGGGATCGCGTCAATATTTTTTCGCGGAGGAACAACACGCTATGGATGTAAGCACCTACCTAAACATCCGCCGCTATGCGCAATTGAAGAAATGTCGGGTAGCCTACGTAGAGCAGGGGCTTGGGCAAACAGCGCTTTTTCTCCATGGATTTCCGCTCAACGGTTTCCAATGGCGTGGTGTCATTCCGCGGCTTTCGCGGTATCGCCGGTGCATCGCGCCCGATTTCATGGGCCTCGGCTATACGGAAGCCGCGGAGGACCAGGAGATCACCCCGGAAACTCAGGCGCAGATGCTTGCGGAATTCCTCGATGTCCTGAAGATCAAGGAAGTGGACATCGTGGCCAACGATACAGGTGGGGAAATTGCTCAGCTCTTCGTTGCGCGCTATCCGGCGCTTGTTCGAACCCTACTGCTGTCCAATTGCGACGTTGATACCAACAGTCCGCCTCCCTCGTTCGCGCCGATACTAGCGGCCGCACAGAAGGGGGTTCTGGCGGACAGTTTTGCCGGCCTCCTGGTGGACAAGGCAATTGCGCGTTCTCAACGAGGACTCGGAGCGTTCTACACCAACCCTGAAGATCTGACGGATGATGCAATTGGGTATTATCTTTCGCCGCTTGTTAGTACGCTGTTACGGAAGAGGCAACTCAACAGCTTCGCCGCTTCCTTTGCCCATAATCCGCTGGTCGCGATAGAACCCGCTCTCAGGCAATGCCCCTCACCAACCAGGATTCTCTGGGGAACGGCCGACACGACCTTCGATGTGAAGTGGGCGGACTGGCTAGACAAGACTCTTCCACATTCGCGCGGAGTTCGGCTCGTCGACGGGGCAAAGCTGTTTTTCCCGGAAGAGATCCCCGAAGTAATTGCTGAAGAAGCGGTGGGACTCTGGACATCCTGAGGATTTGAATGAAGGAGGGTTGGATGAAAGAATATTCACCCGGAGCGCGGAACTCTCAGTCTTGCCGGCTGTCATGCGGTGTGGATTGGCAGTGTCGTCACCATACCTTTCATATCACGCGTTTTCGCAAAGGGATGGGGGGTGATAATCAGCTTTCTTGAACGTCTAAGTGGCTTGGAGAAGTCATTCGCATGCAGTTCCTACTTGGTGTGCTCCTGTTTGTAATCATCATCGGCTCGCTAGACTCCAGGTTGCCATGGCCCGTCGTGAGGAGAGGGAGAGCCCGCGCATGATTGCTGGACACTTCGGATTCGCAGCGATGGTAAAGGGACGCGAGCAAAGCACGCCGCTCTGGATACTGATGCTTGCATCGGTCTGGCTTGACATCGTATTCGTCCCACTCTTCCTCGCGGGAATCGAGACAATGCAGCCGGTGCGTGGTCATCAAGGTTATGGCTCCTCTGTGATCTATGCCGACTACACGCACTCCTTCGTGGGAATGCTGGCGCTCTCGGCGATTTTGGCGCTGCTCTCCTGGCCTCTCTGGGGAAGACGAAGCTCAGTTGTCATCGGGCTTGTGGCGGCATCGCATTGGGTGCTCGATCTGGTCGTTCATCGCGCCGATATGCCGATTCTTCCCGGCAACATGGCCCGCCTTCCACGACTTGGGTTTGGATTGTGGCGCTTCCCATGGGTGTCTGCCGCAATTGAAGCGGTCCTCGTGCTTCTCGGGACCGGGATCTACTGGGCCGCCGCGAGGTCCGTCTCAATTCAGGCCAAACAGAAACGCCTGGCGGCAGCAGTTGCAGTATTAATCGCGACATGCGGGATCCTCATCCTATATCTCGATGTGTCAGCCTGATGTCTCCTGCCGCTGGGACCGATTAACTTGGTGGCTATCTTCCCCGCCAATTCTAGAAATTCTTTCTGTTTATGAACGGAGTTGGAGACATGGTTCACCGCCCAGCTTTATGGCCCTTCGTCCTTCTATTCGTCCTTACCTCTGCGCGTTGGGTGAACGCTTCTCAGTGTGCTCCTCCTACTGGCTTTCACGACGGACCTCACCCCGTCATTGCTGCTCCTGACCAACTTGTGTCGCACACAGAAGTCATGGATATTCCGCGGCCATTCCGGGTCGTATCGGATGCGATGAACAAGCCGCTTGAGAAGACCATCAACAAGTCGGACTCTCTCCCCGGAGTGTCTGGCGACTACATGCTGACGCAAGGTGAGTTCGGCACTCCTGGGTCGCGCCATATTGTTTGCCTCACAGATGGCACAAGCACAGAAGAGGAAGCGCTGGAGCATGAGGATGCACCGACCGCCTCTCATTTCCGATACATCGTCTGGAACTATACGACGCCAAAGGCGAAGCCGATCGCGTACGGTGTTGGAGAATTCAGGACGGTTCAATTGGACTCTGGACACACTCGCATTACCTGGACCTATTCATTCAAGCTCAAGGAGGACGTGTTTCCAGGTGAACTCGGGGCGTTCGGCCGATGGGTCTTCCGCGTCCGCTTCCTTGAAGGGGAGTATGCGTCGATGATGAAGGACGTTCTGAATGGATACAAACAGGACGCCGAAGGGCGGCAGGCTTCCTCGCGATAGATTTGTTTCACTTCTCATCAGTAGTCGAAGCGGCTGTTCTCGAGCGTCTGAATTCGGGCGATGGAAATGCGGTTTCGCCTTGCAAGGTGCATTTCAATGAGAGGCGCGATCAAGTGAGGATACCTATGAGCTAGATCGTGCTCACCTCCTGGGACGATGTGCAGGTCCGCATCGGGGAAGTGGCTCATGAGACATCGTCCGACCGCGACAGGACTCAGGGGGTCGCAGTCGCCCCAGAGCAAGAGAACAGGGACTTCAATTGTCTTCAGTTGCGAAGTCAAGTCCGAACGGAAGGAGGCAAACCAATCGGGCAGGTGCGGATTTTTGCGCTTGAACTCCTCGCGCCAATCTACCGCACCCAGTTTCGCAGTATCGATTCCTGCCGAAGTAGCTACCAGAACCAGATGTGTGATGAAGTCCTGTTTACGGAGAGCGGCTTTAACGGCAATCACACCTCCCATAGACTGAGCGATCAGTGCCGTCGGGCGGTCTATCCGAGACACTACGTCGTTCACCAAGTCTTCGAGGCAGGAAAATGAGGGCTCGGCAGGCGCGTCACCGAAGCCTGGATACGCCATGAAGACTCGTTCGGCTCGATTGGACAACTCAAGTGCCAGCGGCTCCCAAAAATTGCGATTCCCTAGAGCTCCGGGGAGAAAAAGTAATCGAGAAGGAAATGTTGGCTTCGACATAGAACTCTCGCGCAATCTCCACTCCTTTTAGAGGCGGGAACAGAAAGGCAATCCTCATGACCTGCCCGATCACCAATCTTTCGAATATCGCCAAACGCGGTATTGGATCGGCGTCCACACCGTCCCGGGGTCAGATCAATAAACCTGAACCCGTAGGATGAGTAATGTAATCTTATCAGAGAGTCTGGAAACTGGCGAAATCTGAAAGGGAAACAATGTCACCTTCTTTCATTTTCAACCTGCATCTCCTGTTGGGTTATGTCGCGTGGCTGCTTTGCACAAGTGCGTATATCTTTCCCAAGCTCAAGGCCATGAACCCCGTCGACGCGCAACGCGCCATTGCAACGCTCCACAGTTTTCGCTTCTTCGGCCTCGTGTTTATTCTTCCAGGCGTCGTCGGTCACGATCTGCCTTTGGGATTCGCGCCCTTCGCTGCGTACGGCGACCTCGCCACCGGATTACTGGCGATCTTGGCTCTGTTCACGATAAGGATACGGCCGCTTTTCTGGCCGCTCGTCGTGGGCTTCAATCTCGTGGGAGCCATCGACATCCTCGTCGATTATTACCATGGTGTTACGCTCGCTCTCCCAGCCGTTTCAGGTGGGTTGGGTTCAACATACGCAATCGTGATCATTTATGTACCTCTGTTGATGATTACGCACTTTATATCGTTCTACTTGCTACTCCGCCGTCAATCCGAAGGAACTCGCGCCGCGGGCCAAGTCGCTTCCTGAATCTTTCCTCATCGCCGGACTTCCCAAACATGGTCCTCTGGCGAACCCTTCAAGGGAGACGTTCATGATCAAGCCAAGAATCGTTGTGACCGGCGCAACCGGGAAGACAGGCAGCGTCGTGGTTAGCGAATTGCTGAAGGCGGGCTTTCCGGTCCGCGCGATGGTGCACCGGGAAGATGGCCGCAGCGCCGGCCTGAAATCGCAGGGGGCGGAGATCGTTGTCGCCGAGATGAGCGATGTCGAGCGCGTAGTCGACGCGCTGGATGACGTTCAGCGCGCCTATTATTGTCCTCCCATTGATCCGTACGCGATTCAGGGAGCGGTTGCGTTCGCGATTGCCGCGAAGGAGACGCGGCTCGAACACATCGTCAGTCTGACCCAATGGCTGGCGAGCCCCTCGCATCCGTCGCTCATGACTCGTCAGAGTTGGTTGATCGACCATTTATTCTCCATGACGCCCGGAATTGCTCATACGATCGTCAACCCGGGATTCTTTGCTGACGACTATCTTTTGCCAATTGGGTTAGCCGCGCATCTAGGAATGTTCCCGTGGATGTACGGCGACAGCCGCAATGCACCGCCGTCCAACGAGGATATCGCGCGAGTTGCTGCTGCAGTCCTGATGAATCCTGCGCGCCACGCGGGAAAGAGCTATCGCCCCACGGGACCGGACCTTCTCGGCGCAAAGGAGATGGCCCAGGCAATCGGCCGGGCTGTTGGGCGATCCGTCCGGGTTATGCCGACGCCGAGCTGGTTGTTTATGAAATCCGCGCGGATTGCTGGCCTTCCGATTGATGCGATGAGCAACATCAACTATTACATCGAGGACCATAAGCAGGGCGTCTTCGAGATAGGCGCGCCGACCACGGACGTGCCCGATGTGACCGGTCATCGTGCCGAAGACTTCGAAACCATTGCTCGTCGTTATGCGGCGCAACCGCGCAACCAGCGGAAGCTCAGCAACTGGATCCGTGAATTTGGACAATTCATGAGGGCTCCTTTCACTCGGGGCTTCAATTTGGATCGGTACGAACGCGAATTGCGACGACCGTTTCCGTCGGCGCCAAGGTTTTCGGCTGAATCCGCAATCTGGCGGTGTGAGCACGGCATATCGGATTTCGTCCAGCCCGCGATGCCGGGCCGCAAGGGTGAACGGACCGCCATTACCAGGTCGGAACAATCAAGGATCCTTCCTGGAGAGCCGTTATCCTAGATCACATCGCAAGGGTGTGTCGCCGCGTCCAAATGAGGATTTATAAAACCCAAAGACACCATTTGGACCGGTCCAACAAGAAACGAACGGTATCGCGTCAGCCGGTAAATCAACACGTTTGTCGCTCAATCTTCTGGAGAGCAGGTTCATGAAATTGCTTATCCCATCGGTGGTCTTTGCGTTTTTGCCTTCGCTCGCGGTCGTCCCGGGATGGGCCGATACAGTCAAGGACTGCCATATCGGTACGTACCGATTGGGCAATGGCGGGACAGTAGATATTGGGCCGTCGGATGGCGACACACTGCGCTGGCTGATGTTCACTGGTGAGAGGGGCGGACTTCATTCACAGGCAAATGGCACATGGACCAGCACGTTTGGATGGACGGATCGCCCTGATGGCAAGATCGTCTCGTTCTCCAACTGCGGCATGGGCCAGATTCTTTTCGGAAAAGAGCCGGGCGAGAGGATCGACTTCGATGTGAGCGATGTGACCTTCGAGACCAACGGTGCGAAGCTGGTTGGGAGATTGGTGCTACCGAAAGGCAGCGGAAAGGTCCCGGTCGTAGTTCTGGTGCACGGTTCCGAGCACGATTCCGCGCTCGACACCTATGCCTTGCAGCGGGTGTTTCCCGCGCAGGGTATCGGCGCGTTCGTCTATGACAAGCGGGGCACTGGCCTATCCGGCGGAACCTACACTCAGGATTTTGACGTCCTCGCTAACGATGCCGTCGCCGCGATGAAACAAGCCAAACGGCTCGCTGAAGCGCGCCTGGGGCGCATCGGCTATCAGGGTGGCAGCGAAGGCGGGTGGGTCGTACCCTTAGCGGTGAATCGCGCTCCGGTGGATTTCGCGATCGTGAGTTTCGGCCTCGCGGTGACGGTGTTGGAAGAGGATCAGGAGAGCGTGGCTCTCGACATGTATTTCCACCATCATTCCGCCACAGATACCGCCAAAGCTCTGGAACTGGCTCGCGCCGGAGAGCGCGTGATCGAAACCGGAGGCATGAATGGCTATCAAGCGTTTGATGCCCTGCGCCAGAAGTATAAGTCCGAGCCGTGGTACAAGGATGTCCACGGCGATTTCGTGTTCTTCATTATGCCCCTCGACCAAAAACAGATTATCGACGCAATTGCCCAGCAGTTCAATTTCCATACGCCATTTGACTACGAGCCGATGCCGGCCTTGCGCGTTTCCACTACGCCGCAACTCTGGGTGCTCGGCAGCGACGATCTGGAAGCGCCCAGCGCGGAAACAGCCAAGCGCATCAAATCGCTCATCGCACAGGGCAGGGACTATACACTCGCCGTCTATCCCGGCGTCGAGCACGGGATGACACAGTATGAGTTGAATGCCAATGGTGAACGCGTCTCCACACGCTTCGCGCCGGGATATTTCCAAATGATGGCCGATTTCATCCGCGACGGTCACATCGGGGGGCACTATGGGAACGCGCAGATCACTCAGCCCGACGGGGAGCCACGTGGTCGAGGACGATAATGTGGCAGGTGAGCCAAGAAACGGGCGTTTTCCGAGTCCGGTGCGAGTAGGTGAATCTTGCGAATGTTCGCTATTCCCGCACAGCCAGAATCCACCAGAAAACAGGCCCTTTTCGGACAGCGCACGACCATTGCTCGTATCGTTGAAAAATAGTGGGATTATGAATATAATCTTAATTTATGCGTTACGACGCCGAACACAAAGCAAGAACCCATCGCCGGATCGTGAAGAGCGCTTCGCGTCAACTGCGAAAAAAAGGCCTGAATGGACCCGCGGTTGCGACGCTGATGAAAGCGTCTGGGCTGACCCACGGTGGATTTTATAAGCACTTCTCAAGCCGTGACGATCTCGTGGTAGAGGCAATTGAAGAAAGCCTCATGGAATTGACCAAGACGCTGATCGACGCAGCGAAGGACGCTGAGTCACGGGATGCATGGAAGGCCATGGTAGCCACCTATCTTTCGCTCGAACGGTGCGACCGGGCAGACATAGGATGCCCGATCGCTGCATTGGCTCCGGACGTCGCCCGCACTGCTCCAGCAATGAAACAACGCATCTCAGCGGCGATATTGAGGTTCCGTAGCGAGCTGATTCCCTTCATGCCGGGAAGAACTACAGAAGAAAAGGGTTCAAACTTCCTGATGCTCATGACGTCGATGGTCGGAACTATTGCTCTCGCTCGCACAATGCCAGACAAGGCAGTACGGGAAGCAATTCTCGATACAGTCCGAGATCGGCTGCTTGCAAGCTTCTAGCTGGTGCGCGAGGCAGGGGAAATTCTCTGTGTTTCTGTAACGCAATTTCGTGCTGGTTCATTCAAGGGTGCAGTCTAGGTCGATTCTTTTAGCCGCCGAGGTTACCAGACGCGCGAATGAAAACTACCGCGGCGGATATAGTGCTTGCGTATCGCCATGAGATTCCTTGGACCAACCGGCTCATCTTGGGCGATGGTCTCCAGGTCATGGCCTCGCTTTGGCCGCCGGATGCTATCGCACCGAGCGTAGGGCTCTTTCGTCACGATCGCCGGAACATCCATTCCGGGCGAATCGTCGTATTGGCGATTGGCCGGCCTCAGCAATTCATTCAGCGCGTAGCGTGGCGGCTGGCTCGACGCGCATTCCCGCGCGAGCCGGGATCAGGATTGCAATGAACGTCACTAGCGACAGAATGAGGGAAACCAGAACAAACGTGAGCGGGTCGGTTGGGCTGACCTGGAAGATCAAGGCCTTCAACAGTCTCGATATCGCCAATGCCACGGCGAGCCCGATCGCCCCGCCAACCGCCACCATGCGAAGGCCGTCCACTGCTATGAGGCGAAGAATGTTTTCTCGTGTCGCGCCGAGCGCCATCCTGATTCCTATCTCGTGAGTCCGCTGCGTCGTCAGGAACGCCATGAGTCCATAAAGTCCCACAACGGCCAGCGTCAATCCCGCGAATGCAAAGAATGCAAGCAGCGCGGTTTCAAATCGAGGGCGGTCCGCAAGCCGGTTCACCGTCTGGTTCAGAACTCCTATCTGCGCCGGCACGGTCGGATCTATCGAAGCAATCGCCGAATGCACCCACGGCTCTACAGCTTTCGCGGGCATCACAGAGTCTAATACGACAACGAACTTGTTGCTGTCCCAATCGTCAGGCACATTCCGCCGCAGCGTGTACATCTCCGGTTCGCTCTCTGCCGTCAGCCCATTGTTCTTCACGTTGTCCGCTATCCCGACGACAACGGAGCTAGCGTCGCCGTGAACCCCAATCGTCCCGAATCGCTTGCCAATCGGATCTTCGTTTCCAAAAAGCTTCGCAGCCAACAACCGGCTGAGGATCACTTCGCGCTCATTCTCCAGGCGATCCTGCTCGGTAAAATGTCGGCCGCGAATGATCGGAATGTCGAGCGCGTGAAAATAATCCGGTGTCACGGTGCGGCCCACGCCCGTTTCGTCACTCCCCGCAGAAATCGGCGGCTTGCCTTCGACCTTCAGACCGGAAAACCGAAATCCGCTTTGCCACCCTCCCGGCGGAACGGAATCCGATATAGCCACTGCGCGGGTTCCGGGCAGCCGGCGGAGAGCCGCCTCGAGACAAAGGTAGAAATCCATTACCTTCTGATCCGAGCTATAGTGCCACCAGGGCAGCGCCACCTTCACGGTTAACACCCCACTGGTCCGCATCCCGAGATTCTGCTCCTCGATGTTCGCAAAACTACGCAGCAGCAACACCGCCCCGCACAGCAGAACAAGGCTGACCGCGATCTGCGCCGTCACCAGGCTGCGCCGCAGAAAGGCATGGCTTCGCAACGAGGAGGTCTTCGCATTCAGCGTCTCCAGCCCCGGCCTCTCCAGTGCCGCGGCCAGCCCGAAGATCACTCCGCACACGCAACTGAGCAGCGCCGCAAACACCGCGATGCGCAGGTCGAGATGCGCTTTGCCGACAAACGGGATTCCGGTTGGCGCCAGATTGACGAAGAGCGCGAGCAGACCACCGGCAGCGAGCAGCCCTGCCAGCCCTCCCGCGCACGAGAGCAGCAGCGCCTCAGTGAGCGCCTGACGAACCAGTCGGCCTCGGCTCGCTCCAATCGCCGTACGTACAGCGATCTCCCGTCGCCGCGCGGCTCCTCGGGCCATCATCAGGCCCGCCACATTGGCACAAGCGATGAGAAGGACCGCGAGCACGAATCCAAGCAGGACCCATGCCACCGGCTGCGCGTCCAGAGTCTCGCGATCGCGCAAGGAGCGGATGCTGAGCCGGAGCACTGTGCCGGCTCCCGGTGGGAAGTAGCTCAGATCCGACTGGAAGAGCGGCTGCATCTCTGCGCGTGCCTGCGCAATGCTCACGCCGGGCTTAAGCCGCGCAAACAGACGCATGGGATTGCCGAAACCTCCATTGGCTTTCGTCTGGATGGAGGGATCAAAGGCCATAGGCTGCACGATATCGGCCGTTTCCAGCGTGGGGAATTGAAAATCTTTGGGGAGGACTCCGATGACGCGGACAAGTTTGCCGTCGACATTGATCATGCGGCCCAGGATGGCTTGATTGCAGTTGTAGTGGCCCTGCCACAAGCCGTAGGAAATGATCGCGACACGAGGGCCGTTGGGAGCGTCTTCTTCCGGCGAAAAGTTTCGGCCCAGGACGGGCGGGATACCAATCAACGGCAGAAATCCCGCCTGGAATTGGATGCAACCGAGTTCTGCCGGATTATTCTCGATCAGGTCGCAACTGTGGACCATCGTGCTCTGGCCCGCGATCGCAGTAAAGGGCTTCTGATTGTCCCGCCATTCCACAAAGGAGCGCCCCATGAGGAACTCCTGGCGCTCCAGTGAGTGCACGAAACCCACCGAGACGATCCGATCCGCATCGGCATACGGCAGAGGACGAAACAGGACGCGGTCCACAACACTGAACACCGCGGTAGTGGTTCCAATGCCGAGCGCGAGAGTCAGCAGGATGCTCGTGGTAAACACCGGATTGCGGTGAAAACCACGAAAGGCGTAGCGAATGTCCTGAAGGGCTTTCTCCATCCACCACCTCAACCCACCTCACCCCTATGTAGCATTCTTCATGGCACCTTGTCAAAGAATACGCACATGGTCCCAGGCGCGGCGTGGCGACTATGCTGAGCACGGCCAATTCTGCCATGCAACACTCTCATTCTGCCAAGCTCATTCAGTCCGCTACTGTTGTTCAGCACGGTAACCTGGGAATCGAAGCCCAAATCCCACATGCTCTCGTCGTCATCCTGATTGGTATCAGGAAGGACCGAGAGAGCCTGTTCGATTTAGCATACGAGCATGCAAGAAATTGTGGTTGGCAGTAGACAGAAGATCAACCTGGACACGTGGGAGCGCCGCGCGATCTTTAACTTCTTCAAGAATTTTACCGAGCCCTATCATGGGGTCTGCCTCCGTATTGACTGCACGGCGACTTACCGTTACGCCAAGCAGCATCACCTTTCCATCTTCTTGTCACTACTGCATCGCTCACTTGTCGCTGCTCACCAAGTTGAGAACTTCAGGACACGCGTTGTCGACGGCACCGTATGGCGTTACGAACAGATCAATGCCGGCAGCGCTGTGGGACGCGCGAACGGCACGATTGGCCTAGGACACTATCAGTTCCGTGAACGAATCGAGGAGTTCGTGCGCGAAGCGTCCATCGAGCTCGACCGGGTGCGGCAGAGAGATGACATTGAACGCTATCCGGAGGCCAACTTGATTCGTTATTCAGTTCTGCCTTGGTTCGACTTCACATCCATCTCGCACGCGCGCGATTTCTCTCACGAAGATACGGCGCCCCGAATTACCTTCGGCAAAATTACTGAGGCGGCTGGTTGCTCCACGATGCCAGTATCGATCCACGTACACCACGCTCTAGTCGACGGCCTGCACGTAGCACAGTTCGTCGAGAAGTTTCAACAATCTCTGGATGCCCCGGACACCGAACCTGTGTAGCGATGCGGCGGCCGGCCGGTCATGAGGCCAGTGACGCGCCCCGCTTCAATTGGTGACGAGAGCCGACACAGCAACCTGCCGAATACACAGATCGATCTCAATAGGCGGATGAGCGGACTGGGGCCGGGACGCATCACTGACGTCCAGCCTATTTTCGAGAACTTGCCTCGCCTCACGCGCGGGCACAATCACTCCGCTCTCAGCGCATCCACCGGGTTGACCGCGGCGGCGTGAGAGGCCGGTAGAAAGCTTGCAAGTGCCGCGGCCAGAACCAGAATGAGCGGCACGACGCCAAAGCTCAGCGGATCTAAAGGGCTCACACCAAACAAGAGCGTTCTCATCAACTGTACGATCGCGGCAGCGGCCCCGAGGCCGATGAGCACGCCAATCCCGGTCAGAGCCAGAGCGGAGCGCACAAACATCCAGCGCAGCTCGCCCTTCTGAGCGCCGAGCGCGAGGCGAATGCCGATCTCACGCGTGCGCTGCGATACCGAATAGGAGACAACGCCGTAGATCCCGATGATGCCGAGGGCGAGCGCCATAGAGGCGGCGATGCCCAGCATGACGAGTGTGAACGATGTGCGCGCCATAGATTTGCCGTAGATCTCCTGCATGGTGCGCATAGAGGCCACCGGCAAGTCAGCGTTAACCGACCAGACAGCTTGCTCGATTTCCTTGAGGAGGGCATCCGTTCCGGCCCGGCTGCTGCGCACCGCAAACGTCGTCGGGCGTGGTGTGTAGGGCCCGAAATAGGAGCTAACGATCAACGCCGGCCAATATACGATCGCCGGCGCTTGCTCATCCACCCCGCTGTAACGAACGTCCTCGACCACACCGATCACCTGGTACCAGGGCTTGCCGGGGCCCTCCTGAATGCGTTTGCCGATGGCTCCCGCAGCGCTACCCCACTCTTCCCGGGCGAGATTCTCCGAAACCACTACCTTTCGTTGCTGGTCGTAGATTTCATTCCAGCCCAAATCGCGTCCTGCGATCAGGCGAGTGCCGAGAGCATGAAAGTAGCCCGGGGAGACGTAGTTGAAGAACCGAATCGGCGGATCGCCTTTATAGGCCTTTCCTTCTGCAAGAATGGCACTCCAACCTGGTTCGACACCTTCCATGGGCACAACTCCGGCGAAGCCGACGGAGGTGACGCCGGGAATGGAAGCGAGCTTATCTGAAATGTTGTTTTCGACCCGGGCAACTACGTGCGGATCGGCAATAGAAGGGTCCGGGATCGCGATTTGCAGAGTCTCTAAACTTCGAGCATCCTTAAATCCCGGATTGACCATGTGCAGTTGCTGAAAGGTCCTGATCATCAGAGCTGCCCCCACAAGAAGCACAAGGGCAAATGCGACCTGAACCACAACCAGAATGTTACGGGTTCGGTTGCGTTCGCGGCTGGCACTGACGGTGCGTGTCGCGCCAAGACTCGCCGTGGCCTGACTCCGGGAGTATTTCCAGGCAGGTATGGAACCGAACAACAAGCCGGACATGAGCGAGAGAATAAACGTGAATAAGAGTGAGCGCGGGTCGAGCGAGATATCATTCAGACGCGGCAAATTCGCAGGACCGATCAGAACGAGAAGGCGCAGGCCTGCCGCAGCCACGCCGATTCCGAGCACGCCGCCGACGAGTCCTAGCAGCACGCTTTCCATAAGGAGTTCGCGCACAATTCGGCTGCGTCCGGCGCCGAGCGCCGCGCGGACCGACAGCTCGAGTTGGCGAGATTCGGCTCGCACCAGCAGTAGACTGGCGACATTGACGCATGCGATCAGGAGCACGAGTCCAATCGTGCCCATGACAGCCCAAAGAACACTGCCCACGTTCCCAACGACTTCCTGCTTCAGGGAATGAAGATCGGGCGTGATCCTCCATTTGACTAACCCGTGCGAGTCAGTTCCCGGCCCATTGGAGAATGAGTCCATCCAAATCGGGATTGTGCGCGCGAGATCGGCGTTGGCTTCCGGGATCGTCACTCCAGGCTTAAGGCGACCGATTCCCCGATGTCCGAAACCGGACAGTTGTTGCCTGTGGCGTTCGAAAGCGAAAGGTACCAGGATGTCGAAGTCCTGGTCGACGACACGGAAGCTGCGCGGCATGACGCCGACAATGGTGCGCGTTTCGGAGTCAATGACGATGGTGCGACCGATCGCGGAACCGTCGCCACCGAAGCGTCGCTGCCAGTATCCATAGCTGAGCACGACGTTCTTTGGGCCGTTGGGGATCTGATCGGCGGCTGTCAACTCCCGGCCCGTGAGCTGCGGAACGCCAAGCGCCTCTAACACCCCGTCGGTTACAAATACGACTCTGACTTCTTCAGGCCGCGCCAGCCCGGTGACGTTGGCTTTGTTTGCAGTCCATATCCCCAGTGATTGAAAGCTCCGGTTGTTTTCGCTGAACGTAAAGTACATCGAGGCAGAGAGCGGCAGACCCTTCTGAAAGCTTGCCAATCCCGCCGCGCCAGGTGCGTTGAGCGATAAGGACACAAGCCGGTCGGCATCGGGATAAGGCAGCGGTTTCAGAAGCACGCTGTTGACGACGCTGAAGACCGCGGTGTTGGCGCCGATGCCGATGGCCAGCGTGAGAAGAACGGTGATGCCGAATCCGGGCGATTTGCGCAGGCGGCGCAAAGCGAGTTTCAGATCGGCAAGGAGTGATTCAAGCCGGGGCCATTGCCAGACCTCGCGGCTCCGCGTCTCGACAAGGCCCGGATTCCCGAACGCGCGAAGAGCCGCCTGACGCGCCTCGGCACGGGAAAGATTCTCCAGGCGCATGAGCTGCTCGGTCTTCTCTTCGATGTGCTCGCGCACCTCTTCGCCCAGTTCGCTGTAAAGATGCCGACGACGGAAGATTCGTTCAAACCAGCTCATCGTATCGGACCCCCTAGGAATTTGTAGCGCCCCGGTCGGGCCCGAGAACCATCTGGATGCCTTCGAGCATCCGGTCGAAGCGGGACATCTCACGTTCGAGATGCCGCAACCCCGGCTTCGTAATTTCGTAGACACGCACGCGACGATGGGTTGAAGAGGAAATCGTCCACTCCGCCCTGACCATCCTGGCTTTGAGCAGGCGCTGCAGTGCCGGATACAAGGAACCTTCTTCAACCTGAAGCAGGTTATTGGAGCGCAGCTGGATGTGCTGGACCAGAGCATATCCGTGCGCCGGCTGGCGGCGGAGCGATTCGAGAATCATCATCTCCAGGGCGCCGGGAAAGAGATCGCGAGAGGTGTCTTTCTTATTTTCCATAAGGCATTGTTGCAACATGCCTAGAGTAAATCAGTCTTCAGGCGAAAGTCAACCGAGCGCCGACCGGCAAAGCAGAGTTGCGTGGCTGAACAGCAACGTGGCAGTGGATGAAAGAGGGAAGTGCAGGGAAATGGCCGAATCCGATCTGCTCGGCCTGCATAGTAACTATTGTCATCGGATCAACAAGCTCTCTCCGCAAGCATCATCTGTAACCGAAAAAACGCATGGTCGAATGCCTTTCGGCTTGTCAGACCTCGCCGGCCCAGGGGAAATCATGTCTGAGGCGGGATATTCTAGCAAAACACCCGGTCCGGATTGTATGGAGGCCTTTTCGCGGCTGGTTGGCCCGGAATAGAATCAAAAGGCGATATGAGGGAAGAGATGGCTAGCAATCCAAAGTCCGCGCCGTTGAGCCGCATCGGGCGGTACGACGTGATTTGCGAGCTTGGACGCGGCGGCATGGGGGTCGTGTATCGCGCCGAGGACAAGCTCATTGGCCGGGATGTGGCGATCAAGACTTTGACCGAGGTCACCCCGGAGCTGCGGGAGCGCTTCTATGTCGAGGCAAAGTCGGGAATCCTGAGCCACCCGAACATCGCGACGGTCTACGAACTAGGAGAACACGAGGGAATCCCGTTTATTGCGATGGAGTTTCTCCCCGGAGACTCGCTGGACAAGATTCTTCGAAAACGGGGACGGCTCTCAGTGCTGGAGTCTCTTTTGATCGTGGAGCAGGTTTGTGCAGGACTGGGGTACGCCCATCAGCATGGGCTGGTGCATCGCGACGTGAAGCCGGCCAATGTCATTGTGCTGCCCGATGGCCGGTCAAAGATCGTTGACTTTGGCATTGCCCGAATGGTGGACCACGGTCCGCGGCTGACCAAGACCGACGGGGTGGTGGGGACTTTTCATTACATTGCCCCCGAACGCCTGAAGGGCGAGGCAAGTGACGGACGCGCCGATATCTGGTCGGTGGGCGTCATGCTGTACGAGATGATCGCGGGTGAATTGCCGTTCAAAGGCAAGGATGTTGCCGCCCTGTACCGTGTGATTCATGAGTCGTATGTGCCATTGGCCGAGCTAGTTGAGGACGTACCGGAGTCACTGGGCGTCGTGATCGAGAAGACACTTGCCAAGGACGTAGACAAGCGCTATGCCACGGCGGAGGAGTTGGCGCTCGACCTTCAGCCCATCAGGGACGGGCTGAAGCGGGAACGGGTTGAGGAACTGCTGGAGTCCGCGCGGAAGCTTTCGGAAGAGCATCAATTTGCAAACGCTCGAACCCTGCTGCTCCAGGCGCAGCGGATCGATCCTGCCAATACAAATACCAGGATTCTCCTGCAGGAGGTGCAGGACCAGCTCAACCACCTGCAGCGGGGCGAACAGTTGCGGCAAATTCTGGGGCAAGCAGAAGACGCGGTTGCTTCGCAACAATATGACGATGCAATTACCTACTTTACGCAGGCCAAGAAGCTGGATGCTGAGGGTTCATCCGATCTAACTGCGCGGATTGAGAAGGTAGAGGCACTCCAGGCGCGGCTTCAACAGGTGAGGTCACTGGCGGAGCAGGCGAGCGAGGCGCGCAAGCGCGGGGACCTGACGATGGCCAAGAACCTGCTCGAGAGGGCATTAAAGCTGGATGAGAACAATACAAATCTGCGCAATGCGCACTCGATAATTTTACGCGAAATCAAGCGCAAGCAGGAGGGAATCAAGATTGAGGACCTCTTAAAGAGTGCGAGAGAGGAGTACAGCGCGCGGAGGTATACGGATGCAATTGCGCGCCTGCACGAAGCGGCGGAGATTGATCCGACACACAGCGAAGTGCAGCAACTATTGATTACGGCGACGGCGCGGCAGAAGGAAGAACGCAGACGGATCGTGCTGGATCAGGTTGTCGCCGAAGTTCAGGGCTGCCTCGATGGGGAGGATTTTGATTGCGCCCACGACCGCGTAACCAGGGCCCTTGAGAGGTTGCCGTCCGATGCACAGCTGCTCGGCCTGAAGGTGGAGATCGAGCATCAGAAACGGGCATTTGAGTCTCAAAAGACCGTTCGAGCAGCGCTCCTTCGCGCGCAGGAGCTGCTGGTGGAACAGCCTGTCAGTTCGTTGTCCATCATTGATGCGGCACTGGAGCAGGTTCCGCGCGACGAGAGCCTGCTGCAGTTCCGTTCACGACTGGAAGAGCACCTCGGGAATTTGCAGAAGGAGGAGCGGCGTGCTCAGCGACTGAAAGTGGCTCATGAGGCACTGGAGGCGAAACGATTCGACCTGGCGATCCGCGAACTTGAGTCGGGGTTAGCTGAGAGCGGAGAGTCAGAGGAGTTGGAGTCGCTGCTTGCTCTGGCACGGGGGGAGCAGCGCCAGGAGACGGAGCGCTCGAGGAGAGAGGCCATCTGGCAGGAGATCCGGGAACTCCAGCGGCGATTGGAGTGGGCAAAGATTGTGACTCGCCTGGAACCGGAAGTTGCCGGCAGCGAGGATGCGCCGCTTGCTGCGGCGCTGGAGGATGCGAGGCGACGGGTTCGTGAGGCTGCACGGCGAATCGCGACGCTGTCGCTCAGTGCGCGAACGCTGGCACAGACAGACATCAGCGGCGCTCTGCAGCTTCTTTCTGCTCAGCCGCAGGAAGTATCTGACAACAGCGAGATCGTGGCGCTGCGCAAGGAGCTTACCCAAAAAGCGGAGCTGGCACGCGCGATCGATGCAGCTGTCGCGCATTCGGAAGAACTGTTGGCGGCGGGCGATCTGAGCGGCAGCATGAATGACTTCGCGCGTGTTGCGAAATCTCATGGGGAGTCGGAGGCGCTGGAGCTGGCGCGTCAGGGTAGTGAGCAAAGGCGGCAATCAGCAGCCGATGCGGCGCTAAGAAGTTCGATAATGCGAGCCCGCGAGGCGTTGCAAGTCAGTGGGAAGAGCGCTCTGGATGCGTTGCACCAGACACGGCAGACTGCCAAATTTGCGAGCGAGGCGGTGAGAGCGGAGTGGGAGGCGTTAAGGCAAGAGGCAAAAGACGCCTCCGGCCGAAAGGCGGCTTCCGGTCCCGTTACGAACAAGGAATCCTGGGTGACGGCAAGACGAGCAGCCTTCGGCGTGCTTGTACTTGTTGTCCTTCTGATCGTAGGTGTGGGCATCTGGCGGCATCGCCACAATTCCATTCCGATTACATCAGCCGCAGCAGATCAGCCAGCACAACCCTTGTTGGCTGACACGTATCTGGAGGTGAACGCTTCGCCATGGGCGAGCGTGGTGAAGATTGAGAACAGCGCCGGAAACAGTATTAATCTGCATAGCTCTCAACCTTTGACGCCTTTCCGGCTCGACGGCGTGCCTCCCGGGTCGTATGAGGTCACACTGAAAGGACCGGGGAGTGAACAGGAACAGGTAGTCTACTGCGTGATAAGCGCAGCACACCATTTGTGTACAGTTGACCTGGGCACACCGGAGATGCAACGAGTGCTGACAGGAGCCCAGCCATGAGGACGCGACAGCTGGGGAGTCTGGTGATACTGGCCGGCCTTACGCTGACGGCGGCAGTGACTCGCGCAGACCAACAAAAAGATCACTTGAAGGATCTCGAGAAGCAAGCGAAAAAGGCGAAAGACAGGGGCGATCTGGGGCAAGTGGCGAATTACTTGTGCGAAGCAGCGAACCTGGACGCGGCTCATTACGGGAAACGGTGCGAGCGAGCGCGGGCCGATGCAGAGAAAAAGATCCAGGAGTTCGGCGGAGATTTAGAGACGGGAAAAGCAGAGCTGCGGCAAAGGGATTTTGCTGGGGCAATTCGCGACCTGAGTAAAATCATTTTCGGTCCGAACCAGGACGAGGCGCAACGTTTAATTCTGCAGGCAAGAGCTTCATTACCAGGACCCGAATTTGAAGCCGCGAATCAGGCGATATACCGCGTCGCGGCGGCCGCCTACCAACGGGGGGACTTCGAGACAGCCGCAACCCAGGCCAGCTTGGTTAACTCGCCTGCTACGCAGCCAGCGGCGAAGCAGTTGCTGGCAAATATCAAGGTGTATCAGGACACGATGGCACGGGCTGCCCTCTTGGCGCAAAACGGCGACTACAAAGGCGCGCGCGAAGCGTATGCATTCGCCGTGAAGATCAATGCCAATGGACCCGGATCACCGGCGGACAAACTGCGCGATATGGACGCCAGAGTGGCCAATCAGGCAGCAGAGGCAGCTGCGAAATCACAGCAAGCAGCGGAAGCCGCAGAAGCCGCGCAAAAAGCCGAAAATGCGGCCAAGGTCAAGGTTGGCTTGGCGAAGGCTCGGCGCGACGAAGCGAAGGGCGATCTCAAAGCCGCCCTCCAAGATTTTGAACGTGTGCTGATGGTGGACGGCCAGCACGCAGAAGCTCTAGCGGGCAAGCAGAGGATTTTAACCGAACTCCGCAGTGATCCGGAGGCGCTGGTTGAGAGTCTGGAGGACGGCATCCGCAGTTACTACGCTTCGCAGTTTGAGAAGGCAGCTGAATCGATCTCAGGTTATCTGAATAGTAAGAGCGGGGAACTGCATTACAAAGGAGCAGCACACTTCTACCTGGGAGCTTCGCTATTGTCGGAAGCGATTTTTGCCGATCCGCATGACCAGGCACATGCCAACAGTCTGCGGCAGAGCGCCGAACAGCAGTTTGAGGAGGCGCGGCAGGAAAAGTACAAGCCGGTCGAGAGCCAGGTGTCCCCGCGAATCCTGGCGGCATGGACAAAGAACGCAGCCAGCAGTGACCGTTGAGCTCGGCGGAGATACCGATTAAATGGTGGTTGCGGCTGTGTCGAAGTCCCCCCGTTGGTAGGCGGCCGCCGCGACGCGGTATATCGCCTGATTCGCGGCTTCAAATT
>Ga0207125_10071_pt1 | contig 24289 bp, 24 predicted proteins | sample Alteio_BWMinHeat_19_FD_153556 | JGI IMG/M metagenome (GOLD analysis project Ga0207125, IMG submission 153556) | Enriched cells from forest soil in Barre Woods Harvard Forest LTER site, Petersham, Massachusetts, United States -... | ecosystem: Environmental > Terrestrial > Soil > Temperate forest >...
CAGACCGCCCCAACGCGTAAAACATCCGGGCCTTCACGTAGTGGGTCACATATCCACGCTGCGCCTCTTCGACCATCTTCTTCATGCGTAGCTCCGCCGCTTCTCGCTGGCCGGAGTGCGCGAGGGCCAAGGCTTCGAACCCGTCTACAAAAGTGGAATCCCCCGTGAGACGGCGAGTTTCACGGAACGCCTCGAGCGCTCCCGAATAATCTTTTTGCATGAGCAGCGCTTTGCCCTTCCAGAAGTAAGGCAACATGGCGGAGGGATTGATGTTGATCGCGGAGTTGGCGGCGTCGATGGTTTCCCGGAATCGGCCCTGGTAGAAATCGTTGGAGGCGGCGGCGGTGATCGCGGTCTGCGAGAGTGGATCTAGATCGAGGCCCTTGCCGAATTGCACTTTGGCTTCCGGAAAGCGCTCCATGTAGGTGAGGAACTTGCCGTACCATTGATAAGCCAGTGCCGAGTTCGGGTTGCTTTCAATCGCGCGCCGGTAAAAGGAATCGGCCTTCTCCCAATCGCGGCTTTCGTAGGCGTTTCTCTCGGCGAACCAAAGAAGCGCGTCGGCGTTATGGGGATCAATCGCCAGCGCCCGCGTAGCGTAGTTCTCGCCCTTCTTCGTGGCCTCCGCCGGGCTTACGTAGCCGTAGAAATTGAGAAGCAGATAGGTTTGTGCGGCGGTGGCCAGTGCGGGCGCGAAGGCCGGGTCGAGCTTGATCGACTGCTCAATTTGCTCCAGGCCTTTGGAAATTCCGTCTTTGGTGCGGGTTTCGTTGAGATGCAGGGCCATGAGGTAATGCTGATACGCCATGCCCTCAGGCTTGTTCGCCGGCGGATCCACCGCCACGCTCGCTAGGGAGCGTGAAGTGAACCGGCTCGAGATTTGCTGAGCCACCTTCTTCTGCAGGGTGAACGTGTTCGAGATATCCTCTTCAAACTCCTTCGACCAGATATTTTCTTGAGTGGCGGTGTCGATGAGGCGAAGGTGAATCCGCAGCGTATTTTGGAATTTCTGCACACTTCCTTCCGCTATTTCTGAAACGTGAAGGGCGGCCCCGATCTCGGCCGGAGTTTTTTCCCGAGAGAGGTAAGCGGACGTTTTCGACAGCACCCGGATGGATTGAAGTTCGGAGAGAGAGGAAATTACTTCGTCGGTGATTCCGTCGGGGAGGTATTCGAATTCCTTGCCCAGACCAATTCCCTGAAACGGCAACACCGCGATGCGCATGATTCCGGCGTCAGCAGGAGCAGGCGCAATGGAACGGTTCGGGAGAAACAGAGCTCCCAACAAGACGGCAAACGAAAAAGCCAATCCAGCCGCAAAGGATCGCGGACTTCGCTGAATTTTGCCTAGAACTTTATTCTTGAACGGCGGCGGAGTGCCGGCGCTGTATTCTACGCAGATGGCGAAGGCGCGCACATCTTGCGAAATTCCCTTGAGCTTAACCACTCCCAGCGAAGACACCCAGCAAGAAATCGCCTGCCTGGATTGGTCCATCACGCCCGACGACACACAAATCCGCCCGGGCTTCGCCAGCTGCATGAGCCTCGCCGCGATGTTCACTCCATCTCCGTAAACGTCGCCTTCCAGCGCCGTCACGTCGCCCAGATGAATGCCCACGCGAAGGAGAATGTGTTCGACGGCCCCAACCGAAGCGTTCCGGTCACGGTGCGCCTGTTGCATTTCGATGGCGAAAAGCGTGGCCCCTTTGGCGTTGTTAAATTCCGCGAGAAATCCGTCGCCCATCGTCTTTACTTCGCGGCCCTCATATTTTGCGAGAAGCGGGCGCACGAGTTCGCGGTGCTCTTTCACGAGGCGGAGCGCGAGAGCTTCGTCGCGATGGCTAAGCGAGGAATATCCCACGATATCGGAAAAGAGGATGGCGGCCAGGTGGCGTTGGTCAGTGGGCATGGAGTTCTGAAACCTCCCTACCTTTTCGGCGGAATGGGCCGTTTCATAAAGCGGATAAAGACGAAACTTACCCCTAAATATCAACAGTTTGGCACCTTCCCTAAACGTCGCGTGCGAACGGGCCGATACATGAGGGAAGTATTCTATGCGCATGAATCGAATTCTAATCGGCAGCTTTTTTCTCTGGACCATTCCGGCCATGGCGTACACGCCCGCCATCGAGCAATGGTACCTCGACTGGAAAAATCCTCCGGCCGCCCCGCGCGCCGAAGCGAAGTATTGTCAAAACGTGAAAGATCTCGACCCGGGTAACCTCGATAAAATCCAGTCGTTTTGCCCGACTCAAGTAAACCCCGCCGCGGCCTTTGTAAAAGAGACTGCCGCGTTGAAAAACGAAAATTCGCAAGACAGCTGCGCGTACCAGGCCCGCCAGCTTCAGGTGCTCATCGACGAGGTGGGAACCCAGGGCGAGCAGTGCGACACCCGCGCAGCGTTGGCGACAGCGGCCAAAGGCAGTGAAGTTTCCGGCGGCGACAACAACGGCCAAACCCAAGACGTGGGCGACGCATCCACAATGCAGAACGCCCAGGTTCCGGTGCGCACCGCTTGCATCGAACAGTTAAAGAAGATCAGTGCCGTTGCCCAAGCCCAAAAACAAAAACTAGAAGCGCAGGCGCCTAAGTTCTTCAACGCCGTAGACGGCGAAGAGAAAAAAATCGGTCACGGCGAGAATTTCCCCTGCGCAAAAGTAAAACTGAATTTGTACAGTGGCGGAAGGGTAGCGCAGAAGATGCTAACGAAAATGGCGTCGGACGCGGACCAGGTGCTTGCCAAAGCAACGCAAGCCATCGCCAATCACCAAGCTAAAATCCAGGCCGTGGATTCCTATAACAAGAAAATCGACGCCACCAAAAAGCAGCTGGGCCAGTAAATCAGCGACGTACCGAAATCCCCACCAGCTCTTCTTGCACGGTCACGGCGTTAGAGATATCTCCGCCGGCGATCTGCTCGCCGTCGAAGAACTCCGCCACGACTACGCCATAGGCGTTCACGAAACGTTCGCGGGTGCGGAAGGTAATGCTCACGGCATTCCCGGCTGCGTCCGCGGCGGAGAACTCATAGGGGCCCACACGTTTTCCCGCGAGCGCCGGACACATAATATAGCTGATGCGCTCGCCATCGCCGCTGTCGGCGATGCGGAGGCCGCTTAGCGCCGAGTTAAGATCGGGCCGCGCGTTCACAAGCGGAACCACGTCGGCGCGGTAACTTACGCTTCCGCCCGCGACCGCGAAATGCGCAGCGCCGATTACCGAGAGCATCGTTATAACTTTGATTGCTTGGAACATCCTAGCCTCCTTTGCCGGGAATTAGGCCCTTCGCGCTCAATAGAGCAATGGTCGTGCCGCTGCTCCATCTCCTGTTTTAACGGCAGTACGGCCTGAGCTCCGTTTTATTTGGGTCAAAAATGACAAAGGCGGCACCAAAGATGCCGCCCTTGCCCCATTGCTTATTAGGAGGCTCTACCTTTGATCTGGCGCCACTCCCCAGTCGGCGAGCACCGCCTCCGTGATTTTCCGGAATACGGGTACCGCGTGCGTGGCCCCGTGAGCGCCGTTTTTCGAGTCGCCCGGATTATGAATTCCCACGTACACCTCGAGACGCGGGCTCTCCACCGGGGCGAATCCCACGAAGCCCGCCACGTTCGTGATCGGGCTATCATTGCCCCAGATCGGGTTGACCATCTCTTCCGAATAGCCGCTCGCGGTTTTGCCGGCCGTCGAGTAGAGCTTGCTCTGCCCGTGAGCTTGCGCGGTACCGGTGAGCACCACGTCGCGCAGAATTTGGCGCATCTTCTCCGCGTTTTCCCGGGAGAGAACCCGGCGGATCACCTTTCTCCCGCTCACGTTCGCCGGATGCGGCTCAAGGAGTTCACCGCCGTTCGCGATCGCGCCGTAGGCCTGCACGATTTCCAGCGGCGTAGCCTGAAAGCCCTGACCGTACGTTACGTAAGGCAGCAGCATTCCCTTCTGCTTCACCGCCGGAAGCGGAAGCACCCCGACCCGGCTTTCCGGAAATTCGCTCGCCGTTCCGCCCGGGCCGATGCCGAACTGCTCCAGCATTTTCTGCATGCCGTCCTCCCCCAGCTGTTCCGCGATTTTGAGCGCGCCGATGTCGCTCGACTGGGCAATGATCTTCGAGGTGGAGAGATTGGCGAAGCCTTTCCCCTTCCAGTCGTGAAAAACGGTTCCGTGATAGTTGTAGTTTCCATTTTCGCAGAAATGCTTTTCTTCCGGACTCGTCTTCCCCTCTTCCAGAGCTTCGGCCACCACCAGCGACTTTGCGATCGAAGCGGGTTCGAACCGCTCCGCCAGCGCCCAATGACCGCTCTTGCTTCCGCTCGTATCCACGTTCGCGACCGCGAGAATTCGCCCCGACTGCGGGTCCGCCACGATGGCGAATCCCGACTGGGCTTTTTCCTCGGCCACGGCCTCGGCCAAGATTTTTTCCGCTATGGCTTGCACGCGGGGATCCATTTCCGCCGTTCCGGGATTGGGCCCGGCATCTCGTTGCAATGTTTCTGCGCCTGCGGCGGCGGCGAAAAGCGCCGCGATCACCGCGGTGGCGGTACATAGGGCCTGCCATTTCCTTGGCTGCCGTTGTTTTACTTCCATGATCATTTCAACTCTCCTGCGTAAGAACGATTTTAGATAAGCAGGGTTCCGGGAAGCCGCCGACATGTACGATGTACCTGCGTACCTGTCTCGGCTCCCCAGCGCTGTCTCCGCCACCCTCACCAGACAGCTTCCGTAATCCCGCGACTCAATCCCATGGCCGATGAGAGCTTCGTCGCAGGAAAATTCTTGGTCTTCCATGATCCGGCGGCGCAAAAGCGCGAACGCGGGATTCGGAAAGAACACACAAAAGAGCAGCTCCTCGAGCAGCGCCCAGAGAGTATCTCCCTGGCGATGGTGCTGCAGCTCGTGCATCACGGCGACGCGGCGATCCGCGGCCGACACGAGCAGGCTCTCCGGCAAAACCACCCAGCACGTACGCGGCGAGCGAAAGGAGAAAGGCACGGTGGCGGCCGGCGAAGCTAGAATTCGCACGCGACCGATCCGCCGCAAAAGAGTTCCATCACGGAGAAGCGAACCGAGTGCACTCAGGTTCCGTACGAATCGGAAGAAAAAGAAAAGAAAGCCGATCCCCCAGAGAGCCAGGAGTGCGCGGGTGTCTACGAGAGCCGTAACGCTCTCAAAAGCGCCGTCCCAGACTGGCGGAGGCGCCACGGTATGGGCCGTCTCTGCAAGGGAAACGGCTCTTTCCCGGCCTGCCGAATGCGCATCCGAATTCTCCCGGTTCATAAAAATCCGGTGCACCTGAAAAACCTGCGGCCGCGGCACGAGAGAAAATAATGGAGGCAAAACCAGCGCCAGCAAAAGCGCCCCTTGCCCGAGACGAAGAAAAAACGTCGGCCTCGCCCGCAGCACCCGCCGCGCGAATACAACCAGCGCAAACGAAACCACCAACAAAAGCTGCATTTCGAGATAACGGTTTTCGAAAGAATGCATCACTGCAGTTTCTCCTCGAGAAGACGGCGGATGTTCTCCAGCTCATCTTGGGAAAGTTTCGACTCATCCAGCAAGCGCATCACCATCGAAGAAGGACTCCCCTGGAATACGTGATCAGCAAGATGGCGCAAGCTGGCGCCTTCATAATCGGCCCGGCTCACGCGCGGGCGATAAAGATGGGCGCGATCGGTCTTCTGGCTTTCGAGCGCTCCCTTCTGTTCGAGAATTTTCATGATGGTAGCCACCGACGTATAGGCGAGCTCCCGTTCTTGTGCGAGGGCGGTTTGCACGTCTTTCACGGTGCACTCCCCGAGCTGCCAAACCATCCGCATCAGCTCTAGCTCCACCTCGGTGAGGGGCTTTTCCAGGGTATGTTTCTTCTTGGTCATCAGGGCCTCCGATAATTGATGATTACTAAAAGATTAGTAGATGTCTACTAAAAAATTAGTAGACATCATGCCGCACCGGCCCAAGTTTTCTCCGCCCTCCCCTGCTACGCTAGAAAACATGCAAAAGGTCTCCCCCCGCCTAGCCTGCGAAATGGCCCGCAAAGCGGGCAGCGGCGTGACAGAGAAAGATCACTTCGGCTCCGACGCCTTCATCGCGAACGGCCGGATCTTCGCCACCGTTTGGCACAACAAAAACGAAGTGAACGTGATGATCGGTCGCGACCTGCAAAAAGAATTTCTCGCGCGCGACGGGGGCGACGCCTTTCGTCCGCTCGAAAATTCTTGGGGCGATCACGCGATCACCGTGCAGCTCGCGCTCGTGGAGCCCGCCGTGTTTGCGGAGGCGCTGAAGGTGGCTTGGCAGAACTCGGGGAACAAACGGACTCCTCTAAAGGCGCGTAAGGCGGCGGTGAAGAAAAAGTCCCCAAAGAAGAAAAGTTCCCCGAAGAAGAAGAAGCGTTCCAAATCCGGGTGATAAACCCGCGCAACAGGGAAAATTGCCCCAGATCCGCAGCGCGATCGCGCGTACAAAATATTCAACTACCCTGAATCGCTCCACTAAGCCTGGCCGCACTGCAGTCGGCCCCAGGATTGCAATCTAAGGCCTTGTGCCGGTGCTTATGCCGGTTTTCCGGAGGCTCCCTCATGCTACGTGCCGCTATTGGTTTCTTTATCCTTGCCGTGTTCGCCGTACTTCTGGGAGCCAACGGCATTGCCGGTATCTCTCTCGAAATTGGCCACGATCTTCTCGCGATCTTCCTGATCCTCGCCGTGCTGAGTTTCTTGGCGAGCCTGTTCACGGGCCGGCGCCCCAAAGATCTGCTCTGAAGGAGACGACCATGAAATATCAACTCCCCAACGAAGACGTCAATCTTCCTAACCAGAACGAGAGCGGCCGCATCGGCTACATCATCGCCTGGGTACTCGGCGTACCAGCCAGTGTTCTCTTCATGATTTTTCTCGTTCGCGGCCATTAGGAGCATAAAATGAAATCGATTACCTTGATTACCCTCGCCCTCGCGTTCACTAGCCAAGCGGCTCTCGCCGAATCCGAAGGCGCCAAAGTGAAAGAAGACACCAAGCAAGCCTGGACCAACACGAAGAAGCTCGTGAAGAAAGAAGCTCGTAAGGCCGACGACGCGGCTTGCCCGTACGTAAACGGCAAGCTCGACTGCGCCGCTAAAAAAGCAAAACATCGCGTGCAGAACGCGGCTGACACGATGAAGAACTAATGTTCGCGCTTACCTGGGCACTCATGGCGGTGGCCACGATTTTCTGTGGCGCGTATCTTTTGATGCGCCCGCGGAAGCATTAAGACTTCTTGAGCCCGGTCACTTCATCCACCTGCGAAATCAGGTGGTTGGTAAGGCTAAATAGAAATTCCAGCTCGGGCTGAAGCCGCTGACGAAAATAGGCGGCCGCTGATTCGAGACCCGCCTGCTTCGCCGCCTGTTCGTAGTTGCCATGCAGAATCGCGTTTCGAAGTTTGCGGGCGCGATCGATCGTGTCTTTGCCGGCGCCTAACGGAAGGGCGAGAAAGCGGCGGTCAACCGCACGCTGCAGAAGCTGAGGTAGGCTCTCTTTGTCGGCGGCATTCACGCCGGGCAAGATCCGTAAAAATCGCTCCAGCGTGATCAGCGCGAGGGCGGCTTCGGCGATCCAGAGCGAGCCGTCCCCGCCTTCGCGGTTATGCGCGCGCAGTTGCGCGAGCTCGCGGCGGAGCTCGGCGAGAGATGCACTGTCTTCGGCGAAGCTCACATTTTCATCCGGTAGTTACTCATTGCCCCGTTTTATAACATTGGCGCCCAAGGAGCGTAGGTCGAATTTATAGCGGCAATGCAGTTATAAGTTTTCGCCTTGGCATCCCAAACGGCGGTGTTCCCCGCCGCACAGCTACCCATTGGCGCGGCGAGTTGTGCGCGCGTGGGAAACCCCGCGGAGTCGAGCTCGAACCACGCGGCGGAAAACTGCGGAAACTGAAGGGCAGCCGGCGCATGCACTTCCATGAACTTAATTTCCTCGTCGCTTTCCGCTTTCGTGTCTTGCATCCGGATTTGGCTGCCAAGCGGAAGTTCTTGCCCGTAAAACCGACTCGCCTCCGCCAGCGTAAGCACGACTGAATAGCCAATCCTCAAGTGCGTATCTTTCGCCACGCGGAATTTCCCGAAGCGGAACTCTTCCCGGCTCGTGAAATCTTCAAGTTTATCTCCGTTGAAAGCGAAAGGAGCCCCCGCTTTGAGTTTATATCCCTGAATGTCTACCTCTTTATCAGCCGTGCCTCTCTCCAACAGATTATTTCGCAGCGACACCGGCGCTCCCACTCGCAGCGCAATTCCGTTTTTCTCCAGCGCCGCCCCGAGGGTGCCCTCAAAAGAGGCGGGTAGATACATCCGTTCCGCAATGCGAGTATTTACGGCGAGGGGAATTCCGCGGAGCGCGAAAGGTTTTGCCAGCGTGGCCTCGCGAGCATCCGTTGTGGTCTTAGCGCCTTTGAGGAACTCGCCGGGAACGGTGAGCAAAGAATCGAAGCTCGCCATTTCCTTTCCCCCCAGCTTAGTTCGCTCCGCGCCAACCGCCTTGCGTTGGGCTTCCGGGGAGAACTGCGATTGCTTTGCGGCTTCACCGGAACGCGACTGCGCGGCCGCGGGGGCTCCCTTGGCCAGGCCGAGCGCGCCGAGGCGCGCCAGGTATATTCGGTAGAGAAAGGCGGATTCTTCCTTTTCTCCCTTGTCCCAGAGAAGATCGGCCAGATTCAGGTACGCCGGAGTGCGGGCAGGATCCGCGAGAAGAACCTGGCGGAGAATAAATTCCGCGCTTTTTTTGTCCCCCGCCGCGGCGAGAAAAAATGCAAAATCGTTAAAAGCGGCGGCAGGGCGAAATGCATAGGGCCACCAATGCTCCAGCACTTCCGAGGCATCGCAAGCGTCTTCGGATCCAAACGGGCACCGGCCCTTCTCCGTGAACTCGTGGCCAAAAAAATCGAGCCACTCTTTGAGTTTCGCGGAATTCTTACTCTGATAGGCCTTCATCGTGGGCTTCCAGGCCGCCAAAGCGATTTCACGCACGATATCATTTATCGTGGTGTCCGAACCCAAGGTGGAAGTATCAAATTTCTTTAGCAGAGCTTTCGCGTCCTTGGGATTCCCCGCCCGGATTGTCGCCAAAATTTTAGCGCGTTCTTCCATCGCCGGGCTGATGGCCGAACTTCCCTGGTGGAGGAACTTTTTTGTCTTGAGGTTGAAGGAATAGATATCGGTGGTAACCGTGTTTTCATCTTCCTCTACTCCATCCGCATGGATGCTCACGACAAAGGCATTGCCCTTCCGTTTTGCGGCCACGAGGGAGGCGCTCGCCCGGTTATAGCCGAGGGGAATCGTGGAAAGGGATTCCGAGAGCACCTCTTTACCTTGCCTCGCTTCCAGGAGGATTTCGTTGGAGCCGGCGGTGTCGGGGTCGGGCTCCTTACCGCAGTCACTTTCTTCGTCGCCATCGAAATATACGGCATCCAGGGCCGCGATGGAGTAAGGCCCCACTTTGCCGAGCGGAATTTTCCGGTTTACGACAGTGCAGTCGTAGGCGTGAGCAGTCAAAGAGAAAAAAAGAAGGGGCATCCACATGCCCCTTACGTTAAGCCAAAATTGCGTGTGCGGCTACCGGCGCCCGCCGGCGAAGCCGTACCACTGCGTGATTTTATTTCCCCAACGCGCCAGCTCCTCGGCGCTATCCTCGGCGCCGCTCGGGAGCACGGAGTCGTCGAGCACGGAGCCGCCCGGAGATTCGACTAGGAGCATGTGATTCACGCGGAGGAGGGTGCCGTCTACCATTGCGCTCCACATCCACTGTTCAATTTCCCAGTCGCCATTGGGGCGCTTGCGCCAGTCTTCGGATACGGCGGAAACTTCGAAGGCACCGAACTGGCCGTGCGAGTCCACTCCGCCCATGGCCGAGAAATATTCGGCCTGGTGAGGGGCCGTAACATCGGAAGGGGCGATGTGGCTTAACGAGCGGTATTCGTAGTTGTCGGCCTGCCCGGGAGCGCCTTTCTCCCCGGCGGTTTTGACCAGCGCTTGGAACCGGGCCAGATCGAACCCCGGGGGAGTGCCCGCCTGAGCAGCACCGGTAAACAAAAAGGCCAGAAGTGTGAGCAACATACGCATACTGGAATTCCTCCTCTGGGTATTCTGGCACGGAGGCGGAAAATCGCCTTCCCGGAACCGGGTTTAGAGAATCAGATTTTCCACACTTTTCCGTAAACGCAGCGGCAAATAAGCGGTAGAATTGGAGTATGAAGATCTTTTTTTCCGGCATCGGCGGCGCGGGGGTTTCGGCCATCGCTTCATTCATGGCAGATAAACAGCACGAAGTTTACGGCTCCGATCGCTCCTTCGACACCGATCAGCACCACCCCGCTTACGCGCCTTTGAAAGCGAACGGCGTTAAAATTGTGCCGCAAGACGGGAGCGGCATCGATTCGTCCTTCGACCTGGTAGTATTCAGCACCGCCGTAGAGACTACGCTGCCCGAACCCAAAAAAGCGGCCTCTCTAGGTCTCACCGTGAAAACCCGCCCGCAATTTCTCGCCGAGCTCGTGGCCTCGCACAAAACTTTCGCCATTGCCGGCACCAGCGGCAAATCCACCACCGCCGGCATGCTCGCCTACATGATGCGCGAGCTCGGCCTCTCCCCCAACTTCATCGGCGGTGGGCGCGTGGCGCAGTTCCGCTCACCGAGCAACATGGGAAATTCGGCCGCCTCCAGCTCCGACCTGCTCGTGGTGGAAGCCTGCGAGAGCGACGGCAGCATCGTCTCCTACAAACCCGAATTTTCCGTGATCCTAAACCTCGATCTCGACCACCACTCGATCGAGAAAACGGCCGCGATGTTCGCCGCCCTCGCCCGCAACACCGCGAAGAAAACGATCCTCAACGGAGATGACGCCCATCTTTCCGGCCTCGCCCTCGACAACGCCGTAACGTTCGGCCTCGTGCACGCCGACGACTACCGCGCTGAAAACGTGGAACTCAAGCCCCTCTACAGCGAATTCACCCTGCGCGGAATTCGCTTCAAGGTGAACCTCCCGGGCCAGTACAACGTTTACAACGCCCTGGCCTGCCTCGCCACGCTGGGCGAATACGGAATCCCGCTGGAGCGCTGCGTGCGCCCCCTCGAAACCTTTACCGGCGTGGAGCGCCGCTTTGACGTAAAATTAAATTCGGGCACGGGTTTCGTGATGGACGACTACGCCCACAACCCCCACAAGATCGCTTCCCTCATGCAAATGGCGCAGAAGATCCGCGAGAAAATTACGTACGTGTACCAGCCGCACGGCTTCGCCCCCACTCGCATGATGAAGAAGGAATACATTCAGGCCTTCGCCGAAAACTTGCGCCCCGGCGACCGCGTGCTGTTCCTCCCCATCTACTACGTGGGCGGAACGGTGGCGAAAGACATTTCGAGTGAAGATCTGGCCAAGGGAGTTACCGCGCTCGGCGGAAGCTCGAAGGTGGCTAGCCGGGAAGAAATCTTGAATGCCGCTCATGGCGGCGAAGCCTACATCGTGTGCGGAGCGCGGGATGAGAGCCTCTCTGACTTCGCCGTCGCCATCGCGCGGAAAGTCAAAGGCGCGGCGGCTCATCCCGGCGCGCAGCCAAATGCCTAGAGAGCCGCTCCGCGACTCTGCGAATGCGCGTCTTGGAACTCTCTTAGAAACACCGCGTGCCGTACGGCCGCCGGCGCGCAAGCCGGTGCCAAATTCGCCTGCTGCGGCATTTCCGCGCAGCCAAACATCATCGAAATTCCGAATGCGACCAAACCCCAAAGCAATACCGTTCTCATACCTATCTCCTTTTTAAAAACCCAGTGAAGCCCAGAGAGTGAAAAGCAATGTGCCGAGCATCAGCGGCCAAAGGGCCCGCGGTGCTCGGAGCGCGATTGCGCGTGATTTCCGTGGCGTGGACGCCATAGCGGCCGTGCCTTGCAGTTTCATGTAGTTCATACATGAACAATATTGCTGAACATTAGAATAGTCAATACATGAACTATCTTTATGAGAAATAAAATGCTATCCTTGGGGCATGACTGGGAAAAAGCTAAAGAAAACATGCGGATCCGACCTCGAATCCAAAGATGTGCCCCTGAAGCACAAGCTGCTGCTCCTTTTCTGGACGCTCGGGCCCGCCTTTACACGCTGGGCGGAATCGCACCATGCGCAAGAGGGGCTTACCCCGCAGCGCATGCGTCTCTCGGAACTTCTTTTCGATAACGGGCCCACTAAAATGGCCGATCTGCGCGATGCCTTGGGCGTAACCGCCACGAACATCACCGCACTCGTGGATGCTCTAGAGAAAGACGGCATCGTAGAACGCGTAAACCACGCGACCGACCGCCGCATTACTTTGATCAAGCTCACCGCGAAAGCCCATAAGACGATTCAATTCGGCTGCACCCAGTTCAAAGACAAAGTTTCCGAGCTCTTCGACGAATTTTCTGCCGCCGAGCAGGAACAGTTTTTCAAACTCCTGAAAAAAATGCGAACCGCGCTCGTCGAGCGCGATGTGCTTGAAGTTTCCGACATCCAAGAACAAAACGAAGAAGCCAGGGTCTAAAGACCCAGAAAGAGATTCCATGCTGAAATTTTTCTACTCCACCGGCACCTGTTCCACCGTTACCCACATCGCGCTCGAAGAAGCGGCCCTCCCCTACACCGGTGTAGAGGTTAGTTGGAGCCGCAACGTAAACGTAGACGAGCTCGCCAAAGTGAGCCCGCTCGGCGCCGTGCCCGCGGTCGTGATCGACGGCAAACTCCTCACCCAAACCCCGGCGATTCTGGAATACATCGCCGAAGCCGCCCCCGGCAAAAACCTGCTCGCTAAACCCGGCTCATTCGAGCGCCTCGAAACCCTCAGCTGGGTGGCCTTCGCGAGCGCCGACTTTCAGAAAGCCTACGCACCGATTTTCCTCGCCCGCCGCCTGAATCTCGACGACAAAGCCAAAACTGAGATTCGCAAAAACAGCCTCGAAAAAATCGAAAAGTACGTAGCGCACATCGACGCGAACCTTGCCGGCAAAGACTTCATCATGGGCAAGCTGTTCACGATCGCCGACGCCGCCCTGTTCACCTTCCTCGGCTGGACTACCTGGATCGAGTTCGACACCGCGGCCTATAAGAACGTAACGGCCTACATGAAAAGAATTTACGAACGTCCCGCCGTCCAAAAAGTACTCAAGGCGGAAGAGCTGCTCAGCTTCGTGAAAGCGTAACGGAAACGGAAACGCAAAAGTCCCCCGGGCTAATCAGCCGGGGGACTTTTTTCGTCCTGCCTTCAGGGCAATGCTTCCTAAGTTCCGCCAATGGGGCGGCACGAGGTTACGTGGCAGCTATGATTCACAAATTCCGAGCTGCCCACGTAGCATTGATAGTTGGCCTCTTCGACGGCGTATTGCTCGTCGATCTGGCGGCCCAGGAATTTTTGTCCGCTCCGATTCTGGGAGACGCATTCCACTCTTAGAGTATCCCCATTCACGGGAGGAATATCCGGATAGAGCGGCTGATCGGCCAAAGCGGAAAGCGAACTCAGTGAAACCAAAACAATCAGCAGATTTTTCATCGAATGTCTCCTTCAGGCTCTCTATCGCAATCGCAGTGCCAAGAAATCTTGACTAGCCGCGTTCTTCGAAAAAGTGCTGATTCCGCCTGAAGATTTTTTCCGATCCGCCCTATGTCGCGCTGAATCGCACGCTGGTGCCACTGATGCCACTCCGGGAGCAAAACGGCACTCGAGAAAATCGGCCGCACACATTCCTGGCCTTACAAATGGGGCACCTTCCGCTAAAGTACTCTCTCCATCACCGGAGCTTTTTCTCATGACCCGCCTCACTCTTCTCTCGTTCCTATTCCTAGTCGCATGCGCAGCCCCTACTGTCGCGCCCAAACCCGACGTCGAATTCGCGTGGACTGCCCTCGGCGCCGGCGGAAAAGCGATCGTGCGCGCGGTAGCGAGCGGCTCCTGCCCGAGTCTCGTGGCCGATGGGAAAGAAATCCCGATGCAAGAGCGCATCTCGCCGAATGAAGACTTCCCCGTCCCCGTCTGCCAAGCGGAAGCTCCCGCCGGCGCGCACTCCCTAAATGTGGGCGGAAAAATTGTACCTGCGTGGAACTCCGATTTCCGCCGCATTCTTTTTCTCGGCGATACCGGCTGTCGCATCAAGAAAGGCAAAAATGGGAAGACAACCGTACAAGCCTGCAACGATCCCGAGCAGTGGCCCTTCGCCCGCATCGCCGCCACCGCCGCCGCCTGGAAACCCGACCTCGTAATCCACGTGGGCGATTACCATTACCGCGAATCCGACTGCCCGCCCGGCAACAGCGCCTGCGCCGGCAGCATCACGGGCGACCGCTGGCTCTCCTGGCGCCAGGACTTTTTCGCGCCGGGCGCTCCACTCCTCGGCGCCGCGCCCTGGATCTTCGTGCGCGGGAATCACGAAATCTGTAAACGCGCCGGCAACGGCTGGTTTCTCCTGCTGGATCCTCGCGCTCTCCCGGCTTCCTGCACGGATGCTTCCCCCGCCTACCAAATCCCCGTGAACCACCATCTTCTCGCCGTGATCGATTCGGGCTTAGACACGAACATCGAGCCGAGCCTCGCCGGCGTGCCGGCTTCCACGAAAGAAGCCTTCACCTGGCTCCTCCTTCACCGCCCCTTCCTCACCCCCGGCGCCGACGACGAAGCCAAATCCCCGGCCCACCTCACGAAGGAACTATCAGGGCCCGGCGCGATCAGCGCGGTTTTTTCCGGCCACCGCCACATCCTGAGCCTCAACCAGTTTTCCGATTCGCGTCCGCCAGAGCTCATCACCGGCAACGGCGGCGATGCCTTGGAGTCGCTCGAGAAAAAGCGCGGCATGGGCATCAAGAGCGCCCAGTTCCACGATTTTGGATTTCTCACTCTGGAGAAAAAAGAGAGCGGCGCCTGGGTGATGCAGGAGCATGACCGAATGGGCGCCGTGGTGAAAACTTGTGAGCTTACGGAAAAAGCGGGACGGAAAACCGAGCTTAAATGTCCTTAGCCTTTACTTGGCCTTGTTCGCGGTCGTCTTGATCCGAAACGTTGCTGATGAGGCAGTTCTTCGTGCTCTCGACCTTCGTAATCCAGATGTAGTAGTCGAAGTTGCCCACGTTTTTCCCGGAATCGTTGACTACGTGAACGCGGTAACGAAAGGTGTTGGTCACTTCGTTTAGAATCGCCACGGTGGAAGCTTTTACCGCCGAGCCCTTCCCGAAGCTGAGATTTTCCAGGAAGAGGGCTGCGTCCCACGCGGATTGTTCGCAGGTGCCGCTGGCGGAGGCGAGGCTGCGTCCCTTTCTTTTGGCAAAAGCCTGGGGAGAAAGCAGAAGGGCGGCGACGGCGAACAGGGGGATCAGGTTTTTCATGGATACTCCTAGTGCCTCAGTTTATCCCCTCCGGCTCTTTTTCCAAACCCCCCGGAAGCGAGCCACACGGCAGCCGGTAGAGACTTAATTTCCCCATCAAAACTGCATGAGTTCCCCTAAAACGCCGATAAGCGGTAGTGGTGAAAAGCTGGTCCTTCCGCCTGATTTTCTGGATTGCGATCTTCTCGCTCGCGGCGCCGCTTTGCGTTCGCGCGGAAGAGCTCGCCTGTAGCCCGTCCGACGCGGAAGCCATCGCCCGCCGCCGTAAACGGGGAAAAGAGACCGACGCCCTTCCCCACGATCTCAAGTCGCTCTCGGAAGCGCAAAAGCGCATAGATGAGCTAGCGGCCGAACGGCTCAATCGCCTCTTTGACAATGCCGTCGCCGACAAAAAACGGAACGAACTGGATAGAGATTTGGCCCGCCTTCAAGGGCTGGCGGCGGAGAAGCACGCGGGCGCAGAAGACGGATTCCGGGAAGGCGCGAGCGCGATCTACACCGATGGCAAATACCGAGGCCCAAACCAGCAGCCTCGTCTCGGGGTATTCGGTGGAGATTTCGATCCGCCGGGAGAAGCGCAGCGACAGGCCATCCTCAAAGCTCTCGCGAGCGGGAAGCTCGACGAAATTTACGTCGTAACTCACGGTGCGGGCGGTACGCTTCCCCATCGCACGCGCGCGAAGATGGCCGAACTGGCCTTCAGCGGAAATCCACGCGTGAAATTTCTCGACCTCGATAAACAAACCCAGACGTACCCCAAAATCGTGGAGTCACTCGCGGCAAAAAACAGAAATGGGGTCGTGGTGAGCATTTCGGGTTCGGAAGCTCTCCGCGATCCTCTCTTTGGCCGGCTCAGAGGCAACAACGTGCAGTACCTCGTGGTGGGAAAGCCGGAAGACGGCGCGATGGTGAACGACGCGCTCAAGGCGAAATTCGGTAGCCGCATGGATCTCGTAAAACGGATCGACGGCCCCGACATCTCTGAAGCCGCGGCCTTCAAGCACGGCATGGATCCGGCGCACGGCTTGCCGGATGCCGTGGCGAAATATGTGGAGCAGTATAATCTGTACGCCGTTGAGGAACGTGCGCCCGCTTCCGTAACGAAGGGCAAAATAAAAGCTCCCCTTGACCCCGCTCTCGGCGCCGACTTCGCCAAACTTAAGAATGAGCCGCGTATCGAACAGGGTATAGGCGCTTCCGCCGCGCAATTCCATGTCCTAAACGCCGATGCCACCTTCAAAGAATTCGCTCGCCGGGGAAAATCCGAGTTCGAGCTCGAAGAGACGGTCGATACCGGAGTCTCTCTTCAGGAATACTGCCATAAAGAAATGGGCGTCTGTTTCATGGCCACCGGGCCAGTGAAGCAGGATGGTTATGGCCAAATCGTATCGCTCAAAGACGTGCGCGGCCGGTGGTTCACCGTGAAGGGCGAACCGGGGCCGAACCCAAAGCACATGGTGCTCGATTTTTCCCATCCAGTTTTCGATCCCCCTTACCACGTAGATCTCACGGCCGACGTAAGGCGCCTGCGCGAATTCAAGCAATCCACTCGCCTGGAGGAGATGAGCGCGGAAGAACTGGGCAATTTCCTCGCCGAACGCCAGCTGGTGAGATCGAGCAACGATGCCGCCGCCGCCGGCGCCGCCAAGGAGGCTTTCGAAGGCGGGATTCGCGACGCGAACACGATGCTCGCCGATCTCCTGGTGAACAAAAAAGAATTTACTTCCGACACTCTGGATCGCATGAATTGGTACGCCAACCGCGGGATCGATCCCTACGAAGAAAAAAAATTCGCCAATCTCGCGGGCGTGGAGCGCGGTACAAACGATCGCGTGGTGATGGTGAACGGCGAATTTGTACGGCAAGACATGACCCGTTTTCAAGTTTACCAGGGAGGAGACAACACCTTCGGCTTGGTGAAGAACCACTTTCTCCCGGCCTCCCAGGTTCCGGCGAAAGTGGATGAGCTGGTGGCCCGAATCAACAAGCTCGGTCACACTTCCGATCCCACCGAAGCATTCGCGATTTTCAAAGACGCGGTCGAAACCCATCCCTTCGCCGACGCCAACGGCCGCACCAGCCGCATGCTTCTCAACTACATGCTCCTAAAAACGGGACTGCCTCCACTGGATGTTGCCTCTCAGTCGCTCTACTACAGCCCCAACGACATGCTGAGAAAATACGTGGCACGGATGGACCGCGTTTACGGATCCACCGCCGCAAGCTCAGTGGCGAAATATGATTTCAATTCGATGAGATCCTTCAACGGCGTGAAAGACATGGATGATCTCACGAGCGCCGCCAAGGAACACTTCAAACTCGACAAACTCACGATCGAGCACCTGCATGGCACCTCCGGCTTTATCTTCGTGGGCCATTACAAGGAGCGCCCCATTCAGTTCGAATCCACCCGGTTCGGCGAACAGCTCAGCGATTCGCTCGGCATCATGGTTTCCCGCAGTGAAAAAATAATAGACGACCAAGAAGAAGCCGCCCGCGTTGCGGGAAAACGCCCGCCCTCTTACGCCATCTACCCCGAGCTCCTCGAGCAGAAAGAAAATTACCACGCGCTTTACGAAGACGAATATTTCAAGAAAACATTCACGCAGCAGAACAAACGCCCCCCCAGCGAAGCGGAACTCTATAAGATTCGCTCCCAGGCAACGGATCGCACTAATCAACTGCTGAAAGAAGCCGATCGAGCCACCAGCGACCGCGAGTATTTCGAGAAGGTGATGTACACCCCGAAAGTGGCCGATCGCGTTTCCACTCCGGAAGAAGTGGCGGAAAAAGTGCTTTCCATCACTTCCGCCGAATATAAAGACAAAATCTATAAAGCGATCACGGAGAAGGCCAGCCCGGGCGTAAGGCAGTCGTTCGTGGATATCTATAACGCCTTCAACTCTCCCAAATTCGACAGCTTCATGGCCGATCTCTCCGAGCGGGCGCTGGGCCTCTGCCGAAAGGCGGCCGAATGCACGGCCACGCAGCGAAACGGCATTCCCGATAAATTTCTCGCCCAGGTGCTAAAACAAGAAGCCGACAAACGCGGCATTCTGCTCGAAACGCTGAGCCGCTACGTGGGCCGCGAGCCCGGCCATCTCTACCTGCAGCGGATCCGTCGCGGATCCCTCCTGATCGACGACGGCGCGCCCGGCAACCACGGAATGATGCCGCACGGAATTCAGAATCTCTTCATCTACGAGCAGCTCGGCAAAGAAAAGGCGCAAACCTTTTTCAAAGAGCTCACTGGCTGGACCTACGAACGCATGTTCGACTCCAACGCCGCTTTCACCCCCGTTCCCAGCACCCGCGACATCACCCGACGCCAATACTGGACGGGCGTTTTCACGGCCGGCAACCGCGCGGAAGTTTCCCGCTACGGCGAACTCGTGGGCGAAGCGGGCCGCTACCCGGGCTTCCTGCGCGATAACGGCCTCGAGCTCGTGGCGGTGGAAGAAATCGAAAAAAATCTGCTGAACGACGGTTCCGTAATCAAAGCGCGCTACAAAGACAAGGAGTTCTCGTTCACCACGAATCGCGATGGCGTGCCTAACGCCGATGCCGCCGCCGCGCTAGAGGCGGTGAAACGCGAAGTGGACGGCGCGCCTCGCGCCGTCACCGCCAAAGGGCAAACACCTCCCGATGCGGTGGTGCGCGGCGTTCCCGTATATGGCTACCAAGCGCTCGCGCGCCTCGAATTGCAAAACCCCGCCGCCGCCGCCGAAGCTCGCTTCTTGGAATCCGCTTCGAACGAACTCGCCGCCGCCCGGCGCAGCTATTTCAGCGGGCAAATAAGCTTAAAAGATCTGGATCGCGCAAACGATACCTATGGCTACCTCGCATCGCCCGTTACCGGCACAGATCCGGCCATTCGGCGGTTAGGCTACCTTCGCCAGGAAGAAGGCTACCTCGCACGGCTCATCGAGAAAGCCCGGGCCGACAAAGACCCCGCCCTCGCAGGCCGTCTCTCCGCCGCGCACGCCGCGGTGGATGCCCAGCTCGCGGGTGAATCCCGGGCCCGCAGCGCCGTGAAAAGCAATAGAGCCTCCCGTCGCGCCCAAATCGAAGCCGCCAATTCCGACGCGGTATTTGCCCGCTACCAGGCCGACTTCCCGGGCCGCACTCTTTCGGAAGTTACGGCGAATCCGGCGGAAGCGGAGTTGTATAGCGCATTGCGGTCTCGCGACGCGATTCAGGAAATGCATACCGTAAGCGATGCCCGCACCGACGTGGCGAGTGCACTCTTTGCCGGCGCCGCCAAAGGCGATCAAGAGCGATCTCTCAATCTGGCAGACAGCTTCATCGAAGTGAGCGGAACCCTTACCAGCAACGAAAAACACCGCCCCACCGAACTCGGGAAAAAATTAAGGATGAAAGGCTGGACCGAAGAGGAAACCGGAGCGCTCGACGGTTCCTCCCTGGCCAACCCTTGGCTGAATTCCCCCGCGGAGCCCCAAAAGGCGCTCCTCTCCGCCGCCACCCGCGGCGTGATCCTGGAAGACGAAGCTAAGCGCGCCGCTGATGCCCGTGATCTCCTCGCCGTGCCCAGCCTCGGGGCCAAGAGCGAAGATGCTTACAAAGCGGCAAAAACGGATCTCGCCGCCCGCGCGAAGGCGATTGAAAGCGACATTGATACATTCTCCAAAAATGCCACGGAGAATCCCATTTACCGCCAAAGCGTGGCCGAAGCCAAACACGCCCGCGATCTCATCGAAGAGCGCATCACCAAGCTCGACGAAAACAGAGCGGCGCTAATGGACGCACGCGCGCCCACGAAGAGCGAAGAGAAGCTGGCCCAAGACGCCACGGAAGCCGCCGTACATTTCCTGCAAACGGCTTCTCCCGAAACGCTGAGCAGTCTCAAGCTCGACGGCGCGGCCATTCATCCCGACGCTTCGGGAGCGGAACGGTTCCGGATCTACGACGCCTTCAAGACAAAAGTGGCCGCCATGCCCGCCGAAGACCGCGCCCAAGTATTCGAAGCCGTGCGGGCCTCGGCGACAAACGGCAACAGCGATCTGGCCCGGAATCTTTCGAAAGCCAAGCCACTCGCGCCAGATACATTAAAATCCGCACTCACGAAGGCCAACGAAGTGGCCACCGCCACGGGCCACCCAGACGCCGCCAACGCTGTTTTCCGGGAAGCTAAAATCGGCGCAGGAGACCAAGCCATCGCGAACGCCATCGGCTCCGGCTCGGCCTCGGCGAAGAGCGGATTCGAGCGCCACGCAATGGCCGTGGCGGAAAGTAAAAAGGTAGAAGCCGAAAACGAAAAACTCGTTTCCAATGCGGAACGCGCCGAGGCTCTCAAAACCGGACGCACTCCCTCCTCGCTCGCCAAAGAAACTTTCCAAGAGAAGGCCGAGCGCGCTCTCGGTGGCATCTCCGCGCTCAGCGCGGATCAGCGCGCTGCCCTAACCAAGGCTCTCGGCCAGGTAGCCGCCGCCGAGAGGAGTGATAAGAACGCGAAGGCCGCTCTGGAACATATGAAGGCGCTTTCCGCTAACCCCGATATGTTCGATACCTACCGGATTGCCTACGTGCATGCCGCCGAAGCCCTGGCCGCGGATAAAACGTGGGACAAAGCCTGGGAGACCGGCGTTAAAAAAATGCTCCTGGAAAGCGACTATAAAGAAGCTGAAGTGATGAAGATAGTAGACAAGGAAAGCGACCTTCGCTTCTACCAGCAGACGGCCCGCTGCTTGCGCCTTTAATTGACGTTCGCCCCGAAAGCCGCTATTTCTCGGAACACATGCACATCCAAGTAGCCCAAGCTTCCGAGCTTCCCGAAATCGCGGCCCTCGTAAATTCCGTTTACCGCGGAAACAGTTCCCGCGCCGGCTGGACCACCGAGGCCGATTTCTTCGAGGGCGCCCGCACCAGCGCCGAGAATCTGGCGCATGATCTTAGCGCCGGACCGGGACGGATGTTCCTTACCTTTCGGGAGCAGGCGAACGCCCCGCTCGTCGGTTGCGTTTATCTGCAGACGGGCTACGGCCCCTCCGAAGAGGCCTGCTATCTGGGGATGTTATCCGTAGACGCTACGGCGCAGGCCAAAGGATTAGGCCGCCTCGTCATGGGGGCCGCCGAAAAAAAAGCCCGCGAACTTGGTTCCACCCATATGGTGCTGAGAGTGCTCAGCCCGCGCGCGGAGCTCATGGCTTGGTACGAGCGCCGTGGCTACCGGCGCACCGGGGAAGTTTCGCCCTTCCCGTATGAAAAAGCGGCGGCGGAACGGCCCACGCGGATGGACATGCAGTTCATCCACTTCCGCAAAGATCTATAACTCAGCTTGGGCTTTTTCCGGTTTTAGACGAACCCTTTTTCCCCGCACCGAACGTTCCCTTGTCGGGCGAAATTCGCCGCACGGAAGGATCTCCCTCGGGATATTTTCTGGCGTGCTCCTCCAGAATCACATTTCTCATCCGATCTCCGCCACCCACCACGCCGGAAGAGCTTTCCTTGTCTATTTTCTTGTCATTGTTTTCAGCCATAAATCACCTCTGCCTGAGTAGTGCAAACGCCGTGCGAGAATAGAAAAGGAACTTGCTCAAAAAACGCGTCAAAGTGCGCGCAATCTCATCCTTGGAAGTAGGCTTGCATCGTTTTGGGCACCGAAGGAGGGAAGTTCCATGCGCACCTTTAAATTGATACCTACTTTGCTCTTTTGGGCACCCCTCGCCCAGGCGCACTATCCGGCGCCCATTTTTCCGGATCCGGAATCCGGTATGCCCAGCCCGAATCCCATAGCAGGCGGTGCTTTAGTTCCGGGCTCCCGCGAATCCTCGGGCGGCGATCTGGCTAGCACGGAGACGCGGCAGGAAATACTGGCGGCCCAGCATTCCCTGAGCCAGAAAGGTTTTCCCGTGGCGCAAGACGGGGTGAAAGGCCAAGAGACGGAAGACGCGATACGGAAGTTCCAGGCCGCGAACGGCATGGAGCAAACGGGAATTCTCGATGATGCCACCTACAATGCCATCACCGCTCCCGGAAAAGCGGAAAAACAACAAAAAGCTACCGACGAGCCAGTGGGGTTTTAGATGGCCATCAAATTCGTAAATCGTAAACGAGCGGGCATTCTTCTCAGCGAGCGGCTCATGGAACTAACCTTGAAAGATCCGCTGATCCTCGCGCTGCCGCGAGGGGGCGTGCCCGTGGCCTACGAGGTTGCCAAAGCCCTCGGCGCTCCGCTCGAAGTGCTGATCGTGCGCAAAGTGGGCGCGCCCGGGCAAAAAGAATTCGGCATCGGCGCCGTAACCGAAAACAATCACTACTGGATCGATCCTCGCTCCGTGCACTACACGGGAGCCCACGCGGTAGACGTGGAAAAAACCATCGAAGAAGAACGTAAAGAAGTGCAGCGCCGGATTAAACTCTACCGCGACAACCGGCCCCTTCCCGATATGCACGGCCGAACCGTGGTGGTGGTCGACGACGGCCTCGCCACCGGCGTTACCGCCCGGGTTGCCTGCGCATTCCTCAAGAATGAAGGAGCCGGTGAAGTGATTCTCGCGGTGCCGGTTTGCGCGCCGGCCACGGCTTCGCTCGTGAGGGCCGAGGTAGATCAGCTGGTATGCCTCGAGGAGCCCGACATGTTTTTTTCCGTGGGACAATACTACGACGACTTCCGCCAGCTTGAAGACTCCGAAATCGTGAGCCTCCTTTGGAAATCCAGATTGGAAAATGAAGAGGGCCTGGTCGGCAAAGAAGTTACCATCAAAAGCGACGGCATCGAATTGAAGGGAATTCTCGCGGTACCAAACCAAGCCGAAGGAATCGTGCTCTTTGCTCACGGCACCGGGAGCAGCCGCTCCAGCCCAAGAAACCTGCAGGTGGCGCAAGCTCTCCAGGCCGCAGGCCTCGGCACACTGCTGTTCGATTTACTTACCCTCAAAGAATCGGCCGAGCGACGAAAAGTATTCGACATCGCCTTTCTCGGAAAGCGGCTCCTCACCGCCACGGAATGGCTGCGAAAACAAAAAGGATGCGAACGCCTTCCGATCGGATTCTTCGGTGCCAGCACCGGCGCAGGAGCGGCGCTCTGGGCCGCGGCTGAGCTGGGCGATGCGGTGGCCGCCGTAGTTTCCCGGGGAGGGCGCCCCGATCTTGCCGGAGATCACCTGGAAGAAGTTACGGCCCCTACTCTGTTGCTCGTAGGAGCGCGCGACGAACTGGTGATCGAAATGAACCAACGCGCGCAGCTGAAGCTGCGCAACGTGCAATTCGAGATTATCTCGGGTGCCACGCACTTGTTCGAGGAGCCCGGAACTCTGGAGCAGGTGGAGAAAAAAGCCGCCGCCTGGTTCCTCGCTAATTTCGCGAGAAGCCGCAGAATTGCGGCGTAGGTTTACAACTGTTGCCATTCCGGCCTCTAGTAAGGAGGCGTCCGTTCCTGTTACTCCTTTCCGCTGGAAAGTGAGAAACATCTTATGCGCTCCCTGATTCTTTTGATTTTCGCCACCGTGATTCCATCCGCCTTCGCCGCTGATCCCATTGAACTGGTGGGGCAGGTAGATCTAGGCCTTCACGACCTGCTTACCGGAAGATTTCCGGGCCGCTTCCTACTCTGCCAGGGCCAAGACTATCCGGTGAACTTCAAGCTCACCTACGGCGGGAAACCCGGGCTCCTCTTGCTCGACGCCACCGACAACCTTGCTCCCGTGGCAAAGCAAGTTCTCCTGCAGATCGAACCAACCACCTACTTTGATTCCAACGAAAACGGGGGAAACGCCCTGTTCTCCGAGGTAGCGCCGGCATCTCCCGGCCGCTTCCAGCTGAACATTGAGCTGCGGAAAAATATGGCACTCGACTGCGAGAGATCCGGGCTCGGCTTGCCTTCCTGCGTTCGGGAAGCGGCCGGGAGATGCCGGCGCTACCTCGGAGAACAGGGCGTTTCCCCCGTTTTCGTTGGAATCAAAGTAGGTGGTTG
>Ga0207125_10073_pt1 | contig 24158 bp, 16 predicted proteins | sample Alteio_BWMinHeat_19_FD_153556 | JGI IMG/M metagenome (GOLD analysis project Ga0207125, IMG submission 153556) | Enriched cells from forest soil in Barre Woods Harvard Forest LTER site, Petersham, Massachusetts, United States -... | ecosystem: Environmental > Terrestrial > Soil > Temperate forest >...
GTCGCGACCCGTCTTAGCGGAAATTCGGTTCGTGGGTTAAGCTTATCGCTACTCCGGTATAGGAACGAAAGTCAGGCACTTTCAGTATCGCGAACAAACAATTCTAAGGAGTTGGAATCCATGAGTGTTAGATCAAGGATATTTGGCGCGATTGTTGTAGTTGCCGTTGGCACATTTGCTAGCCAACTTAGTCTGGCCCAGCAAGGGCCAGCAAGCGCACCGGCGCAAATTATCGTCAGCGGAAATGCAGAGATTCTGTTGCCAGCATCGAAGGCGTCGTTCTCAATTGGCATTTTAACTACAGCAAGTTCAGCAGCTAGCGCCAGTTCAGAGAATGCGCGAATTACAAAAGCGGTCCTTGGCGCTCTTCAGGATATTCAGTTACGGAAGGAAGATATTACTGGTTCCCGGCTTGTAGTGAGTCCACGATGGGACTACGAGGAAAAGAGCCGGCACCCGAAGCGAAGCGCGTTCGAGGCGACCAACACAATAGAGATCAACACTGAGAATTTGGCTCAAGTAGGGTCGTACGTTGATGCCGCGTTATTGTCCGGAGCGACAGACATTTCGGATATCAAATTCGCTGCAAAGGACACCGATTCAGCACGGCGACTGGTTTTGGGTCAGGCAGTCGCGTCCGCTCGGTCGGATGCGGAGGCCATTGCTCGTGCGGGCGGTGGTATGTTGGGGGAATTGCTATCGCTGAGCACTGAGCGCACCAATCAGTCACCCGGGGTTGGTCTAGAGGAAATCATAGTGACTGGGCGGCGGCGCACACGAGAACGGGTGAGTACCGACGTGATCCCGAGTCAAATAAAAGTGTCGGCGAGGATCGACGCTAGATGGAAGTTCATCCCATCGACCACCGCGAAGTAACGCGCCGCTTTTAGAGAAGCGTCGATCCAACGTGCTACCCCAAACCGGCCGCGCGCTAGCGGCCGCAGTGGGTCGCGACGAGTCGGTGGACGACGGCGGCCGTCGCTGGCGGTTCGACCCCGCTGACGCGCGAATGGGGAGCGTCCATCGACCGCCAATGAGTACTCTCGACCCACATCGGCCTATCGCGAATGTCTGTTACCGGGCAGGCAAGCTTCAGCTGCGCTGGCGTAATTCGCGCCAGTGATCACTTCGCAAGCTCCACGTGCCGTTCCATGATCAATGACGTGGGTTCCCGCACGACTCTGCTAGAATTTCTAGCCTCGGCTTAGGCACGCCGCTCTTTCGGAGGATGGGACAATGAAGAGTGTCCTTTTGGGTTCGCTACTGTCGCTGAGCGGACTCCCTGGGTTGCTGTGCGCTCAAGAGCAGCAAACGGCGCGCGTCGGAGATTTTAAACTGGAAAGTGGCGAAGTGATCCACGATTGCACGATAGGCTATCGCACTTTCGGAACACTGAATCCGGACAAATCCAACGCCGTGCTGTTTCCGACAGCCCTTGGCTGGCAATCCGCGGGGCTCGCAAGCCGAATCGGAGCTGGCAAGCTGGTGGATAACGCAAAATACTTTGTCATAGCTATCGACTCGCTTGGTGACGGGATCTCGTCGTCTCCTTCGAATAGCAGCTCCCAACCCGGGCTAAGCTTTCCTCAGTTTTCAATCCGTGACCTTGTAAACGTCGAGCAAAAGGTCGTAAGCGAAAACATCCACATTCAGCATTTGCGCGCTGTTATCGGCTTCTCGATGGGAGGAATGCAAGCATTTCAATGGGCGGTGACCTTTCCCCACTTTGTCGATAAGATTGTTTCTATCGTCGGATCACCTCAGTTGTCATCATATGATTTATTGTTGTGGCGAACTACGCTCCTCGCTCTTGAGTCCGATCCTGATTGGAAGCAAGGTCGATACAGTCAGGAACCGGCGCTGCATTTGATGAACATGCTGCAAGCTCTAGCGCTACAGACTCCCGAGTTCGTCAAAACAAATACAACGCGTCAGGATTATTCAAAGTTTGAATCTGGATTGAGGCAGGAGTCCGACGATTTGGGGGCGAATGATATGCTGCGACAGATACAAGCCGTGCTCTCGACCGACGTCGCGGGCTCTTTTGGCGGCTCACTGCAAAGTGCAGCCGCTGCGGTACGCGCTCAGTCGCTCGTCGTCGTGAATAGGCAAGACCGGCTTGTAGACCCTCTCCCGGCGACCGCGTTTGCCAAGCTGCTTCACGCACAACTGATTGAACTCGACAGCAGTTGCGGACATCGCGTGCATGGGTGCGACATGCAAAGAATTGGTCAAGAAGTCGGCGCGTTCCTGAGGAAATGAGCTCAACTGCGTTAGCTTATCGCCGGCCGCGAGCGGCCGCTTCGGGGCGAGCATTTCGTCATCGTCACAGACCGGTGTTGGCCGGGTGGAGCCTGTTGTAGGCGCTCCTGGCCCATGAGTCTCGTGTCGACCCTCTGCGGACCTCCGCGACCGGCAGCTTAGTGAAGGTCAACTTAGCTCACCGAAGACGCGCCCCGCGATTCGCTCCAACCGATTGTTAGCCATGACCGCTGACGGCCGTGCGAGGTGCCAGTCGCCAACCGGCGAGGAAGACGAACGCCAGCGGCAAGGCGATCATTATCGCCTGAAACCAGACATCGCCGTTTGGGACGTAGTGATGAGCCAATCCGGTAGACGAGAAGTTCAATGACCAAGTCAGTAAAACAGAAAATATGAGCGACTTTGTAGTGTGGGGGCGCCGCGCGAGCTTCGCCCCTAACAAAAACAAACACCACACGGCCACCGAGTCCGCGGCAATTCCGGCCACGGCGACAATGGGCCACGTCGAAATCTTCGAAATTGCCAGAAGAATCGGCGAGCTAACGACGACACAAAATACGGTTGCGGCGCGAGTTGGTTGAAATTCCATGGCTAACGATGAGGTTGAGCGACGCGGGGTTGCGCCGACCCAAATCGAAGCTGAATTATCCAGATCATCGACCCTCTCCTTGGCTCAACGAAGCCGCTGCCCCGCGATCGCTCGAACCGATTGTTAGACGCATCTCAACGCGCGTCCGCTTCAACGAAAGCTATGCAACTAATTCAACTGGAAGTATTTTCCAATTTTGTCGCCAAGTTCGCGATCAATTCTAATCCTCACTCGCGGCCTTCTCCCAAGAATCAGAACTGGCGTTCGACTTATTCGCGGATTCTTGTAAGTTACAGCACGCACATCGCTCCAGGGAACGAGTATGGCCGGATGAGCAAGTTGAAATGGGAACATTTGTCCCAGGTATAAACCTTCTGAATTCGCACCGATGATTAAGGTGAGCCCGTATCCGCTCCAGTAACAAAATTTCCTATGGAATTCCACATTAGAGAAATACCATTTCTCGCCAGAGAACTTACCTGCATACCGATACGCACGCGCTAATGTGCGCCAGCCGGATTGGCGCGACTGCGACATGTGAGAAGTCAGGCCAATAACCAGGACGACCAAGCAAAAAACTGCGAGTGACATTGCAGTGAGCGTCTAACTATTAATTAGGCGACGGGGTCGCCGCTGCAATTCGGCACGGCCACCGTCCGCCGTTGGCCGCTCAGCGCCCATCGATTTACTTGCCGATTGAAAGGGACCGGGCTGACCAAAGTCAATCAGCATGCCGCCCAAGGGCAACTCGCGTGCACGAGTCTGCCAGACATGATCCGACGACTTAAGCACGGGCTTTCCAAAGCGTAGTACGAGCGCTTATCGCTTGCGTCTCCAAAGAAGTCCTTGCCGTTTTTATTCTGTTGCCAATCGATGTTCGGCATGCTCGCTCCGCGCTCAAGCGCGATCCACAGAAGCACGACAACGCTCCGACCGCTGGCAAGTTGGTGAGTGTCACTGTTCCCCTCCGCGGACGTTTTGTGCCCCTATGGGCTGTACTAGCGCATCGAGTTGAGGTGCTTCAAACGCAGCAATCGGCGCCGCGGATGAATCATCAGCGTCGAGCACCTCAACACAACGAAAAGTGTTCCGATTCGTGGCGAAATTGGTAAGGTACAGCTCGTATGTTAAATAGGTGCGGCCGTCGCTCGGGAATGCCGTGGGCTCGAATGGCTGCGGCCGCCTCGTCACGGCCCAAGCATTGGGCCATTGAGGTAAACGAGGTAACCGCTGGACGTCACCACGGCCAGCGACATGGAGTTCGAGCGCACCACACGCACGGGATACCCGATGTCCCCTCCGGTCTGAGTGAAGGGGATCTTCGCCGTCGAAATCAGCCCCAGCGAAGACTTGTCGTATGTGTCGACCTGAAGCCCGCTTGTGTCGAGCATGTAGGCGACAAAGAAAAGCTTCCCGGAGGTTTGGTCCGTCGTCATTGCGTCGGTCAGGGTTCCGCACTGATTCAACGTGGCGGGGGTGGCGCTTAAGCTGATCGGCCCGCGAGTTGCGCCGGCTGCGACACCAAACACATCCCCCAAGGGGTCGTAAATGCTGTTGGCATTCTCATCGAAGTCGAGAAGGCGCCCGGCGTCTTGAATGAGACCCCCGCGCAGCGCCGCGAGATTGACCGAGTCGTGAACCCCAGTAGGGTCGACCGTCATCGAGACAAGGCTGGTGTTCGACGAATCATACCCATACAGGGTATTCGCGCTCATGCCGAACAGGACCTCCCTGATGGCGTAAATGGAGCTCGGGCCCGAGAAGGCCACCGGCCTCTGTGCCAAGTCGTCGTAGATGCGCACGTCATTGTCGGTGGCCAGGCATCCCGAGCCGTCCGTCTTCGTGGCGATTGCAACCGTGTGCGGCGCTCCGGGTGCCACTGACAGCGAGCGCGCCCGGACCAAACCGAACAAGTCGTTGGCGGGCAAGGGGATGGTCTCGTCCAGCGTCATACTCGCGGCAGTGATTCGGGCGACGCTGCTGCTGCCCTCGAGGGCGGTGTAGATTTCACTGCAGTCGTCCGCGATCGAGAGGTAATCAGGTTCACTCCCGACGTATCCGGAAGATTTGACGGCGGCCGTCGCGGGATCGAGCGACACGACTGAATTGGGCAAGAATCCGGAGGCGCCGGCCGTCGCGACGATAAGATTCCCGCAGTGGTCTGCCACGGCGTCGTTGGCGCCGGCGGCGAATACCTGGAACGAGAGTGCTCCGGCCGATCCGCTGACACTGCCTGAGACCACGGGTGGCGGAGCGCTCGGCGGAGGAGAGCCACCTCCGCTACGCGTGAAGCTCCCGCTGCCGATTACCAAATGCGCGGAGTCCGCCCACGCAATGCCATCAGTGCCCCAGGCGTACAGTTTTCCGAAAGTCGCAGACGCGATTCCTAGGAAGGTGGTTGAATCGACCGTTGCATAGGTGTTCAGATCAGATGCCCACAAGATCAGCCCGTCGATATAGGGCTGTCCCTCAACGTCATATCCGATATGGTCCTGCACGGAGAAAGACTTTCCGCCGGCAGGCAGCTCCGCGCGGAATAGCATGTTGACGTCGCTGTGGGGAAATCGACCGAGCAATTGAACGGACCCGGTCAGGTCTACCACCTGTCCGCCGTCCATGTAGGCCAGATTCCCCCTGAGGCGGCCGCCAATCCCTCCAGAGGGGACCCAGAACAGCCAGTTACTCAACGTAAGGCCCGACGGCGTGAGAGACAATGCGTACAGCCCCTCCTGAGATTGGTTAAAGACATAGAGCATCGAGCCGTCGGTGCTCCAGTTCGTGTTGCCGATGTCGACCAACAGAAAGCCGTGATTCGGATCCGGATAGGCGTAGGTACCGTTGAATATGGTTGGGCGCATGATCGCATCATCGAAAACCGCCACTCCGGGCCTTTGCATCAGTGGCACCAGGTACCATGCGGAAACAGCGATCGTATGCGGATTGGCGGGGGATACCTGGATATCCTGAATATAGGTGGTGCTGTCTCCCACCGGAATCGCGATGTCGAGCGCAAGTGTTCTGGCGTTGAAGCGCTGTACGCCACCACCGACATCCAATCCGACATACACGTACTGTCCATCGGCCGAGACAGCGACTGCCAGTCCCTGACCGGGCACAGTGTGGGAGGCGAGAATGGCGCCCGTGCTGGGATTGATGCTCAACACTTCGCCGGCATGCGCGGGGGAACTGTTGTTGGTCACCACCTGTAAGACGCCATTGATGGCGTCCCACGTAGTCGCGTTGGCCCACACATTCACCGATACGTAAGTGAATGATGTACGCCCGCTGTCGGATGGCAACGTGGCGCTGGGCTGAAGTTGGACCGGGGCGGCAAAAACCATGTTAACGGCGGTCCCCTTGGCGGCGCCCGTTCCAGCCGCGGGACTTTGGTTAAGGACGCCGCCCGCAGGCACTGCCGCAGTTGCCTGCGTCGTTTCGGTGCCCGCCACGAATCCGGCGGCAGTGATCGCCGCTTCAGCGGCAAGCTTGTCGTCACCGACGACGTTGGGGACCGGCGACAGAGGTACGCTCGAACCGCCGCCACCGCCGCAGCCGGATAGACACAAGAGCAGGCAGGCCAGTGTGGCCGTTGCCATAGCAGATTTCATGCCGGATTCCCCTTCCATAGGCTCTTGGCCTTCCTCTATTGTTCGGTCATCGTCACAGACCAGCGTGTCGGGCAACGTTATCGGGAGTTCGATTATGGGTCATGCTTGGACATGTTCCGGCATTTGGCTTGGTTGCATCCGATCGGTCAGCAGCGCATTTTGAATGACAGCTTACAGGCAAACAGTTCTCGCGGTCGAATGACTCAAAGTGGCCGGCTGCCGACGGATTGGCCCGTACCGCCGTTGTCGACCCGGAGCAGACTGTGACGACTGACCGCTTCGCGGCGCCCTGTTCAGCTCTTCTGTTTCGACAGCGCCTCGCGAGCCTCCTTGAGTTCTTTCCAATTCGGTGCGTACTTAAGCGCCTTCTCGTATTTCGCGAGCGCCTCTCTGTTGTTGCCTTGTTTCACCAGCACATCGCCCCAGGCTTTTAAGGGATCAGCCCAGTGCGGTCCGCGTTTGTTGGCGTCCTTGAGCTTCTCTTGAGCGCCGGCCAAGTCGCCGTGCTGAGCGAGAGCGACGCCCCAAGAGTAGTACGCAGCCGGCAGATCAGGCGCGAGCGCGACCGCGTCCGCATAGGCTTTCTGTGCGCCCGGCCAGTCGCCGCGACCGTCTAGTATGCTGGCGCGAAATCGGTAGCAGTCCACAAACGTTCCGGCACTCTTTATCACCGCATCGGCCTTCTCCGGGTGGCCCGCCGCTTCCTCTGTCGGAGCGATCCAACAGTTGTAGCCCGGGTAGTTCACAGACACAGCGGGGTCGGCGTAGGCGACGCCGAATGCTTCCAGCTCGGTGGCCGCGCGTGACGCATCGCCAGCCTCGGCTGCCAAGCGGCCGCGCACGAAGTGCGTCATCGCGGCGATGGTGGGATCGTGCGGGTCCTCCTTCGTCGTCCGCAGAGCCAGGCCGGCGGCTTCAGGGTCGTGAAGTCGGGCTTGGATATCTGCAATCGCTGGTCCGGCGGCGTTGCTACCCGTCCCCGCTCCGGCACTCTGTTCAGCGTCGGCTACAACGCTAGCCAATAACGCACCCAGGTTCCCTGTCAGGTAGTCCCAGTTTCCGTAGTTATACTCGCGCGCTCGGCCTGGGCGACCGCCGGCCGCCGCGCGCATGTCCTCGCCGTCCCGCCAGGCACCTTCCTCGTCGCCCAGGAGCATGAGGGTGTTCTGAATGTTAGTGTGGCCAACCCAGAAGTCCGGTTGCAGCTTCACGGCCGCACGCAAAAGGGGCAGTGCCTCGCGGTTTGAGCCACTCGTAGATTGAAGTGCGATGGCCCAAGCGTTGAGCAAGTAGGGGCGATCCGAGCGGCTCGCAGAAACATATGCTTCCTGAGCAAAGACGATCGCCTCGGCAGCGCGCCCGTCATTGAACAGATAATTGGCAAAGAGCGCCGGCTCCGACTGGCCGAACACATACTCGGCAATTTGTGTCGTGAGCCGCGGCAGCTCATCCGCCTTCCCGTGAAAAGTTCTCTGCAGCACGCCATCGCCCCGCACGGTCAAATCCAGACCCCCGGCCTCGGTCTGAACCAACTCCCCATCGATATGCACGTCATGGCCGAACCGCCGTTTAAGCGTGCGTGAGACCTCACCGATCGAGATGCCCGTCTCGGGCAGTGCGAGCTCCACTTCCGCCGACCAAGCGTTCGTCAGGTCGCGCCTTGCCGCCGAGCTCTTGGTCGCCGCCTGCAACCGGTTGAGCTCGCCCAACAAGCCTGCCGCGATGACCCTTCCGGTGACGCCACGGCCCGCAAGCGCGCTCGGGGCGTCGAAGGGCTCGATGACCACTCGTCGAGACGTAAAAGCATCATGGATCAATAAGACGCCTCCGAGGCCGATGACCGTCGCGACCAGGATCACAAGTACACGAAGGCCCACTTTGAGTCGCTCGTCAAAGCGTTTAAGTTTCAGGAGCTGCAGGTTGACGGCGCGCTGCTCGTGCAGATGTTCGGTCTGAACCTCGATCAGATGGCTTTGCTTGCGGAAATACGCACAAGCCTCTTGGGCCAGTTCGGGACTGCTCTTAGCCGCCTCGGCGGCAAGCGCTGCGGCGGTTGGATCCACGGGGGTGTCGGCTACAGAAACTTCGGCAGCCGGTTCGTTACCCGCGCCCAGGATTTCTGAGACTCCGCCTGACTCGGCCATGGTGGACCTCCGTAAAGTGACTGAATTACCGGAGATTGTGTGATTCGACTGGGTCGGCCATTTGTGGGCTCTTCGTTACCGTCTGCATAGCCTACCCTAGGCGGCGTGTGGCCGCTTCTGTGCAGTCATTTAAGCACGGTGAACGGCAGGTATTGGCCCGGGAGCCGTCCGCCCAGTTACCCACGCCCTGCTCGATGATGTCGCTGCAATAGGCGTACTGCTCGCGGGGCCAACTCGAGGGATGCGGAGTCGGGAAATTCGGAGGAGCAATCAGGAATCGCCAAGACGACTTGGCGATCTTCCTCAGGTGAAAGTCCCACTTGCTCCGGATGGAAATCGGCAATCGGCCGAGTTATTGTGCCAGCATCGCGTGTGATCGGCTCGCGGACGGCCTCGCATGGAGCAGAGTAATTCAGGCCTCGGCGTACCTTTGTTTGCCTGGTACGTCTTCATAGGAAGCACCTGAGAGAACCGGTCGAGATAGCGATTCGAGGAGGAAGAAGCATGATGACACGGCGTGAGTTTCTGGATGGAGCGGTAGCAGGTGCAGCGGGTTTAGCGATCAGCTCGACGGCGAAGAGCTACGCGCAGATCATAGGGTCCAACGACAGGCTCAACTTCGCCGTCATCGGTCTGAACGGTCGCGCCTACGCGCACCTTTCATCCTTGAAGGTGAACAAGGCGAACGCGCGCATCTCCCATGTGTGCGACGTGGAGAGCAACATCCTGAAGAAGTTCGCTACCGCCACGCACACTGAGATGGGCGAGGCCCCGTCAACCGAGAAAGACTTCCGCAACCTCCTCGCGCGGAAAGAAATCGATGCGATCACCATCGCAACGCCCGACCACTGGCACGCGCCGATGGCCATCGCGAGCCTTCAGGCGGGCAAGCATGTCTACATCGAAAAGCCATGCAGCCACAATCCCGCCGAGGGCGTGATGCTGATCGAGGCGCAGAAGAGAACGGGCAAACTGGTGCAGATGGGCTCGCAGCAGCGGTCCTCGCCGCACACCATCGAGATCGTGGACAAGATCCACAACGGCTTGATCGGCCGCGCTTACTTCGCAAAGGCCTGGTACAGCAACGTGCGCAAGTCGATTGGCACAGGCAAAGAAGTTCCCGTGCCGCCGCAGTTGGACTGGGACCTCTTCCAAGGGCCAGCACCGCGCCAGGCCTACAAGGACAACGTACAGCCCTACAACTGGCACTGGTTCAAGACTTGGGGCACAGGGGAATCGCTCAACAATGGCACACACGAAGTAGACGTCTGCCGTTGGGCATTGGGCGTGGACTATCCCAACAGCGTTGCATCCATTGCCGGGCGATATCAGTTCAAGGACGACTGGCAGTTCTACGACACCATGAACACCAGTTTCGCCTACGACGACGCGATGATTTCCTGGGAAGGGAAGTGCTGCAACGGGATGAAGTACTACGGTCGCGACCGCGGAGCGGCCATCATCGGAACCACGGGCACTGTAGTCGTCGATCGCGACGGCTACGAGATCTACGACCTGAAGGGCAACATGACTGCTAAGTTCAAGGCAGGCAACAAGACAGCCTCGTCGGACCTCGTCGGCCGCGACTCGATGACGGACGCCCACTTCGCAAACTTTATCGCGGGCATTCGGAACGGCGAAAAGCTGAAGCAGCCCGTCGCACAAGGCAACGTCGCCGTGACCATGTTGCAACTTTCGAACATCGCTTGGGAGACGAAGCGTGAACTGCACCTGAACAACAAGGACGGTAAGGTGCTGAACGATCCGGAAGCCATGACGTTCTGGGGCCGCACCTATGAGGAGGGCTGGGCTCCGCATCTGTAAGGCCAGTCCGGCACCAACCCCATGAACAACGATCCATCCATTTCGACGGTACGTATGAAGCGAGATCTTTCTCGGCGAGACTTTCTTCGCGCCGCTGCCATGGCCAGCGCTGCAATGTCCAGTCCGGTCATGCTTTCCGCGGCTGCCCCGCCAGCCACGGGCAAATCGTCACCCATCAAGCTCGGCCTCGCCAGCTATACTTTTCGCAACTTCAGCCGCGCCCAGATGATCGGCTACATGAAGCAACTAAACGTCTCGGGGCTGAACGCAAAGGACGTCAAAGACCATCTTCCAACCGATCCAACGCAGGAAAAGCAGGCCATCACCGACTACACGGCAGCAGACATCAAACTTCACGCTGCGGGTGCCATCTACTTCCTCAAGGATGAAGACGACGACATCCGCGCCAAATTTGAGTATTGCAAGCGGGCCGGCGTCACGGTCATCGTCGCCGGAGATCCCACGCCCGCCAGTCTTCCGCGGGTAGAGAAGTTCGTCAAGGAGTACGGCATCAGGATAGCGATCCACAACCATGGTCCGGAAGACAAGCTCTGGCAGTCGCCGCTCGACATCCTGAAGCTCGTCAAAAATATGGACCCGCGAATCGGCTGCTGCATCGACGTAGGCCACACCGAGCGCGCCGGCACGGACGTCGTCGAGGCCATCCATGAAGTCGGACCGCGCCTCTTCAACATGCATATGAAGGACCTGGCCGACTTGAAGGTCAAGGAGAGCCAGGTAGCAGTGGGTGACGGCAAGATGCCTGTCCGCGCTATCTTTGAAGCGCTCATCGCCAATAAGTACGAAGGCTTCGTCGACCTTGAGTACGAGATCCACGCCGACGACCCGATGCCCGGCGTGAGCAGCAGCTTCGCCTATATGCGCGGCGTGCTTGCGGGCATGGGGTATGCAATCCATGCCTGAGTCCCAGGGCCAGGCCGCAAGAGCTGCGAAATGAAGGGTCTTCACAGACCGCGGTACGCTAAAAAAGGGGATCGAACAAATGAGGCATCTATCCAGACGGAAGTTCGTCGGCGGCGCGGCCGGCGCATCCGCATCGTTTTTGTTCGCCCTGCGGGCGTTCGCCGCGGACACGAAGTTCAAGGTCGGCGTCATCTCCGACGAGATCTCCCAGGACTTCGATCACGCCTGCTACGTCATCGCGAAGGACTTTGGTCTTCACTGGGTCGAACTGCGGGAGATTTGGGGCAAGAACCTGCAAGTCATCTCTGACGCGCAGATCGCCGAAGCGCAGAAGATCCTCGCCAAGTACGGCCTTCAGGTCACCGACATCGGCAGCCCGCTCTACAAGGTGAACTGGCCCGGCGCGCCCGCCTCCCAGTACGGCACAAAGGAAGACATGCACGGTGCCGATGAAGTCAGCTTCAAGCATCAGGATGAAGTCCTCGAACGCTCTATCTCCCTCGCCAAACAATTCAAAACGAATAAGGTCCGCTGTTTCGACTTCTGGCGCATCGACGAGATCAAGCCCTACCGCGCCGCCATCAACGACAAGTTGCAGCAGGCTGCCGAACACGCCGCCGCGCAGAACATCATGCTCGTGCTCGAAAATGAGTTCGCCTGCAACACCGCCACGGGACGAGAAGCCGCCGCTACCCTCGCCGGCGTTCCCTCCCGCAATCTTTCGCTGAACTGGGACCCAGCCAATGCCGTCATGCGCGGCGAACTCGATGCCTATCCCGGCGGCTGGGACGTTCTGCCCAAAGACCGCATCCACCACTGCCACGTCAAGAACGCCATCAAGGACAGCGCCGGTAAGACGCAGTGGTCGCCCGTCGACAAAGGCTACATCGATTGGACCGCCCAGTTCCGCGCGCTCGCGAAGATTGGCTACTCCGATGCGGTCAATCTCGAAACGCACTGGAAGGGCGGCGGCACTCCCGAAGAATGCACCCGCATCAGTTGGGCCGGCATGAAGACCGATCTCGACCAGGCAAACATGGGCTGAGTAGACGCTAACTTCTCCAAAACGCTGGATGCTGCCGTTGGCCCCAAGGGGAGATTCGGCCAAAAAAAATAGGACTTTCGCAATCCTCTCGCTCCAAGTTCGGCCCGGAACCGCGAGGCCTAGTAGCTTGTCAGCGCGCAGGAATTCGGGACAGTAACGCGGACGCCCGGTTTAGGACTTCCGCCTCAGCAGGTTTAAGCTCTTGACCCGGCCAGCTGGCCACATATTGATACGGGTCAACTGCATCAGTCCGGATGCCCGAAAGCTCCTCGACGACCGCGAGGCCACACCATGGCACATAGGTTGGCGAGTAGCCTCCCTCGTGACACATAATGAGTCGGCCCCCACACAACTCGTTGGCGGCCAACTTCAGGCTACGGGTCATCAGTCGGTAGGTTTCAGAATGTGCCATTTGACGCGCCATGGGATCCAATGCACTTGCGTCAAAACCGCAGGGAACTATGATCATATCTGGCTGAAAGCGAGTGAGCGCGGGCACGACGACCTGTGAGAACGCCGCCAAATAAGCACCGTGCCCTGATCCGGGAGGCAAGGGAATATTAATGCAGGAGCCAAGTCCTGCTCCCGCACCATTCTCTGTTAACGAGCCAGTGTCGACCGGATAGATCCCATCTTGATGGATGGAGATCGTCAATACATTGGGATTGTCATAGTAAATTGACTGCGCTCCATTACCGTGGTGCACATCCCAATCCACCATCGCGATACGTTTGAGCCCCCGCACATGGCGCAAATGCTCCGCAGTGATTGCGGCATTAGCGAGCAAACAAAAGCCACGGCCTCGATCTCGTTCCGCATGGTGGCCCGGTGGTCGCACGAGCGCGTAGGCGTTGTTCACTCGTCCGTCCATGACGGCGTCGGCGGCAGCGATGCATCCCCCAGCGGACAGCAGGGCAATCGGGAAGGAATCCTTGCCGACCGGCGCAAAATCTCCAGCTTCCCCCCATCCAACTTCGCTTAAACTTCGCAAGCGAGCGATGTAGGCTTCGGTATGTACGCGTAATACTTCGGCGTCGGTGGCCGGCCGCGGCTTGATGTCGACAAGCTGGTCCATCAGACCAGTGACCTCGAGCAAATTTCGCAATCGCCGCTTGCTCGCCGGGTTTTCAATGTGAACATCGGCCTCGACATAACCGCCTGCCACAATGGAGCCAGCGGCGGCCGGTGTAATGTGCCACATGAAGCGTTCGTGCCAAACGAAACCAGTTTGAGACAGAGTTTTGTTCATAACTTATCTTTGACTACGGGAACCTTGAACGCGCCGCGTCTCTCGTCATCCCAATATGCAGCAAGAAGGCTTGCTGTGATGAAAATGCCGAGGACACCGAAATAAATAATCGAGCAGGGAAATCCGAAGATTCTTGGCTTTGGCTGGGCGGCAACCCAGTACACTGGCGGAAATAGGGAAAGGAACGCGTCAAGCGCAAACCAGATCCATATATACGCCGAGCGGGGCCTGGGGACAGTTCGTATATTGGCCATTGCGCGGGTCATCTCAGGCTAACTAACCGAGTGAAGGGCAATGGCGGCGTCGGCGTTTGGGCTCACCAACTGGCCATCGGTGAGTGCAAAAAGATCATTGACGCGCCGGCGCTCAGCATCGGCATGCGGCAAAAGCACCGCGCAGCCAACGTACACGGCCGCGTTCACGACAAGCGCCAAAACGCCGGAGGTCAAGCCCCAAGCCCAGGCAGGGCCGTCCGAATATTTAGCCTGCAAGATGATGGCAAGGACGAAACCCACGACTGTACCGAGAATGCAACCAATGGCATTGCCGCGCTTCCAGAAAATACCAAGATACTGCGGCACTGCGAGTTGAATGATGCCTTGATACGACAGAATCGCGAGAGTAACGAGATGCGAGATTGTTCGCGTCGCGAGCCATGCGGACAATAGCGTGATCGCCAGCATGCCGATTTTAGCGCTGAGAACCGCTCGTTTGTGGTCGAGTCTGAGAAACGCACCCACAATGTCGTTCGCGATTTGCGCACCGCAGGCCTGCACGTTGCCGTCCACATTGCCCATGGTTCCAGCCAGGACAACAACTCCACCGAGGCCAAGCAGCAGTGGACCGCCTGCCATTCGGCAGACCGTGAACCACGCCAAATCGGGCGCCACTGCGACTTCCGGCAGCAGACTTGCGAGCAGGCCCAAAATTACCAAAGCGACGCTGAACAGGAGTGAGAGCGTCGCTCCCATGGCGCCTGCGCGCTGCACGCTTCGTACACTATCTGCCGTGTAAAGGCGAATGAAGGTTGCGGGCCAGCACCAGCCGCCGACGACTCCACTGAAGATGATTGAGAAGAAATAAAGCGGCCCGACTGTCGCAAAGAGACCTGGTGCCTCCAGGTGTGTTGGTGACAAGGCCGCGACACTCACTGCATGAGAATATATCAGCCAAGCTATCAAACCCAGAATGATCAGGCTGCCGCCGATATATGCCACAATTCCCTGAAACATGTCGGAAATCACGACGCCGCGCATGCCCATGCGGATCGTCCAAAATTGACGGATCGCCATCAATACTACGCCGATGATCACAGCCGAAGTCGCGTCAATCGCGCCCAGGGACAGGGCCTGGAAGAGCGCTCCAAGGCCCTTGAACCCAAGCACCAGCCATGGCACGCCGGAAATGATGCCGACGACCGATCCGATGATGGCAAATGTGCGGGAGTTATAGCGAAGCGCGAAAAGGTCAGGCTGTGTCTTAAGGTCGAACAGCTTGCCCCACAACCATACTCGATCTGTCATCACGTACATCAGCACGACCGTCAGCAAGCTATAGATGGGCATGTAAAACGCAGTTACGCCATCACTGACCGCAAGTCCCGTTAGAGCGAGAAAAATGCTTCCAGGCCACCAAGTGTTGAGAAAAGACATCGCCTGGTACCCCGCCCCGAATGATCGGTCGGCCACGGCATAGTCGGTGAAAGACTTGTCGCTGATGTGTGCCCTCTGAAGTACGACAATGACCGCTAGAAAAAACAGGGCGATCAGACCGAATGTTATGATCATGACCTTGACGATCGGTTGTTACTGGACATGACGGGCGCGGTCAGCAGGTGCGAAGTTGCGCCCACCGGTGCGCGCGGTTAACGACTAAAAGTGAACATACGCGTCAATGCCCACGGTTCGTGGATGTCCGATCACCTGATAGGAAGATACCGGATATACGTATAGTTGCTGCGCGTGGTCACTGTACCGGCTATAAGTGAACCGATTGAGCAGGTTATCGGCGAACACGGCCACCGTGTAGTGACCATCCAAGGTTTCATAGGCTGCCCGCGTGTTATAAAGAACATAACTCCTCACATAGCTGATTAAATCGCTATCGTCACGGTAAGAGCCTCGTAAGTTGGTCGACGCTCCAGCCGAGAATTTGCCGATATTTAGTATCCATTTGAAGGTGGCCCCAGCCGCTCCGTTGTATTTGGGTGCCTGGTTCAGCGGTAAGCCAACCTGCGCCGTGTTGCTTCCATAATCATTGATCCTGGTGTAGTTGTACGCACCACTAGCGTACATGTCCCAATGCGCGCTTGGTACAAAGCGCAATTCCGCCTCCACGCCGCGCCCTGTCGCGTGCCCGATATTCTGGATGACCGAGCCGGCGCCTTGTTCTAGCACGCCGACCTGCAATTCGCGATACAAGTATTCATAAACAGCCAAGTTATAGCCGAAACGCCGATCGAGCGCCTTGCCTTTCAAGCCGATCTCATAGCTAACGCTCTTCTCCGGATTATAGGCGTGCAGGGCCGCGCCGAACGCCGACGCGTTCTCGCCGAAATACTTTACGAACGTGCTGCCCGGCGGGAGGTCGAGCCCGCCTACATCAATGCCCCCCGCCTTCCATCCCTGGCTATACTGAAAATAGACCGTATTGTCTTGGTTCAGGTCGTAGTTGGTCGCGCCACGAAATGATGTATCGCTCCATGCGTGGGTCGTGGTGAGCGCGGGATTCGTGTAGTAGCCGTACAGAGAACATGAGCAGATAAGGAACGGTTTACCAGCATTCTCCGGTAACGTAGCGGCGTTCGGTATGTTGGCGGTGTATGTCTTTTCGTCGTAGTTGTAGCGCGCGCCCGCGGTGACGGTCCAGCCCTTCACGCCGGGAATTCCGATGGTAGTGTCGACGAAAGCCGACCTACCCCGAAATACTCCGTCAAAGTTACCCTGTTCGAAAAGCGCCTGCGAATAGTCGTTTGGCAGAAGTCCGGGCGTCGGAACTCCAAGGGGAGTGGTACCCAGACCGTCATAGCTGTGATCCGACCAATTGCTGATATATCCATGAACAGTTTCATGGAAATAGGAGGCGCCGCCGGAAATGGCGAGCCCGTCTTCACCGCTGAAATTGACCCGCAAATCCTCTTGAAAAAGACTGTCCAGGCTGTCCTGATAATAAGGACCGCCCACTATTTCCGGCAACCCGTCGTATTTTTCCACATAATTATTTTTGGCCCGCCGCCAGCTGGTGTCGGATGTCAGCGACAGACTATTGAGGAAATCGTACTTCAGTTTTGCATCTTCCTCGAAAGAATAAAAGTGGGCGAAGTTTTGGTTTCCGATCAGTGTTTCGTCCGCTGTAAAGTTCGTAGCGTCCGGAACTCCCACTGCAATATGTGTCGATCCGTCTTGCCCGCGGCTCTCGTAGCTGGCCTTTAGTGTCGCTTCGAGCTTGTCGATTCCGGTGTAACGGATGATGACGCGCCCGGCTTCGACATCCAGGGGATCCAATTTCGGGCCCCCGTTCAGATTCGTGATGAAGCCACGCTGCTTTTCACGGTCCAGGGCCACGCGAATCGCGAGTTTCGGTGTGACGGGAAAGTTGACTGCGCCCTCCGCAATCAGGCGATTCCGCTGCCCCGCGCCAAAGTCCCCGGAAGCCGCGAAGGTATCGGTCGGCTGCACGAGAATCGTACTGATCGCACCGGCAATGGAGCTTCGACCGAACAGCGTCGCCTGAGGGCCCTTGATGATTTCTACACGGTCGATGTCGTAGAGCGCGTTGACCTGCATACCGGTGGCGGCGCGCCCTTGATAAACATCATCGACAAACATGGCGATCGACGGATCGTCCGCAAAACCGTACTGGTTGTTCGAAATGCCTCTCATGGAGGAGTTTCGAATGTAGCCGTAATCTGCGCCCGACGTGAAGCTCGGTGTCTGCAGCGAAAGATCGCTAAAATCACGGAGGTGACTCTCAAGAATCGTTTCGCCGCCGAGCACGGTCACGGATATTGGCACTTCCTGCAAGCTCTGCACCCGGTGCTGCGCGGTAACGACAATTTCAGGGATTTCTTCGTTGGCCGGCGGGCTGGTGGCTTGCTCAGCAAACGTCGATGAAGGAGCGCACACACACAGCAGTGCCGCCACTACCGTACCGGAAAACCGGTACTTCGCGTACCTTCCATGTTCCAATCCACTCATCATTCTATATCCCCCTAAATTAAGGCCGTCGCTACTTCGACGGACATGAAATCATGTGCGTCAGTCGATCTTGAATCCCTCACGAACCAAATCGCTGGCAACGTCCTGGATTCCCGCCGCAAGACCATCGACCAATTCGTCCACCTGCCCTTCAGTCAGGATCAGCGGCGGTGACATGACATTCAAATGAGCCAAGGGTCGAACGATCAATCCATGCGCTTCACAGTGATCGGAAATGCGTTTGCCGATATTTACGCCGTCATCGAGCAGCTCGCGGGTGTGTTTGTTTGCGACATACTCGAGACACATCATGAAATGGCTGCCACGCACGTCGCCGACCAACGGAAGGTTGTTCAGCTCGTGAAGCCGTTGTTCAAAATAAGGGCCTACTTTTCGTATATGACCGCAAATATCGCGCTTCTCCATGATTTCGATGTTCTTGAGGCCGGCGTTGCACGCGACCGGGTGACCGGAATAGGTAAACCCATGGGTGAACCAGGCGCTCGGATCCGGACTGGAAATGACTTCGTAGATTCGCTCGCTGAAGAGGGTGGCTCCTAGCGGTACATAGCCGGATGAAATGCCTTTAGCGACCACGATGATGTCCGGTTCTATGTCGAATACATCCTTGGATGAAAACCATGAGCCAAGGCGGCCGAATGCGGTCACAACTTCATCGGAGATGTAGAGCACGTCATATTTCTTGCAGATCTCCCAGGTGCGCCGGTGGTAGCCAGGCGGCGGCACGATGACCCCGCCGGCACCCAGGATGGGTTCGGCGATGAATGCCGCGACGTTGGCTGGCCCGATGGTCAGTATCTTTTGTTCTAATTCCGCCACCAGGCTATCGCAGAACTCCGACACGGACTGTTGTTCGGGGCGACGATAGACGTTCGGACACGATACGTGATGAATGAAATCGGTGGTGTAGTGAAAGTATGGTGAACGATCGCTTTTGCGGCCGTTCAACGACATGGCGAGATAGGTGCTTCCGTGATAGGAATCGAGCCGGGAGATTATGTGACGTTTCTCGGGTTTGCCGCGTCTAGCGTTGTAGTAATGAACCAGGCGCACCGCCGTGTCGTTGGCGTCTGAACCTGATGAAGTGAAGAACACCCGATTGAGATCTCCCGGCGCGAGCTGCGCAAGCTTGGTTGCGAGGGCCACGGCGGGCGGGTTGGTCACGCTGACGAAAGCGGAAAAGAAACTCAACTTCCTGGTCTGATCTGCCACCGCCTGGACCATTTCTTCTTCGCCGTATCCAATTGACATGCACCACAAGCCACCTATGCCATCCAAGTAGCGCTTGCCGCGAGAATCGAAAATATAGGCGCCCTTGGCTTCGGAAATGATGAGGGAGCCGTTTTTCCCGAAACTGTCAAAGTGGGTAAAAGGATGGACAAAATGCGCCCTGTCATCGCGCCAGACCTGCTCTTCATCGCGAATGACCGCCGATGGTGCCGATGGTATTGGCAGGTGTTTCATATCTCCCTCTGGAGTCTCCAGTCCCTGGAGATTGTTCGCTCAGGGCGACAAATGGAATGACCCAAATGAGTCATTCGAGGGCTCGCCGCGCGGCCATAACCTGAAACGATCGGGCGTATCGGCGAGCGATGCTCGTTGTGAGTTCGCCGCAAGCGTCACTGAATAGTTGCGTCGTGCTTTGATCGAGGTCACGCTTGGCATTGGCTCACACCCGTAGGGGATCCGAACTGATGCTGACATATTTTCACTCGGACCAACTTCTCCACTATCCACGCGCCTATCTGTCGCGCGGGAAAATGCGGTCTCCGCAGGAGATTCCCGAGCGTGCCGCCCGGCTAGTCGCAGCGTGTCGATCGATGGGTTTCGAGATCCGAGAGCCCGCGAATTTCGGAATGGCGGCGATTGCAGCCGTCCATGATGCGAACTATTTAGCCTTTCTCAAAACGGCGCATCAAGAATGGAAGAGAATGCCTGATGATTGGGGCGACGAGGTAATCTCGAATGTCTATGTGTATGAAAACAATCCACTGCGCGGTGTGCTGGCGCAGGCGGCGCGCTATCTGGCGGACGGGAGCTGTCCCGTGGGAGCCCATACCTGGCGGTCCGCCTACGGATCCGCACAAAGCGCGATCGCGGCGGCGAACGCCATCAAAGACAGTTGTCGCCAAACTTATTCGCTGTGCCGGCCGCCGGGACACCATGCTCGCACGGACAGGGCCGGCGGTTTCTGCTATCTAAACAACGCGGCGATCGCCGCTGAGGTACTTCGTCGTACACATAGGCACGTCGCAATACTGGACACGGACATGCACCATGGTCAGGGCGTGCAGGAGATATTTTACAGCCGCGCGGATATATTGTATGTCTCCATTCACGGTGACCCGACAAACTTTTATCCCGTTGTTGCCGGATACCAGGAAGAGCGCGGAAAGGGGGCCGGGGTCGGTTTTAACGTCAATCTACCGATGCCGCATGGCTCGACAGAGGCGGTATTTTTCGAGCGAATCGACGAAGCGCTTCGAGAGCTTGAGCGATTCAAACCTGATGCGGTCGTGCTCGCATTGGGCTTTGACATCTATGAGGATGACCCGCAGTCGCAAGTCAGCGTTACAACCGATGGATTCGAGCGCCTGGGCTTGGCAATTGGTGCGCTGAATATGCCGATTGTGATCGTGCAGGAGGGCGGCTATCACATCGAAAGCCTTGAGACGAATGCGCGCGCCTTCTTCCGCGGCTTTCTGAGCCGTCGGGGCGCCAAATAAATTACCGCAATCGCGAAAGAGGGTCGCCGGAAAAACCGGGATCAACTTGGTCAAGCGCGCGAAAAAACAATGCAAATAACTCCGCCTGTGAGGCGACACCGAGCTTGGAATAGATGCGCTTGAGATGATTGCGTGCAGTTTCAGTGGCAATGAGAAGAGAACGCGCGATCGCCTTGGCAGAATTGCCACGCAACAGCAGCTGGGTTACTTCGTGTTCGCGTTCGGTTAGAACGGACGTGCCAAAGTTTTGGTACGCCAGTTGCAAACTGTCGTGTACTACGGACTGATGTCGGGTCGGCGGCGCGAGCGTGGCATTAATGCGTCGCATGGCCTCAGGAATCAACGGACCACCGGAATTGAGCCAATTGCAATCGCGCCTTGTGAAACGTGCGCCGCCGGGCCTGCGAACAATCGAGACATGGGCGCAGGACTGCGGATCCATCGCCACTAGCAAACCAAGTTCATCGCCGATATTGAGGCCGCCGTAGTAAGTGGAAAAATATTCGCTGCGTCGAAAACCGTCCGGCGCCAAGTCGCTCAAGCGGTAACAACCGTCCGCGCCCCCGTTGAGAAAGTGGGCATAGAAAGGATCAAGTAGATACGGGCCATCTTGGTAGTGTGCCCCCGGTTCCCGGGTTCCGACGAGATAGGCAACCGTCGGGGGCGCATCGCGTCGAAAGGTTGCGAGGAAAATTGCATCGAAATCGACGATGATCTTCAGTAGAGCAGAAAGCGCACTACCGATTTCTTCGGTGCCGACGGCAACAGCGAGATGAGCGGTCCCGTCATTCCAAACAGTCAGAGTCTTTGGATCAAGATTCGAGCGCTGGATCATTGCTCCCATCCTCTTAACACGGCAGCTACTCGATTTCGATGCGGCTCAAAGGTACGGGGGCGTGCGGGGAGAGACTCGCAGGCTGTGTCATTTTTTGCGTCCCGCGGGTGTGACCAAATCTGCGACCAAACGACATAACAGTTGTGACCAAACGCAGAACGTTGCAGACGGGATGAGCGAAAAAGCCTGAAAAATCAGTGGTCGGGGTGACAGGATTCGAACCTGCGACATCTACGTCCCAAACGTAGCGCTCTACCAGTCTGAGCTACACCCCGAGTATCAAAGGCAACCTATCGGTCCATTGAAGGCGCGATAGTGTACGGGCTTGGCGGGCATCCAGGCAATGACCCTTGGATCAACGGCCATTCGGCGCCCTATGCGGCCTTGCGGTGCGACAGGCGATGCATCACGAAGGCAATGGCGACGCCGACGAACGGCAGGAGCACGACCTCCTCCACCTTGTGCACTATCAGCGCACCCGACAGCAGCGCCCCGAACAAGTAGGCGATGACCGTCGCGCTCTGGATTTTCACGTCTTTCAGACCCGACATATCCCCATTCGCAATTGAATCGGCGATGGTTCCCACCAGTTTCGTGAGCGTGGTTGTAAACACAATGGTGGTGAAGCTGATCGTCTGACTGGCGACGGCCTGCAACCCCATCGCGACGGCAAGCAAAAGAATCTGCAGGTGATCGGACGGCGCGTGTGCGGCATGGGAGGTCCACATCGCGAAAAGGGCGAAAATCAACAGCAATACCGCTTCAGCGGCGATGAGCAGATTGAGCGCTTGTTCCTGCGCGCGGCCGCGGCGTTGAAGCACCCCGACGGCGCAACCAATGGCGAATCCGCTCAACGCCACAACCGAGCCCATGGCCGACTGCGATTCGCCCTGCGCGACGTAGTACGCGAGCAGCGCGAAATTGCCGGTCATGGCCGAGGCGAACACGCCGCCCAAAGTGGCGAAGCCGATCACATCTACCGCACCTGCCGCAAAGGCGGTGAGCAGGAGCATCAGTTCATCGTAGGTAAATTTGGCTCTGTCCGGCATGGTTGGCCTGCCAAGACTACAATAAGCGGGCGCGTGCCGGCGCGATTTGTCCTATCTAAGGCGCGTCGATCTCGTATCCCTTCGCGCGAAGCTCATCGAGCAGGCCGCCGGGTTCGAGCAGCATATCCATGTTCACCACGGCCAAGGTGGCCGCGCCGTTCTGCATATGCTTTTCCATGGTGTCGATCCAGGTTCGGCGCATCCGAGCAATGAGTTCGGACGCGCCGACTCCGGCGTCGAGGGCGGCGCGGCAGGCATCGACTTCCGCGGGTTCGCGCAATTTCGCAATGCGCTCGACATTGCCGCTGGCCCACGCCTGAGCGCGGTCGACCAGACGCGGCAGGTCGGTTTCAATGGTGACCAACGATGCCGCGACACAGGTGTTCTCCGTCGCCGGCGGCATCGTCTTCAGAGCCTCCAGGACGTCGCCGACGCCGGCGAACTTGACTTCCTCGACGCGAACATGATGCTTCTTCGCGAGCACGCGAATCGCGGCGCCCAAGTCCAGGCGCGTGGACAGACCGGCTTGATGGAATGCGGCCTGCTGCAGGAAGGCGGCAGCGATCAGGGGGCGAAATCGTTCCCACTTGTCCGAATCCTGCGTGTATTTGGCCCGCTGAACCGCGAAGCGAGCGTGTAAATCCGCCGGCAAGACGTCCTTGAGCCGCTTGCCGCCGCGGACCATCAAAACGTTGTGCTCCGTGATCAGAAGCCACAATATCCGGGCTATCCCGATCTCGAACGGCTTTTGCACCAGGACCTGATTCGCGCTATCCAATACCTGTTCCACCTGCTTGGAGCGCCAGGTGATTCCTTTGGGTAAAGGCGACATGCTTCCCAGGATCCACAGCTGTGCGGTGCCGCGATGCACATGCCACATGCCGGGACCCGTGCGTTCGCCGGTCACCACCACTTCGTCCATCAAGGGCGCCGGCGGTTGATCCGCGCGGCACGCATTGGAGAAAACTCCGGCTGCGAGCAGGCTTGCCGCGATGAATGTCGCCGTGGTGATCCGCATGGACTTGCGCCGGCCGCGGCTACCGGCGATCTCTGACACGGCTGGCCTTGCCGGCCGAGCGCGGCAGCGAACCGCTCGCGGCGACGCGGATGTCGGCGGATATTCCGATGTTGTCCTTCAATCTCGCGGCGAGCAGCACGGCTTCAGACTTATGAGCGGCATCGCTGCGCTCGGGGCGGCCTTCCACGACGATGCAGATTTCGTCCAGGCGATTCGGCCTCGTGACCTCGATCTGGTAGTGAGGCGCCAGAGCCTCGCATCCCAGGATCAGCTCTTCGATTTGCGATGGAAAGACATTCACGCCGCGGATGATCAGCATGTCGTCGGTGCGGCCGCAGGTCTTTGCCATCCGGCGCATACTGGTCACGGTCCCGGGAAGCAACCGGGTCAGATCGCGTGTGCGATAGCGAATAACCGGCATGGCTTCTTTGGTCAGCGAGGTGAAAACCAATTCGCCCTGCTCGCCGTCCGCCAGCACGCGGCCGCTCTCCGGGTCGACGATCTCGGCGATGAAGTGATCTTCCCAAATCGTCGGTCCATCCTTCGTGTGGGCAAATTCCTGCGCCACGCCGGGCCCCATCACCTCCGACAGACCATAGATATCGCAGGCATCGATGTTGAACGCGGTCTCGATCTCTGCGCGCATGCCTTCGCCCCAGGGTTCCGCG
>Ga0207125_10042_pt2 | contig 24136 bp, 18 predicted proteins | sample Alteio_BWMinHeat_19_FD_153556 | JGI IMG/M metagenome (GOLD analysis project Ga0207125, IMG submission 153556) | Enriched cells from forest soil in Barre Woods Harvard Forest LTER site, Petersham, Massachusetts, United States -... | ecosystem: Environmental > Terrestrial > Soil > Temperate forest >...
ATCAAGATCTGAGAAATCTTGTCGTCTGAAGTCGATCGGACATCAAGATCTGAGAAATCTTGTCGTCTGAAGTCGATCGGACATCAAGATCTGAGAAATCTTGCGGTCTGAAGTCGATCGGACATCAAGATCTGAGAAATCTTGTCGTCTGAAGTCGATCGGACATCAAGATCTGAGAAATCTTGTCGTCTGAAGTCGATCGGACATCAAGATCTGAGAAATCTTGTCGTCTGAAATCGATCAGACGTCAAGATCTGGAAAATCTTGCCGCCATTTCGTGCCCAGAGTGCATGACCTGACAGATCTTACGATGAACGTCGAGAACATTGCATGACCTGACAGATCTTGCGATGAACCTCAAGGAACATTGCCTTTGCCTTTGGCTCTCGCTAATTTCTAAGGAGCGGCAACTTGAATTGAGCGCGGCGCTGGCCTTGAAGGTATGCGCCGCCGGAATTAAGCCGGGCACCCGGAGATCCTTACCCCGTGAGCTTCGCGCACAAACCTCCCTTTGAGGACCTCTTTCGTGCTATCGGCCGGAGGCGGCAGCGAAGTGGCGCATCTGGGGGTTTATGGCAAGCCAAGCAATTGAGCTGGATTACGCTTCGACATGCGGTCGACTTCCGGTTGGGTAAATCCCTTCGAGCGTAAAGCGGCAAGGAAAGCAGCGAACCCATCCGGCGGCAACGCGTTGCCTTTTTGCCCAAGGTCTGAAGAAAGGATGCAAAACTCCGGACCGATCTTGCGGATCGCGTCCGCAAAGCGATCCATTCTGGCTTGAGCGTCGGCGGAAGCGAGCGAACCGCCGACGAATTCGATGAATGCGCCAAGCTTCGCGGCGTCCTGCATCTGGGAAACATTCATGAGCACCGGGTCATTCATCGCGTGAGTCACAACCATGCGTTGGACGCCCTGGCTCCGGCCCTCGCGAAGCATCATCAAGCCTTCCTCCGGCGAAACGTGTCCCGTGGCAAGCACAAGACCGTGCTTTGCAATCACAGCGATGACTTGTTTGACCTCCGGTAGAAGCGCGCCGTTGCGCGATACGCTCACGAATGGCCGATTCTCCTTCGAGTACCGCACCTGGTTCTCGGCGTCAAATGTGGACATCCAAACGAAACGTCCCCAGCCCCCGGATACTTCGGTCATGTGTTCCACCGCAATGGGATTCATTCCGCCGACAGTGAGGTTCAAATCAATGCCGCCGAACACTTCGATTCCGGGCACTTCCTTTCGCACAATGTAGGCGAGCGCCGCAGTCGGGTCGTAATGATTCTTGAGCACGATCGCCCGCATCCCGCGTGCACGGGCGAGTTTGGCAACGTCGATCGCGTCGATGGAACGCGGACGATTGTCGGGATCGCTATGGACATGGATATCGATAGTGCCGGCCAACACCGGATTGACTTGTGCCGTTCCGGCAGTGCCCCACAAAGAGGCGCCGATAGCTAAGACTGAAAAAGCAGCAATGCCCAGATAGCGATTGAACCTTCGTTTCATGATCCGAGTAGTTTGCGCCGGATCAAACGTACTGGCAAGAAATCGCGCTCGCGACCGCCACGCCGGGCACTATGCGGCGTGGTGGTTCTCGTCCATGATTTTGTCCAGGGCTCGGCCAAGTATTGTGGGATCGAGGGGCTTCGTGAAGTAATAGCGAGCACCTTCCTGCAGGGCAATTGTCTCCAGGGCGGGATCAAGATCGCCGGTAATCACGACGATAGCCGTCGTGGGGGCTGCCGAATGCACTTGCGAGATGAGCCACAATCCGTTCGCCTCCTGAAGGTGCACGTCGAGAAGCACAACGTCGCATTTTTGTTTCACTACCCAACCTGGTAAGCCCAAATTACCTGTAATTCCGATTGCCTCGTGTCCTCTCGAAATAAGCCATTCCACGAGCTCGGAGACAACAGTTGATTCGTCATCGACAACCAGGATTCTCATAAGATTGACTCACATCTGTTCAGCAATTACAGCAGACAGCGTTTTGAGAAGCTTTTCCGCCGTGTAGGGTTTTGCCAGGACCGCTCGTACACTTCCGTTCGGTGCGCCCGGCAGATTCAAGGACTTGGTGTTATCGAGGAGTCCGCTGGCTGCAATGATTTTGATGTTCGGATTCATGGATTCGAGCACACGGATGGTGGTTGGCCCATCCATGACGGGCATCATCATGTCGAGAAGCACTGCTTTGATTTCGTCCTTGTGTTGTGCGTATAGCGCCAGGGCTTCCGTTCCATCCTTCGCCGTAACCACGCCATAGTTGTACGATTCCAGCGTGACTTGCGCGATCTCCCGCACGGCGGCTTCGTCGTCAACAATGAGGATCAATTCACCGTGACCCAGCGGCAATTCAGTAAGCTGGACTGCAGCTTCCCGCGTTTCATCCGACTCTTTCGCCGGGAAGAACACTTTGAAGGACGTTCCTTTCCCGACCTCGCTGTAGACATTTACGAATCCGCGGTGACTCTTGACGATTGCCTGAACCGTCGAGAGGCCGAGACCGGTGCCGTGGCCGACTTCCTTTGTCGTGAAGAAAGGTTCGAAGATTTTGTCCACAACCTCCGGCGGCATGCCATAACCAGTATCGGCGACCTCGATCAGGACGTACGGTCCGGCTGTAGCTTGCAGATTCAATCTCGCGTAATGCTCATCAAGAATAATGTTTTCTGCGTGGATCGTGAGTTTGCCGCCATTGGGCATCGCGTCGCGCGCGTTGACGGAAAGATTCAGCAAGACCTGGTCCAGTTGGGTGGGATCTCCAATAACGAGCCACAGCTGTTTGAAGACATCGACGCGCACGTCTATCGATTTCGGAAAAGTTTGCTGAAGCATCCTTTCCATATTGGCGAGGAGATGCTTCGGCTGTATTGCGGTTTGTTCTCCCTTGACTCCCCGCGCAAATGTCAGCACCTGGCGGACGATACTGGCCCCACGTCTGGCGCTCGTTTCCATCGTCTCCAGTATCCGTTGGGTGGGATCGTCTTTGAATCGCTCCCGCAATAACTGAACGGCCATCAGAATTGGCGCGAGCACATTGTTAAGATCGTGAGCAATGCCGCCGGCCAAGGTGCCAATGCTTTCCATGCGCTGCGTTCGAAGCAACTGCGCCTCGATCATTTTCTTTTCGGTAACGTCGTTGGCCAAAACCAACCGGGCAGGTCTTCCGGCGAATGGCAGCTGATGGGAGGCAATTTCAACGTCGATGATCGAGCCATCTCTCTTCTGGTGCCGCCAACATCCCGCATATTCCCCGGTTTGGTGGACTTTTGAAAGGCTATCAAAGAGGTTTGGCAAATCTTCCGGTGGACGCACGTCCTTGATGGTCATCGTCAGAAACTCTTCACGCGAGTAGCCGTACTTCTCGATCGCCGCATCGTTCACGGCCAGGAATGCCAAAGTCTCGGTGTCATATACCCACATGGGCCGGGGGTTGTTCTCAAACAGGAGCTTGTAATTGGCATTGGAAGCAATCAGGGCCTCTTCCGCCCGTTCGCGCAACATTCTTTCCTGAAGATGGATTTTCTCCGCTCTCTTGAAGAGTTCGACAAAAACGGTGATCTTGGCTCGCAGGATCTCCGGAACGAGCGGTTTCAGCAGATAGTCCACGGCACCCAACGAATACCCTTTCATGTGCCTGTCGGATTCATATGCCGCGGTCAAAAAGACAATGGGTATATGGCGAGTCCGTTCTCGCTGGCGAATGAGAGCAGCCGTCTCAAAGCCGTCAAGCCTGGGCATCTGGATATCCATCAGGATCAGAGCGAAATCGTCATGGAGAAGCTTTTTCAAAGCCTCCTCACCGGAATTCGCCTTGACCAAATCCACTGGCATCGATTGCAGCATTACTTCCAGCGCCATGAGATTCTGCGGCTGATCGTCAACAGCCAGCACTTTTGCAGCGGAGGGATCATGATGAGGTTCAAATAAGATTTGCGGGGCGATGTTGTTGTTCATCGTTCACTTTCCGAGTTCTGGGTGCAGAAAGCGTGCAACGGGGGCACAGGATGAGCCGATTCACAGATTCACATATGCACTCCAGACCGCACAGGGGCCTCTGATCGTTAAGTGTCACGGCGATTGGCTGAAAATACATTGTCCGCAGATTTTTACGGGAGTGAGCCAAAATGAAATCTCAGAGCGGTAATCCGGTGCCACCTTATTCAAAGGCAAGGGAGGTGTTGACCTCCCTGGTCCGGCGGTGTAGAAGGGGTTTGAATAAACGACATCTCTGAAGTAACTCCGAGACCTGCAAACAGCTCCTTCTGGAGGCTGACAGAGCGACTCTCATGCCGATTGACGCAAACGAAAGCGATTTACGGAAGACTGGAATCGCAGTGGTTGGCGACATGCCTTGGGGAACGCATTTTTGTCACTTCTACGAAACGAAAGAGGATCTACTCTCGACCCTGGTTCCTTACTTTAAGACCGGCCTGGAAAACAATGAATTTTGTCTATGGGTGATCTCGGATTCGCTGACGGGTGTAGAAGCGACGGCCGCATTGCGGCAAGCTGTCCCTGAGTTGGAGCGATATCTCGCGAAGCGGAGCATTGAAATTCAATCCGTCCCGGAGGCGCTGACTCGTGAAGAAGCCACAGGTGCGTTGCGACAGGCAGTCCCTAACCTCGAACGGCATCTGGCAGGACAGAACATAGAAATCATTCCCCATCACAAGTGGTATCTCGCGGGCGACGCCTTCGATCCTCAGCAAGTCATCAACAGCTGGAAAAAGAAGCTCGATGAGGCATTGTCCCGAGGGCATGACGGAATCAGAGTGACCGGTAACGTCGGGTGGCTGACGGAGAGAGATTGGAAGAATTTCCTGGAGTACGAGAGAGGGCTCAGCGAGGCCATCGCCAATGAGCGCATGATCGTGCTGTGTACTTACCCGCTCGCCGTAAGAGCCGCCGCCGAGGTCTTTAACGTCGGACAGGCTCACGACTTTGCAATCGCAAGACGTCACGGAACCTGGGAAGTATTCGAAACTCCCGAAGCCAAGCAGGCAAAGGCCGAACTAACGGCGCTCAAAGACGAACTCAATCACCGTGTTAATGACCGCACGAGCCAGCTTGCAACTGCAAACGAGAACCTGAAGACGGAGATAGCCCAACGCAAGCGGACAGAAGAAGAGCTGCGCGCGAGCGAACGGAAATTTCATAATCTTGTGGACCTGATTCCCGCTGCCGTTTACGCGTGCGACGAATCCGGACGCATTACGTACTACAACAGGCGCGCCGTAGAATTATGGGGACGCGAGCCCGTGCCGGGACACAACGCCGAACGATACTGTGCGAGCTTGCGACTGTATGACCTCGACGGCAAACTCGTGCGTCATGATCACACGCTCATGGCGGATGCACTGCGAACAGGTGAATCCCATCTCAACAAAGAAGTCATCATAGAACGGCCCGATCAATCACGGATCACTGTGCTCGTCAGCATTGTTCCCATCCGCAACGAAAAAAACGAAGTGGCCGGAGCTATCAATTGCTTTCAGGACATCACCGACCGCAAGAATACCGAAGCTGCTTTGAAAAGGGCGTTCCAGCAAATCCAGGCATTAAAAGACCAGCTCCAGAAGGAGAATCTGGTTTTGAAAGAAGAGATCGATCGGTCCTCAATGTTCGAGGAAATTGTCGGCCGGTCCCCAGCATTGCGAGCCGTTCTCGCTCGAGTCGCGAAGGTCGCTCCCGCAGACTCCACAGTTCTTATCACCGGAGAAACCGGAACGGGCAAGGAACTTATCGCGCGCGCCATCCACAAAAGGTCGCGCCGGTCCTCGCGGCCTTTTGTGACTGTAAATTGCGCCGCAATTCCCGCATCGTTGATTGCATCGGAGTTGTTCGGTCATGAGAAGGGAGCCTTCACAGGAGCCGTCCAGCGGCGGCTGGGCCGATTCGAACTCGCGGAAGGAGGTACGATCTTCCTGGATGAAGTCGGAGACCTCCCCGCAGAGACGCAGATTGCGCTGTTGCATGTCCTGCAGGAGCGCGAATTCGAACGCGTCGGCGGCCATCAAACGATTCGATCAGATGTACGGATTATTGCTGCGACCCACCGTGACTTGAGCGCTGCCATCGATGCGGGCGCTTTTCGAAGTGATTTATTTTACCGGCTCAATGTGTTCCCCATTGAGATTCCTCCTTTGCGCAAGCGAAGGGAAGACATCCAGTCGTTGGTGGAATACTTCATTGACCGTTATGCACGCAAATCGGGCAAGAAAATACGAAGTGTAAATAAGAAAGCCCTGCAACTGCTTAAGTCATATACGTGGCCGGGCAACATTCGAGAACTCCAGAATGTGATCGAACGCTCTGTCATTGTCTCCGACTCCGAGGAGCTGTTTGTCGATGAGAGTTGGCTTTCGCCGGGGGCTCTTCGGACACAAGCCGCACGAGACACGCTCTCCAAGAAGCCCCACTCTCAAATAAAAAGAATGATCGAAGCCGCGCTGGCTGAAACCCGCGGCCGGGTGTCCGGACCGTCTGGCGCCGCGGCTAAGCTCGGCATTCCACCATCGACTCTGGAGTCGAAAATCCAGGCCCTGAAGATTAACAAACGCCGGTTCAAGATCGTATACCGCTCCAAGACTCGTTAGCCTTCCGAAACTCGCCTCTGACTTTCGCGAAACTCGCGCAAAGTCTCGATGATCGCGATTCTCTCGTTCCTGAAGTACCAAGTTTATCAATGACTTATCTTTTGGCGCTTGTGTTGCACTAAGTGAACAGAATGGTCTTGAGCCTTGGTCCGAGGCGTCAATATCGCAAATCAATGAGTGACATCGACAAGACCCGTGAAGAACTCGTTCAAGAACTATCCGCCCTCCGGGAGCGGATGGCTAAATTGCAGGAGATCGAGGGCGAGAAATCCCAGGCGGACGAAAAAGGGAGACTGAGTGACAAACAGTTCCAAGAACTGACGGCCCACATCCACCAGGTTCTTTGGATCATTGACGCCAAAGAATCCAAGATTCTTTACGTCAGCCCCGCTTACGAAAGGATGTGGGGCCGCTCTTGCCAAAGCCTCATCGACAACCCCCGCTCCTACATGGAAGGCATCCACCCCCTGGACCAGGAAATGATGCGGCGCGAAGACGCCGTCCAGTATCAGACGGGTCATATTGATGCGGAGTGCCGTGTCATGCGGCCCGACGGGTCCGTGCGCTGGGTTTGGATCAGGGGCTATCCGGTTAGAGATCAGCAAGGTCAGATCGTGCGCATAGTAGGTGTGATTGAAGACACGACTCGGCGAAAGGCGACCGAGCAAGCTTTGCACATTTCCCTGGAGCGAAATTCCGCAATTCTTCGGGCCTCTTTGGATGCCATCGTCACCATAGACCACGAAGGCAAAGTCGTGGATTTCAACGCGGCGGCTCAATCTCTCTTTGGCTATTCGCAGGCCGACGTGGCCGGTAAGGAAATGAGCCAACTCATCATCCCGCCGCAAATGCGGGAGCGCCACAGGGACGGCCTTGCCCGCTACCTCGCCACCGGTGAAGGCCCGATTCTGAACAAGCGGCTGGAAATGCCCGCCTGCCGTGCAGACGGCACGGAATTCCTGTGCGAATTGACAATTACCCCAATTGAAGGGGAAGGAGAGCCGCTGTTCACCGGGTTCATGAGGGATATTACTCAGGAAAAGACGCTCCAGGATGACCGGGCAAGGCTGGCGGCGATTGTCGAATTCTCCATATACGCCATCGTGAGCAAGACCGTGGACGGAATCATCATCAGCTGGAACCACGGCGCCGAAGGGCTGTATGGTTATTCGGCCAAAGAGATGATCGGACAATCGATATCCATCCTCTTCGGCCCCGATCATTTCCAGGAATACGTCGAGATCATGGAAGCGGTTAAGAAGGGAGTGTCGATTCCATCCTACGACACGGTTCGGCGGCGAAAGGATGGTACAGAAGTAAACGTATCCCTTGGTATCTCTCCCATTAAGAATAAGCAGGGAGAGGTCGTTGAAGCCTCCACAATTTCCCATAATATTACCGAGGGAAAAGACTCCGAAGAACAGATGCGGCTGCTCCTGGAATCGACCGGCGAGGGCATCTACGGGATCGACTTACAGGGCCGCTGCACGTTCATCAATCATGCCGGAGCAACAATGCTCAACTATGACCCCGCTGAGGTCATTGGCCAGAATATGCACACCTTGATCCATCATCACCGGCCCGACAGCTCCCCCTATCCAGTGGAGCAATGCCCGATTTATCTGGCGATGCAAACTCAGAGCGGCGTGCGGGTACGTGATGAAGTCCTGTGGCGGAAGGATGGCAGGTCCTTTGCCGCCGAGTATTCTTCCTTCCCTGTAAAGAAGAGTGAAATTATCCTGGGGGCGGTCGTCACGTTTCAGGATGTTACGCAGACCAAGCAACTGGAACAACAATTCCGCCAGGCCCAGAAAATGGAGGCCGTCGGCAGGCTGGCTGGGGGAGTGGCCCATGACTTCAACAATCTGCTCACGATCATTTCCGGCTACAGCGAGATTCTGCTCACTGCCGTGCCTCTGGACGACCCTAACCGGCGCTTCCTTACGGAGATCAAGAGAGCAGGAGAGCGGGCAGCCTCCTTGACCCGTCAACTCGTGGCCTTCAGCCGGAAACAGATACTTGAGCATAAGGTGCTGGATCTCAACGCTGTCGTCGCCGGCAGTGAGAAGATGGTCAAGCGTTTAGTGGGCGAGGACGTTGATCTGGTGACTATTCTTGACCCTGCTTTGGGTCATGTAAAGACCGATCCCGGCCAAATGGAACAAGTCGTGATGAACCTGGTGGTCAATGCTCGCGATGCGATGCCTCAAGGAGGCAAAATCGCTATCGAAACCACCAACGTCGTTCTGGACGAAATCTACTGCGACTTACACCCAGAGGTAGAGCCCGGCCGTTACATCATGCTGGCGGTGAGTGATAACGGCTGTGGCATGGACGAGCAGACCAAGGCCCGGGTTTTCGAACCATTCTTCACCACCAAAGCACTGGGCCAGGGTACGGGCCTCGGACTGGCGATGATTCATGGCTTCATCAAGCAGAGCGGCGGTCATGTCTCCGTCCACAGCGAGCCAAGAGTCGGCAGCACGTTCAAGATATTCCTGCCCGAATACCGAGGACTGCAGCCATTGGAGAAGCCGCATCCGGTAATCGAAAAGATGCCCCACGGCAGCGAGACGATTCTCCTGGTTGAGGACGAGGCCGGTGTGCGTGCGATCAGCCGGCACGTCCTGCAAACGTGCGGCTACACGGTGCTGGAAGCCGCCCACGGCGGCGAGGCGATCCGGCTAGCTGAAAAGCACCCGGGTTCAATCCACCTGCTCCTTACGGACGTGGTGATGCCGGGGATGGGCGGCCGCCTGGTGGCCGAGCGGATACTGGCATTAAAGCCCGGCGCCAAGGTACTCTACTTGAGCGGCTACACCGATGACGCCGTGGTTCGTCACGGCGTCTTGCAGTCCGAAACCGACTTTTTGCAAAAGCCGTTCACGCCAAGTGCGCTGGCCGTCAAAGTGCGGCAAGTGCTGGACAATTTTGATTTTCCCGTCCAATGAACTCCAAATTACAGTGGGTAGACCTGCGATTTCATTACACAACATGGGGCGTTTGTATAGTTGTCAGCGGGCCTCCCGGCAGCGAGAGGACAATTTCGGCGCCGCCGCCGGGCCGATCGGTTATTTCCACGCCGCCGCCGTGCGCATTCGCTGCCGCATTGACGAAAGCCAACCCCAGTCCACGGCCTCGCGAATGCTTTCCCTTCACGAAACGTTCGAAAACCTGATTGCGCAAATCCGCAGGGAAACCGGGTCCATTGTCGGCAATAGTCAGATGGACCTGCTTTTCATTCAAACACAGGCGGACGTTGATTCGGCATCCATCCGGCAAGTGCGCGAGTTCGTTATCGAAAAGGTTGCTCACGATCCGATGTATCAGAGACAGATCCGCATCGATAAATACGTGCTCTTCCAAATCGGTTGTTAAATCGTGATTGTGGGCAGCGAGTGCGGGCTGATACAGATCGAGTTGCTGGCGGACAAGCGCCGATAAATTAATTCGTTCCCGGTTCAAATGGAGTGCTCCGGCTTCCGCTTCCGCCAAATCCAGACTGGTATTCAAAAGATGCGAAAGCCGGTCCAACCCATCAACGGCTTCAGCCACATGTTCACGCCAGCGGCCTTCATCGGTTGTGGAAAGGGCCACTTCCAATCGGCCTCGAATCGCCGTGACGGGACTCTTCATGTCGTGTGCGACCGAATCCGTTACCTCTCGAAGCTGCTGCACGGAGGCCTGGATACGGTCCAGCATCTGATTAAATGTCGAAGACAGGCGCGAAATTTCATCGGACGATTGCCCCTCGGGAACCCGGCTGCTCAGATCTTCACTGCCGATACGCGCCACAGTTTCGGAAATGTGTTCGACCCGAAGCAGCGTGCCGCGCGCGCTCGCATAGGAAATGATGAATCCCAGAAAGACCGTGCCCGCCCACACCATCAGAAACTGTTCCGTCAATCTTTGAAGCAGATGTATTGCGGCATTGTCGGACAGTCCGAGATAGATCGTCCTTCCGTGCTCGTGGTTTCTGGCGACGACGCGAAACGGGACGGAGGCGCCATCGATGTGGAGAGACTGAGGTACATCAGGCGCCAGCTTTGCTTTCTGGATGGCTTGCAGAAAGGAATCTTTCAGGTCGGGACCGACCCAAAGCGGCGCTTCACCGGAGACTCCCGTCTGCAGAAAGAAAGCGGAAGAATTCGACCGCTGCCCATGTTCACCGTATTCATCGGGCATTTCCTGGGTTGCGAGTTCGGCTACCTCTTGCATGATGCGATCGTACAAAGCATCTTGAGGCGTACTGTTCGAGACCTCGCCGAGCACTTCAGCTTCGCCGGAAAGCCAGGCGTCGCTTCGCTCCCGAACGCTATTTGCGACGACAACGTATGTAATCCCGAAGGCCAACGCGCTCCCTAAGGCGAAGGCCAGAGTCGTCCAGATCGCGATGCGCCATGCGGCTGTTTTTCTCGAGGGTTTAAGGAGCTTTGAGAACATACCCTACTCCACGAATGGTCTGGATGAGCGGCCTTGCGTTGTCTCGATCGACCTTGCTTCGCAAGCGATAGATGTGAACGTCAACGACGTTGGTGGCAGGATCGATCCTCATTTGCCAGACGTGATCGAGAATCATCGTTCGAGTCACGACGCGGCCCTCGTTCCTGCACAGATACTCCAGCAGGATGAACTCTTGCGGCGTCAGTTGAAGCGGTTCCTCTCCCCGCCGGGCTTCCCGCCGCACGAGATCCAGTTGAAGATCGCCGACCTTGAGCCGCAGGGACTCGTTTTGAGGATTGCTACTTCTCCTCAGCAGATTCCGCAACCGCGCCAGTAGCTCGGCCAGAGCAAAGGGCTTGGTAAGGTAATCGTCTCCTCCCTGCTCCAAACCCCGCACGCGCTCATGCACGGTTCGGCGGGCCGACAATATCAATACCGGAGCATTGCTTCCCTGCGCGCGACAGCTCGCAATTAAATCAAGTCCATCCCGGTCAGGCAGGCCCAGATCCACGATGAAAGCGTCATGAATGCCTTCAAGCGCCAGCACCTCGGCGGCGTTCGCATTCGAGGCCGTATCGACTTGATAGCCCGCTTCGATCAGCGCCCGTTTGAGGAACTCTTGAATGGCGACGTCATCTTCGACCAGCAATAGCCGCATTGTCCTCCTCGCATCGGGTCTTACTTATACCAAGCATTGGACTTTCAAACGTGATTTGCGCGTATGTGATTTTAGTGAACATGACGGGAATGTCATCCTTAAGACATCTTGCGTTTATTGTAGGGTGGCAAGATCAATTTATGAGCGCGGAGATGTCGGCTGCGCTAAAACGTTCTTATTCATGTGGCGTCCAAGTCGATTCACGATTTTGGAATGTGGCTCACAGCAAGGAGGTTCGATTGATAGCTAGCCGCACGATTATTTTTTCATCCGCCGTTTTCGTCATTTTGACTTTGCAGGTAACCGCATTGGCCGGGGACGAGGAACAGAATCAACAAGCCCAGCAGGCGCCCGCGCCGGATGCTGCTCCAGCCGTCCATCCGGGGGCAACCGTTTATTCACCCGGCTACGAGACACGAGGCAAGATTCACAAATATGCGAGTTTCGCATCCCTTCCACTCTTCGCAGCGGAGTTGTACCTGGGACAGAAGACCTACAATGCTCCGACTACCGACAATTCATATAAGGGCGCACACATCGCTGTCGGGAGCGCGCTCGTCGGGCTGTTTGGAGTGAACACGGTCACGGGAGCAATGAATCTCCTGGAAGCGCGCCACGACACCGAAGGCCGGAAACTGCGGCTGGCCCACGGTATTCTGATGATGGTGGCGGACGCTGGTTTCGTGGGCACCGTTGCCACTGCTCCTCATAGCCCGCACACTCGTGGAGTACCCACTCCGACTCCGGATCTCACGAACAGGTCCCTGCACCGGGACTTCGCCATAGGGTCCATCAGTATCGGAACAGTTGGATACTTCCTGATGTTGCTGGGAAAGCATTAATGTCCGGAACACCGACATGCATGACGCTGTGAAGAACATCCTTGAAACATGGACTTCCTTTTTTGCGAACCACGCAACGGTCCGTACCCTGCTCGGCTTCCTGTATGTCGGGGGAATACTTGCCGGCGGCGGTTGCGCGATTTTTGCGGATCGCATCACACTGAGAACGGCGCGCCTGGATCGCGCCGCGCGTCAACAACAGTTGCATATACTCGAAGGCACGCATCGCATTGTCCTGTCCGGTTTGGCTGCCGTCGTTGTGAGCGGTTTGTTGCTGTTTGCGGCGGACACGGACACCTACCTCTATTCCAAATTCTTTTGGATCAAGATGGGATTGTTTGTTCTATTGATGGCGAACGGCGCGTTGCTTGTTGGCGCTGAGCGCAAGGTTGAACGCGGCGACGAACGCGCGTGGAGGCGATTGACCTTTACGTCGGGCGCCAGTGTCCTATTGTGGTTTCTTACAACGCTCATCGGAGCGGCGCTTCCAAATATCGGATAAGATCGAATAATGAACGGCTGCGAAGATATTGAGAAAGAATGTGGCGGGACGCTGTCCCGGCGCGAGTTCATCCAGGCTGGAGGGTGTTTTATGGTTGCCCTGGCTGCTCTTGGATTGCCGCCGGGCGCAGCGGCCTTGCCGGTAGGCTCAATATCAGGAGCCAACGCGGGCAGTGAGAAACAATATTCGGTGCCGGCGGCGGACGGCGTGAACATCGATCGGCAGGCGCAGGTCATTCTCGTCCGCTTTCAAAATGGCATCTACGCATTCGCGCTTTCGTGCCCGCACGAGAATGCGGTGGTCAAGTGGCTGCCTAAAGATCATCGGTTCCAGTGCACAAAACACGATTCCGAATACCAGCCTAATGGCGCCCATACCAAAGGCCGGGCGACACGGAACATGGACCGGTTTGCCATTCGGCGCGACGGCCCCAACGTATTTGTGGATCTCGGTCACTGGTTTCAGTCCGACAAAGATCCTGCCGGTTGGGCGTCCGCGGCCATCCAGATCTGATTCCAAAAGGGGTGTTTCTTTTGAAGAGCCTTCTGCATTCGATGACCCGGCGGTCGTTCCTGTCATTGCCGGCGGTTCTTCCATTCGCCGCGCTCGTTCCGGCAGCCGGGTACAGCGAACATATTTTTGAGTATGACCACGTCATCGGCACGTCGCTGGATCTCGTCGTCTGGGCTCGGTCCAAAAGTGAAGCCGAACACGTGGAGGGCGCAGTGCTCGAAGAGATTGCCAGACTCTCAGATATTTTAAGTACGCGCGATCCCCTGAGCGAAATCAGCGGCCTTAACGGAACCGGCCGGCTCGCGGCAGCGGCGCGATCCCATGATTTGACCGCAGTGCTCGCCGCATACGATGACTGGAAGGGGCGAACGGGCGGAGCGTTATCCATTCGGCCAGAAGGCGAGAATGCTCCGCTCAATGTCGATGCGCTCGGCAAGGCATACATCATCGATCAGGCGGTCAAGGCTGGCCTCGAGGAAGTTCCCACAATCAGAGCACTGCTGCTCAATATCGGAGGAGATATTGTGGTCCAAGGCCGGGAGTGCCAGTTTGCCGTTACCGATCCTCGCGCTTCACATGACAATGCCGGTCCCATTACACGCATCGCGCTCCAGAATGCAGCGATTGCCACGAGCGGAGCCTACGCGCGGGGCGCGCATCTTCTGGATGCCCGGAATGGCCTGCCGGTACTTCAGGCGGCAAGCGCCACCGTCATCGCCCGAGATGCAGTGACGGCAAATGCGCTCGCTGCGGCGCTGTGCGTCGTGTCTGCTGAAGAAGGATTGCCGCTCGTCGAACGTACCGCCGGCGCGGAGGCCCTCCGGATCGGAAGCAACGGACGGATACACCGCACATCGGGTTTCGCACGTTTCGAGCGTCCTGTTCCGGTTCGCACTGCGGCAGTTGCGGATTGGCCGGCAGGCTATCAGTTGACGATCGCGCTGACGTTGACGGACGGCGTTCCCGAGTATGGCGGGCGCGGAGGCTTCGGAGGTCGGCGTGGTGGATTTGGCGGCCGTGGATTCGCCAAGCGTCCTTATGTTGCGGTCTGGATCGAGAATCCATCGGGGAAGCTTGTGCGCGTCCTGGCGTTCTGGGCCAGCAAGCCCCGCTACTATTCCGAGCTTGCAAGCTTTTGGAGCGCTATCGGCAATCAAAACAAGCTGTACACGCTGGCAAGAGCAACCCGTCCGGCTGGTAGCTACCAACTCGTGTGGGACGGTCTGGACGATAACAATAAGCCGGTGGCGCCCGGAACTTACCGAGTTGTCGTGGAGACGAATCAGGAGCACGGTACGTATGGGAAGAGAACGGGCAATATCGACTGCGGTAGCAGCGCGTCGAATACCAAGCTGGATGCCACGGCCAATTTTGAGGCTGTAGTCATCACCTATGGTCCCAAACCAAGTCAGGCATGAAACACATCCTTCGGGTCGTTGCTCATTGGGGCTTGTTGATCCACATCTATGTTTCGATGTCCGGCTTCATGCTGGTGCTCCTCTTTGCCATTACGGGGCTCACGCTCAACCATGAAGATTTTGGTCTGAGCCGGCCGCAAACCGCGACTTCTACCATTATGTTGCCGGCCGGCATTCTGGAGAACCCGAACCAGCAGGCGATTGGCGGTCAGCTGAGTAAGTCGCTCGGGATCCAATCCCCTGTTACCGATTACAAGGAAGATCCCGATCAGATCCAGGTGACTTTTGCAGCGCCCGGCCATCGCACACTCGTGACGATCAATCGTGTGGAGCACATGGCAAACGTCGAAACTGAAACGCGCGGCCTTCTGGGCAGACTTGACGATCTGCACAAGGGCTTTGATAGCGGCCCTTCCTGGTCGTGGCTTATTGACCTCACCGCCGTCTTCCTCACAATCAGTTCCATCACCGGCATGGTGACGCTGCTCTCTCTCCGGGCACGGCGCCGAAGCGGTTTCATAGTGGGCGGTTTGAGCGCAGCAGTGATCCTGGCCATTTATTGGATTTGGGTGCCGCGGTAAATCCGGAAGAAGGAGAATCGAATGAAACTCAAGGCTGCACAAAAGGAGATTCGAACTTCCAAAAAACATGCAGACGCAATGACCACGATCAAGAAGGCGAAAACGCCGGATACGAAAAATGTACCGCCCAGGAGAAGAAGGCCACGACTCCCTTTTCATTGAGCTTACGAAATTGACACCGAATCGTAGCCGGAAGGTTGTACCCGGACGCGGCTGCGACTAATTCTCCGAGGGCTTCCATCTCATTCATCGAGCACCTCCCGGACCTTGTTCACGAGAGTCTGTGGGGCAAAAGGCTTTTGGATGAACGCTGTCGTTTCGTCCAGGACTTGCTGTTGCACGATTGCCCTGTCGGTGTAACCGGACATATATAGGATTTTCAATCCTGGACGTAACTTCTCTAACCGATCCGCCAGATCGCGCCCGGTTATCCCAGGCATGACAATATCGGTGATCAGCAAATGTATGGGCTCGGGGTGCCGCTCACAAATCAAGATTGCGGCGTCTCCGTTTGGCGCCTCCAAAACCCGATAGCCATCCCTCGAAAGAACCCGGGAGGCAAGGGCGCGGACCATCTCGTCGTCTTCGGTCAGCAGAATGGTTCCCGTCCCTTGCACCCTGCTTGCCGGCGCAGCGCTTCGCTGGTGAATGCGAGGATCGCCGGAGAAACGCGGCAAATAGATCTTGAAAGTCGTGCCGCGGCCCATTTCGCTATTGAAATCGATAGTCCCTCCCCATTGCCGGACAATTCCATAAACTGTAGAAAGTCCCAGTCCCGTACCCTTGCCGGCTTCCTTCGTCGTGAAGAAAGGCTCAAAAATCCGCGCCTGGGTTTGCGCATCCATTCCAACGCCGGTATCCGTCACCGAAACCATCACGTGAGCGCCTGGATTCGCGCCCACACGGTGCCGGGTGTAGTCCTCAGTCAAATCAACATTCTGCGTCTCAATAGTCAATTGGCCTCCCGACGGCATCGCATCACGAGCATTCAACACGAGATTCATGACCACTTGCTCAATCTGTCCCCGGTCGGCTTTGATGCTTCCCGCGTCTGGCGCGAGATTCGTCTGCAAGGCGACGTCTTCGCCGATAAGGCGGGGAAGCATCTGATTCAGTTCCGATACTACAGAGTTAAGATCAAGAATCGACGGCACGAGAACTTGTTTGCGGCTGAATGCCAATAGCTGGCGGGTCAATGCAGCTGCTCGATCTCCTGCCCTTTTGATTTGTTCCATATCGTTCCGGAGGGGATCGCCCGCCAACAGCCGGCCCATGGCGAGATCGCTGTATCCGTTAATCACGGTGAGCAGGTTATTAAAGTCATGAGCCATGCCACCCGCCAGCTGCCCTACGGCGTCCATCTTCTGCGATTGCCGGAGTTGTTCTTCCAGAATTCCCCGATCCGTCACGTTGTGCGCGAGCATCACCCATGCGGGTTTGCCCCCAAACAGCAACGGACTGCGTGTAATCTCGACATCGATAGTCGTTCGGTCCTTCTTTTGGTGCTTCCACGTCGATCGCGGTGGTGGATCAACTTCCGATTCGGAAAAGCGTTTAACAAATGCCGCCCTCTCGCCAGGTGCCCAGATATCGTTGGTTGTCAGCGAAAGAAGCTCCTCACGGGAATAGCCATAGTCGTGAACAGCGGCCTCATTGACTGCCACCAAGCGCAGCCTCTCCTGGTCGAGGACAAAAATCGGATCGGGAATACTCTCGAATAGCTGACGGTAGCGCTCTTCTGAGTCGCGAAGGGCTTCTCCGGATTCGCGCAATGTGATTTCTGCCCGCCGCCGCTCCAGTTCGCGCTCGACCACCGCGGCAAGCCGCGACAGCCTGCCTTTGACCATGTAATCGGACGCTCCCGCAAGCATCGCCTCGACGGCAAGCTCTTCGCCGGTTGTTCCCGAAATAACAATGAAGGGGATGGCCAACCCTGTTTCACGGAGAAGCGCGAGCGCCTTCATGGCGCTGAATTCCGGCAGGGAATAATCGGCCAGAATGACATCCCACTTCTTTGTATCGAGAGCGGCTTTCATTCCATCCGCAGTGTCCACACGTTCCAGAATGACCTCATAGCCTGCTTGCGATAGATGACGCTGAAGCTCGGAGGCATCTTCCTGTGAATTTTCTACATTGAGCACTCGAAGCGTCTTCTGCATACTCTACTCCAGAGCCGGGCGGCCTGATTCAAGGAACCGCCCTACCAAGGAAGACGTAAAATCTGCGCGGTAACGCCTACGGAATCTACTTTTTGCTGCGAATTACTGGGCATACCATACAGCCGGGCCAATATTTCACCAACAATTCGCTACATTTACTCGTCGAGTATTTGCCGGAACTTGTGCGCCAGTGAGGATGGCGTGAACGGTTTTTGCAGAAGAGGGACGCCTTTGTCCAACACGCCCTGATGGACAATGGCATTTTCGGTGTAGGCGGACGTGAAGAGAATCCTTGTGTGGGGAGATAACGCGCGGACACGCTCCGATAATTCTTTGCCGCTCATATGCGGCATGACCACATCGGTGAACAACAAGTCAATGTGTCCGGTGCCGCGCTGTTGTTTCAGACTCAAGGCTTCGATGCCATCGGCCGCCGCCAGAACGGTGTAACCCAATCGTCTTAACAATGTCGTCGACATCTCACGCAATGCCGGATCGTCCTCGACCAGAAGAACGGTTTCCGTCCCGCGCGGCAAATCGGCGGAGTCCAGACGCTGGATCGGAATCTTCGGCGGCTGTGCAACTTGCGGCAGATAAATCTTGAAGACAGCACCGCGGGCAAGTTCGCTGTAGACATCGATGTGACCGCCGCTCTGTTTGATGATGCCGTAACATGTGGACAATCCCAAACCGGTTCCCTGGCCAACAGCCTTGGTCGTAAAAAATGGCTCGAAGACGCGGGCCTTTGCCTCCGCGCTCAAGCCCGAGCCTGTGTCCGTGATGGCCAGCATCACATATTCTCCCGCACTCAACTCGGGGACGCGGCTCACATACTCCTGGTCCAGGGTGACGTTGCCGGTTTCCACCGTGAATGTGCCGCCATTGGGCATGGCATCGGCGGAGTTCATGGCCATGTTCATGATGACTTGTTCAATCTGCCCGGCGTCCGCCTTCACCGCTTTAACTCCGGCAGTGGGAACAATGCGGACATCCGTGCCACGGCCCATCAAATGGCGCAAAGTGTCTTCCATCCCGGCGAGGACGCAGTTCAGATCGAGGACAGCGGGCTGGAGAATTTGTTTCCGGCCATACGCAAGAAGCTGTCGTGTCAAGACCGCAGCCCGCTCGGCGGATTTGCGGATTTCGATCGCGTTCTTGCATAAGGGATTCCGCGGCGGAAGATCGCTGAGGAGCAATTCACTCTGACCGATGATGGCCGTCAGGATGCTGTTGAACTCGTGAGCCACCCCGCCAGCCAGCTTGCCGACGGTTTCCATTTTCTGAGATTGAACCACATGGGCTTCGAGCCGGTTTCGCTCAGTGATGTCCTCGCCGATGCTCGCCGTGCCGGCCACTTCTCCTGACGCGGAGCGCAGCACCGAATTGTTCCACCGAATGAGCCTCCGCGCGCCGGAACGGGTGAGGATTTCGTTCTCGTGATGCCACGCAATGGGCTGGTCATCCAGCAGCGCCGAGTGAACGCCTCGCAACCTTTCAACAAGCTCCGAGGGCACGAAAAGATCGAACCAGTCCCGGCCGATAACCTCTTCGCGTGTCCAGCCCGTCAGCTTAAGCAGGTGATCGTTGCAATAGGTGATCCGCGCTTCCCGGTCGAGCATCATCGAAGTCAGCTTAAGATTGCGCAGCATGTCGCTGAAGCGCTGCTCGCTCTCGCGCAACGTTTCTTCCGCCCGCTTTCGTTCGGTGACTTCGATTTGCAACAGCCGGTTGTCCTCTTTAAGCCGGCGGGCAAATCCCGCGATGGCAAAACCTGTGCCGATGGCAATGAGTATCGTGAGGCCGACGAGAACATCGCTAAGAGTCCTAATCCCGGAAATAAAACGAGTCGTTGCCCTGGTGGTTTCATTCGCGCTGGTTTCCACGTAGTCGGCCAGCGCATTGATTGCCTTCAGGTATTCGTCGTATGCGGGAGCCTGCTTTGAGATGATGAGTTCTGTGGCCTCGGCATCTCGATTGGTCAAGCCAAGGGCCAACACCGGCTGCGTCTGTTCCCAATACGCTTTCCGCGTTTGAGTGACTCTATCGAGAAGTTGTCTCTCCTTTTCCGTATCGAGGAACTCTTGATAGCCGGCGAGTTTTCTGCCATTGATTTTCTCAAGATCGCGAACGGATTGATCGAGACGTTCTATCTCCTGAATGTTATTCGCCAGAAGCTGCCGAAGCACTTCGGCCTGCATATGTTCAACATCCTGCGCTGTGCTGTCAATCGAAGCCAATAGGTTCAGGGCGCGCGATTGCAGTTGATTGTTGCTCTCAATGGATCGCAGGCTGAAAAAAAACAATCCGCCGATGATCAGCAGAATTGCGCACAGTGTTCCAAATGTGAACAACACCTGTCTGTCAACCGACAACTGTTTAAGGTTATTCATGTGCAGACTTAAGTCTGTGGCTTATCCAGCAACTCGCGCACTCTTCGGGCGAGGATCCCCGGTGTGTATGGTTTCGGCAGAAACGCGACGCCGGGTTCAAGCACACCGTCCTGCACGCTGGCGTCATCCGTATAACCGGACGTGAAGAGGATTTTGAGATTGGGATAGATTGTTTTCAGCCACTCCGCCATCACTCTGCCGCCCATCAGCGGCATGGTGACGTCGGTGACCACCAAGCGAATCGGCGATCCTTTGTGTTCATGAGCCACATGCAACGCATCCTGGCCGTTCGAGGCCGACAGCACTTCATAACCCTGAGTTTCCAACACGCCGCAAGCCAGATGCCTTACCGATGGCTCATCTTCGACGACCAATAAGGTTTCCATCCCGCGCGGCAACGGCTCGATTTGGACCGGCTCGGCCGCGGCATCGAGCATTTGCTCAGTTCGCGGAAAATAAATCTTGAAGGTCGTGCCAATTCCAATCTCACTGTAGAGGCCGATATGACCTCCGGACTGTTGGACGATGGTGTGACAGGTTGCCAGGCCCAAACCTGTGCCGCTGCCGCTGGGCTTGGTCGTGAAAAACGCCTCAAACAAGTGCGCTTTGACTTCGCTGGTCATGCCGGTTCCTGTGTCACTGACGCTGATCATCACGTACTCGCCTGGGATTGCGCCGGTGTGTGCGCACGCGTAGGTTTCATCGAGCGTCTCATTGCTGGTTGCAATTGTCAGCTTTCCGCCGTTGGGCATAGCATCGCGGGCATTGACGGCCAGATTCATCAGCACTTGGGCAACGTAGCCGGAGTCGGCCTTGACGCGGCCTATTTTTTTCCCGGGAACAATCGTCATTTCGATGTCGTCGCCAATGAGCCGCCGGAGCATTTTGTCCATATCCATTACTGCGTCGTTGATGTCGAGCACGACGGCATGCACCGTTTGTTTGCGGCTAAAGACCAGCAGTTGCCGTGTCAGGCCGGCGGCAAGCTCCGACGCATGCAGGATCTCCTCGGCATCTTTGCGCAGGAGATCATCGGGACCGAGTTTCTCGATCATCAAGCTGCTGTAGCCCATGATGACGGCGAGGATATTGTTGAAATCGTGCGCCACACCGCTTGCGAGCTGGCCGATGACCTCCATTTTTTGTGCTTCGATAAACTGCGCCTCAAGGCGCCGGCGTTCGGCCCGCTCTTCGACTTCCTGCATCGCACGGCGCACCGCAGGAGCGAGCCGGGCGAGACGTTCCTTCAGGACATAGTCCGTCGCGCCGCTCTTGAACGAATCGATGGCCAGTTCCTCGCCGAGCGTTCCGGACACGAGGATTAAGGGTATAGCCGGCCATTTCGCCCGCACGATTTCCGCTGCGGATAACCCATCGAACGTTGGCAGCGAGAAGTCCGAAAGGACCAGATCAAAGCCGCCGTGCTCGAGCGCCGCTACAAAATCATCGCGGTTTTGCACGCGGGTAGTCGCACAATCGATGCCCCCGGCCTCCAGGGCGGATCGAACAAGCGTTGCATCGTTGGGATCATCCTCCAGATGCAGAACGTGCAGAGGGGACTTCATTGTTGAACTCCAGTTTCTTCGCTCCCGGTTTGCCGCGGGATTGAAAAGTAAAACGTGGCGCCTCCGCCGACCACGCCTTCCGCCCATACCCGGCCGCCATGCCGGCGAATGATGCGCTGGACATTCGCAAGCCCGATGCCAGTGCCTTCGAACTCGTCCTGGCCGTGCAAGCGTTGAAAGACGCCGAACAGCTTGCCGGCATAGCGCGGATCGAAACCAGCGCCATTGTCGCGAATGAAAATCACCGTCTCGTTCTCAGTGGGAGCGCAACCGACTTCGATCTTGGCCTTGGTGCAGCCGCCGGTGAACTTCACCGCATTGGAGAATAGACTGACCAGCGCTTGACGCAACAGGGCACGGTCGGCCCGCACCGCCGGCATCGGCAGGATTTCCCAGGCAATGTTTCGCTCCCTCGTTTGCACGCGAAAACCGTCCAAAGCGTCCTGAACCAGCTCGTTGAGATTGACTTCCGATGTCTGCAACTCCGCGCGCCCGATGCGCGAAAACGCCAACAGGTCGTCAATCAACTGGGTCATCCGTTTTGCCGACTCGAAAATCGTCGTGAGATGATCCAGAGATTTCTCTGAAAGCGACGCCCCGGCATCCCGTTGCAGCAGTTCCACGAAGCCAACGACATGACGCAGCGGCGCGCGCAAATAGTGGGAGACGGAATAACTGAATGCTTCCAGTTCCTCGTTGGCGGTTTGCAGTTGCGCTGTGCGCTCTATGACACGTTGCTCGAGCGTTTCGTTGAGACGGCGGATTTCATTGTCCGCGCGTTTGCGTTCCGTGATGTCGCGGACGTTGCACTGGATCACGCTGCGATCGCCCGCCTGATACATGTTGCTGACAAACTCCACGGCAATCTTGCGGCCGTCCCTCGTTTCCAGCGGCAGATCTTCATAGCGGACATAGCCTTGCTCTTGTAATCGTTCGAGCATCAGCTTGTTCGACTCGACGTCTTTGAACGGACTAAGCTCCGCAATGGTTTTGCCGATCATTTCACTGGGAGAAAAACCCAGCAGTCTAAGCAGAAAGGGGTTCACATCGTCGACGCAGCCCGTGTCGGCATTCAGAATCAGGATACCGTCCTGCGCTGCTTCGAATAGACGCCGGTAACGGAGTTCGGAGTCGCGTACAGCCTGTTCAATCGGCGTGCCGTTGCCGGGCAAATAGGCGTGATCGCTGATTGCCTGATCCATTTTAGGCGTTCTGCCTCTGCGGCAATTTGACCTTTGTCAGCCAGAAATCATTGATGCTCTTCACGAGGCTCTCGAACGCGGCCAGCTGCACGGGCTTGGTGAGGTAGCAGTTCGCCTGGAGTTGATAGCTTTTCAAAATATCCAGTTGCGCTTCGGAAGTGGTCAGGATGATGACAGGGATCGTTTTCAGGCTGTCATCCGCTTTGATGTGAGCCAGAACCTCGCGGCCATCCATCTTCGGGAGGTTCAGATCGAGCAGGATGATGTCCGGACGCGGGGCAAGTGCGTAGGCTCCCTCGTGCTTCAGAAATGCCATGGCCTCCACGCCGTCGATAGCGACATGCAAATGAATGGATGGATTGGCATCGCGGAACGCTTCCTGCGTCAGGCGGACATCGCCTGGACTGTCTTCGACCAAGAGGACCTCTATTGACACACCTTCTCCTCCACTGGCTTTTGTGACTTCCTTTCACTTCCAGCCAACACAAAACGAAAGGTGGAACCCTCCCCGGGTTGTGACTCGACTGAGATGCTGCCGCCGTGCTGCTCGACAATCTTCTTGCAGATGGCCAACCCTATGCCGGTTCCGGCGAACTCGTCCCGTTTGTGCAGCCGCTGGAACATGCCAAAAATCTTTTCGAAGTACTGCGGGTCAATTCCCAGTCCATTGTCGTTCACGGAAAATATCCATTTCTTCCCTCCGTCCCTGACCGCTGAGATGTGTATCCGGGGAACTCCGGGCTTTTGATACTTGATGGCATTGCCGACAAGGTTCTGAAATAACTGAATCAGTTGCGTCTCGTCCGCTAGAACGCGGGGCAACGAATCGTGCGTCACCAGCGCAGCGCTTTCTTCGATCGCGCCACGCAGATTCATGAGCGCCTGTTGCAATGCTTCTTCACTCGAGATCTCGAACAGATCTTTTGCTTTTGTCCCGACGCGCGAATAGGCCAGCAAATCCTGGATCAACCGCTGCATGCGGCTGGCCCCGTCCACTGCGAATGCGATGAAGTCATCGGCATCGGAGTCGAGTTTCCCCTTGTATCGTTTGGATAGAAGCTGCGTATAACTGGCCACCATCCGCAGCGGCTCCTGTAAATCGTGAGAGGCGATGGAGGCAAATTGCCCCAATTCCTCATTCGAACGGTTTAGTTCCTCGACCTTCTGCAGAACATCCGCTTCGGCCTTTTTGCGCTTGGTAATGTCGCGGATCGCTGCCGTGACCAGGATTCCTTCGGTGCTTTCCAGAGGGCTCAACATGATCTCGATC